>Ga0209376_1000074_pt1 | contig 101189 bp, 109 predicted proteins | sample GraSoiAngelo_134_FD_185891 | JGI IMG/M metagenome (GOLD analysis project Ga0209376, IMG submission 185891) | Grasslands soil microbial communities from the Angelo Coastal Reserve, California, USA - 14_0929_05_30cm (SPAdes) (version 2) | ecosystem: Environmental > Terrestrial > Soil >... | reverse complement strand
CGGGGAGCATCACGCCGCATACGGCGTTCGACGCCGAAGTGTATGTGCTGACCAAGGAAGAGGGCGGCCGCCACACGCCGTTCTTCAAGGGGTACCGGCCGCAGTTCTACCTCCGCACGACGGACGTAACGGGGACGGTCGAGCTGCCGGCGGGAGTGGAGATGGTGATGCCGGGCGACAACACCAAGATGGCGATCGAGCTGATCACGCCGATCGCCATGGAGGAAGGGCTCCGCTTCGCGATCCGCGAGGGCGGCCGCACGGTGGGCGCCGGGGTCGCCACCAAAATCAAGAAGTAGGCTTGAATCGAGGCACCGAATGGCCGGGAAAATCCGCATCCGTCTCAAGGCGTTCGACCACGCGCTGATCGACCAGGCCGCGGCGGACATCGTGCGCACCGCCGAGAAAACCGGCGCGCAGGTCTCGGGGCCCATCCCGCTCCCCACCAAGCGGCAGCTGTGGACGGTGCTCCGGAGCCCGCACATCGACAAGAAGAGCCGCGAGCAGTTCGAGCTGAAGACGCACAAACGGCTGATCGACATTCTGGATTCGCGGTCGCAGACGGTGGACGCGCTCACGAAGCTCGATTTGCCGGCCGGCGTGGATGTGGAGATCAAAGTTGAGTAGCGGACAACGGACGACGGATAACGGAAAACGTTGTCCGTCATCCGTTATCCGTCATTCGAGGAACGCATGAACGGACTGATCGGACGCAAGCTGGGCATGACGCGCCTCTTCGACGAGGAGGGCACGCACGTGCCCGTGACGGTGATCGAAGCCGGCCCGTGCCCGGTGGTCCAGGTGATGGCCACCGCGGTGCAGCTCGGCTTTGGCGCGAAGAAGCCGAAGCGCTCGCCCAAGGCGCTGCTCGGACACGTCAAGCGGGCGGGCCTCGAGACGGCGCCCCGCGTGCTGCACACCTTCCCCGTCACGGCCGCGGCGGAAGGCGCCGCGGTCGAGGCCCCCAAGCCGGGAGAGGCGGTCACCGTGGCGATCTTCAAGACAGGCGATCGCGTAAAGGTCACCGGGGTGACCAAAGGCCGCGGGTTCCAGGGCGTGGTGCATCGGCATCACTTCGGCGGCGGCCCCGAGACCCACGGCAATACCAGGCACCGGAAGCCCGGCTCCATCGCCCCGGGGACCGATCCGTCCCGGATCATCAAGGGCAAGCGGATGCCGGGCCACATGGGTGCGCGGCGCTTCACCGAGCTGGGCCTCAGGGTCGTGAAGGTGGATCCCGAGCGGAACCTGTTGTTCGTGCGCGGCGCCGTCCCGGGACCAATGAACGGACTCCTCACCGTTCGCAAGCAGGGAGGACGGAGCCGCCATGATTGAGGCACCGCATTACTCGGCGACCGGCACGAAGAAGAAAGCCGTGCCGCTGCCCGCGGTGCTGTTCGACGGCACGGTGAACGAGCACGCCCTCCACCGGGCGGTGGTTACGTTCCTGGCGAACCAGCGCCACGGGACGCACGACACCAAGACGCGGCGCTGGGTGACAGGCGGCAACCAGAAACCGTGGCGCCAGAAGGGTACCGGCCGCGCGCGACAGGGCTCGACCCGTTCGCCGCAGTGGCGGCACGGCGGCATCGTGTTCGGGCCGCACCCGCGCGACTACCGGCTCGGCATTCCGAAGAAGGTACGGCAGCTCGCGAAGAAGTCCGCGCTGAACGCCCGCGCGCGCGAGGGGGCGGTGCTCGTCGTGGATCCGCTCGAGTACCAGAAGCCCAAGACGAAGCCGCTCGTCGAGCTGCTCGGGAAGCTCGGCGTCGCCGACAAGAAGGTGCTCGTCCTCACGGCCGGGGCGGCGCATGCGCACAACGTGTACCTCTCGGGCCGTAACGTCCCGAACCTGCAGGTGATGCGGTTCGTGGACGCGACCGCGTACGAGGTTCTCTGGTCGGACGCCGTGGTCGTCGAGCTCCCGGCGCTCGGCGAGGGAGCGCGTGACGCCGAGCCGGCGGAGGCCCCCGATGCCTGAGCTGCACCACACGATCGTGGGGCCGGTGGTCACCGAGAAATCATCGGCGGCGTACGGGGCCCGCAAGGAGTACGCGTTTCGCGTGCATCCGGACGCGACCAAGCCGCAGATCCGGGCGGCCATCGAGTCGTTGTTCAAGGTCACCGTGACCGACGTGCGTACCATGGTCGTGCGCGCCAAGCGCCGCACCTACGGGCGGTACGTCGGGCGACGGCCATCCTGGAAAAAGGCGATCGTCGTGCTCAAACAGGGCGACGCGATCGCGGTGTTCGAGGGCTGATATGGGCATCCGACAGTTCAAGCCGGTCACGTCGGCGACGCGGTTCCGTTCGGTATCGGACTTCGGGGACCTAACCAAGACCGAGCCCGAGCGCTCCCTGCTCGAGCCGCTCAAGCGGACGGGCGGTCGCAACAACAAGGGCCATATCACGACCCGCCATCAGGGCGGCGGGCACAAGCGACAGTACCGGCGTATCGACTTCCGGCGCGACAAGTTCGGCGTGCCGGCGAAGGTCGCGAGCGTGGAATACGATCCGAACCGCACCGCGCGGATCGCGCTGCTGCACTACGCGGACGGCGAGAAACGCTACATCCTCGCCCCCAAGGGCCTCGCCGTCGGCGACACGGTGGTCTCCGGACCGGGGGCGGACATCCGCACCGGGAACGCGATGCCGCTGTTCGAGATCCCGCTGGGCACGACGGTGCACAACGTCGAGCTCAAGATCGGGCGGGGCGGCCAACTGTGCCGCTCGGCGGGCACGGGCGTGCAGGTCGTGGCGAAGGAGGGCCACCACGTCACCCTCCGGCTCCGCTCCACCGAGATGCGCATGGTGCGGGGCGAGTGTCTCGCGACGATCGGCGAGGTGTCCAACGCCGAGCACGAGCTGCTCTCGGTGGGCAAGGCCGGCAAGACGCGCTGGCTCGGGCGCCGGCCGCGGGTGCGCGGCGTGGCCATGAACCCGGTCGACCACCCGCTGGGTGGTGGCGAGGGCAAGACCTCGGGCGGGCGGCCGCCGACCTCTCCCTGGGGCAAGGTCGAAGGGAAGAAGACGCGACACCGCAAGAAGCCGTCGACGAAACTCATCGTGCGCGGGCGCAAGCGCGGGAAGGCGACGCAGTAATGGCACGCTCGATCAAGAAGGGCCCTTACGTGGAGCCGTCGCTCCTCGAGAAGATCCGGGTCCTGAACGAGAAGAACGAGAAGAAGGTGTTCAAGACGTGGTCCCGGCGCAGCACGATCACGCCGGACTTCGTGGGCCACACTCTGGCGGTGCACAACGGGAACAAGTTCATCCCGGTGTACATCACCGAGAACATGGTGGGGCACAAGCTCGGGGAGTTCGCGGCGACGCGGTTGTTCCGCGGCCACAGCGCCAAGGGCTCCGCGCAGGAGCGCGAGGCCGAGGCCGCCGCCGCCGCCGAGGCGCCCCCGAAGGCGTAGACCATGGAAGCCAGGGCGATTCAGCGGACCGTCCGCCAGTCGGCGCGCAAGATGCGGCTCGTGATCGATCAGATCCGCGGCCGCGCCGTGCCGGAGGCGTACGCCATTCTGCGCTTCTCGAAGAAGCTGGCCGCGCAGCAGATCCACAAAGTCCTGCGGTCGGCGGTGGCGAATGCGGAGCAGCAGGCCCAGCGCCAGAACGCCGCGTTCGACGCCGACCGGCTGCGGGTCAGCTACGCCGTCGTGAACGAGGGACCGACCCTGAAGCGCTTCACCGCCGCGGCGATGGGGCGCGCGACGCCGATTCTCAAGCGCACCAGCCACGTGGAGATCCACGTGCTGGCGGAGGTGGGGGGGGGGGCCGCCCCGGTGGCGAAGGCGGGAGCCGCGGAGACGCAGGCGGCGACGCCGGCGCCGGCCAAGCGCAAGCAACCCGCCGCCCCGCGCGCGGCCAAGGGCAAACGCACCAAGGCCGCCGCGTCGCGACCCAAGAAAGGGAGCAAGTAAGTGGGCCAGAAAACGCATCCGTACGGGTTCCGGCTGGGCATCGTGAAGCAGTGGCGGTCGCGCTACTTCGCGCGTCGCAACTTCCCGGAGCTCCTGAAGGAAGACGAGCTGATCCGCAAGTACTTGAAGACGCGGCTCGCGCACGCGGCGATCGCCGACGTGCACATCGAGCGCAAGCCGGGCAAGGTGACCGTCACCGTCCACACCGGCCGGCCGGGCGTCGTGATCGGGAAGCGCGGCGCCGAGGTCGACAAGCTGCGCGACGAGCTGGCGCAGCTCACCGGCAAGGAGGTCGGGATCAACGTCGAGGAGATCAAGCGCCCGGAGCTGGACGCCCAGCTGGTGGGGGACAGCGTCGCGCACCAGCTCACCCAGCGCATCTCGTTCCGCCGGGCGATGAAGCGCGCCGTGCAGAGCGCGATGCGGATGGGGGCACAGGGCATCAAGATCAAGACGGCAGGCCGTCTCGGCGGGGCGGAGATCGCCCGCACCGAGGGCTACCACGAAGGGCGCGTGCCCCTGCACACGCTCCGGGCCGACGTGGACTACGCGCTCTCGACCGCCAAGACGACCTATGGGACCATCGGCGTCAAGGTGTGGATCTTCAAGGGCGAGCGCACCGAAGATCTGCACGGCCGCACCTATTCGACGGGCGTCTGAGGGGGGGACCCATGCTCGCGCCCAAGCGGGTCAAGTTTCGCAAGCGCTTCAAGGGCCGCACCAAGGGGATGGCCACGCGCGGCAACACCGTCGCGTTCGGCCACTACGGTCTGATGGCGCTCGAGCCGGGGTGGATCACCAACCGGCAGATCGAGGCGTCGCGCGTCGCACTCACGCGGGAGATGAAGCGGGGCGGGAAGGTGTGGATTCGGCTGTTTCCCGACAAGCCGATCACCAAGAAGCCGGCCGAGACGCGGATGGGCAAGGGCAAGGGCAACCCCGAGGGGTGGGTGGCCGTGGTGAAACCGGGCCGGGTGATGTTCGAGGTGGAGGGGATCGCCGAGCACCTGGCGCGCGAGGCGCTCGAGCTCGCCGCGGCGAAGCTGCCGATCAAATCGAAGTTCGTGAGGCGGGAGGAGCGGTAGAATGGCGAAGCAGAAACCCGACGGATTGCGGGAGCTCAAGACCGACGAGCTCGAGCAGAAGCTCGCGGTGCTGGTCGAGGAGCGCTTCCGCCTGACGTTCCGCCGCGGCACGGAAGCGATTACCAACCCGCTGCAGTTCCGCACGATGCGCCGCGACATCGCCCGGATCAAGACCATTCTGCGCGAGAGGAAGCAGGCATGAGAGGGCGTCGCAAGGTCCGCACGGGCGTCGTGGTGAGCGACAAGATGCAGCAGACCGTGACGGTCTCGCTGGTCCGCCGCTTCGCGCACGGGTTCTACGGCAAGCAGGTGGTCCGCACCAAGCAGGTCGCGGCCCACAACGACAAGGGTGCGAAGCAGGGCGACACCGTGCGCATCGTGGAGACGCGACCGCTCTCGAAGACGAAGCGGTGGCGCGTGGTCGAAGTCGTCGGGCGCGCGCGCTGACGGCGGGGAGGGGGGGACCGTGGTACAGCAGGAAACGATACTGAAGATCGCCGACAACTCGGGCGCGCGCAGCGCGCTCGTGATCCGCGTGCTCGGCGGCTCGAAGCGGCGCTACGGCGGCTTAGGCGACATCGTGGTCGTCACCATCAAGGACGCCATCCCCACCGGCCAGATCAAAAAGGGCGAGGTGGCGAAGGCGGTGATCGTGCGCACGGCGAAGGAGACCAGGCGCAAGGACGGCTCCTACATCCGCTTCGACGAGAACGCCGCCGTGCTCATCACCGACCAAGGCGAGCCCCGCGCCACCCGCATCTTCGGCCCGGTGGGTCGCGAGTTGCGCGAGAAGCGGTTCATGAAGATCGTGTCGCTCGCGCCGGAGGTGATCTGAGATGCGGACGCTGGTCTATCGCAAGAGCCGCCGCCAGCGGGGCCGTGAGCCCGAGCGCCACAAGCTCCATGTCGCCAAGGGCGACACGGTGCGGGTCATTCGCGGCGAGCATCGGGGCAAGGAAGGCAAGATCCTCCGCGTCCACCCCAAGCAGTTCCGGGTGGTGGTGGAGGGCGTGAACGTCGTGAAGAAGCACAAGCGCGCCAGCGGAGCGCCGGGGAGCGAAAGCGGGATCATCGAGTTCCCCGCGCCCATCGCCGCGTCCAACGTGATGCTCCTCGACCCGAAGTCGGGAGAGCCCACGCGGGTGCGGCGGCGGCTCGACAAGGATGGGACGGTGGAGCGGATCGCGGTCAAGTCCGGCCAGCCGATCCCGCGCGTGAGGTAGCGATGGCGGAACCCAAAGAAGACGAACTCAAGCAGGCCAACGGGGCTGACCCCGGGGCGACGCCCCGCGGTCAGCAGCCGGAGACCGCCGGCGCGGCGGTCCCCCCTCCGGCGGAGCCCCGCCCGGAGCGGCCGGCGAAACCGCCGAAACAGGAGAAGCAGGAGAAGCAGGAAAAGAAGGACAAGAAGGGAAAGAAGCCGGCGGAGGGAGGGGGGGGACAGCCGGTGGCGGAGCCTGAGGGACCGCCGCCCGAGCCCGCGCCGCGCCCGCGACTGCTCGACCATTACGAGCAGCGGGTGCGGGCCAAGCTGGCGCAGCAATTCGGGCTCGAGAACCCGCACGAGATCCCGCGGCTCCTGAAGATCGTGCTCAACGTCGGAATGGGGGACGCGCCCAAGAACCCCAAGGGGCTCGAAGCGGCCGTGACCGAGCTCGCGGCGATCACCGGCCAGCACCCGGTGGTGACGCGCGCCAAGAAGTCGGTGGCCAACTTCAATCTCCGGCAGGGGATGGCGATCGGGTGCGCGGTGACGCTGCGCGGCGCGCGCATGTACGAGTTCCTGGACCGGTTCATCAGCATCGCAGTGCCGCGGATGCGCGACTTCCGCGGGCTGTCGCCGGATAGTTTCGACGGTCGGGGGAACTACTCGATCGGCATCAAGGAGCAGATGATCTTCCCCGAGATCGACTACGACAAGGTCGAGAAGATCCACGGGATGGATATCACGCTCGTCACGAGCGCCGGCCGCGACGACACGGCCCGGGCGCTGCTGCGCGAGATGGGCATGCCGTTTCGGGGCGAGGCCCCGGTCGGCGTCAACTAGAAGAGGGGACTGGGAGACCAGGCATGGCGAAGAAGTGTTGGATCGAGAAGGTCAAGCGGAAGCCGAAGTTCGCGGTGCGCGGCTACTACCGGTGCCAGCGGTGCGGCCGGAGCCGCGGGACGCTTCGCAAGTTCAAGCTGTGCCGCATCTGCTTCCGCGAGCTCGCGCTGCGCGGGGAGATCCCCGGCGTGCGCAAGGCCAGTTGGTAACAGGACGGAAGGTGCGATGAGCGTGATTGATCCCGTCGCCGACATGCTGACCCGCGTGCGGAATGCCTGCCAAGCGGGCCACCGCCGGGTCGACATGCCGGTATCGAAGCTGAAGGTCGAGATCGCCAGGCTGCTGCGCGACAACCACTACATCCAGGACTTCACAGTGCTGGACGACGGGCGTCACGGGCTGCTGCGGCTGTACTTGAAGTATCACAACGACGCGCCGGTGATCCGCGAGCTGCAGCGCGTCTCCGCGCCCGGCCTGCGGCGCTACGTCAAGGCGCGGGAGATCCCCCGCGTGAAGAACGGGCTGGGCATGGCGATCCTCTCGACGCCTCAGGGCCTAATGACCGACCGCGAAGCCCGTACTGCCCGCGTGGGCGGCGAGCTGCTCGCGGTGGTGTGGTAGGAGGCCAGATGTCGCGCATCGGTAGGAAGCCGGTTCCGCTCCCCAAGGGCGTCACCGCCCAGGTCGAGGGCCGCACGATCACCGTGAAGGGGCCGAAGGGCGAGATCAGCCGGATGATCCACCCGGAGCTCGCGCTCGGCGTCGAGGACGACACGGTCGTGGTGCGGCGACCCTCCGACGAGACCCGGCACAAGGCGCTGCACGGGCTCACCCGCACGCTGGTCGCCAACATGGTCGACGGGGTGACGAAGGGATTCGCGAAGTCGCTCGAGATCCAGGGCGTGGGTTACAAGGCGGAGTCCAAACCGTTCGGCGTGCAGCTCGTCGTGGGCTTCTCCCATCCGGTGCCGTATCACGCACCCAAGGGGATCAAGATCTCGGTGGACAACAACGTCCTCATCAAGGTCGAGGGCATCGACAAGGAGCTCGTGGGGCAGGTCGCGGCGGAGCTGCGCGCCGTCCGGCCCCCCGAGCCGTACAAGGGCAAGGGGATCCGGTACGTGGGCGAGCAGGTTCGGCGCAAGGCCGGCAAGACCGCCCAGGCGGCCAAGTAAGCCATGCGATCGATCCACAAGATCCGGACGCGGGACCAGCGCCGTCACCAGCGGCACCTGCGGGTGCGCCACAAGGTGTCGGGCTCCCCCGAACGGCCGCGACTCGTCGTGTTCCGCTCGTCGAAGCACATTTACGCCCAGCTGGTGGACGACACGCGGGGCGTCACGCTGGTGGGCGCGGCGGACCGCTCGGAAGGCGTGGCGGTTGAGGGGAAGGGCAAGACAGCACGCAGCTTCGCTCTGGGCCAGCTGGTCGCCCGCAAGGCAAAGGAGCAGGGCATCACGAAGGTCGTGTTCGACCGCGGCGGCTACCAGTACCACGGGCGCGTCAAAGCCCTAGCCGATGGCGCCCGCAAGGGCGGATTGGAGTTCTGATGGCGATAGATCAAGAGCGCGAAGTCCCGCCCTCGCCCCCGCCCGCGGTCCCCGCAGCCGGCACACCGGGCATGGGTGAGGAGACCGAGACGGCGCATGCGGGCGGCGAAGCGGCGGTGCAGGAACGGCCGCGCGGCGGAGGCGGCGGAGGCGGCGGGCGTGGTGGGGGTGGCGGGGGTGGCGGGGGTGGCGGGGGCGGCGGGGGCGGCCGGGGGCGCGGCCGCGGCCGCGGCCGGGGCGGCGAGCGCCGCGATGGGGGTGAGCGTCAGCGCGAAGGCGACGGCCTGCTCGAAAACGTGATCTCGATCAACCGCGTCGCCAAGGTCGTGAAGGGGGGCCGACGGTTCGGGTTCAACGCGCTCGTCGCGGTCGGCGACGGGCAGGGACGGGTGGGGGTCGCCACCGGCAAGGCCAACGAAGTGAGCGAGGCAGTGCGCAAGGCCGTCGAGGCCGCGCGCCGACGCATGATGGAGGTTCCGCTGACCGGCGGCACGATCCCGCACGAGATCGTGGGGGACCACGGCGCGGGCCGCGTCCTCCTCAAGCCCGCCGCCACGGGAACCGGGGTGATCGCGGGCGGCCCGGTGCGCGCGGTGCTGGAGTGCGCGGGCGTGCGGGATATTCTCACGAAGAGCCTGGGCTCGACCAACCCGCACAACATGGTGCGCGCCACGATCGACGCGTTGCAGCACCTGACCACCCAGCGGCGCGTGGCCAAGGAACGCGGTGTGGAGGTCGAAGCGATCCACTACCGGCCGCGGCAGGGGGCGACCCGTGGCTAGGCTTCCCCCCACCCGCAAGTACCGCAAGCGTAAACGGGGCGCGGACCGGGCGCTGCCGCCCGCGGGAACCGGCGAGCTACGGATCGAGCAGGTCCACTCGGGCATCGGCCGCCCCGCGTTAGAGCGCCGCACGCTCGAGGCGATCGGACTCAAGCATCACCAGGACGCCGTCGTCAAGAAGGATCATCCGGCGCTCCGTGGCATGCTGTATCAGGTGCGCCACCTCGTGGCCGTGACGCCCGTGAAGGAAGGAAAGTAGGCGATGGCGCCAACCAAGCCGAAGCGGAAGCCGAAGCCGAAGGCCAAGGCGAAGCCGAAAGGGCGTGCTCGCGCGACGCGGAGGGCGAAGGCCACCGCCCAGCCGACGACGGTGGAGCGGGTGGTGCTGCACAGCCTGCAGCCGCCGGCAGGGTCGCACCGCGCCCGCATCCGCAAAGGGCGTGGCCCCGGCTCGGGGATCGGCAAGACCGCCGGCCGGGGGGGCAAGGGGCAAACCGCGCGCTCGGGCGGCCAGACCCGGCCCGGGTTCGAGGGCGGCCAGATGCCGCTCATCCGCCGCATCCCGAAGCGCGGCTTCACGAATCCTTTCAAGCAGCCCGCTCAAGTCGTGAACGTGCGCTACCTTGGCAAGCTCGCTGAAGGCGTCGAAGTGACGCCAGAGACGCTGTTCGGCGCAGGCCTGGTGCGACGGCCGGATCGGCCGATCAAGCTGCTCGGCATGGGCGACGTCGGGCGCAAGTTCACCATCAAGGGCGTGGCCGTGTCCGCCTCTGCGCGCAGCAAGATCGAGCAGGCGGGCGGCACCATCGGGAGCTGACCCGTGACCGCGCCTCAAATCCCCAATCTCTTCAAGGTCCCGGAGCTGAAGGAGAAGATCCTCTTCACGCTCCTGTGCCTCGTCATCTACCGGCTGGGCGCCCATATCGCGACCCCCGGCGTCAACGTCCAGGCCCTCGCTGATTTCCTGAAGAACGCCGGCCAGGGGACGCTGTTCAGCCTGTACGACCTGTTCGCGGGCGGTGGCTTCTCGCGTGCCACCGTGTTCGCGCTCGGGATCATGCCCTACATCTCCGCCAGCATCGTGTTCCAGCTCGCGGCACCGGTATTCCCGGTGGTCGAAAAGATGCAGCGCGACGAGGAGGGGCGGAAAACCCTCACCCAGTGGACGCGCTACCTCACCGTGGTGCTGTGCCTGTTCCAGGCGTACGGCTATGCCCTGTTCGCCGAGCAGCTCCCCGGCGCCGTGGCCCACCCCGGCTGGGCCTTCCGGATGACCACCGTCCTCACGCTGTCCACCGGCGGCGTGTTCATCATGTGGCTGGGCGAGCAGATCACCGAGCGGGGCATCGGCAACGGGGCGAGCCTGCTGATCTTCTTCTCGATCGTCGAGCGCATCTGGCCCGAGACGTTGCGGACCTTCGAGGCGTTGCGCGCCCGCTCGCTCACGCTTCCGGTGCTCCTGGTCGTCCTGCTCATCATGGTGCTGGTGGTGGCGGGGACGGTGGCCGTGACCGTCGCCGCGCGGCGCATCCCGATCCAGATTCCGCGCAAGGTCATGGGGCGGGGACGGATCCGCGAGGGACAGAAGACGTTCATCCCGCTGCGGATCAACTCCTCGGGCGTGATGCCGATCATCTTCGCGCAGTCGTTGATCATCGTGCCGGGAACGATCGCGACCTTCAGCGGCAACTCGACCCTCAAGCACCTGGCGGAATACTTCAACGTCACGTCACCGCTGTACCTCCTGACGAGCGCGGTGCTGATCATCTTCTTCGCCTACTTCTACACCTCCATCATCTTCAATCCCGTGGATCTGGCGGAGAACTTGAAGAAGCAAGGCGGGTTCATTCCCGGTGTGAAGCCGGGCGCGGCCACCGCCGACTACATCGACGACGTGCTGTCCCGGATCACCCTCCCGGGCGCCATCTTCCTCACGGTCGTCGCCATGCTGCCGATCGTGGTGTCGAACGTGCTCAACATGCCGTTCGGCTTCGGGGGCACGGCGCTGCTGATCGTGGTGGGCGTCGCGCTGGACACGGTCCAGCAGGTGCAGCAACACCTGCTGCTGCGGCACTACGACGGGTTCATGCGGGGTGGGGGACCCGGGGCCGGAACGAGCCGCGTGCGGTTCCGGCGCTGACCCTTGTTCGTCCTCCTTCTCGGTGCGCCGGGCTCGGGCAAGGGCACCCAGGGTAAGATTCTCGCGGAGCGTCTCGGCCTTCCCAAGATCACCACGGGCGACATCCTGCGCGCCGCCGTGAAGGACGGCACCCCGCTCGGCCGCGAAGCGAAGAAGTACATGGACGACGGCAAGCTCGTCCCCGACAGCGTGATCCTCAGCCTCATCAAGGCGGAACTGGCGAAGCCCGACGCCAAGGAAGGCGCCATCTTCGACGGCTTCCCCCGCACCGCCGCGCAGGCCGAGCTGGTCGACACCACGCTGGGCGAGCGCGGCCAGCGCCTCAATCACATCCTGCTGCTCGACGTGCCGGAGGAAGAGCTGGTCCGCCGCATGACGGCTCGCGCAGCCGCGGAGGGCCGGTCGGACGACACGCCGGAGGCCATCCGCACCCGCCTGCAGGTGTACCAGCGCGACACCGCTCCCCTCGTGGCCCATTACGCGCAGCGCGGCATCGTGCATCGCGTGCCGGGCTCGGCCACGGTCGACGCCATCGCGACGGAGATCAAGCGCATCGTCGGGCGATGATCACGATCAAGTCGCCGCGGGAGATCGAGACGATGGCGGCCGCCGGTCGCGTCGTCGCGGCGACCCTCGCGCTGGTGCAGCGTCAGGTCCGCCCCGGCGTCTCCACGGAGGAGCTGGACCGCCTCGCCGAGGGCTTCATCCGGTCGCACCCGGGCGCCCGCCCGTCGTTCAAGGGGCTGTACGACTTCCCCGCCACGCTCTGCACCTCGATCAATGCGGAAGTGGTTCACGGGATCCCGTCGCCGAAGCGGGTGCTCCGAGAGGGGGACCTGCTGAGCGTAGACGTCGGGGTGTGGCTCGAGGGCCTGCACGCCGACTCAGCCGCAACGTTTCCGGTCGGCAAGGTGGGTCCGGATGCCGAGCGGCTGCTCCGCGTGACGCAGGAAGCGCTCGCCGCAGGGGTCGATCAGGCGCGGGCCGGGAACCACGTGGGCGACATCGGGCACGCCGTGCAGCAAGTCGCCGAGGCGGCCGGGTACTCGGTGGTGCGCGAGCTGGTGGGGCACGGGATCGGCGCCTCGTTCCACGAGGAGCCGCAGGTGCCGAACTACGGTAAGCCGAGGCGCGGCCCGCGGCTGGTGCCCGGGATGACGATCGCGATCGAGCCGATGGTGAACGTGGGTGGTCCCGAGATTCGCACACTCGACGACAAATGGACCGTCGTGACCCAGGACGGGTCGCTCTCCGCTCACTTCGAGCACACGGTGGCGGTCCTCGCCGACGGGCCGCCGCGCATCCTCACGACGGCGGACTGACCCGCTCCAGCGCCTCCGCTTCCTGGAGCAGCGCCTTCCCCCATCCCGGCTCTGAGAGCGCCGCCACATTCACGCGGACGTTCTCCACCGCCCCCGCGAGCGCGGCGCGGGCCAGCGCCGCGCCCACCCGCGCGTCCGAGCGGGCGTTCTGATTGCCGATCGTCTCGATCTCCCGCGCCAGGCCGAGCAGCCGCACCGCCCCGCGCGCCATTTGGAGCGGGGTCTGCGCCGCGCCGACCAGCGCTTCATCGACCGCGCGCCTCCGGCCGGGGTCCTCCTTGGGGAGCCGATGGGCCGCGCTCACCCGGGAGTAGGCGGCGGCGTCCTCATCCACCAGCCGCCGGAGCTGGCCCCGCAACGCATCGGCCTCGGCGACGATGGCCGAGACCCGCGGCTGCGCGCTCGCATACGCTTTCCGCCCGATCGTGAGGCGCCCGACCATCGCCACGAGTGCCGCCGCCAGGGCGCCCGCCAGGGCAGCCGCGCTCCCGCCCCCCGGCACCGGCGCGCCGCCCGCCAGCTCCTCGAGCCAGCCGTCGAGCGTGGGGCCTTCTAAGGCGCGGATCCTCGCCTCGAGCAGGCGATCGGCCGCGTCCGGGAGCTTCAGGTATGCGGCCCCCGCGCCCAGAATCCCGCGCTCGGGGATGAGCCCGACCACCTCGCTCTTCAGGACGCCGATGCCACGCTCGCGCGCCCGGGATTCGACCGCGGCGAACACGCTGGCGGGAGAAGTCGTGTCGATGTCGAGCAGGTTCATGGAGACTTGGGCCTTCCCGTTCACCTCGAACCCGGCGGCCTGTACGGCCGGCAGGCCGCCACTCGATGTCCGGATCGCTTGCGCGATCTGCTTCGCGACCCGGACGTCGCCCGTGTCCAGGTAAATGTTGAACGCGACCAGGAAAGGCCGCGCGCCGATCGCCGTGACGCCGGCGGTGGGATGGACGTGCTTGGGCCCGAAATCGGGGTCCGCGGCCGGGTCCTTACCGATCCGTTCCCGCAGGCCCTCGAACTCGCCCTTCCGAACGTCGGGCAGCCGCTCTCGCTCGGGGCGCGTGGCCGCCCGGGCATAGAGATAGATGGGAACGCCGAGCTCGTCCGCGGCGCGCTCACCCAGGCGGCGCGCCAGGGCCACGCAGTCCTCCATCGTCACATCGCGCACGGGCACGAACGGCACCACGTCCGTCGCACCCATGCGGGGGTGCTCGCCCCGGTGCTTCGTCAGATCGATGCGTTGTGTAGCGACGCGCATGCCGCGCAACGCGGCTTCGACCGCGGCGTCGGGGCGCGCGACCAGCGTGAACACCGAGCGGTTGTGCGACGGATCGGCCTGCACGTCGAGTAGGGTGACGCCGGGAACGCTCGTGAGCGCGGCGCGGAGCGCCTCCAGCGTGTCACGGTCCCGACCCTCGGAGAAATTGGGGACGCACTCGACCAGTGGAGCCGGCATCTAGGCGGTCCTGAGCAGCTCGAGCAGCCAGCGGTGCAGGGAGGGGTTCCCGGCGACGACGGAGCCGTGCCGTAGCACGTCCTCCTCACCTTCGAGCGTCGTCACCACCCCGCCCGCTTCCCGAATCAGCAGGACGCCTGCGGCGACGTCCCAGGGCGCGAGAGTGAGCTCCCAGAACGCGTCGAAGCGGCCCGCCGCCACGTCTGCGAGGTCGAGCGCGGCCGAGCCGGCGCGACGGATGCCGCTCGAGACGCCCATCACGGCGGCGAACTGATCGAGGTAGCGCCGCAGCACCGGAAGACTCTTGAATGGGAACCCGGTGCCGACCAGCGCGTGCCGAGGCTCGGTGAGTCCGGAGACGTGCAGCCGCCGCTCGCCCTGCCAGGCGCCGAGCCCGGTCGCGCCCCAGTAGACGAGGTCTCGGCCGACGTCGTGGATCACCCCCACCCGCAGCGTCCCCTCCACCAGCGCTCCGATCGACACGGCGTACTGCGGGTAGCGATGCAGGAAGTTGGTGGTGCCGTCGAGCGGGTCCACGATCCACACGACGTCGCCCGCGCGCGACTCGCTCGGCGACAGTTCCTCGCCGATGACGTAGGATCCCGGCACTGCCGCCGTGAGCGTCTCCGCGATCAGTGCCTCGGACTGTCGGTCTGCCTCGGTGACGAAGTCGTGGCGCGCCTTTTCGATCCAGTCGCGCGCCGCCGCAGGCGTGGCCTGCCGTAACAGGGTAGCGGCGCGCTCGGCAGCGACCTTTGCCACATCGACTAAGTCTTTGAGTTCTCGCACCTTGCGTGGCCGACCTCCGCAATCGTAGGTTGTGACCCCATGGCGCGCGTCTTTTCCGGCATCCAGCCCTCGGGCGAGCTGCACATCGGCAACTACCTCGGCGCCGTCCAGAATTGGGTCAAGCTGCAGCACCAGCATGATTGTCTGTTCTCGGTCGTGGACCTGCACGCCATCACACAGGCCTACGACCCCGCGAGCCTCTCCCAGCGGACCGTCGACATGGCCGTCGGACTGTACGCGGCGGGCCTCGATCCCGAGCGCGCCATCGTGTTCGTCCAGTCGCACGTTCCGGAGCACACCGAGCTCAACTGGCTACTCAACACGGTGACGCCGCTCGGCGAGCTGGAGCGCCAGACCCAATTCAAGGACAAGGCGCAGCGCCAAGAGAGCGTCCCCGCGGGGCTGCTGAATTATCCGGTCCTGCAAGCGGCGGACGTGCTGTTGTACCGCGCAACCCTCGTGCCTGTCGGGGAGGACCAGCTGCAGCATCTCGAGCTGATGCGCGAGATCGCGCGCCGCTGGAACGCCCGCTTCGCGACCGGCGGAGGGTTCGCGTTCCCGGAGCCGAAGGCGCTCCTGTCCACGGCGAAGCGTGTCCTCGGGCTCGACGGCCAAGCCAAGATGTCGAAGAGCCTCGGCAACACAGTAAGCCTCTTCGACACGCCGGAGACGATCTGGGAGAAGCTCAAGCCCGCCGCGACCGACCCCGCCCGGGTCACGCGCAAAGACCCCGGCAACCCGGATATTTGCAACATCTTCACGATCCATCAGGGCTTCTCGCCGCCCGCCACGCAGCAGCTGGTGGCGCACAACTGCCGCACCGCGGGGTGGGGCTGCCTCGATTGCAAGCGGGTGCTCGCGGACCATATGATAGCCACGCTCACCCCCATCCGCGAGCGGGCGCAGGCGTTGCAGGCGGAGCCGCGCAAGGTGAGTGAGCTGCTGCGCGCGGGCGCGACGCGGGCGCGAGCGCTCGCCCGCGAGACGATGACCCAGGTGCGGCGGCGCATGGGCTTTCTCGAAGGAGCGGAGGCCTGATGCAACACTTCGCCCAGCGGATGATCGAGATGTTCCGGCTGGAGCTGTTCCTCCAGCTCAGCCTCGCCACCCTGTTCGGCGGTGCGATCGGCCTCGAGCGCGAGCTGGGCGGGAAGCCGGCTGGGCTGCGGACCAACATCCTGATCTGCATCGGCTCGGTGCTCTACACCAAGCTGTCCATCACCATGGCCGCCGGGACCGCCGACCCGACACGCGTGGCGGCGCAGATCGTCACGGGAGTCGGCTTTATCGGGGCGGGCACGATTCTGCACGCGCGCGGCGCGGTCGTGGGCCTGACCAGCGCGGCCACGATCTGGGTCGTGGCCGCGATCGGCGTCGCATTGGGCGCCGCGTTCTACTGGGAAGCGGCCGGCACGACGTTGCTCGTCCTGCTCGTGCTGCAGGGACTGGGGCGCGTCGAGCTGGTGGTGGAGCGTCAGTCCACGCAGAGCAGCTTGTCGGTGCACGCCCGGCCCGACCCGACGGTGTTGGAGGACCTCGAGACGGTGGTCCGTCGGACTGGCCTCACGATCGAACGCCAAGCCAGTCGCCGCGAGAACGTTGACTTGGTGATCGAGTTCTCGCTGCGCGGGCCCAAGCGGCTCCACGACCAGGTGATGATCGCGCTGCTGCATCACCCCAGCGTGCGGACCGTCTCCACCGGCGAGTGAGCCGGCGCCTCGTCGTCGACCTGGCCTCGCCGCTCACGGCGTGGCGGATTCCGCCTTGGGTCGTCCAAGCGATCCGCACCGCGCTCGGTGCCGGATGGGACGTCGTCGAGGTCCAGGCCCCGGCCGCCTCGGACAATGACGGTGGCTCCGGCACGCCCGAGGCCACGGCGGCGGCGCGCGGGGCGGAGATCTACCTGGGGTACGGTGTGCCGGCCGGGGTCGTGCAAGCGGCGCACGGCACGCTCAAGTGGGCCCACAGCGGCACCGCGGGGGTCGGGGCCACGCTGCCACATGTGAGGGGGGTGGGCGTGGTGCTCACCAACTCCGCCGCCGTCCACGCCGACCCGATCGCCGACTGGGTCATCGCCGCGATCGCCTACTTCGCCCGCGGCCTCGACCGCATGCGCGAGTACCAGGCGGCGGAGCGGTGGGCCAAGGCGGAGTTCACCGACTTCGCGATCCCGCTCCGAGAGCTGGGCGAGCTGCGCGTCGGCGTCCTCGGGCTGGGCGGGATCGGCGCTGCCGTGGCGCGTCGCGCCCTGGCGCTGGGGATGAGCGTGGCGGGGGTGCGGCGCCGGCCCGAGCGCGGTGGGCCGGCGGGCGTCGGCTGGATCGGGGGGCCGGGCGACCTCGAGCGGCTGGCAGGCGAGAGTGATTGCCTGGTGATCGCGGCCCCGCATACGGCGGGGACGCGTGGGGCGGTGACCCGGAGCGTACTGGAGCGGCTCCCTCGGGGTGCGATCGTCATCAACGTGTCACGCGGGACGCTCCTGGACGAGACGGCCCTGCTCGAGCTGCTTGACGCCGCCCTCCTACGCGGCGCGGCCCTGGATGTCTTCGCGGTGGAGCCGCTGCCGTCGGGACATGCCTTGTGGCGCCACCCGCGCGTGCTCGTGAGCCCCCACGTCGCCGCGGTGACCACGCGCTTCTGGGAGCGTGAGACAGGGCTGATCGTGGAGAACATCCGGCGCTATCTTGCAGGGGCGCCCCTCGCCAACGTGGTCGATCTGGAGGCTGGATACTAGTGGAGGAGAAATCCCGCAGCTCTCGCGGCAGCGCCGACGTGCAGCCGCGCGGCATCGAGCAGATCATCAAGGCGGCGATCGATCGCGGCGCATCCGACTTGCACATCAAGGCTGGGGACGTGTTTCGCGCCCGGATCGACGGCAAGCTCGTGCCCCTCACCAAGCAGCGCCTCACGCCGGAGCAGACCAAGGCGATCGCCCTGCGCCTGATCCCGAACGAGGACGATCGGGGGCGGCTCGACGAGCTGCACGAGTACGACTGCTCATGGGGGGTGCCGGGGGTCGGGCGCTTCCGGGTGAACATCCTGCGGCAACGCTCGTCGTTCATGATCGTGATGCGCGTCATCCCCTTCGACATCCCCACGTTCGAGACGCTCAAGCTGCCACCCGTCCTCGGGACGATCGCGGCGGCGGAGCGAGGGCTGATTCTCGTCACGGGGGTCACCGGCTCGGGGAAGAGCTCCACCATGGCCGCGATCGTCAACCACATCAACCAGACTCAGCAGAAGCACGTGGTCACGCTCGAGAACCCGATCGAGTTCTTGCATCGCGACATCAACTGCTCCATCACGCAGCGCGAGATCGGGGTGGATACCGATGACTTCGCGTCGGGTCTTCGCGCCACGCTGCGGCAAGACCCAGACGTCATCCTGATCGGCGAGATGCGGGACGTGGAGACGGTCGAAACCGCGCTGAAGGCCGCCGAGACGGGGCATCTCGTCATCTCGACGCTGCACACGCCGGACGCGGCAACGACCGTCGGCCGCCTGGTGGCGATGTTCCCGCCCGAGCAGCAGGAGATCGCGCGGGTGCGCCTCGCGGAGGCGCTCCAAGGCGTGGTCTCGCAACGGCTGTTGCCGCGCGCCGACGGCCATGGGCGGGCCGCGGCGGTCGAAATCATGATCTGCACGGACACGGCCCGTGACCTGATCAAGGATCCGAGCCTCACCAGCGAGCTGCACGCCTACATTCGCGACGCCCGCGACCAGTACGGCATGCAGACCTTCGACCAGCACCTGGTGGACCTCGTGGCGGGCGAAGTCGTGACGTACGAAACGGCGCTCGCCGCGGCGACCGACCCGGCACACTTCGCGCAGCAGCTGCGCGGCCAGCCGCGCCGTTCGCGCGGGGCGGGACGGACGGAAGCGGCCGAGGCCTCCGGCGGAAAGTGAGCGGTCGGCGGTTCGCTGGGGTGCTCGCGCCCATCACGACGCCGTTCGACCCGGCCACAGGCGACGTCGCTCCGGTACAGCTCCGCGACAACGTGGCTTGCCTGCTGGCAGCGGGCCTGGACGGCGTCGTCGTGGCCGGCTCGACGGGCGAGGCCGCCATGCTCGACCCCGACGAGCAGCGTCGCATGGTCGGTTGGGTGCGCGAGGTGCTGCCCGACGGGCGCTGGCTCGTGGCGGGGACGGGGGCCGAGTCGACCCGGCAGGCGATTGCCCTCACCCGGGCGGCGGCGGCGGAAGGGGCGGACGCGGTTCTGGTGCGCCCGCCTGCCTACTTCGCGAATGCGACGTCTCCCGCTACCCTCGCCGAGTACTTTCGCGCGGTGGCGGACGCGAGCCCGGTTCCCGTGCTGGTCTATAATATCCCCAAGTACACGCATCTCCCGCTCGCGGCGGGACTGCTTCAGCAGCTCGTGGCCCACCCGAACATCCGCGGCGTGAAGGACTCTTCGGGCGACGTGAAGAACCTCGCGGCGTATCGGGACGCCGTGCCGGGATGGAGCGTCCTGGCCGGCTCCGGCTCGCTGCTCTATGCGGCGCTCGAGCTCGGGTGCGACGGCGGCATCCTCGCGGTGGCATGCTTCGCGGCGCGCCGTTGCGCCGACATCTTGGCCGCCTTCCGGGCCGGGGATCGGGCCCGCGCCGGGGCCCTGCAGGAGACGCTGGTAGCGCTCGACAAGCAGATCGTGGCCAAGCACGGCCCGGCTGGCGTGAAGGCGGCGATGGACGCCGTGGCGGGAGGGGGGCTGTACGGTGGGCCCGTCCGCGCTCCGCTCGCGCCGCTGAGCGAGGCCGACCGCGCTCAGGTGGCGCAGCTCGTCTGCGGGTGACGGATCAGCGCGCACTGCTCGAGGAGATCGCGGTCTCCCGCCTGGTCGGCACGACCAACCACACCGACGTCCGCGCCGTCCTGAAGCGTGAGCTTGCCGCGCGGGGGTTCGTCGTCATGGAGCAGCGGCTCAGGGCGCGGCCCCGCCCGCCGCTCTGGGGACCCGGGCCCGCCGAAGCCATCAACCTCATCGCGGTTCGACCCCGCGCCCGCGTGCTGACGTGGCTGGCGGCGCACTACGACTCCAAACGCCAGCCGATCTCCATGGCCGCGCGCCTCGTGCTGGCCGCGACGCTGGTCGTGGCCCTGCTCGCTGCGAGCGTGACGCTCCTGGCGGGTGGCTCCACGCTTATCCTCGCGGTCCCGGTGGGAGTCGCGGCGCTGTTCCTGGTCCTGAACCGCGTCTCGGCGGGTTCCCCGGGCGCGGTGGACAACTGCTCGGGGATTCTGACGGTGCTGGCGACTGTGGATGCGCTCCCGCCCGACGCGGCAGTGGGTGTCGTTTTCCCCGACGCCGAGGAGTACGGGCTGCTCGGCGCCAAGGCGCTGCTGCGCGAGCGCGCCAACCTGCTGGCCGATACCGCCCTCGTCAACTTCGACGGCATCGACGACCGCGGCGGCGTCATCGCGTTCGTGCACCGTGGGGGCCCCACGGTGGACGCCCTCGTACACGCGCTTGGCGCGCGTCGCGCCCGCGCGCTGCCGGTGGTCGTGGACGGGCTCGTGCTCGCGCGCGGAACGCGGGAATGTGTCACCATCATGCGCGGCGATTGGGGGACCGCCCGGGTGGTGCACACACCGCGGGACACCGTGGATCGGCTGACGCTGGCGGGTGTCGGACTGGTCGCACAAGCGGTTGCAGGTGTGCTCCGGAGTGTTCCCGCCCTCAAGGGGGGCGCGCGTTGACGTGAACCAGCGCGTTGACGTGAACCAGTGCCTGGTCTAGCTTCCGTCGGAGGATGCTCACACGCCCCGTCCCCCGGGGCGTTTTTGTTGGAGCGCTATGTTCGGACCGAAGACACATTGCGTCGTCGTCGTCGGCGCCCAGTGGGGCGACGAGGGCAAGGGCAAGATCGTCGACGTGCTCGCCGAGCGCGCCGACCTCGTCGTGCGCTACCAGGGGGGCGCCAACGCCGGCCACACCGTCGACACCGGGGCCGGCGAGTTCGTGCTGCACCAGATTCCGTCGGGGATCATCCAGGGCGCCGTGTGCGTCGTCGGCAACGGCGTCGTGCTCGATCCGGAGACCTTCTTCACCGAGCTCGATGCCCTGACATCCCGGGGGATCCGCACCGACCACAAGCTCTACGTCTCGGACCGCGCGCATCTGACGCTGCCCTTCCACAAGCTGCTCGACCGCGCGCGGGAACAACGCGAAAAGATCGGCACGACCGGGCGCGGCATCGGCCCGACCTACGAGGACAAATACGGCCGGCGCGGCATCCGCGTGGGAGACCTGCGCAACCCCGAGCGCGCCAAGGAGCTTGTCTGCACCCGCGTCCACGCGGCGAACGAATTCCTCGGGCTGCTCGGCTCGAGCGAGCGCGCCGATGCCGCGGCGCACGTCCAGCTGCTCGAGCGTCTCGCCCCCCGCCTGCTGCCGATCGCCGTGGATGCCGGCCGGGTGGTGTACGAAGCGCTGCAGCGCGCCGAGTCGGTGCTGCTCGAGGGCGCGCAAGGTGCCCTGCTGGACGTCGACCACGGCACCTATCCGTACGTGACGTCGTCCAACACCACCGCGGGGGGGGCGGCGGTCGGTGCGGGGATCGGCCCTACCGCGATCGACGCCGTTTTGGGCGTCGTCAAGGCTTACACCACGCGCGTCGGGAACGGCCCGCTCCCGACCGAGGCGGACGCGAAGCTCGCCGAGCGCATCCGCGAGCTCGGCGGCGAGTTCGGCGCCACCACCGGCCGGCCGCGGCGCTGCGGCTGGTTCGATGCCGTGGTGGTCCGCTACGCCGTGCGGGTGAACGGCCTCACCGGCCTCGCCGTCACGAAGCTCGACGTGCTCGATTCGTTCTCCGAGATCCCCGTGTGCGTCGGGTACCGGCTCGACGGCGAAGCGTTCGACAGCATGCCCGCCGAGGTCGAGCGCCTCACGCGGGTCGAGCCGGCCTACGAGACTCTGCCGGGCTGGCAGAAATCGCTCAGCCAGGTGCGGCGCCTCGCCGACCTACCGCCCGCGGCGCGGGCCTACCTCGACCGGCTGCAGGACCTGGCGCACGCCCCCATCCAGTACGTGAGCGTCGGCACTCGTCGGGACCAGATCATCGAAGTGACGTGAGCGCCTGATGCTCGATGTCGCGGTGATCGGAGCAGGGCCGTGCGGCCTCGCCGTGGGTGTGGCGGCGAAGCGCACTCATCTCACGTGCTCGCTGTTCGACAAAGGGCCAGTCGCGTCGAGCCTGATGCGCTATCCCCTCTATATGACCTTCTTTTCGACGCCCGAGAAGCTCGAGATCGGTGGCGTGCCGTTCGTCACGGCCGCCGAGAAGCCGACGCGGCGCGAAGCCCTCACGTATTACCGCAAGGTGGCGGAGTACTTCGAGCTCGACGTGCGCCAGTACCACGAGGTTCGGAGCGTCCGGCGGTCCAGCGGCGGCTTCGAGCTGGCTGCGGTACACCCCGGGGCGCCGGAGCCCGAGACGATCCTCGCGCGCAACGTCGTCTATGCCACTGGCTATTTCGACTCGCCCAACCCCCTCGGGGTGCCGGGTGAGGAGCTGCCCCACGTATCGCATTTCTTCACCGAGGCGCACCCGTACTGGCAGCAGCGCGTGGTGGTGGTGGGTGGCGGCAACAGCGCCGTCGAGGCGGCTCTCGACTTGCACCGCGTGGGCGCGCGGGTCACGCTGGTGCACTTCCTCGGAGCGTTCGACCGTGGAGTCAAGCCGTGGATCCTCCCCGATGTGACGAACCGGGTGAAGGACGGCAGCATCGCAGCTCGGTGGTGCAGCCGGGTCGTGGAGATCCGCCGCTCCGAAGTCGTGATCCGCTCCGACGTAGATCAGCGGCACGAAACCCTGCCGGCGGATTTCGTGCTCGCCCTCACGGGCTATCGTGCGGACCTCGGCCTGCTGCGCATGATCGGCGTCGAGGTCGACGAGACGACGGGTGTCCCGCGCCATGAGCCGGCGACCCTCGAGACCAACGTGCGGAGCGTCTACATCGCCGGCGTGCTCGCCTCGGGGTTGGACGCCAACAAGATCTTCATCGAGAACGGCCGGGCCCACGGCGGGCTCATTTGCGAGCATATCAAAGCAAAACCCCCCAGGGTTGCCCCTGAGGGGTGATCGCCTGCTCCACATCGTGCGCCCTAGAACCCGATGCGAGCGAGACGACGCTCTTGCTCGCGGGCCAAACAAATGGCCCCGCGTTCTCGTGTCAGGGCGCGGGGCCGCTGCCAACCTCCGGCAGCTGGGCTGTCTCAACAAGTGAGACCCCTTGGCTTTGCGTCCCGCCGTCGCCGGCGGTTTGCCCTGAACAGAGATGTGCCGCTGGTCGCATTGGGCAAGAACGGTGCCCCAGGAACAAGGACCACCAAGACGGCACTTAGCTGGCAAGGAGCGCCCAGTGTGCCATGCAAAACGCTACATTTCATGCAAAAGGCGACATGTCAGTAGTAGTGCTGGTGGCACCGGCGGCATTCAAGGGCAGTTTCGGGCCCCGCCAAGTGGCCGACGCGCTGTCCGCAGGCCTCCGCCGGGCGTTGCCCGAGGCCTCCCTGCTCCAATGCCCAATCTCGGACGGCGGGGATGGGCTGCTGGATGCGGTCTTGGCGGCCGGAGCGCTACGCGAGCAGGTGTCGGTGACCGGCCCGCTGGGGGCCCCGGTGGCGGGCGTGCTGGGCTGGGTCGACCCCGAAACGGCGATCTTCGAGAGCGCCACGGCGTGCGGCATCGCCCTGCTTCGGCCTGACCAGCTCGACCCGCTGCGCACCACGACCCGCGGCGTCGGGGAGCTGATCTGGGAGGCGGGGGAGCGGGGGGCCAAGGTAGTGGTCGTCGGGTTGGGTGGCTCGGCCACGGTCGATGGCGGCACGGGCGCGGCGCGCGGGCTGGGATGGACGTTCCGGGACGCGCGGGGGGAAGCGTTGCCAGAGGGCGGGGGCACACTCGCGCAGCTGGCGGACATGGGCGGCGGTTGGGGCGTCCCGGCACAGGTGCTCGCGCTGACGGACGTGAATACGCCGCTGATCGGCGCGCACGGGGCGGCGCCGGTGTTTGCCCCGCAAAAAGGTGCGGGCCCCGAAGGGGTGAAGCTCCTGTCCCGTGGGCTCGAGCGCCTGGCGGAGTTGATGGGGCGCCATGGTCGGCCGGAGCTCGGGACCCTTCCCGGTGGCGGTGCCGCCGGCGGGCTCGGCGCGGGCCTCGCGTTCTTCGCCAAGGCCCGGCTGGTGCCGGGAGCCGCGTGGGTGCTGGAACGCGTTGGCTTCGACGCCGCACTTGCCAAGGCGGATTTCGTCGTCACCGGCGAAGGCGCCTTCGACCGGACGTCGCTCGCGGGCAAGGCCTCGGGGGAGGTGGTCCGGCGCGCGCAGGCCGCGAAGAAGCGCGTCGCCGTGGTGGCGGGGAAAGTCGTAGGCCTGATCGGCATCCACGCGCTCGACGGGGAGGGACGGATGCTGGATGCCGCGGGGATCGCCGAGCTCGCCGAGCGCGCGGCCCGCCAGGCATTCGGGTTGCCACTGCCCTAGCGGCCGGTCTATCTTCCGCCCCTCTATGCCCCCAACGGACCATCTGATGGAGAAGCTCGTGTCGCTCGCCAAGCGACGCGGCTTCGTGTTTCAATCGTCGGAGATCTACGGCGGCCTCGGGTCCGTGTGGGACTACGGGCCGCTCGGCGTCGAGCTCAAGAAGAACATCAAGGAGCGCTGGTGGCGCTCGCTGGTTCACGAGCGCGACGACATCGAGGGCCTCGATGCCGCCATCTTGATGCACCCCAAGGTATGGGAGGCGTCGGGGCACGTCGCGGGATTCACCGATCCGCTGGTCGACTGCAAGCATTGCAAGAACCGGTTCCGCGCGGACGACCCCCGCATCAAGGGCACCCCCGGCGAGCCTACCGCGCAGTGTCCAGTATGCGGGAGCAAGGGGACCCTCACCGCCCCGCGCATGTTCAATCTCATGTTCAAGACGTTCATGGGCCCCGTCGAGGAGGCCGCGGCCGTCGTCTACCTGCGGCCGGAGACGGCGCAGGGGATCTACGTCAACTTTCTCAATGTGCTGCAGTCGTCCCGGCAGAAGGTCCCGTTCGGCATCGCCCAGATCGGCAAGGCGTTCCGCAACGAGATCACGCCCGGAAACTTTACGTTCCGGACCCGGGAGTTCGAGCAGATGGAGATGCAGTTCTTCGTGAAGCCGGGGACGGACCAGGAGTGGTTCGAGTTCTGGCGCCAGGAGCGGATGAAGTGGCTGGTCGGCCTCGGGATCCGACCGGCGAAGCTGCGGTTTCACCAACACACGAAGGACGAGCTCGCCCACTATGCCAAGGATGCATACGACATCCAGTACGAGTTTCCCTTCGGCTGGCAGGAGTTCGAGGGCATTCACAACCGCACCAACTTCGACCTGTCGCGGCATCAGGAGTACTCCGGCAAGAAACTCGAGTACCTGGACGCGGCGACGAACGAGCGCTTCATCCCGTACGTGGTGGAGACGTCGGCCGGCGCCGACCGCACGACGCTGGTCGTGATGGCGGACGCCTATCACGAGGAGGACGTGGAAGGCGAGAAGCGGGTGGTGCTGCGCGTTCATCCGGCCATCGCGCCGCTCAAGGCGGCCGTGTTCCCGCTGGTCAACAAGGATGGCATGCCCGACCTGGCGCGCCGCATCTACGACGACCTGCGCAGACACTTCAACGCTTTCTTCGACGACGGCGGCTCGATCGGCCGACGCTACCGGCGGCAAGACGAGGCGGGGACGCCATTCGGCATCACCGTGGACGGCCAGACCACCCAGGACGGCACGGTCACAGTGCGGGACCGGGATACGCTGGTCCAGGTCCGCGTCGCGGCCGACGGGCTCGTGGGATACCTGGCCGAACGGTTACGGGGGTGATGTCAACGCGGAAGTCGGAACGCGGAACGCGGAACAGATTTTCGCCCCTCCGCTCCGCGTTCACACTTCCGCGTTCCGCGTTTGGGCAGGGCCGTGCGGCTGGATGACTTCCGCCAGCTCGTCGACGGGCTCGCCCGCGACGTACCCGCCCAATTCTCGGACGGCATCGTCGCCATCGAAGTGAGTCCCAAGAGTCTGCCCCATCCCCTGCGCGGCGACGTCTACACCCTGGGCGAGTGCATCCCGCTCGACTGGAGCGGCGGCGGCGCCGACCTGCAGTCGCGCGTCGTGCTGTATCACGGCTCGTTCGCCGCCCTCGCCCGGCTGGGCGACTTCGACTGGCGCGCGGAGGCGTGGGAGACGCTCGCGCACGAGCTGCGGCACCACCTCGAGTGGCGCGCCAACACCGGGGCACTCGAGGCGTACGATTGGGCGGCAGAGGAGAACTTCAAGCGCCACGAGGGCGAGGCGTTCGATGCCGGGTTCTACCGCTCGGGCGAACGGATCGATGCGGGCATCTGGAAGGTCGATGACGACATGTTCATGGAGCGGAAGGGGCGCAGCGGGAAGGAGGACGGGCTGGACGTGGTGTGGCACGGGCGTCGTTACCGAGTGCGGCCGCCCGCCGGTCTGCGGCCCCCAGCGTTCCTCGTGCTCCAGGGACTCGCCGAGCCGCCGCCCGGGGATGCGGTCCTGGTGCTGCCGCGCCGCGCCACGTTGTTGGACCTCGTCCGCAGGGCGCTCCCAGCCACACAGCGAACGGTCACGGCGCAGCCGCTCGATGGCTAAGCGCGTCGTGCTCGCGACGCGGGACCTGGTGTTCCGCTCGAAGCTCGCGGCCGTCGTGACGGCGGGCGGGGGACGGCTGACGCAGGATGCGAAGGATTGCGATCTGGCGGTCGTCGAGATCGCCGCTCCCCCGGCTCGCGCGCTGGATGACATCCGGGCGCTGGTCGCGGGCGGGGTCCCGGTACTCGCGTTCGGGTCGCACGTCGCGGCTGACCTGCTGCGCGCCGCGCGCGAGGCCGGCGCGACGGCGGTGCCCAACTCAGCGATCGTGGAGCGGCTACGGGAACTGCTGGAAGAAAAATAAGGGGCGCACCCGCTGCGCCCCTACCGGCCTGTACAGCTGCGACGTCCAGACCGCCTACTTCGATGTGACCTGTACCGCGATCTGCCGCGGCTTCGCCTTCTCGACCTTCGGCAGGGTCACCGTCAGCACGCCGTTCTCATAGGTTGCCTTGATGGCGTTGGCATCGACGGTGCTGGGCAGCGTGAAGCTGCGCTCGAAGGTGCCGTAAGTCCGCTCGTAGCGATGTACCCGCTCCGCGCGCTCTTCGGCAACCTGTTCCTTGGTCCCGTGAATCGTGAGGACGTTGTTCTCGAGGGAGATCTTGACGTTCTCCGGCATCACGCCCGGAAGCTCGGTCATGATGCGGATCGCGTCAGCCTCCTCGACGATGTCCACCGGCGGCACCCACGAGGCGGCGGCGCTGTCGCGCAGCTGCCAATCGGACCCGGTCAGAGAGTCGCTCAACAGCCGGTTCAGCCTGTTGCTCAAACCGACGAAGTCCACCGCGAAGGGGTCTCTCGTCGAATTGCGAGTGGTGAGGAACATACTTCATCGCCTCCTTTGACGTTGCGTTCGGTTGAGGCCCGTCGCCTCGCCCGCGCGTCCAAGCAACCGGTGTGCCATCCCACGGGCCCCGCGGCTTGCCGGGATGGCAAGTCGGGCTGCCTCCTGTGACGGTGGCTTGTCAGGATGGCGGAGTCTCGCGCGAGGCGGGGGTGCCAGGGGGGCCGTCGGAGCCCTATCTTTACGCCTCCCCGAGGGATTGCCGATGATGAAGTCCGCTATCGCCCTGCTCGTCGCCGCCCTGGGAGGGGCGGCGGCAGATGCCCCACCCGGCTACCGCATCTTCGTTTCGAGCGAGTCGGGAGACGTGGTCACGCAGCTGACGTGGGACGGCACGACGTTCCGGACGGTGAAGGTAGTGCCGGTCGGCATCATGCCGGCCGACATCGACGGCCCGCACAACGTGACCATCTCGCCCGACGGGAAGTACTGGTATGTGACCATCGCGCACGGCACGCCGTACGGCACGCTGTGGAAGATGGCGGTGGACGGGGACACGCTGGTGGGGAGGGCGCCCGTCGAGATGTTCCCCACGACCATTTCGCTCACGCCTGACGGCGAACTCGCGTTCGTCGCCAACTCCGACTTCCACGGGGACCATCCGCGCATGAACGTGGTCTCCATCATTTACACGCCGCAGATGCTCACCCTCACGAACCTCCGAGCGTGCGACATGCCGCACGGCGTGAAGGTGAACCACGCCGGGACGAAGGTCTACGTGACCTGTATGAACTCGGACGAAGTGCTGGAGATCGACCGGGCCGCGCTCGCGATCACGCGGCGCCACAAGACGGGGCCGGGCATGCTGCCGCAGCCGGTGCCGATGAAGATGGGGCACAGCGGGGCGGAAGGAGCGACGCTGCACGACGCGTGCATGCCCACCTTCGTGTCGGTCTCGCTGGACGACACCCGGTTATACGTCGCCTGCAACCACAGCGACGAACTGATGGTGCTCGACGCGGCGACGCTCGACCTGGTGAAGGCGGTCGCGACCGGGCACGGGGCCTATAACGTGGAGCCCTCGCCCGACGGGAAGTGGGTCATCGTGACCAACAAGAAGGACCAGAGCGTTTCGCTCATCGACGCGGTCACGCTCACGGAGGCCGGCCGCATTGCCACCGCCAAGCCGTTCCCGCACGGTGTCGCCTATTCACCCGACAGCCGTTACGCCTTCATCTCTCAGGAGAGCAAAGGGGTGGATCCCGGCGCGGTGACCGTGATCGACCTGGAAACGAAGACCGCGGTGGCGAGCGTCGCCGTTCCGCTCCAGCCGACCGGAATCACGATCCTGCGCCGGCCGTGACGCATACCGCTACGGTGGCGCTGGCCACGCAAGAGGTGCTCGAGCGGGCCAAGCGGTTTTTTGCCGAGCGGATTCCCCACGTGGCCGCGTTCGTGGAGCGGGAGGGCCCGGGCTTCCTGGTGCTGCGCGGCCAAGGGGGGGAAGAAGTGGTGTTCAGCGTGCGGGCGGACGGGGGGGGGGGGGGGGGGGGGGGGGGGCGGTCTCACGCAGGTGCGGGCATCGACCCTGTTCTTCGACCAAGCGGTGGACCGGTTCTTCTCGACCCTGCCGCTTGCCTCCGGCGTGGTGGTCGCATGACGGCGGTGGAGGCGCGCATCCCGGTTCGCGTGATGGTGACCGACGTGTGGGACCAGATTCCGCTCGCGGTCGCGCCCACGACCACCATCGCCGAGTTGAAGCGCCAGGCCCTCACCGAGGCGTTGAAACGGGACGGCATCCCGCTGCGGGACTACGTCGTCAAGTTCAGGGGAGCGCAGGTGCTGGATGAGGGGACGACCCTCGCGGCGCTCGGCGCCGGTCCCAACTCCCCTTTCATCGTCCTGCCCGCGCGTCGCCAGCCGGTGCGATGAAGCCCTTCAGCCGGGTGCTCACCCTGCTGGCCGTCGCGTGCCTCGCGCTCGATGCCCTGCTGCTGCTCTACTCGGGCCTCAGTCTCGGGCGTCCTGTGCTGATCGTGGGCGGCGTCGCCTGTGGCATCGCCGCCGTGCTCGTCGTGCTTGGCTGGCGCCGCTACCGGCGCGCCATGGCTGAGCTCGAGCAGGCGCGGCGCGAGATGCGGGCGGAGGTGGAATCCATCCGAGCGCTGCTGCACAGCAGGCACTCGTCCAGCTAGATGGTGGGTGTCGTCTTTCACCCCGCCTGCCAACGCCATGACCCGGGCCTCGGACATCCCGAGCGCCCCGACCGCATCGTCGCGCTGCTCGCGGCGCTGCGCGCACCCGAGATGGCCTCCGCCGTAGAATGGTGCGAGGCGCGGCCCGCGACGCGGGAGGCGCTCGAGCGGGTCCATTCCGCACGCTACCTGGACGGCCTCGAGCGGCTGGCGCGCCAGGGCGGCGGTGCGCTCGATGCGGACACCGTGATGGGCGCCGACAGCTGGGACGCGGCGGTCGCCGCGGCCGGCGTGGCCATCGGCGCCGTGGAGCGCGGCATCGCGACCGGAACCGCCTTCGGCGCCACCCGGCCGCCCGGGCACCACGCCTTGGCGGCGCGCGCGATGGGGTTCTGTTTCATCAACAACGTCGTCGTCGCCGCGCGCCATGCGCAGCAGCTCGACCAGCCGCGGGTGCTGATCGTGGACTGGGATGTGCACCACGGGAACGGCACGCAGGCCTTAGTGGAGCACGATCCCTCCATCCGCTACGTCTCGATCCATCAGTACCCCTGGTATCCCGGGACCGGCGCCGAGGACGAGCGTGGCGTGGGCAACATCTTCAACGTCCCGCGCCCGCCGGGCTTGCCGCGCGGCCAGTACGTCGGCGATCTGCTGGCGGCGGTGGACGCCGCGATCGACGCGTGGCCGCCCGATCTACTCCTCGTATCCGCCGGGTTCGACTCGCTCCAGGGCGACCCGCTGGGCGGCTTCACGCTCGAGCCGGAGGACATGGCGCAGTGGACCGCGCGGTTGCGGGAGCGCGTCGCCCCGGCGCCGGTGGTGGGGGTGCTCGAAGGCGGCTACCGGCTCGACCTCATCGCGGCAGGCGCGTGCGCTCACGTGGGGGGGGGGGGGCATGTCGCTGCGCCTCGCCGCCGAAGTCCTGGCCCTGAAGACGACGCACCCCTTCGTAATCGCGCGAGGCGGCGGAGACGATTATCGCGTCGTCTGGGTCCGGCTTACCGACTCGGACGGTGTGGAGGGGTGGGGCGAAGCCGATCCCGCGAAGTACTACGGCGAGACTGCGGACACGGTCCTCGCGAAACTACAGCTACTCGAGCCGCACCTGCCCAAGGACGCCTTCGACCTGGAAGCGGCGGAGGCTCGGTTCGCGCGGGTCGTGCCGAAGAACGGCGCCGCCCGGGCGGCGCTCTCCGCGGCGCTCCATGACTTGATGGGAAAGCGGCTCGGCCAGCCGCTGTGGCGACTCTGGGGTCTCGATCCCGCCAAGGCGCCGCGCTCTTCCTTCACCATCGGGATCGACACCGCGGAGCGCATCCGGCTCAAGGTGGCGGAGGCGTCTGCCTATCCCATCCTCAAGATCAAGCTCGGGACCGATCGCGACGAGGAGATCCTGCGCACGATCCGGGACGCCACCGACAAGCCGCTCCGGGTAGACGCGAACGCCGGCTGGACGCGCGAACGGGCAATTGAGATGCTTCCTGTGCTGAAGGCGTACGGGGTCGAGTTCGTGGAGCAGCCGCTGCCGCCCGAGGACCTGGAGGGGATCGCGGCCCTGCGCCGCCGGGGCGTCCTCCCCGTCGTCGTGGACGAGAGCTGCCTCGTCGCGGCTGATATCCCCCGCGTGGCGGACGCGGCCGACGGGATCAACATCAAGCTGGCGAAGTGCGGCTCGCTGCGGGAGGCGCTGCGGATGATCGCTACCGCTCGGGCGCATGGGATGCTCGTGATGGTGGGATGCATGATCGAATCGTCGCTCGGCATCACCGCGGCGGCGCACTTCACCCCCCTCGTCGACGCGGCGGACCTGGACGGCGCGGCGCTCACGGCGAACGACCCGTTCGTGGGCGCCACGATCGACGGTGGCCAGATCCGGCTCCCGACCGGAGCGGGGCTGGGAGTCCGGAGGCGGTCGTAGGATGGCCGTGAAAGCTGATCCTGGTGGCGTTGGTGTAGGGGCGCAGCATGCTGCGCCCCTACCAGGTGGGGCCCCCGAGCCGCGGCTTGAGCCGCGATACGCGGAGGTCGTCCTCCCGATGCCGGTTCCTCGCGGCTACACGTACCAGATTCCCACCGCGCTCGTCGAGCGGGTCGTGCCGGGGTCGCGGGTGGTGGTGCCGGTTCAGCGACGCCAGGTGGTCGGAGTCGTCGTAACGATCGACACCTCCGCTCCCGACGTCCTGGCAAAGCCGATCGCGGCCGCGCCCGACGCGGAGCCCGCGCTCAGCCCGGCGTTGATCGAGCTCGGCCGGTGGATCAGCCGGTACTACGGCGCGCCGCTCGGCCTGGCGCTGCGTGCGCTGCTCCCCGGAGCGCTGTGGAGCGTGCGTCGGCCGACCGGACCGGCGGAGCAGACGGAGCGGGTCGTGGTACTGACGCAGGCGCTTCCGTCGCTGCTCGAGCGTGAGCGGGCCTTCCGACGCGCGCCCATGCGCCGCGTCGGGTATGAGGCGCTCGAGGCGCTGGGCGGCTCGGCGCCGCTACGCCACCTCGTGACCCGGCTCGGGCTGTCGCGCGCCGTGCTCGACGGTCTGGTGCAGCAGCGGTTCGCTCGCTACACCGACGTGCCGCGCGCCCGTGATCCATTCACCGGATTGTCGTCGCCGCCACCACCGATGCTGACCGACGCGCAGCGTCAACTGGTGGCTGGAATCGCGGCCACGCCGGTTGAAAGCCCCGTCTTGATCCATGGCGTCACTGGCTCCGGCAAGACGCTCGTGTACCTCGAGGTGCTGCGGACTGTCGTGGCGTTGGGAAAGGGGGCGATTCTCCTCGTCCCCGAGATCGCGCTCACCCCCCAGACCGTCGCGCGGGTGCGCGGCGTGTTCGGCGATCAGGTCGCCGTGCTCCACTCGGGGCTCTCGGATGGGGAGCGCGCCGACGCCTGGCGTGCGCTACGGCGCGGCGAGCGCCTGGTGGCGGTGGGGCCGCGGTCGGCGGTGTTCGCGCCGGTGCAGCGGCTCGCCGCCATCGTGGTCGACGAGGAGCACGAGGCGAGCTACAAGCAGGGGACGGCGCCGCGTTACCACGCCCGCGATGTGGCGCTCGCCCGCGCCCGGCTCGAGGGCGCGCGGGTAATCCTCGGCAGCGCCACGCCCTCGCTCGAGACATTGCATCTCGCTCGGACCGGCCGGGTGTGCACCTTCGAGCTCCCGGAGCGCATCGGCGCGCGGCCGCTGCCGCCGGTCGAGGTGATCGACCTGCGGAGCGCTCCACGCGTCGCTGAAGCGCGCGGCATCCCGTGGACCGAACCGCTCGATCACGCCGTGCGGAGCGCGCTCTCCCGCGCCGAGCAGGTGATTCTGCTGCTGAACCGCCGCGGCTTTGCGACGTACCTCCAGTGCCCGGCCTGCGGTGACGTGCGCGTCTGCCCACACTGCGCCATCGCCCTCACCGTCCACCAGACGCCGCGTGCCCTGCGCTGTCACTACTGCGGGCACGAGGAGCCGATTCCCACGGCTTGCCGGCTGTGTGGCAAGGAGACCCAGCGGATGCGCGGGCTCGGCACCCAACAGCTTGAGCACTTCGTCGGCCTGCGGTTCCCCGAGGCCCGCATCGCCCGCATGGATCTCGACACCACGAGCACCAAGTGGGCCCATCACCGCATCCTCGAGCGCATGGCCGAAGGGAGGCTCGACATCCTGCTCGGTACTCAGATGATCGCCAAGGGCCTGGACTTTCCGAACGTGACGGTCGTGGGGGTGGTAGACGCGGATACGGGTCTCAATCTGCCCGACTTCCGCGCCGCCGAGCGCACGTTTCAGCTCGTGGCGCAGGTGGCGGGCCGGGCGGGGCGCGGCCCGAAGGGCGGCCGCGTCTTCGTGCAGACCCGGGCCCCGGACCACCACGCCATCCGTGCCGCCGCTGCCCACTCCGTGGACGCCTTCGCGGCTGCCGAGCTCCCGCTGCGCGCGCCCCCGAACCCTGCCTACCCGCCGCACGTGGGACTGGCGCGCTTCGTGGCGTCGCACGAGGACGAGCGGCTCGCCCAGGAGGCCGCCCATCGGGTCGCGGCGTGGCTGCGCCGCGCGAACAGCGAGCGGCTCAGCGGCGCACTCAGCGTGTTGGGTCCCGCACCGTGCCCGATCATGCGGCTCAAGGGGCGCTGGCGCTGGCACGTGCTCGTCAAGTCGCTCGAGGCCCGGCCGCTCGGGCGCGTGGTGCGCGCCTGGGGACGCGGCAGGGGAGCGAGTGCGCGTGGCGCGGTGGTCGTGGACCGGGATCCGGTGTCGTTGCTCTGAGCTGGGCCGTTGCGTGAGGCGATTCAGCCCCGGTATCTTGTGCCTCCGGCGAGGGGTAAGGAGTGCGTGCGTGCGAGCTTCAGGGGGTCCTCGAGGGTGACGGCTCGTCCCCGCTTCCAGTATCGACCACCCGATTTCGACGCGCCGCCGCTCGCCGGCGCGCCCGACGCGCGCTTTGAGCCGGCACCGGCCGACGGCGTGCTTCCCGAAGGTTTTTTTTCCACCACGAATCTCCCGACCTACGTGAAGGCCGGGCGGGGGCCGTGGCGCCGGCCCCGCCTGCCGCGCATGGACTGCGTCGTCGTGCTCCACCCGCCCGCGGACCTCGTCGTCACGGAGCCGCGCAAGGTCAAGAAGGGGCAGCTGGTGGCGGTCGGCACCGACGAGGACGGCAGCCAAGGCATCCTGGTGCACGCCGAGGGCTTCCTCGGCGGCAGCCACAGCGCGAACGAGTTCGGCTTCATGCAGACCGCGGTGTCCCGGGAGCGCCCCGTCGATTACTCGGTGCTCGCTCAGCTGCTGGGCGAGGAGAAGCAGCGCGGTGGGAAGATCCTCTGGGTGGTGGGGCCGGCGCTGGTGCACGCGCGGGCGCGCGAGGACATGATCTGGTTCATCCAGAACGGCTACGTTCAGGCGTTCCTGGGCGGGAACGCCGTGGCGGTGCACGACTTGGAAGCGGCGATCTTCGGCACCACGCTCGGGATGTCCAGTTCGGGAGAGGGTGTGGAAGGCGGCCACGCACTCCACATGCGCGCCATCAACACGATCCGGCGCGCGGGCGGGATCGCGCCGGCCGTGCGGCAAGGGACCGTGACCGCGGGCATCATGCACGCGCTGGTGACGCACGGCGTGCCGTTCGTGCTCGCGGGCTCGATTCGCGACGACGGGCCACTTCCCGAGGTCCTGTCCGACACGCTCGCGGCGCAGGATGCCATGCGAGAGGTCACCGCCCGAGCCACGTTCGCCGTGTTCGTGGCGACCGCGCTGCATGCCATCGCGGTGGGCAACATGTTGCCTGCGTTCGTGGATGCGCCCACGCCAGACGAGCTGCGGCCGCTCACGACGATCTGCGTCGACCAGACCGAGTTCGTGGTGAACAAGCTGCGCGATCGCGGCACCCATCAGGCGTACGGGGTCGTCACCAACGCGCAGGACTTCATGCACGTACTGCGTTTCTACGTGGAGCGATGGGAGCAGGCACAGGCCCCGACGCCCATTCTCCGGTAGCGCCGGGCCGGGGGCCTGGGTGGGCGCGGCTCGCCGAGGCGGTGGCCGGGCACGTCCCGCCCGCCGAGATCGAGACGATCTACCTGTTCCGGCCGCTCAAGCGGGAAGGCCGAGAGTGGGGCACGGCGGTCGTCGCCCGCCGGTCTGCGGAAGGCAGCGGACGGTTGCGTGTCTACACGGCACGCTACATGCTGGTCGTGCGCGGCAAGGAGCGCGGGCAGACGCGGGTGGAGGTGGCGGAGACGGGCCTCTCACCGGCCGAGGTGATCGCGCAGGTGATGCAGGCGGCGGCGGACCGGACCGGTGACCCCGAGCCGCCGGTGGCGGTGGGTCCGGCGGTGTGGTATGACGGTTAGCGAACCCCTTAGCGGCACGAGGTGAGGCGTTGATCGACTCGCGAATGTTCGTGCCTACCAAGGCCTTTCTGACGAAGGGCGTCGGTCGGCACCGGGAAAAACTCACGAGCTTCGAGATGGCGCTACGGGACGCCCATCTCGCCAACTTCAACCTCGTGCGGGTGAGCTCGATCTTCCCGCCTCACTGCGAGCTGGTGGATCGCGAAGAGGGGCTGTCGCTGATGAAGCCGGGCCAGGTCGTGTTCGCGGTCATCGCCGAGTCCGCGACCAACGAGCCGAGCCGCCTCATCGCAGCCTCCATCGGCGTCGCCATGCCGACGGACCCATCCCATCACGGCTACATCTCCGAGCACCACAGCTACGGCCAGAACGAAGTCACGGCGGGCGAATACGCCGAGGACCTCGCCGCCTCGATGCTGGCGACCGTGCTGGGCGTGCCGTTCGACTCCGGCTCGGCGTGGGACGAACGCCGGGAGCAATGGCTGCTGTCGGGCGAGATCGTCCGCACGATGAACGTCACCTCCACCGCCGAGTGCGGTGACGACGGCCGCTGGACGACCGTCGTCTCGGCGGTGTGCTTCTGCGGGTGAGCCCGTCGCTCGCGCTGGCGTTCGTCGCCGGCCTGCTGAGCTTCCTCTCCCCCTGCGTCCTGCCGCTCATCCCGAGCTACGTCGGTTTCCTTACCGGGCTGTCGCTCGAGGAGATCGAGGTGCGGCGTGGCACCACCCTGGCGCACGCGTTGTGGTTCGTGGCCGGGTTCTCCCTCATCTTTATCGCGCTCGGCGCCACGGCATCCGCACTCGGCGTGCTGCTGCTGCGCTCGCGCGAGTGGATCGGCCGGATCGGCGGCATCGTCGTCATCCTGTTCGGGCTGTACCTGCTCGGTGTCTTGCGGCCGGCGTTTCTCATGCGCGAGCGCCGGCTCGAGCTGGCGCGCAAGCCGATCGGCTACCTGGGCTCGGCATTCGTCGGCGTCACTTTCGGCGCGGCATGGACCCCCTGCATTGGACCGATCCTGGGTGCGATTCTCACCCTCGCGGCCGCTCAGGGGAGCGTGTGGCTGGGGACGGCGTTGCTGGGCGCCTACGCCCTGGGGCTCGCCATCCCGTTTGTCGGCACCGCCCTGGCGCTGGACCGCTTCCTCAGCTGGTTCCAGCGGTTCCGACCCTACCTCGGTTGGGTGGACCGCATCGCGGGGGCGCTGCTGGTCGTGCTCGGCATCCTCCTGGTCACCGATCGCTTCACGCTGCTCGCGGGGTGGCTGCAGGGCTTGACGCCCCAGTTCCTCAAGAGTCGGCTGTAGCGATCGGCGCTCGGTACGCGGCGCCCAGCATTCCCACCCTGAGTGTCGGGGCGCAGCATGCTGCGCCCCGACTCGGCCGTCACTGTGCTAAAGCACACGCGCATTGCCCTTTAGGGGAGTGCACCGCCGAGCCCAGGCTTCAGCCTGGGAACTTCCTGGGAACTTCGAGGGGCACTTTCCTATATTAGGTCCAGCAAGACCACGAGAGAGGGAATAAATGATCACGCTTCAGAAGCACTTCTCGCACCTTGTCGCGGTGCTGACTGCCGTGGCTTTGGCCGGGTGCGTCAAGGGTGACCAGGCGAATCAATCGGCCGACTCGACGGCGCGCAACCTGACGCTCGCTCCGACCGAATCCACGGCGGCGATGAAGGATGTGCCGGCGCCGACGACGGAGCGGGCGAAGCCGGCACCTGAAAAGAAAGCTCCTCAGCCGGCGCCGAAGCCCGCCACCCCGGTGGTACCGAAGACGCTGACCGCGGCCGCCGGGACCCGCGTGCCCCTCGCCGCGAGCGAGTCGATCTCCACCCGGCAGGCGAAGCCGGGCGACGCGTTCAGCGCGACCGTCGGCGAGGATGTCAAGGACGCGTCGGGCCACGTCGTGATCCCGGCGGGTTCGACAGTGCAGGGGACCGTCGTCGCCGCCGAGCCGGCACCGAACCCCAGCTCGAGCGGTCGGCTGGAGCTGGCCGTGCACAGCATCACCGTGCGCGGGGCCAGCTATCCCGTGGACGCGACCGTCGAGTCCAAAGACACGGTGATGCAGGGTCGCGGTGTCACCAAGGCGGACGCCGCGAAGGTGGGTGGCGGGGCCGTCGCGGGCGCCATCGTCGGCAAGCTGCTCGGCAAGAACGCGAAGGGCGCGATCATCGGCGGGGCCGTGGGCGCCGCCGCCGGGGCCGCCGCGGCGCGCGCGTCGCGCGACATCGACGTGGTGCTGCCGAAGGGCGCCACCATCACCATCAAGCTGACGAAGCCACTGACGGTGAAGCGGGCCTGATGATTGGGGGGGCGCGGCATGCCGCGCCCCGACGGGAAATTCAAAACCCTACCGCGCCGCCGCCGCGCCTGGGATCGGCCACGCCGACCCAGCCGGCGGCGGTTCGCTGGATGGCGGCGATGTCGCCCATCCGGCCTCGCTCGTGCAGCTGGTAGCCCATGGCGTGCAGGCCCTCGAGCGCGGTCGGGGTCAGGCCCCCGCGCTCGTAGGCGATCGCATCCGGCAGCGCCTGCTGGTGCACGCGCGGCGCCGCCACGGCCTCCGTGAGCGACATGCCGTGGTCCACGACGTTCACGATCACCTGGTATACGCTGTTGATGATCGTGGGCCCGCCCGGCGTCCCGACGATCAGGAACACGCTGCCACCCCGATCCAGCACGATCGACGGCGTCATCGCCGATAGCATGCGCTTGCGTGGCGCGATCGCGTTGGCGTTGCCCTGTATCAGGCCGTACATGTTTGGCTTGCCGGGCGCGGTGGTGAAATCGTCCATCTCGTTGTTGAGGAGGAACCCCGCGCCCGTCACGGTAACCGCGCTGCCGAAGCCGCCGTTCAACGTCGTGGTGACCGAGGCCGCGTTGCCGTCGGCGTCCACGATCGAATAGTGCGTCGTCTCGGTGCCTTCCATGCCCGTGGCGGCGGGCGGGGTGGGCGTGGCTCGGTCCGGCAGGATCTGCGCCCGCAGCTCCGCGGCGTACGACTTGGACAGCAACCGCTCGAGCGGCATGGCGACGAAGTCCGGGTCGCCCAACCAGTGGTTGCGGTCCATGAAGGCGCGCCGCATCGCCTCGGCTTCGAGGTGCACGTACGCCGCGCTGCCGAACGGCGGCAGCGTATCGTAGCCCTCCATGATGTTCAGGATCTCGCCCATCGTCACGCCGCCGGAGCTCGCGGGCGGCATTGAATAGATGGTGTAGCCGCGGTAGGTGATCCGGACCGGCGGGCGCCACTTCGGCCGGTAGCGCTTGAGGTCGTCCTTTGAGATGAGACCGTGGCCGCGCTGCATCTCGGCGACGATCAGGTCCGCGATCTGACCCCGATAGAACACGCGGGGTCCGGAGTCCGCGATGAGCTGCAGCGTGTGGGCGAGCTCGGGTTGGCGGAACTTCGTGCCGGGGGGCGGTGCGTGGCCGTCCGCTACGAACTGCCTCGCCGACGCCGGAAACCGCGCCAGCCGGTCCGCTTCCTCCGCAATGGCGCGGCTGCGCGCCGCGTCGAGCGTGTGCTCGTGGGCGAGACGAATCGCCGGGGCGAGCACCTTGGCCCACGGCAGGCGCCCGTAGCTCTTCCACGCCTCGTACATCCCGGCCACGCTGCCCGGGACACCCGCCGCGAGGTGGCCCGTGAGGCTCTGCTCCGTGGGGTTGCCGCTCGAGTCGACGTACATGTTGCGGGTGGCCTTGCCGGGCGCCATCTCGCGGTAGTCCAGCGCGCTCACGCGACCAGTCGTGTCGCGGTACACGATGAACCCGCCGCCGCCGATGTTGCCCGCCTCGGGGAGCACCACCGTGAGCGCGAACCCGACGCCCACCGCGGCGTCGATGGCGTTTCCACCCTGCTTGATGATCTCGATCCCGACTTCGCTCGCGAGCGGGTGGCCCGACACGACCATCGCTCTGCGCCCCGACACCGCGACCGCCTTGCCGGCGAGCGACCAGGTCTCCGGGATGATCGGTCGGCCCGTGACGACCGCGTCGGCGCGCGCGCCCCGAGCCGTCGGTTGAACCGCTGTCGCAGCCGGTGCGGCGGGCGCGGCGCCAGGCGCCGCGGGAGTCGTCTCGGGCAGGCGCGCACCGCCGCAGGCGGCGAGTGCCGTGAGGGCGGCGAGGGCGGCGAAGATCTGGCGCATGCTGAATTGTGCACGTTGACCCGAGTTCGGGTCAACGTCTAACTTGGGGCCACCCGACACGATCATGACCGCCTCCGCCCCTGCCCCCGACTTTCGCGACCCGCGCCTCACCGAGCAACGCAATCCCCGAACCGAGCGGATCGACGTCGCCACGACGCTCGAGATCGTCGACTTGATCAACGCCGAGGATGCCACCGTCGCCGCCGCGGTGCGCTCGGTCCGCACCGAGCTGGCCCGGGCCATCGACCTGGTCGTGGACGCGTTCCAGCAGGGCGGGCGCTTGATCTACGTGGGCGCGGGCACCTCGGGCCGGCTCGGCGTGCTCGATGCGAGCGAATGTCCCCCGACCTTTGGAACCCCGCCCGAGATGGTGGTGGGCATCATCGCGGGAGGCTTCCAGGCGCTCGTGAAGGGACTGGAAGGGGCGGAAGACGATGTGAACGCCGGGTCGCGGGCCATGGACAACGCCGCAGTGACGCCGCGGGACTTTGTCCTCGGGATCGCCGCGAGCGGCACGACGCCGTTCGTACGTGCGGCGCTGGCCCGCGCGCAGACCATCGGTGCCAAGACCGGGTTTCTGTCGTGCTCCGATCCGCCGCCGGTCCTGGTCGAAACGTGCGACGTGCTGGTCCTCCCCAAGGTCGGTCCGGAGGCACTCACCGGCTCCACGCGGATGAAGGCGGGGACCGCCACCAAGCTCGTGCTCAACACCCTCTCGACCGGCGCCATGATTCGGTTGGGGCGGGCCTACGGGAACCTCATGGTGGACCTCATGGCCTGGAGCGACAAGCTGCGCGACCGCGGCGAGCGCATCGTGATGGAGTGCGGCGGCGTGGACCGGCAGGCGGCGCGCCGCGCGATCGCGGACGCGGGAGGCTCGGTCAAGCTGGCGATCGTGATGGTCATGAAACGGATGGAGAAGGACGAAGCGGCGCGCCTGCTGGCGCAGGCCGGCGGCTTCGTGCGGCGGGCGGTCGGCGACCCTCCGCCAGTCCGAAAGTGACGAGCTGCCTCGCCGTCGGCGTGATGTCGGGCACGTCGCTCGACGGCGTGTCCGCGGCGTTGGTGCGGCTGACCGATGATCCCCTCGAGGCCCAGCTGGTCGCCTTCCACCAGGAACCATACGCCGCGTCCGAGCGCGGGCAGATCGTCGATGCGATCGCGCGCGGCGGCTCGAAGGATCTCGCGCTGCTGCACGTCGCGCTGGGCGAGCGCTTCGCCGCCGCCATCCTGCAGCTCCTCGCGGCAGCCCGAACCTCGCCCAACGACCTGGCCTTCGTCGCCTCGCACGGTCAGACGATCTGGCACGAGCCCGGCCGGGCCACGCTGCAGCTCGGCGATCCCGCGGTGATCGCCGAGCGGTTGGGCGTGCGGGTGGTCAGCGACTTCCGCGCCCGGGACGTGGCGGCGGGGGGACAAGGCGCGCCGCTCGTGCCGCTCGCCGACGTGATGCTGTTCGGGCATCCCGACCGCGGACGGTTACTGCTCAACATCGGTGGGATCGCGAACGTCACTTGGGTGCCGCGCCGGGGCACGGCCGACGGCGCCCTCGCGTTCGACACCGGGCCGGGGGTAGCGGTGATCGACGCCGTCACTCGCGGGCTCGACCCCGACACGCGGTTCGATCGGGACGGCGCGCGCGCCCGGCGCGGCAAGCCGCTCCGCAAGGTGCTCGAACCGCTGCTCGCCGACGCCTACTTCGCCCAACCACCGCCCAAGAGCACCGGACGCGAGCATTTCGGGCTCGAGTTCGCCGACCGACTGGTCAAGCTCGTGCGGCAGGCGGGCGGCTCGGACAACGACGCGGTGGCGACGGCCACGGCGCTCACCGCTGAGACGATCGCCCGCGGACTGGAGCGCTGGACGCCCGGAGCGGGCCCGGAGACCGAGCTCGTGATCTCGGGAGGGGGCGCGCGCAACCCGGTGCTCGTGGAAATGCTGGCCGCGCGGGTGCATCCGCGGCCCGTGCAGCCGTTCGACCGGCTGTTCTTCGACGGCGAGGCGAAGGAGGCGCTCGTGTTCGCGTTCCTCGGGTTTCTCACCATCTCGGGGCTGCCGGGCAACCTTCCAGCGGCCACCGGCGCCCGGGGCCGGAGAGTGCTCGGCCACATCACCCCGGCGTGAACGGCTCGCTCGCCCGGCTCGTTTTCCCCGCGCTCCGCTGGCGACGCCAGAGCTTCGACCACGAGCAGGCCAAGATCGACGCGGCGCTCGCCGCCGGCGTCGGTGGGTTCATCATCTTCGGCGGGACCCGCGAGACGGTGACTGCGCTGACTGGTGAGCTGCGTCGCCAGGCGGGGCGGCCGCTCTTGATCGGCGCCGACGTGGAGCGCGGGGTCGCCCAGCAGGTGCAGGGGCTCACCGAGTTGCCTCCCCCCGCCGCCCTCGGCTACCTCGACGACCTCGAGGCGACGCGCGGCTGCGGCGTGATCACCGCGTCTGAGGCGCGGTCGGTCGGGATCACCTGGGCGTTCGCGCCGGTGTGCGATTTGGACCTCGAGCCCAAGAACCCGATCGTGCAGACCCGCTCGTTCGGTGCCGACCCGGTTCGGGTCGGTGAGCAAGCCGCGGTATGGATCCGTGCTCTCCAGGAGCACGGCGTGCTCGGGTGCGCGAAGCACTACCCGGGCCACGGCCGCACCACGCGGGATTCGCACGAGACGCTGCCGCGCGTCTCGACCTCCGCCGCCGAGCTGCAGCAGGTCGACGTCGCCCCCTTCGAGTACGCGATCCGGGCGGGCGTAGCAAGCGTCATGAGCGCGTTCGTGGCGTTTCCGGGGTGGGACCCGTCGGGCCGCGCCGCGAGCTTCTCGCCCGAGATCCTCGGGTATCTCCGCGGGACGCTCAACTTCGCGGGGCTGGTCGTGACCGACGCGCTGATCATGGCCGGCGCGAGCGCGGCCCAGCCGGTGCCCGCCGCGACGGTCGTGGCGGTCGCCGCGGGATGCGACGTGCTCCTGTATCCCGAGGACTTCCGAGGCGTCATCGCGGCGCTGGACCGCGCCGTCGGGTCCGAGATACCCACTGCGCGGGCGGACGAAGCGCTCGCGCGCTACACGGATGCCGTCGAGACGTGGACCGCCGGCGCCGATCAAGGGCTGCCCGACCTGGCGGCGCACGGCGCCTTCGCCGACGGGCTCGCGGACCGAGCGGTGCACGTGCTGCGCGGCGAGGCGCCGGCGCTGGGTGCCCCACTGGCCGTCTCCATCGTGGATGACGATGTCGGCGGACCCTACGCGGTGGGGCCGCGAGAGGTGTTCATCCAAACGCTGCGTGACGCGGGCGTGCCCGTTGCACAACGTGCGACAGGCGACGCGCAACGCATCGTCCTGGTGTACGCCGAACCGCGCTCCTGGAAAGGGCGGGCGGATCTGGGCGCACGCACCATGGCGCAGCTAAGGCGGCTCGCGGCCGATGCCCGGCTCGTGATACTGTTCGCGCACCCGCGGCTCGCGCGCCAGATCCCCGGCCGCGCGCCTGTTGTGGGCTGTTGGCACGGTCAGCCGCTGATGCAGCGGGCGGCGGCTCGATGGGTGCTGGGGCGAATCCGGTGAGTGTCCGGGGGGGGAGGGGGAGGGGGAGGGCTACCGGCTCTCCACCAGCTTCTTCAAGTAGCCGGTGATGGCCGCCGCCGGCACCCCGTAAATGATCTTGCCCTGCGATTCACGGTTCCCCCCATACAGGACCGCGACTACGTGGCCGTCGCGATCGAACACCGGGCTCCCCGACGAGCCGGGCGCGCCGTAGCCGTCGACCTGTATGACGTCGGACAGCACCTTGCTCACCGTGCCGACCGTCAGCGTCGGATCGGCCACGACGGCGCTCTGGCCCTGGTGCTCCATCGGCAGGTCCTCGCCCAGGGGATAGCCGATGATGGCGACCGGGTCGCCGCGCTGCAGCCCGTTCGCATCGCGGGCGAAGCCGAGCACGCGAGGCGTGCCGCCCCGCACGGCGACCTGCAGGACCCCCACATCCGCCGTGTCGGCCACCCCGAGCAGCCGGCCCTGGAACCACTGCTTTGAGCCCGAGAACTTGACGGCGATGGCGCTGGGTCGGCGGTCGCCCGCCTCGCCCACGAGGACGTGCTTGTTGGTGACCAGCGTCCCCTGCGAGTCCACGGCGAACGCGGTGCCGCTGAAGATTTGGGCGTCGGAGTACTTGACGACGAGCAGCGCGACCGCGTCCTGGTTATTGCGCGATATCGCGCGGTAATCGACGGCGGCCGCGCCCGCGATCCCGCGCTGGCGCGCTTCGGCGGTATCGAGCTCCGCGCGCAGCCGGGTGACTGAATGAGCGTCATCGCCCGAGCCGGCCGCCGCGAGCTCGCCGCGCAGCCGCGCCACCTCGGCTTGCGACTGCCGCAGCGCGTCCCGGACGCTCTGCAGCTCGGACTGGAAGCGGGTGAGGAGTCGCTGCGCTTCGCGGCTCAGGCTGTCCGCGCGAGTCTGGAGTCCGGCGAGCTCGCGCGTGTCGCGCGCGGCCCTCCACTGGCTCCACCCGAACCCGCCCAGGCTCAGCAGCAGCAACCCGATCAGCGCCTTGGTCGTGCGCCGCAGGCGCGCGACCTCCGCCACGATGCGCACCGCTGCGCTGGGGCGGCGCCCGGGGTCCGCCCCGGACGGGCGATCGGCCGAGGCCGAGGCGCGGGCCGCCGGAGAAACCTCGTCCGACGAGCCGTCCGCCGCGATCACCCGAAACTCCACGGCCGGCCCCTTCTGCCCGAAGGCGATGACGTCGCCATCCTCGAGCGTGACCTCGCTGCTGATGCGCTGGCCGTTGACGAACGTGCCGTTCTTCGAGCCCAGATCGCGCACGGTGAAACCCTCGCCCTGACGCACGATCACCGCGTGCCGCGAGGAAACGTCGAGATCGCGGTCCGCATCGAACCGCAGGTCGGACAGGGGGTGGCGACCGAGCCCGATATACGCCTTGCGGAAGGTCTCGACCTGCCCGGTGCGCGCGCCCGACAGAAACGTGAACTGAGCGGTCACGGGCTCCGCGTGGCGAGATAGATGGCGATGGCCACGACGCCCGCCGCGAGCAGGGCCGCGGCGATGACGCGCCAGCGGCTCTCGCGCACGGGCACGGGCGGCCGGCTCCCTCGGTAGACCGGCACGGGCTCGGTGCTCGTCTCCGTGTCGATCAGGGGGTAGACCTGGTGGCCCACGTCCTCGCCCGCGGTGGCCGCGCGCAGCCCGTCTCCATCGAACCGCACGATGACGACGGTGATGTTGTCCGGGCCGCCCCGCTCGTTGGCGAGCGCGATGAGCCGGTCGCACGCCGTCTGGAGATCCCGTTCGCGAGCGATCGCCTCGGCGATCTCGTCCCTCTTGACCTGGCCCGAGAGGCCGTCCGAGCACAACACCAGGATATCGCCCTTGCGGACGTCCTGGTAGGTGAGGTCCACCTTGACCTTGGGATCGGGGCCGAGCGCCTGGAGGATGATGTTGCGCCGCTCGCTGCGCGCGGCCTCCTCCTCGGTGAGCTCGCCCGCTTCCACCAACCGCTGCATCAGCGATTGGTCCTTCGTGAGCTGGACCGCCTGACCGTTGCGGATCAGGTAGGCGCGGCTGTCGCCGACCTGCGTGAGGTAGACGTGGTCGTTCAGGATGCCGACGGCCGTCGTGGTGGTCCCCATCCCGCGGACCTCGGGGTGGGCGCGGGCATACGCGTGGATCTGGCCGTTCGCCACCTCGACGGCCTCCTTCAGCCGGTACGCGAACCGCTGCGGCGTGGCTTCCTTCTCGTCACCCCACGCCCGGACCATCTGGTCGTAGATGGTGTCGGTCGCCATCTGGCTGGCGAGCTCACCCGCGGCGGCGCCCCCCATGCCGTCCGCCACGATGAACAGCGACCCGCGCTCCCCGACCTCGTGCTCGCGCACCGGTGGCTGGAGCGACGCCTCGCCGCGCGTGAGATCCGCCACGAGAAAGCGGTCCTCGTTATGGTCGCGCGTCTTGCCGAGATCGGTCTTGGCGCAGACCTGGATCTTGACGGCTTTGGGTGAGCGTCCGAACACGGTCAGCCTTGGCACAGAGAGACGAGGTCGCGATACGCCGACGACTCCGGGTCGAGCTCCATGGCTTTCCTTACCCAGGCACACCCGTTTGGGCGGTCGGCCTTCCCGGTCGCGCGGTCATACAACTGAAAGTAGGCGTTACCGACGACGAAGGCGGCGTATGCTTTGTCCTTCAACGTGATGCCGGGGGCCCAGAAAATATGTTGAGCCGAGTCCAGAACCATGGAGGCGGTCGTAGGCCTGAGTCGGTTGAAGATCAGCGTATCGAGCAGCTCGTGAGCGCGAGCCACGTTGATCCGCGGTCGGGCCGCGGCGGGCGGCGCCGGCCGCATCGGCCCGCGCGCCACCGTCGTGTCCGCGTGAGCGTCCGTCGTGTCCTTGGGAGGGAGAGTGGCGACCCGCCCCGTGGTGTCCGCGCGTGCGACGGCCTCGCCTCGCTTGCCACCGCCGAACACCACCACTGCGGCCCCGCCCCCGCCCAGCACCACCGCCGCGCCCACGACGATGGGCACGAAGGCGCGCTTCCTGAGAAGCGAGGTCCGTCTCGGGGTCGCTCGCCCGGGCGCGCTCCCGGGCGGAGCGTTATCGGCACCCTCACGTGTGATCGGAATCGTTCCCGACCCCGCCCCCCGTGCGAGGCCCGTCACGCTCGCCACGTCGTTCGCGAACTTGGCGGCCGACTGGTAGCGCGTGACCGGGTTACGGGCGAGCGCCGAGTCGAGGGTCGCCTGCAGGCCGGGCGGGAAGCGCAGGTCGGCTCGCGCGGCGGCGAGCGTCAGCGGCTCGTCGATGAGCCGCTTGATCATCGCCTCCTGCACGGTCTCCGCTTCGAACGGCAGCTTCCCGGTCAACATCTGGAAGAGCACCAGGGCGAGCGAGTAGACGTCACTCCGGCCGTCGAGCTTGTCCCCCGCCAGTTGCTCGGGGCTCATGAACTCCGGCGTGCCGATGACCAGCCCGGTCTTGGTCACCTTCTGGCTATCGTCGCCGCTCACCGCTTTCGCGAGCCCGAAGTCCACGACCTTCACGACGTCAGCGCCGTCGCGTCCGTAGCTGAGCATGATGTTGTCCGGCTTCAGGTCACGGTGCACGATGCCCAGGTCGTGCGCCGCCTGGAGCGCGTCCGCCACCTGCGCGAAGATGGCTACCGCCCTCGCCACCGGGAGGGCCTTCTCCCGCTCGAGCAGGCTGGTCAGCGGCTCTCCCTCGATGAACTCCATCGCCAGGTAGATCAGGCCTTCGGGCGTCTCACCGAAGTCGTAGACGGCGCACACGCTGGGGTGGCTGATGCGGCTCGCGTTCGCCGCTTCGCGGTTGAAGCGGGCCACGGCGTCGGGGTCGTACACCATCGTGGGGTTCAGGACCTTGATGGCGCTCTTCCGCCCCATCTTCACGTGCTCGGCGAGATACACCCGTCCCATGCCGCCCTCACCCAGCTTCTTGAGGACATGGTAGCGGTCGGCCAGCACCTGCCCGACGAGATCCTGCCCGGGCGAGGACGAACGCAGCGTCTGGCCGTCGTTGGGGCAGAACCGCACGTCGTCTGGGTACTCGGTCGAACAGACGGGGCAGATCTTCACGTCGGGATCTCGATCTGCAGCAGTTTGTCGCCCACCAGCAGGCGCGAGTTGTGGCGCAGCGGGATGTCGCCCCGGGCGGCCAGCGCGACGCCGTTGCGGCTGTTGGCGTCGACCGCCACGAAGTCGGCGTCCTCGGAGCGGATCGTCGCATGGCGGGCACTCATCGAAGGATCGTACGGGAAGGTCCAGTCGCCCTGTTCGCGCCCGATCACAATGTCGCGGCCTGGGGAGAGCTGGATCACATCGCGCGCGCTGCCGTCCGAGCGGAGCTGGGTGAGACTCGCGATGTCGGCGCTCGGGATCAGGCTCCCCATCCGGCGCGTGGCGTCCGCGTCCGGCGGATGCGGGCCCGGGTAGCCGAGCCGCCGGAACCGGATCACCTGTGACCCGATGAGCAGCAGGTCGCCGTCGGCAAGGCGGTGCGGTCCCTCCAAGAACACCCAGGTGCCGTTCCGGCTGCCCAGGTCGCGCACCACGAGCGCGCCGTTCTCCCACGACACCTTCGCGTGCAGCGGCGAGAGGAACACGTCCTCCGTAAAGCGGATGTCGCCGTCCAACCGGCCGATCGTGGTGTCAGGACCGGGCCGCTGGAAGCGCTGGACGGTGTTGCCCGCATCGTCCAACAACACGAGCACGATGGCGCTCGCGGCGCGCGGCGGCGCCGGCCCCGTGGCGGGGGACGGCCGCGCCGGCATCGGCTCGATGAGCGGTACTCCGCACGTGGGACAGAACTTCGTCCCCGCGCTGACGGGCGATCCGCAGCGCCCGCAACTGGGGCCGGAGCCGGGAGCGGTGAGCCGGCGGCCGCAATGGGGACAGAAGGGCAGCAGGCCGCTAGCGCGGCCTCCACAAAAGGGGCAGGTGAGCCCTTCGGGCCGGGTGGGCGCGACGACGGGCGGAGCCACGACGCGCGTCACGGGAATCCCCGCCCCGGCGGCGGCCGCCTTGAGGCCCGTGGACTGGACCATGGGTTTGCCGCAATCCACGCAGAACTGCGCCCCGGCGTCGTTGTCACGGCCGCAGTAGGGGCAGGCGGTCACGGGAGGAGGTGCTCCACGAGCGCGAAGTTACGGTCTGCCAATCCATTCGGCAAATTGACGCATCGAAAGGGTCGATGCTAGCTTGCGCGCCTGTGCGATGGCTCGGCGGAATGGTAACGCTGTGCGCCGTCGGGTGCGCGACCTCGCGCACCGGCGTCGCGCCCGCGCGCCCAACCACCGCTCCCGCGCGCGCGCCGTTGCAGCTCAGTATCGTGTACCCCGGCCCGACCGACGTCGTTCAGGCGCACGATTCGTGCTTCTTGTTCGGTGCGGTGCGCGGCGGAGCGGGGCCGGTGACCCTCTCGGTCAACGGGACACCGGTCCGCGTCTTCGCGAACGGCGCCTGGATCGCGTGGCTGCCACTGCCGGACGACACGCTCGCCGTGTTTCGTCTCGTGGCCCGAGCCGACGGCGATTCGGCGCTGCAGGACTGGACCGCGCGCATCGCGCCGCGCTTCCGCCCCCCCGCCGGGCGCGCGGCGTGGATCGACACGACGAGCTTCGCGCCGGCGGGCACCGTCGCGCTACCGCTGGGCGAAGGCATTCGCCTCGCCGTCCGCGCCGCGCCCGGCGCGACGGTGTGGCTGCGGCTTCCCTGGGGCGCCGCCATCCCGTTCCTCCCCGACACGCTCCCGGGGGAGCCTGCCTGGGGCGTGCGCGCTTTCGCGACCGTCACGGCCGCCTACCGGCTTCCTCCGGCGGCCGATCGCTACGTCGCGTGGCTCCCGGCCGCGGCGCTGTGCCCCGATGGTAAGGCGGCGTGCGCGACGCTCGAAGTGATCGCGGGACGGGACACGGCAACGGCGCGCTGGCCACTCTCGGTCGGCCTCGTGGACCTGACGTTCCCGAGCGTGGTCGTGCTCAACGACGATACCGCTCATGTGGGCACCACGGACAGTCTGACGCCGGGAAAGGCGGTGCCGTGGGGGACGTACAACTGGTTCTTCCCCACCGGAACCACCTCCGTGCTGTCGGGGCGCTGGAACGACCAAGTGCGTCTGCAGCTTTCACAGCACGCGGTCGCGTGGGTGAACGCGAGCGACGTGGTTCCACTCCCGGCGGGCACGCCGCCGGCGGGGGGCGTCGTCGGCTCGGTGCGCCTCGAGCCCGGGCCGGCTGCGGTGACCCTGCGCGTGCCGCTCCCGGGGAAGCTCCCGTTCCAGGTGACGGAGCAGGAGCGGAGCCTGACGCTGCGCGTCTACGGAGCGGGCTCGGACATCAACTGGATGCAGTACGGCCGGACCGACCCGCTCGTCACGCGCATGAGCTACGCGCAGCCCACGGCGGACGAGGTGACGATCACGCTCGACCTCGCGCGGCGCGTGTGGGGCTACCGCACGCGCTTCGACGGGCGGGACCTGCTGCTCGAGATCCGCCGCCCGCCGCAAATCGATCCGGAGCGGCCCCTCAGGGGCCGCACCATCGTGCTCGATCCCGGCCATCCTCCGCTCGGCGCCAAGGGACCCACCGGTCTGTGGGAACCAGTGGCGACGCTCGCGGTCGCCTCTAAGGCCAAGACGCTGCTCGAGCAGGCGGGCGCGACGGCACTGCTGACGCGCACCGACTCGACGCCGCTCGAGCTGTTCGCCCGCACCCATTTCGCCGAGCTGCATGACGCCGACGTGCTGGTCTCGATTCATGCCAACGCGCTCCCCGACGGCGTCAACCCCTTCGTGAACAACGGCACGAGTGTCTACTACTTCCACCCCCGCAGCGTCGCGCTCGCCCGCGCGCTCGACGTCGCGCTCGTCGCCGAGCTCGGGGTGCGGGACCTCGGGATGGGACGAGGGGACTACGCGCTGGTGCGCCCGACCTGGATGCCCGCCGCGCTCACCGAGGGTCTGTTCATCATGCTGCCCGAACAGGAGGCTCTGCTACTGAGCGACGAGGGACAGGCGCGCTATGCGCGGGGGGTGGTGCGGGGGATTGAGGCCTTTCTGCGAGAGCGAGCGCAGGAGCCGTGAGATTGCGGATTGCGGATTTCGGATTGCGGATTGGCACGACGTCCTCACGTCGTCGGCTCGATCTTTCACTGATATTCCGCAATCCGCAATCCGCAATCCGCATTCTCTTGCCGCTCCTGCTCGCCGTCCGCGCCGAGGCTCAGGCCGATCCGTCCGGCCCCTGGCGCACCCTCCACACCCCCCATTTCCGCATCCACTTTCGCCCGCTGTACCGTGACGTGGCGCAGCTCGCGTCTCGGGAGGCCGAGCGCGCCTACGGGCTGCTCGCGTCGGAGCTTCACCCGCCGCGCCAGGTGGTCGACCTGACGCTGGTGGACGACGTCGACGTCGCCAACGGCGCGACCATCGTGTTCCCGTCCGACCGCATCCTCGTCTTGCTCCCGCCGCCCGCGAACGAGCCCGGGCTGCAGCACTACGACAGCTGGCTTCGCTTGGTCACGACGCACGAGCTCACGCACATCTTCCACCTCGACCGCGTGCGCGGCTTCTGGGGTGGGTTACAGGCGGTGTTCGGCCGTGTCCCTGGACTGTTTCCGAACGCCTATCAGCCGAGCTGGGTAACGGAAGGGCTGGCGACCTACTACGAGTCGAAGTTCACCCACGGCGGGCGCGTGACGGGGAGTCTACACACGCAAGTGCTCGCGGCAGACCACGCCGCGGGCGCCTCGCGCTCCCCGTGGGACGCCGTGTTCTTCACGCGCTGGGCGGACGGGCTCGTGCCCTACGCCTATGGTAGCCGCTTCTTTCATTACCTCGCGGGAGAGACAGGAGACTCCGTCGTGCCGCGGTTCGTCGAGGCGACATCCCGCCAGCTGATCCCCTCGCGGGTGGGCCGCCAGATCGGTCGCGTGGCGTCGGGACGGTCGCTGCAAGCTGAGTGGCCCAAGGGCACGCGGCCCCTGCCGCAGGCGGGCGCCGCCGCCGACGCCGCCGTCCGCGTGCTCGACCGAGCGCTCCGCACCGAGCCCGTCCCGCAGGTCTCGCCCGACGGCCGGGAGGTCGTCTACATCCGCGACGATGGCAAGGGGCCGAGCCAGCTGCGTGTGCTCGCTGCCGGTGGGGGGTTCCAAGTCCTGCGGGCGCACCGCGTGAACGGCGAGGTGAGCTACGACTGGCTCGGCGACACGCTCGTCGTCGCGCAGCTCGACTGGACGTCCCGCTGGCAGGTGCACAGCGACCTGTACCGCTGGTTCCCTGATGGTGAGTGGCGTCGCGTGACACACGCTGCACGGCTCGTCACGCCCCGCGCGGGCGGGGGGCGCCTCTCCGTGATCGCGCTCATCCCGGGGGGGAATCGCCCGGTGCTGCCCGTGCCGGCCGGGCCCGGGGGTGCGACGTGGGGCGAGGTCGTGCCGTCTCCGGATGGACGCCGGGTGGCGGGCACGCGGAACGCGAACGGGCACTGGGCGCTGCTGCGCTGGCCCGCGGACTCGCCTCAGGTGGCGACGCTGCTGCGCGCCACGGCCGGCGTGATTTCCGATCCGACGTGGACGCCCGCCGGCGACCTGCTGTTCGTCACCGATCCGACGGGATTCCCGCAGGTGTATCGCTGGCGCGACGCCGCGGGCGCCGAGCCGCTCACGGCCGAGCCGCTCGGCGCCCGCGCCCCCGCGGCGCTGCCGGACGGCACGCTGTTGTACGCAACGCTCACGGCCGCGGGGTGGGAGCTGCGGCGCGGGCCGGGCGTCCCGACGGGGGCGCCCGTGCCCGCCGACCGGCCGGCTCCGTTCGACTCCGCGCCCCCCGTCACGACGCGCGAGACGGGCTACGCGGCGTGGCCTTCGTTGCGGCCCCACTTCTGGGTGCCGCTGTTTCTCGATGCCGGGCCGAGCGGGCGATTCTGGGGCGGCGTCACCGCGGGCACCGACGCCGTCGGCCGGTTCTCCTACTTGGCCACGGGCCTCATCGCGCCGCGGCCGTTTCGCGCGCTGGGGTCGTTCGCGGCGGTATGGAACGGCCTGGGAAACCCGACGTTCGACGTCGCGGCGGCGAGCACGTGGGAGGACGTGCGCGCCGCGATCATCCTGTCCGAGCAAACCCGGACTGCCGCCCTCGGCGTTTCGTTCGTCGCGCGGCGGTGGCGCAGCGTCGCGAGCCTGCGCTTGGCGGCGGAGTTCAAGGGCACGCGCTTCGCGACCATCCCCGACACCTCGCTCGCCGCCGTGTGCTCGGGTTGCGAGGGCCACGACCTCGTGGGGGGGTCGGTGACGCTCGGGGTGCGGTACCTCGTCTCCGCGCCGCTCGCCGTGTCGGCGCAGGACGGGTTCAGCTGGTCGGCCCTGTATCGGCGGCGCGCCGAAGTGAGCGGCGCCCGCTGGTCGAGCGAAGCGCGCACGCGCCTCGGGGTGTACCTCCACGTGCCGGGTATCGGCGGGTTCGCGCGCCACGTCCTCGCGCTACGGCTCGCCGCCGGGGCCACCGGCGGGCCGCTCGGTGAGTTGTTCAAGGCGGGTGGAGTGTCGTCGGGGAGCGTCGGCTTGACGTTCGGCCAGACGCTCGGGGCGACGCGCGATTTTCCCGTGCGCGGCTACCGTGGGGGCGAGCTGTTGGGACGCCGTGCCGCGACCGCCACACTCGAGTATCGCCTCCCGCTTGCGCTGGTCGGAGCGCCACTGGGCCATCTTCCCTTCGGGGCCGACAAGCTGTGGCTCAACGCGTTCAGCGACGTGGGCGACGCGTGGGGCGCCGGGGAGTCGCCGCGGTTCACGCGACTCCGCTCCGCGGGCGTCGAGCTCGCCGGCGATTTCACCATCAACTATGACCTCCCGGTGCAGCTCCGGGTCGGCGTCGCAGCGCCGCTCGCCGATCCCCCTTCCGGCGCGGCGCGGCGCCCTCAGGTCTACCTCGCCTTCGCGTCGGATTTCTGAGCGTGAAAAGATCTCTGGAACTGCGCTGCGAGTGGCCCTCGTGAACGTGCCCTCGGCTGCGGGATATAATTGATCCATGCGACGCCTGCTGGTCGGCCTGCTCGCCCTGTCCCTCCCTCCGTCCACCCGGCTGCCCGCCCAGTCGCCCGAAGATCGCGCCGCGGTGGCGGCGCTGCGCGACTCACTCGCGGGCGTGACCGACTCGCTCTCGCTGCAGCGGCTCGAGGCGGCGACGATCCAGGTCGCGAAGCAGCAGCGCGACGATCCACTGCTCCACTGCCGGCTCGGCTTCATCGCGTACCGCCTGGGAGAGCTCACTAACGCCAAGTCGCACTACGATGACGCGGCTGGAGAGTTCGAATGGGCCGGGGAGCTCCGACCTGACTGGCCCTACGCGTGGTACGGCCTGGGGCTCGCCGAGCTGGCGCAGGGGGAGCACGCGGTGATCGCGATCGAGAATCTCCGCCAGCAGCTCGGGAAGGACTACCTCACCAAGGCCGCGCGGGCGCTGGCGCGCGCCGCGCAGGCGGACCCGAGCTTTGCGCAGGCGAGCATCGATCTCGCCAACACGGCGCTCACGCAGCGCATCCAGCCGCGACTCGAGGTTGCCCTGCAGGCGGTGCGGCTCACCGCCGCCTCGGCGGCGGGTCGGAACGCCGGCGTCCAGCTTGCGCGCGGTCGCGTGGAGCGAGAGGTGGGCGACGCCGACTCGGCGGTCGCCGGGTTCCAGGCATACCTCAGGGTGGGTGGCGATTCGGGGCTCGGTCTGCTGGAGCTCGCCCGCACCTACTACTATGCCCAGCGCCCGGCGGACGGGTGGCGGACCTACTTCGCGGGGGCGCGCCTGGCACGCTCCCCCGAAGCGGTGGAGCTGTATCGTGCGGACTTGAGCGTCGTCGCGGGGCCGGACGAGCTGGCCCCCTTCGACGGGTTCACGTCCCCCGGTCCGCGCGCCGCGTGGCTCGAGCGGTTTTGGCTGCGGCGCGACATCACGGAGGCGCGCGAGCCGGGCGAGCGCCTTGCCGAGCATTACCGCCGCTGGTTCTACGCGTGGCACAACTTCGGGCTCGTCAGCCGCCATCGGCATTACGACATCACCGAGCGGTATCGCGCCGATCAGACGACGTTCGACGACCGCGGCGCCATCTACCTGCGCCACGGCTCCCCCGACAAACGCGCCACGTACCCCAGGGTCCTCGACCGGCTCGAGCCGAATGAAACCTGGCTGTACCGACGCCCTCCCCCCTACGGCGATCTCATCTTCCATTTCGTGGCGCGGGAGGACGTCCAGGACTACAAGCTGGTGGAAAGCCTGGCGGACGCGTTGTTCACCGGCTTCCGGGGCGCCCTGGCGCTGCAAGGCCACCGCGGTCTCGATCCCCTGACCAGCGACCTGTTCGCTTCGCGCGCGGATATCAATCCGCTGTATGCGCGGCTGGGGAATACCGTCGGCTCGGCGAACGCCGCCGGCGCGCTCGCCGCCGAGCGGACGCTCGGACAGCACAGCATCGCCGCGGGCACGACCAGCGACAGCTATCGCCGGGTGTTCGTCACCCCGCTCGACGTCTCGGTGTCGGAGTTCGTCGTAGGCTCGCGCGCCCGCCCGGGACAGGAGCTGCACGTCGTATTCGCGATTCCCGGCCAACGCCTGACGCCCGTGCCCGACTCGACGCGCGTGCTGTACCCCGTCTCGTTCCGGTTAGTCGTGAGCGACAGCCTCGACAATCTGGTGGCGCGGCTCGATACCACGCGCGTGTTCGCGGCGCAGGCGCCGCTGCGCCACGGGGCGTATCTGACCGGCCGGCTGGCGCTCCCGGTCCCGCCGGGGGCTTACCGGTACCGCCTCCTGGTCGAAGAACGGGGCGGCGACACGGGCGACCTCGTGACGCGCGACTCCATCGCCGTCGGCGTGCTGGATGGCGCGCGCTTCGCGGCGAGCGACCTCGTGCTCGGCCGTCAGGGCTCGGGGCTCGTGTGGACCACCGGGTCCGACACGGTGCCCCTCAACCCGCTCAGCCGTTTCCCCGAGGGGGGCTCGGCCGAGCTCTATTACGAAGTGTACGGGCTCGCGACCGGCGCGCCCTATCACACCGTCGTCCGACTGGAACGGGAAGGCGGTCGCTCGCTGTTCCACCGGCTGTTCGGCGGAGGGCAGGCGCCGGTGCTGTTCGAGTTCGACGCGCCGGCCGACGGCCCCGTGACGCGCGTGCGCCGCGCCGTCGATCTGCGCGACGCGGCCAAAGGGATCTACGTCCTCGCCGTCGAGATCCGCGACCCCACAACCGCCGCGTCGCTCGTCCGCCGTCGCCAGTTCGTCATCGTGTCACGCTAGAGTCGGTTGACACCCCCTCCGATGCGCCCGTAACTTTCCGCGACTCCTCGGAGAACGATGTATTGCTCCCGCTGCGGCACCCAGAACGACGACGCCAGTAAGTTCTGCCGCTCCTGCGGCTTGGATCTCGCGGCGACGCCGATCCAGGACCACCAGGAGCTGACCGAGCTCGAGCTCGTGCGGTCGCAGCTCAAGGACGAATACGAGATCCTCGACGAGCTGGGGCGGGGCGGCATGGCGATAGTCTTCAAGGCGCGCGAGAAGCAGCTGGAGCGCGAGGTCGCCATCAAGGTGCTACCGTTTTCGCTCGCGTTCGACAAGGAGTTCGTCGAACGGTTCCAGCGCGAGGCGCGCACCTCGGCCAAGCTCGAGCACCCCGGCATCATCCCGATCTACCGGGTCGGCAAGTCCGGCCGCGTGATCTACTTCGTCATGAAGTTCCTGCGCGGCAAGCCGCTCGCCTCCGTGCTCGCCGCGCGCGGCTCGCTCCCCCCGGCGGAGATCCGGCAGATCCTGGTGCAGGTCGCGCGGGCCCTCGCGTACGCGCACAAGGGTGGCATCGTGCACCGCGACATCAAGCCCGACAACATCATGTTCGACGAGCACGGTCAAGCCGTCGTGACGGACTTCGGCATCGCCAAGGCGGCCACGGGCGGGAAACTCACCGGCACGGGCATGTCGATCGGCACGCCGCACTACATGAGCCCCGAGCAGGCGCGCGCCCAGCAGCTCGACGGGCGCAGCGACGTCTACTCGTTGGGCGTCGTGGCCTACCAGTCCCTCACGGGCAGCGTGCCGTTCGACGGCGAGGATTCCTTCTCCATCGGCTACAAGCACATCATGGAGGAGATTCCGGCACCGCCGCTCGAGACCTACGACCAGCGCACCGTGTTCGAGATCATCCGCAAGATGATGGCGAAGTCGCCGGACGACCGGTTCCAGACCGCCGATGATCTGGTCCAGGCCCTCGAGGCGGGCGGCGGCTTCGCCGCCGTCGGGCTCTCCACCGCCCCGACGCGGGCCATCCCGTCGCTCGAGGGCGCCCGCATCGCCGGCGCGCCCACCACGCCGCTGCCGCGCACGCCGACCGGAGCGCGGCTCGCCGCCGCCGTCGAGCCGCACCACCACCGCTCCGTCGCAGCGGGGATCGCGCTTTGGGTGCTCGTGGTCGTCGTTGCGCTCGGTGCCCCCGGCCTGTACGCCTACAAGAAGGGCCTGCTCTTCTTCGCGCGGGCCGCGGTGCCCGAGTCCCTCGCGGCCATCCCCCGCGACACACTGGCGCAGCGTCTCCTCGGGGACACCGGCGCGGGCGGCGCCCCAGCCGACTCGGCGCCGACACGAGCCACCGTCCCCCCCGCGCCTGACACGAGCCGCCGCCCCATCCCCCCGGGCACGCCGGGGCGGCTCACGTTGCAGGGCGTACCGGCCGGCGCCCGCATCACCCTCAACGGGCAACCGCTGCGCGGCCCCCAGACAGACGTGCCGCCCGGCACCTACCAGCTGGCCGTGCGTGCAGCTGGGTTCGCGCCGTTCGAACGGCAGGTCGTGATTACGGCGGGGGCGCCATCCAGCGTGAAGGTCGAGCTGCAGCCGCTGGGCTCCGGGGACGGCCGGAGCGGCCCCTGCGAGGTGTTCGGACCGGCCTACAATTTCGACAACATCTGCTTCGACACACGGCCGGTCCCGCTCTCTCAGACGCGGATCCCGGTCCCGGCGGACGCCTCGGTGTTCCCGCGGCAGGCGATCCTCTTGATCCACGTCTCCCAAGAGGGCACCACACTCGAGGCCCGCGTGTACGGCCCCTCCAACCTCGACACCTTCAACAACCAGGCGCTCGATATGGCGAAGAACCTGCGCTGGAACCCCGCTCAGAAGAACGGCGAGCCGGTGGACGCGTGGGTGCAGTGGCCATTCCAGCCCGTGAGGCAGTAATCAACATCCACCCGACAGCGTTCATCGCCCCCGGCGCCGTCGTGCTGGGGGACGTGACGCTGGGCGCGCGCGCCAGCGTCTGGTACGGCGCCGTGCTGCGTGGCGACATGGCGGCGATCAGCGTGGGCGAGGCCACCAACCTGCAGGATGGCACCATCGTCCACGTGGACGAGGGGAAGCCGGCACGGATCGGGGCGCGGGTGGGTGTGGGCCATCGTGCCATCCTCCACGCCTGCACGGTCGAGGACGACTGCCTGATCGGCATGGGCAGCATTCTGCTGAACGATGTCCGGGTCGGCACGGGCAGCGTCGTAGCGGCCGGGGCGGTTGTCCCTGAGGGGACGGTTGTGCCGCCCGGCTCGCTCGTGGTCGGCGTGCCCGCTCGAGTGACCCGGCGAGTGGACGACGCACTCCGGGAGCGAATCCGGCTCACCTGGGAGCATTATGTGGCGGAGGCGGAACGACACCGCGGGGGCAGGTTCCCGATTGCGCGAGCAGGTTTGTGATGTGAATTCCGGAAAGCGCCGCGCGGGCGGCGCTGTCGCGCGGGGTTGCTCGGATGCGCCCACCGACCTACCTTGCCCTTCCGCGTTTTTTGTCTCGCGCGCCGTTAAATTTCACACATCGCAGGCGCTTTGCGAGTAAGCTCACACCGTGAGGGACGAGCCAGCATGACCGCTTCCACCCGCAAGGGGACGCTTGATCTGAGCCCCAACGCCATCACCGTGCTCGAGCGGCGCTACCTGGTGAAGGACGACCAGGGCAAGCCCGTCGAGCAGCCTGAAGACCTGTTCTGGCGCGTGGCCCGGACCGTCGCCGAGCCGGACGCACGCTACGGCGCTTCCGCCAAGGCGGTCGAGGGCCTCGCCGAGACGTTCTTCGAGCTGATGGCAACACGGGTGTGGATGCCGAACTCGCCCACGCTCATGAACGCGGGTCGACCCCTGGGACAGCTGTCCGCCTGCTTCGTGCTCCCCGTGGACGACTGTCTCTCGAACGGCCAGAGCGGCATTTATGACACGCTCCGCGCCATGGCCCTCGTGCACCAGTCGGGGGGTGGGACGGGCTTCTCATTCTCGCGGCTGCGACCCAAGAACGACGTCGTGCGCTCGACGATGGGCGTTGCCTCCGGCCCCGTGTCTTTCATGAAGCTGTACGACGCCTCGACCGACGTGGTGAAACAGGGCGGCACCCGCCGCGGCGCGAACATGGGCATCCTGCGGGTGGACCATCCCGACATCCTCGAGTTCGTCAGCTGCAAGGACGACCTCACCCAGGTGACGAACTTCAACATCTCGGTGGCCGTCACGGACGCGTTCATGCGGGCGGTGGAAGAGGGCACGAGCTACGACCTCATCGATCCGCGTACCGGCAGGGCGGTGGGCCAGCTTGCGGCGCGCGAGGTGTTCCGGAAGATCGTGCACGGCGCATGGCGGACGGGCGAGCCCGGTGTCTACTTCATCGATCGGGCCAACTACTACAACCCGGTCCCGCGCCTCGGCAGCTACGAAGCCACGAACCCCTGCGGCGAGCAGCCGCTGCTTCCCTACGACGTCTGCAACCTGGGGTCCGTCAACGTCGGCTTGTTCGTGAAGGAGGGGGGAGGCGAGGTCGATTGGAACCGGCTGCGCACGGCGGTGCACCTCTGCACGCACTTCCTCGACAACGTGATCGACGCGAACCGGTACCCGCTCCCGGAGATCGACGATCTCGCGAAGCGCATTCGGCGCGTCGGGCTCGGCGTGATGGGATGGGCGGACCTGCTGGTACGGCTCCGGCTGCCCTACAACTCGGATGAAGGGGTGGCGCTGGGTCGGAAGCTCATGGAGTTCGTGGACGAAGAGGCGAAGGTTGCGTCGGAGAAGCTGGCGGAGCAGCGAGGAGTCTTCGCCGAGTGGGAAACGTCGATCTGGGGCCCGGACGCGACCTGCGCCCGGGGCCCGAAGGGCGAGCGGGTGCGCCCACTGCGCCGGCTCCGGAACTGCAATCTCACCACCGTGGCGCCGACGGGGACGATCTCGATCATCGCGGGCTGCTCTTCGGGGATCGAGCCGCTCTTCGCGGTGGCTTTCATGCGCAACCAGGCCGGCGTGCTGATGCCCGACGTCAACGAGGACTTCGTGCGTCTCGCGCAACAGGAGGGCTGGTACTCCGAGGCGCTGATGCAGCGGATCGCCGCGGCGGGCCACATCCACTTCGACGAAGTGCCGGCGACGTGGCAGCGCGTGTTCGTGACGGCGCACGATGTGACCCCCGAATGGCACATCCAGATGCAGGCCGCCTTCCAGGAGTTCACCGACTCCGCCATCTCCAAGACCTGCAACTTCGCCAACGACGCAACCGAGGAGTACGTCGAGAAGATCTACCGCGACGCCTACAAGCTTGGCTGCAAGGGCGTGACGGTGTACCGCGACGCGTCGCGCGAGATGCAGGTGCTGTCCACCGGCTCGACTGCGAAAAAGGTGCAGGAGCAGGCCGCGGGGTCGGGGAAGGATGCCCTGGCGGAGGCGCTGGGGCGGATCGCCGAGCTCGAAGCGGAGCTCGCGCGCACGCGCGATCAGCTGCACGACGCAGAGGCGGAAAACCTGCAGCGGCGGGCCAAGCGGTCCCGTCCCGACCTCTTGAAGGGCGCCACCCGGCGGGTGGAGACGCCGCTCGGCACCATGTACGTGAACATCACGGAAGACGACAAAGGCCAGCCATTCGAAGTATTCATCTCGCTCGGCAAGGCGGGCGCGCCCTTGATGGCGGACGTCGAGGCCATCGGGCGGCTCATCTCGCTCGCCCTCCGGTCCGGAATCCCGTTGCGCGAAGTGTACCGCCAGCTGCGGGGCATCTCGTCCGACCGCGTGGTGGGCCTGGGACCGAACAAGGTGATGTCGGTGCCCGATGCCATCGGCATCGCCATCGAGAAGTGGATGCAGGACAAGCAGGGGGTGCAGCAGGACCTGCTCGGCACGGCCTCCGTAGCCACGGCCGGGGACTCGGTGCGGGGGCGTGAGGTCATCCCCGACGAGGGCGGCCTGGCGGCGCTGCGCGCCGGTGGGGCGGACCCGAGCTTCATCGGCGCCTGCCCGGACTGCGGCTCGCAGCTCGCGTTCAGCGAGGGGTGCGCCAAGTGCCATGTGTGCGGTTTCAGCGAGTGTGGCTGAACCGTCACACCCCGCCTCCCCGCACGCTAATGGTCACTCGTCACACGTCGCAGGGCATTGGGGCGTGTGACTTCGGTCACGACTGCCGGCCGCCGAGCGGTGCTATTTTCCGGTGTGACGATTCCGCTCCGCCCGATCACGCCGACGCGCCTGCAGGCGAAGGGTTGGGCCCGGGTCGGCAGGCCCGGCGCCCACTTGCTGCGCCGCGGCGCCTGGTATCCCGTGGTTCGCATCTCCTCGAGTCACATCGTGGTGCTGGACGTGAACCGGCGCAACGTGCCGGTCGACCGCCGCTTCCTCGAGATCCGCTACCATCCCCCCGAGCGCTGGAGCATCGTGCGGTGCGAGCCGCGTGAGATCCAACGGGTGGGCCGCATCTTCCCGCTCACCTATGCGGTCTGCCCCAGCTGCCGGCACCGCCAGGCGTTCGGGGCGGAGACCAGGGAGCTCGCGTGCGAACGCTGCAGGAAGACGGCCGGCTTGGCGTGGGACGAGTTGAGCTGAGCTCTCAGAGCAGCACCACGCGGTCTCCCACCGCCACGATTCCACACCCCACTCCTAGGCAGTAGAAGCCGCGCGTCCCCCCGTCCAGGAATTGGAGGTGGGACTTGAGCACCTCCGTCTCCACTCGATCACCCAGGGCCCAGCCGGTGAACGGCCGGCAGGGATGGGCCACGTCGAGCACGCTCAGGCGCACCAGATCCGCCCCCGAGGCCGAGCGAAGCGCCACCCCGCTGCCCAGGTCCTCCAGCTCGAAGCGCCGATCCGCTTCGACGAGGATGTTGTCCCCCGCGCAGCCCAACGTGATGCGGTCGCCGAAGCGGTCGCGCATGGCGGCGTAGTGCGTCGTGAACCCGAGCGAGACACCGTGCTGCCCGTCGGGGTTCTTCGTGTCCGGGTGCGCCCCGTGGTGAATGTCCACGACCCACGAGTGATCGGCGGCTTCGCCCAGCACGCCCTCGGGAGACACCGCGAGCCGCGGAACCGGGAGCAGCGGGGCAGGGTCGTACACACGGTTGGGCTTGTCGCCGGTCTTCAACGAGGAGCGTTGGATCTGTAACCGCACGATTCTGCCGATGTCGCGCATAACGAAATCTAGCAAAACGTGATATCATGGGGGTCAACGACCCGATGCGAATCACCTTGGGCTGGGCCCGCTGTGCGGACAACGTGGCGGACGTGCTCCGCCGCGGGGCATGGTATCCCGTCGTGGAAGAATCGGGTGACGGGCACGTCGTGGTCGAGGTGCGGCGGGAACGGATCCGCCTCAACCGCGCCGACGTGACGGTACGAACCGAGCCTCCCGAACACTGGAGTGTCGTGGTCCGTACGGGGGTGCTGCGACCGACCCTGGGAGGGAAGGGGATGGAGGTCGTCACCACCTACGCCGTGTGCCCGCTCTGCCATTACCGCCAGGACTTCGCCGGCAAGCCGGACCGGATGCGCTGCGTGCGCTGCGGCGCGACCTCGCCGGTGGACTGGACGGAGACCTGCTGACGTGTGAGACGTCAGAAGTGAGGGTTGCGGAGCCTCGGGAATGTGGTTAGCATATTAACCGTCAACATGTTAACTATTTCCGAGGTCTGACGTCTGATGTCTGACGTCTCATGACCGACCGCTCCGAGCTGGCCTTGCAGCTGACCGATGCCATCGCGGTCGCGCGGACCGCGGTGGAGCGGGCGGGCGACCGGGCGTTCCGCGCCTACGGACTGTCGCACCGCGCTCACGCCGCCCTGAACGCCGTCGATCAAGGCGGGCCCGACGGCGCTCGGCCCAAGGACATCGCGGCCGCGCTGGGCGTGTCGCGCGCCGCCGCCACGACGTTCATGCAGCGGCTCGAGTCGAAGGGGCTGGTCGAGACCACCCCCGATCCGGAGGACGAGCGCGGCGTCCGCGTGACGCTGACGCGGCACGGACTGGAGGTGCTGCTGCGGGTCGGGCAGCTCGAGCGGCGGCTCGCCGCCCGCGCCATCGAGGGAATGCCCGCATCCAGCATCGCGCGGGCCGTGCATGTGCTTGACGAATTCAAGCGGCGGCTCGAGGAAAAACAGATCGGGGTGGTGCGCTGAGCGGTGGGCGGTTTACCAGTGTGCGTATCTTTATGCATGCCGTGGAGAGTCCGGCGCCGCGCCTGGCGGGCTAGAGACATCACTTGAGGTCCGCGTCGTACTGCAACGTTCAGTAATCACTTACATCGCGTCGTCGCGCCGACTCGTTTCCTGTCCGCCACACGTTGCAGCAGTGCGCCGCGTGGTGGAGTTTTCCACATCTCGGCTGTCCACCAGGAATGTTGAAAACTGAGGAGAGCCCGATCCAGGCTGCGGTTCGCGCACTCCACACCGCGCGGCGGGTGGTGGTGGCGACCGGTGCGGGGATGTCGCGGGAGAGCGGCATCCCCACGTTTCGCGAGGCGCTCACCGGTCTGTGGGCGCGGTACGATCCGGAGGAGCTCGCGACTGAAGCGGCGTTCCGTCGGCACCCCGCCCGGGTGTTCGGGTGGTACGCGTGGCGGCGCCGCCTGGTGCGCGCTGCGGTGCCGCACGCCGGCTATCACGCGCTCGTCAGCCTGGAGGGCCTGGTGTCGGAGCTCGCCATCGTGACGCAGAATGTGGACGGGCTGCACCGGCGCGTGGGGAGCCGGCGGGTGCTGGAGCTGCACGGATCGCTCGATCGGTTCTCCTGCGTCGACGCCCGCCACCCGTTCCCGGCGGACCGGGCGCCCGAGCCCGAGGCGGACACCGAGTGTGAGCCGCCGCGCTGCGAGCGGTGTGGATCGCCGGTGCGGCCGGACGTGGTGTGGTTCGGTGAGATGCTCGCCGCCGGGGTGACGGCGGAGGCGTGGGACCTCGCGGCGTCGTGCCGGGCCATGCTGGTGGTGGGGACGTCGGGGCTGGTGCAGCCGGCCGCGCAGCTTCCTTTTATAGCGCGCGACGCGGGCGCCACCGTCATCGAAGTGAACCCGGAGCCGACCGAGATTTCGGGCGTCGCGCACATCGTCTGCCGCGGACCAGCCGGCGCGGTGCTGCCCGCGCTGGTCGCGGCTCTCTCGCAAGGAGCGACGAAGTGATTCGCCGCACGAAGATCGTCGTCACGCTCGGCCCGGCCACCGGCAAGCACGAGCGCATCGCCACCCTGATCGAGGCGGGGGCGAACGTGATCCGCGTGAACGCCTCGCACGGCACGGCGGAGCTGCGAGCCGGTTGGATCGCCGCCGCGCGGCAGGCGGCGGCGGCGGCCGGCGTCCCGGTCGCGGTGCTGGTCGATCTCCAAGGGCCGCGCATCCGCGTCGGTGAGCTGGCCCGCCCGCGCGTCCTCCGCCCCGGCGAGATGGTGGTGTTCGCGCCGGAGGACGTGGCGCGCGGCGACGAGCTGCCCACGACCTACGAGGACCTCGCGCGGGACGCGCGCGAGGGAGCCCGCATCCTGCTCGACGACGGGCTGCTGTCGGTCGAGGTCACGCGGATCGCCCCGCCGCGCGTGGAGGGCCGGGTGGTGGACGGGGGGACCCTCACCTCGCACAAGGGGATGAACCTTCCCGGGCTCCATGTCAGCGCGCCGGCCCTCACGGAGAAGGACCGCGAGGATGTCGCCCAGGCGGTGGAGCTGGGCGTCGACTATCTCGCGCTGTCCTTCGTGCGCCGGGCCGACGACATCGGCGAGCTGCGCGGGCTCGTCCCCGGCTCGGTGAAGCTGGTCGCCAAGATCGAGAAGGCGGCGGCGCTCGACGACCTCGATGGGATTCTCCAGGCGAGCGACGCCGTGATGGTGGCGCGCGGCGACCTCGGCGTGGAGCTGCCGTTCGAGGAGGTCCCGGTGGTACAGAAGCGCCTCATCCGGGACGCGAACCGGCACGGCAAGCCGGTGATCACCGCGACGCAGATGCTCGAGTCCATGGTCCATCACCCGCGCCCTACGCGCGCCGAGGCGTCCGACGTCGCGAACGCGATTCTCGACGGCACCGACGCGGTGATGCTGTCGGCCGAAACCGCGGTCGGCGAGTACCCGCTCGAGGCCGTGCGGGCGATGGACCGAATCATCCGCGAGATGGAGCGCCAACCGCTGGTCGCGATGCCGGAGGAGCGCCGCCTGCCCCCCGGCCAGGAGGTGTCGGTGGAGGATGCCATCGCCATCGGCACGAGCGCGGTGGCGCGGATGTTGAAGACCCCGCTCATCGTGACGCTCACCAGGGGGGGGTTCACCGCGCGCAAGGTCGCGGCGCTGCGGCCGCGGGTCCCGATCCTCGCGGTGACGACCGAGCCCACCACCTACCGGCAGCTCGCGCTGGTGTGGGGCGTGGTGCCGGTCGTGGTGGATCACGTGCCCAGCTACGACGCGATGCTCGAGGTGGTGCGCGACCTGATTCTCAAGCGAGGCTACGCGCGCGCCGGAGACCGGATCGTGATGACGGCGGGCGTGCCGTGGGAGGTCTCCGGCGCCACCAACCTGCTCAAGGTCGAGGTCGTCTGAGGTGCGGCTCGTGTTCCTCGGGACGGGCACGTCGTACGGCGTACCGCAGATCGGGTGCGATTGCCGCACCTGCACCTCTACCGATCCGCGCGACAAGCGCACCCGCACCGCGGCGCTGATCGAATCGGCGGGGCGACGCCTGCTCATCGACACCCCCCCCGAGCTGCGGCTCCAGCTGGTGGCGGCGGGGGTGGCGTCGCTCGACGCCGTGCTGTTCACCCACGCCCATGCCGACCACGTCCACGGCATCGACGACCTGCGGGCGTTCTCGGCGCGCCAGGGGAGCCGGCTCCCGGTGTACGGCCCGGCGGACGCGCTGTCCGAGCTGGCGCTGCGCTTCGGGTACATCTTTGACGCGGCGCCCGCACAGCCGGGCACGAGCAAGCCCGAGCTGAGCGCGCACCCGCTCGAGCCGGGGGGGGAGACGGAGATCGCCGGGATGCGGGTGCGCGCGCTGTCGCTGCCCCACGGCGATCACGTCGTGTTCGGGTATCGAATCGGCCCGCTCGCCTACCTCACCGACGCCAAGGAGATCCCCGACGCCGCGCGCAGGCACCTCGGAGGGCTCGACGTGCTGGTGCTGAACGCGCTGTTGCCGCGCCCGCACCCGCTCCACCTCTCCATCCCCGAGGCCGTCGCGGCGGCGTTGCAGATCGGCGCGCGGCGGACGTTCTTGACGCACCTTACCCACGCGACGTCGCACGCGGAGCTCGCCGCGCAGCTTCCTCGCGGCGTCGCGCCGGCATACGACGGGCTGGTCATCGACGTGGGTGCGGAATCGGGGATGCCGACCACGGGCTGGTGATGGGCATGGCTGCGGTCTACATTCGATGCGAGGGGGCCTCTCATGTCGACTGATCACGCAGCCACGCTGCGGCGGTTCCAGAGTCCGGCGGTGCGCCAGAGCGCCGCGCTGGACGATCTGGTACGCCGGGCGGTGTTCGGGTCCGCGCCCGAGCGGGAGCAAGCGCGCTGGCTCATCTGGGAGATGGGGCAGCAGGCGGGCGTGCGCCCGGCCTCGATCCACGAGCTCTACCTGGCGCGCGGGCGGGGGCAGGTCCCCCCCTTCACCACGCCCGCGATCAACGTGCGGGTGCTGGCGTACGACAGCGCGCGCGCGGTGTTCCGCGCGGCGCGTCGCCTCGACGTCGGCGCGGTGATCTGTGAGATCGCCCGCAGCGAGATCGGCTACACCGAGCAGCGGCCGGCCGAGTACGTGGCCGTCATGACCGCGGCGGCGCTGCGCGAGGGCTTCCCGGGGCCGATCTTCATCCAGGGCGACCACGTTCAGGTCAATGCGAAGAAGTACGCCGCCGATCCGGAGACCGAGCTCCAGGCGTTACGCACCCTGATCGAAGAAGAGCTGCACGCCGGCTTCTACAACATCGACGTCGACACTTCCACGCTGGTGGACCTCTCCAAGGGCTCGCTGGACGAGCAGCAGCGCGTGAACTACGAGCGCGCCGCCGAGCTGACGCAGTTCATCCGCGAGCGGGAGCCGGACGGCGTGACCGTGTCGGTGGGCGCGGAGATCGGCGAGGTGGGCGGCAAGAACTCGGACGTGCACGAGCTGAAAGCGTTCATGGAAGGGTACAACCGGACGCGGCAGCGGCTCGGCCCCTATCCCGGCATCAGCAAGATCTCGGTGCAGACGGGCACGAGCCACGGCGGCGTGGTGCTCGCGGACGGCTCCATCGCCAAGGTGCAGCTGGACCTCGAGGCACTGAAAGCCCTGTCGCGCGAGGCGCGCGCCACGTACGGATTGGGCGGCGCCGTGCAGCACGGCGCCTCGACCCTGCCCCCGGAGGCCTTCGGAAACTTCCCGGCGTGCGAGGCGATCGAGATCCACCTCGCCACCAACTTCCAGAACATCGTCTTCGACCACCCCAAGCTGCCGGCCGAGCTGCGCGCGGAAATCACCGAGTGGGTCAAGACGGAGTGCAAGGACGAGTGGAAGAAAGGCGACACCGAGCAACAGTTCGTTTACAAGGCCCGCAAGAAGGCCATCGGACCCTTCAAGCAGCGGCTGTGGGAGCTGCCGGCTGCGGTGCGGGAGGCCGTCGCAGCCGACCTGGAAAAGACGTTCGCCTTCCTGTTCGAGCAGCTCAAGGTCACGCACACGCGCGCGATCGTGGACCGTTTCGTGCGGCCGCCGTTGCAATCGCACGCGCAGCCGCGTGCCGTGGCGGTCGCCGCGCCGGACGACCTGGAGGCGGGCGAGTGAGCGAGCGAGGAGGAGGGGGAGGGGGAGGGGGGGGCTCCGCGCTCGGGTCGTTCCTGCTCGGTCTGGGCGTCGGGGCCGTGGTAGGGTTCCTGTTCGCCCCTGAGGGCGAGGCGACCCGCGGCAAGCTGGAGCGCAAGCTGCGTGGCTTGCGCGACCTGGCGAGCGAGAAGGTGGATGAGCTGGGCCAGCTGCTCGAGGCGGAAGACGATGCGGAGGGCGCGCCCCCCGCCCGCGAAGCGCTGGCGCGTCGCCTCTCGGAGGCCAAGCGCCGTCGCCGCGGCGCCAAGGCGCTCCCCGGCCAGGTGGCGGACTCCGAGCAGGAGGACGAGCCCGTCGCGTGAAGCCCGAGGGCGGCTGGCATCGGTCGGTGACCGGCGTCGTCCGCCGCACGCTCGAGGCGGCCTACGAAGACAACATCCCGTTCCTCGCCAGTGCCCTGTCGTTCGATCTGATCCTGACCATCATCCCCTTCGTCGCTGTCCTGCTCGCCACGGTCGGCTATCTCGTCCAGCACCAGGTCACGACTCACCAGGTGCAGTTGCACGAGCTGCTCGCGCGGTTCGTGCCGACGACGCCGGGCGGGAGCACCGACCAGGCGTTCCAGACGGTCGAGCGCGTGCTGGGGAGCGTGGTGCGCCACCGCGGTCGACTGACCGCGTTCGGCCTGCCCCTGTTTCTGTGGTTCTCGACCCGGCTGTTCGGCGGGTTGCGGGCCGCGCTCAACGAAGTATTCGACACCGACGAGCGACGGCCGTGGCCGGTCGCCAAGCTGCTCGACCTCGCCATGGTGCTCGGCACGGGCGCCCTGCTCGTCGTGAGCGGGCTCGTCGCCGCGTGGGAAGCGGGCAGCGCGGCGCTCGTGAGCACCTCGAGCTTTGCGCTCGACTGGCTGTGGCGCTTCGGGCTCGAGACGGTGGCGTTCGCCGCCGGCGTGGTGCTGTTCTTCAGCATCTTCAAGCTGCTTCCCAGCCGCCGGATCCATTGGCGCACAGCGCTCGTGGCCGCCGTGTTCTGCTCGCTCGGCTTCGAGGTGGCGAAACGGCTGTACGCGCTGTACGTGACGCGGTTCGCCACGCTCGATCAACTCGCGTCGGACGCCAACGTGGTAGCGTTCGCGCTGTTCCTGCTGTGGGTGTACTACACGGCCTATCTCTTCCTGCTGGGGGGCGAAGTGGCGGAGACCTACGACCTGATGCGCATGCGCCGCTCGCAGCGCGTCCGGCTCGGATGACCGGTCCCGCGCCGATCGACCTCCGCAGCGACACCGTGACGCGGCCGTCGCCCGCGATGCGCCGCGCCATGGCCGAAGCCGAGGTTGGCGATGACGTCCTGGACGGCGACCCCACGACCCGGCGTCTCGAGCAGCGCGTCGCCGAGCTGCTGGGCCAGGAAGCGGCGTTGTTCTTCCCGTCGGGGACGCAGGCGAACCAGACCGGGATCGCCCTGCTCACCCGCCCCGGGACGGAGCTCGTCCTCGAGGCGGACGCGCACCTGGTCCATTACGAGCTCGCCGGCGTCGCCGCGAACTGGGGCGTGCAGATCCGACCGGTCGCGACGCCCGACGGCCTGCTCACCGGCGACTTGGTGCGCGCCGCCCTGCGCCCCGAGTCGCCCCACGTCCCGCGCACCGGGGCCGTCGCGGTGGAAAACACGCACAATGCGGCGGGCGGTAAGGTGATGCCGCTCGCCGTCATGTCCGGAGTCGTGGCGGCGGCCCGGGAGGCGAGCCTGCCCGTCCATCTCGACGGCGCCCGGCTGTGGAACGCGAGCGCGGCCCTCGACGTCCCGCCCGCCGGGCTTGCGCGCGGCGCGGCGACGGTGATGGTGAGCTTCTCAAAGGGACTCGGCTGTCCCGTCGGGTCGTGCTTGGGTTTCGCGGCGCGGGACCGCCCGCGCGCGTGGGAGATCCGGAAGCGGTTGGGGGGCGGGATGCGGCAGTCCGGCATTCTCGCGGCGGCCGCGCTGTACGCCCTCGACTGCAACCTGAGCCGCCTCGTCGAGGACCACGCGAACGCGAGGCTCCTCGTGGACCGCCTGTCCGACTGTCCCGCGGTCCGACCGTCTCACCCCGAATCCAACATCGTCATGCTGGATCTCCAGCGTGAGAGAGACACCGCGGACACCGTGATTCCGAGGCTCGCGCAGGCGGGAGTGCTGGTCGTGCCGTTCGGCGCGCGGCGGCTACGGGCCGTGACGCACCTCGACGTGAGCCGGCAGGACGTGGAGCGGGCGGCCGGCGTGATCACCCACGTGCTCGCCTGAGCGGCGCCCGGCTGCGTCGCTTGTTATCTTGGGGCCGATGAGCGCTGGCGCTCCGCTGCAACAGCCGATTCCGCTCGCCCGGTCTATCCTGTGGAGCCCCGTGAGTGCGGAGGCCCCGGGAGAGGGGGAGGGGGAGCCGCCCGGCGACATCCCGTTTCCCATCTTCCTGGCGCAGTCCGCCCTCGTGGCCATCCATGAGCACCTCGCCGCGCCGCCGCGCCCGGGGCAGGGGCTGCTGGGGTTTCTCGTCGGGGACCTGTGCCAATGCCCTGAGACCGATGTCACCTATCTCGTCATCGACGCGGCGCTGCGGCTGAGCCAGCCGATCTACGGCGACCGCACCACCGACATCGTGACCCGCATCTGGGACCGGATCGAGGCGCAAGCGCAGGAGGCGAAAGGCCAATTGATCGGCTGGTACCACAGTCATCCACCGCTGCCGCTGTCGTTGTCGCCGGACGACATCGAGACCCACGAGCACTACTTTACCGAGCCGTGGCAGCTCGCCCTCGTGCTCGGCAGCGGAGCTGACGACGAGCCCGTCAGCGGGTTCTTTCGGGCGGGCGCGGACGAGGCGTGGGCCACGACGTCGCTCCCGTTCTACGAACTGCTGAGCGAGGAGGCCGCTCGCCCGGGCGCGAAACGGCGCTCGTTGGTGACGTGGAAGAACTACCAGGCGTCCACGCCGGTCGCGGAGCGCGCTGCTCGGCCGCAGCCGCCGCGCGAGCAGGCAGCGCCGCCCTCGCCCCCTGCGCCGCCGCCCCCGCCCCCTCCGCCGGCGACCGCACCCAAGTCGGACGAGCTCGTATTTCTTACTGCCGCCGACGACTTCGCGTCCAAACCGCCCGCGCGATCGTCCGGACCGACACCGCGGCCACCGGCGCCGCCGCGGTCGCCGCCGCGGTCGCCGCCGCCCCCGTACCCGCCGGCGCAGCGGGAAGAGCCGTCCCCGGAGGCTTGGGCTGCGTCGTTGGAGCAAGCCCCGACCGAGCCAGACCTCGCAGCAGAGCCGTTCGAACAGCCCGCTGAGGTTCCGGTCGAGGAGCCGCCCCCCGCGCGCGCCCGGCCCGCGGGGCGTTATCGAAAAAGGCGGCGCGGTACTTGGGTCGCCGCAATCGGTCTGCTCCTGCTCGGAGGCGCCGGCGGTTTCTACGTCTGGCTCAACGGGGACCTACCCAGTCTTCCCCACTTACCGAGCCTACCGAAGCTGACTAGCCTGCCGAAGCTGCCGAGCCTGCCGAAGCTGCCGAGCCTGTCGAAGCTGCCGTTTTTGCGACGAGCGCCCCCCCCCGCCGCAGCGCCCAAGCGACGACCGCCGCCACAGCCACCAGCGTCTGCGCTTCCCCCTCGGGGGGAGTCGGCACCCGCGCTCCCGGCGCCCGCTGCGCGGCTCGACCGGCTCGCGGACTCGGTGGTGAAGGCGGTGCGCGACTTCGGCGACCGCGGCGCGTTGTTCGAACGACGCCAGTTGGCGTGCGACGGGCTGGCGCGCGGACTATTGGCGGTGGAGAATCGCTGGCTCACGTACGGCACCGCTCGCCGCGCCTTCGGCGTGCCGGATCGGACGCGCGCGGCGCGCGATCAGGCGTTGTATGCCGGCGTGGACTCCGTGGAGCGCCGGTTTGAGAAGTCGGGATGCCAGCGGCCCTAGTGTTGCAGAGGTGCGACACTCATCGACCCCGGTCCATCGCCTTGGGCTAAGAGCGCCACACCCCGACGCCAGTCCCGAAGCCGGCGCGTTGTTGCCAACCCCACGTCCTTCAATACGTTGCCAGCGCCATCCTGAGCCCGCCGCCGCTGCGTCGTCGAGGACCGTGCGGCGTCGCTACGGCGAGGAAGTTGCAGCGCCGTTGAGGCGATGGACGGTGTGCGGAGTAGTCTGTCCCGGTTCCGCGTCCCTGATGCGGTCTCTCCTCCCGGCGACGGCCTCGCCGGAAGCGGCACGGAGTATGTCGACCGGCCGTTGCCCCTCGCGTCGGCGATTCTCTGGACCCCAATGGTCGATCATCCGTCCGCGGAAGACGGCCATCGGATCTTCATCACTCAGGCAGCGCTCGCGTCCGTCCATGCCCACGTTGCCGCCAAGCCTCGAGGGACTGCTTCGCTCGGTTTCTTGGCCGGCAGTCTGTGCTTGTGTCCCGATAGCGGGGCGCCGTACATCGTCATCGAATCCATAATCCACCTCCCTTGGTCGATAGCGGGTGACCATCTCAAGCCGGCGCTGTCACAGGGATGGACGGTGGTGCAGGACGAAGTGCACCGGAACGGGGGTCAGTTACTGGGTTGGTATCACACGCATCACGGAGTCGAGCCCAGACCGTCGCCTGCCGACGTAGACGCGCACCTGGCGCTGTTCGATCAGGCGTGGCAAGTGGCGTTGGTGGTGACGCCTGGGGAACGGCCCGCGGGCGGCCTGTTCCGGATCTCGGGGGACGGTGTGCGCGCCAACGAGTATCTGCCGTTTTACGAGCTGCTGGATGCGGGCTCGGTGCTTCCGGACGGGCGGAAGGTCACCGATCTCGCGTGGGTGAACTATCGCACGAGCGAGACGATTATCTCCTCGGACCGCGTCTCCGACCCGGGGTTCCGGCTGCAGCCGCACCTGCTGTTTCCCGACGACATCGACGAGGAGGTTGCGGCACCGGCGCCGCCGCCCGCGCCACCAACCGGCGTCGAGCGCACCGCCCGAGTCGCCGGCTACAGCGTGGCGGGCGTGGTCGCGGCCGCGGTGTTGTTCAACGTCTACCGGGCCCTCGCCTCGTCGAGCGCAGGAGCGGCGACCAGCGGCCAACCGGTGGCGGTCGCGGCGCCGCGGGAACGGGTCGATCGCATGGCCGATACGGTGGCGCTCGCCGTGGGCGCGTTCGACCTGCGCGCCCGCTTGTTCGACGGCCGCAAGATGGCGTGTCCGGACCTGGCGCGCGGTCTCATCGATGTGGAAGAGCGCTGGATGTCCTACAACGTCGCCCGGAAGAATGCCGCCGCGCTCGATTCGGCGCGCAACGCTCGGGACCGGTCCCTGTACAGCGACGTGGACGCGGTCGAGCGCCGGTTCGAGCGCTCGAAGTGCGCGCGGCCATGAAGCGCTTCCTGGCGGGTCTCGGCGGGCTCGTCCTGCCGGCGCTGCTCGCCGCGCAGGGAACCGAGCCGCTCCGCAAGACGGATTTGATCCGTCTCCTCTCCAGCCCGATGATTCCCAGAGGAGAGGTCGCCGATCTCGTGCGACGCAACTGCCTCGCCTTCCGGCCCACCGAGCGTGACTGGGCGGATCTGCGGGGCTTGGGCGCGGACGCGGAGGTGCTGAGCGGCATCGGCGGCTGCGCGACAAGACAGACCTCACGGGCGGTGGTCACGCTCGCGAGTGGACAACCTGCGGCGTCGGCACTCGGGACATCGCCCCCCGTTCCCGTCGCCACCCCGCCCGCTCTTCCCGCGGTCGTGACCGTGGCCCCGACCGCGCCACGAGCCGTCGGTCTGGCGGGGGGCGAGGCCTTGATCCGCGTGGGCGCACGACGGGGTGACGCGCCGGTGCGGGGGGTGGTGCTCGTGTTACACGGCAGCTCGGGGATCGCCGGCGGAGCGGGGCGCGACGTGCAGGCGATCACGGACGACAGCGGGCTCGCCGTCTTCCGATTCCCGGCCGGCCGGCAGGTGGCGAACTACCATCTCGAAGTCGTCTCCCGTACCGGCGCGGCGCTTCCCGGTCGACCCTCGGTGGAGCTCGCGGTGCGCCCGGGCCGACCAGTGGTCGCCGACGTGCGGCCGGCCCGGCTGGAGGTGGGTGCCGCGCCGGAGGGGCCGGTCACGATCCAGGTAGCGGTACGTGATTCGTTCGGCAACGCGGTCGCGAACGAGCCGCTTGAGCTGCGGCCGGAGCGCGGCGACATGGGCGTGGTCTCCGACGCCCGCGTCACCGATTCGCTCGGACGGGCAGCGTTTGTGGTCCAGACGGCCGCGCTGCGGCGACCGGGTCGCATCGAACTGCGGGCCCGCGGAGAACGGCTGGCGGCGTTCGACGCCGTCTTCAGTGGCACCGCGGCGAGCGCGGGGACCGGATTCGTGTCGAGCGGTGGGCAACGGGGCGTCGCGCGGATGCTGCTTACGGAGCCGCTCCTGTTCCAGGCGCACACCGTCTCCGGCAGACCGCTCTCGGGCCGCGTGGTGAGCGTCCGGGGCCGCAACGCCCAGGTGCGGGACAGCGCCCTGACGGATTCGCTCGGCCGCGCCCGGATCGAGGTAACGCTCGGGGCGCAGGCGGGGATGGCCGTCGTCACCGCCTCGCTCGATTCCGTCCAAGCGGCGGAGACGCTCCGGGTCGATCCCGGTCCCGCCGTCGAGCTCATCCTGGAGCGCGACGGCGTCCGCGTGGACGGGGGACGCATTCTGGTGGAGCGGGACGTCCCCTTCGCCCTGACGCTCAAGGCGCGCGACGGCTACGGCAACATGGTTCCCACCGCGAGCTTGTCCCGCACGCTGCTCGACGTGCTGCGGCGCTACAACGTGCGTAGCCAGCTCCTCAAGTTCGTCGGCGTGCAGACGGACAGCCTCACCGCGGCTCTCAAGTTCAAGCCGGTCGCGCTCGGCAGCACCGACCTGAAGATCTCCGCGGGCCTGGCGGCGACCGTCTCGGTGGAGGTGGTGCGCCCGAGCAGGTAGCGCTTAGAGGTCCTGCGTTCTCCGTCCTCCGTGGTCCGTCCCACGTTCACCGCTGCACGTCTCCCTGTTCTCCCGGTCGCTGATTCACTAGCTTTTGGAGCCCCAGGTCCGTAGGTCGTCCGCTCGTGAACCGCGTCAGGCCCCCGCAGGGAGCAGCGCTAAACGGGTCGAGACTTCGCTGCGTCAACCTGGGGCATTCCACATGCACACGCGGAAGTGGGAATGCGGAAGTCCGAACGCGCGGTGACGCCCGTCCGCCTGTTCCGCGTTCCCACTTCCGCGTTCCGCGTTTGCAGTAGATTCCTTCCCATGATCGCCCTCGCCCGCAAGTACCGCCCTAAGCGCTTTGCCGACCTGATCGTGCAGACGCACGTGGCCGCGGCGCTGCGGGGTGCCGTGGCGAGTGGCCGCGTCGCCCATGGCTATCTGTTCGCGGGACCCCGTGGCGTGGGCAAGACCACCGCGGCGCGCGTGCTGGCGATGGCGTTGAACTGTGAGCGGCGCGAGCCGTCGGGCGAGCCGTGCGGCGTGTGCGAGTCGTGCGTGCGGATCTGGACGGGCGCGGCGAACCTGGACGTGGTCGAGCTCGATGCCGCGTCGAATCGCGGCGTGGACGACGCGCGCGATTTGCGCGAGCGCGCGATGTACGCCGCGTCGGCAGAGGGACGCTACAAGGTCTACATCGTGGACGAGGCGCACATGCTCACCCGCGAGGCGTGGAACGCCTTGCTCAAGATCTTGGAAGAGCCGCCGTCGCGGGTCGTGTTCGTGTTCGCCACCACGGAGCCGCAGAAGATCGCGCAGAGCGCCGCACCCATCCTCTCGCGGCTCCAACGGTTCGACTTTCGGCGCATCGGTCCGCACGCCATCACCGACCGACTGAAGCAGGTCCTCGCCGCCGAGGATCTGGCGGCGGACGACGACGCCGTACAGCTCATCGCCAAGAGCGCCGACGGCGGCATGCGGGATGGCCTGTCCATCCTCGACCAGGTGCTCTCGTTCGGGGAGGGGCCCGTGACCGCGCAGCGCGTGCGCGAGGTGCTCGGGCTCATCCCGGAAGACGTGTACGGCGAGCTGCTCCGCCTCGTCGCCGAGCGGGACGCGAAGGCCGTATTCCCGGTGGTGGACCGGCTGGTGGACGCGGGTGCCGACCTGGGCGAGTTCGTCGCCGGAGCGGGCGAGACGCTGCGGGCCGTCCTGCTGGTCGGCCTGGGAGGCAAGCCCGAGGGTACCACGGAGGGGATGGTGGCGCTGATCGAACGGTACGCCTCCCTCCTCCCCGCTCCCGACGTGGTCCGCCTGCTCGCGGTGCTGTCGGAGATGGAGACGCAGCTGCGCACCAGCGGCAACATGCGACTGACGGTCGAGCTCCTGTTGTTGCGCTGGGCGATGATGGGTCGGACGGTCGAACTCGAGACGGTCATTCGCGCGCTGAATACAGAGCCGGGGAAAAAGCCGGGGACGGGGGAAATGCCGGGGAAGGGTGATGCGCCGGCCGTCCTCCGGGATGCGGCGACCGGCTCGCCCGCGCCCCTTCCCCCTTCCCCGGCCGTTCCACCGGCGGTGCCCCCTCCTGAGAAAGGCCCGTTAACCGTCGATCGGCTGCGTGATCTCTGGCCGCGCATCATCGAAGACGCGCGCGCCAAGAGTCCCATGCTGGGCGCGCTGCTGCAGGTGACCGAGATCGCGGGTCTCGACGGTTCGACCGTTTCTGTGCGCCTGCTCGACACCAATCCGGTGCACGCCGAAGGCATCGAGCGCCAGCGGGACGCGCTCGCGCTACTGGTCGGGCGTTACGTCACGGCGCCGGTTCGCATCAAGCTACAGGCAGCGGCCAGCGGGGAGCGGGCCCCCCCCCAGCGCTCGTCCCGCATGACGGAGGAGGGCGCGCGCGCCGACCGACTCAAGGCGTTGCGGGCGAAGGACCCCAGCCTCAACGCCGCCATCGACGCGCTGGATCTGGAGTTGCTGGAGTAGCTTGCCACCTGTTTAGGCGAGGGGTAACTTTCGACGTATGGCGGATTTATCCAACTTGCTCCAGCTGGGGCAGCAGATGCAGTTCCGGCTCTCCGAGATCCAGTCCCAGCTGGCACAGCAGACGGTGACCGCTTCCGCTGGGGGGGGGATGGTGCAGGCCACCGCCGACGGGCGGGGCCACATCCGCTCGATCAAGATCGATCCCCAGGCGGTGGCCCAGGGCGATATCGAGATGCTCGAGGACCTCGTGGTCGCGGCGGTCTCGCAAGCGCAGCAGCGCGCCGCCGAGCTCTATCAGGCGGAAGTGAAAAAGCTCGCCTCGGGCCTGCCGTTCCCGTTTCAGTTGCCACTGTAGTTCGCCGTGTCGGCCATCGAGGATCTCGTGACGGAGCTCGCCAAGCTCCCCGGGATCGGGCGCAAGACGGCGCAGCGGCTCACGTTTTACCTGTTGAAGCAGCCGGCCGAGACCGCCACGCGCTTGTCGCAGGCGATCCAGCAGGTGCGCGAGCGCGTCACGGCCTGCCGGGTGTGCGGCACGCTGACCGACGCGGACCCGTGCGGGATCTGCACGGACCCGCGCCGCGACGACGGCCTCGTTTGCGTGGTGGAAGAGGCCTCGGACGTGACGGCGATCGAGCGGGCGGGCCGGTTCCGGGGGCGCTATCACGTCTTGGGGGGGCGGCTCAGCCCGCTTGAGGGCGTGGGCCCCGAGGCGCTACGCATCGACGGATTGCTGACCCGCGTCGCCAACGGGGCGGGGGTGCGCGAGGTGATCATCGCGACCAACCCCTCGATGGAGGGAGAGGTGACGGCGACGTACCTGCAGCAGGCGCTCAAGCCCAGCGGCGTGCGCGTCACCCGCATCGCGCGCGGCCTGCCGGTGGGGGGGGATCTCGAGTACGCCGACGGCGTGACCATCGCGCAGGCGTTGCTCGCGCGGCGGGACATGTCCGAGGCCGACTGACCGGGGAAACGCGATGGCGGGTGCGGCGAGCTGGTCGTTTTCGGAAAACGATTTCAAGCAGATCCAGCAGCATCTCCTGGCGTTCCTGCGCGACTCGAACGCCCGCTGCGCCTTGCTGGTCGATCGCACCGGCCAGCTCGTCGCCACCGTCGGCGACGCTCCCCAGTTCGACTCCGCCGCCTTCGCCTCCCTCACGGCCGCCGACTTCAGTGCCAACGATCAGCTCGCCAAGATGATCGGCGAGCACGAGTTCGCGTCGCTCGTCCACCAGGGTCAAAAGGAGTCGATGTTCCTGGCGGACGTGGCGAAGCGGGTGATCCTGGTCGTGCTGTTCGACCAACGCACCACGCTCGGTCTGGTGAAGCTCAAGGGGAAAGGAGCGGTCGAGAGCCTGACGAAGATATTCGAGGAGATGTTCAACCGAGTGGGCGCGGGGCCGGGGGGGCAAGCGGGGCCGGGGGGGACGCCGCAAAAGGGCTTGCTCGAGGGGGCGGAAGACGAAATTGACAAACTCTTCGGATAAGAGGACGCGTCCATGTCGATGATCAACTACGCGTCCCGCGAGATCAACTGCAAGCTCGTGTACTACGGCCCGGGCCTGGGCGGCAAGACCACCAACCTCGAGCACATCTATGGCAAGGTGTCGCCCAACACCCGGGGGAAAATGATCTCGCTCGCCACCGAGACCGAGCGCACCCTGTTCTTCGACTTCCTGCCGGTCGATCTCGGCACGATCCGGGGCTTCAAGACGCGGTTCCACCTCTACACCGTGCCGGGCCAGGTGTACTACAACGCCAGCCGCAAGCTGATCCTGAAGGGCGTCGACGGCATCGTGTTCGTCGCCGACAGCCAGATCGAGCGCATGGAAGCGAATGTCGAGTCGATGCAGAACCTGTACGACAACATGTCCGAGTACGGCTACGACCTGACCAGGATCCCGTTCGCGATCCAGTACAACAAGCGCGACCTGCCGAACGCCGCGCCGGTGAAGGACCTGCAGGCGTCGCTCAATCCGGGCTGGCCGGTCGAGGACGCCGGCCAGCAGAAGGTCGTCCCCGACCCGGCGCACCCCGGGGAGAACCTGGTGGACCGGGTGAGCAACGAGTGGATCGGCCACGCCCCCTATCTGGAGGCCGTGGCGGTGCGCGGCGACGGCGTGTTCGACACCCTCAAGCTGGTCAGCAAGATGGTATTGAAGACGCTGAGCTAGGGGGACGGTCCTATGCGGTGGACCCTGCCCAACATCCTCACCCTCGCGCGCATCTGCCTCACGCCGGTCATCGCGCTGCTTCCCTTCATTCAAGGCTACTGGCCCAAGGTCATCGCGTTCGTGATCTTCCTCGCGGCGGGCGCCTCGGACGTGGTGGACGGCTACCTCGCCCGCCGCCGCAACGAAGTGAGCGAGCTGGGGCAGCTGCTCGACCCGATCGCCGACAAGCTGCTGCTGTTCGCGACGCTCATCCCCATCTTCTGGCTCACGCGCCATCCGACGATCCTGGTGGATTACCGCATTCCCTGGTGGGGCAGCTTCCCGGTGTGGGTGGCGCTGCTGCTCGTGGGGCGCGAGCTCCTGATGACGGCGTTCCGGTTCTTCGCCAAGCGGCGCGGCGTCGTGATCCCGGCGATGGGGGCGGGGAAGCTCAAAGCGGTCGTGCAGAACGTCTTCATCGGGGCGACGCTGTTCTGGTTCGCGTGGAAGGACGCCCTCGCCGCCCACCGCTGGGCCGGATGGTTCCGGAACTTCTGGAACGAGTTCCACGGCGCCGTGGTGGCGGTTACGCTCGCCGGGGCGATCCTGCTCACGGTGTACTCTCTCATCGTGTACCTGTACCGCTATCGCGCGCTGCTCAAAGGCGGCGGGTGAAGCTCGAAATCGTCACGATCGGCACGGAGCTGCTGCTCGGTCATACCGTCGACACCAACGCCGCCGAGCTGGGGCGGGCGCTGGCGGCGGCGGGCGCCGAGATCACGCGCCGCACCACGGTCGCCGATCGCCCGGAGGCGATTCGCAGCGCCGTGGCCGAGGCGCTCGAGCGCACCGGGTTCGTCCTCACGACGGGGGGTCTCGGCCCCACCCGCGACGACATGACCAAGACCGTCGTGGCGGAGCTGTTCGGCAAGCGGCTGGTCACCGACGCCAAGCTCCTGGCCGACATCGAGGCGCGGTTCCGGCGCATGGGGCGTCCGATGCCTGCCATCAATCGCACGCAGGCGGAGGTGCCGGAAGGGGCGTGCGTCCTCCCCAACCCGCGCGGCACCGCCCCCGGGCTGTGGATCGAGGACGCGCGCGGCCGCGTTGCCGTGCTGCTGCCCGGCGTGCCGCGCGAGATGCGCGGGCTGCTGGTGGAAGAGGTGCTCCCCCGGCTGGCGCGCCGCGACGCCGGGGGGGGGGCCGGACCGCCGCACGTCGTCCTGTCGCGCAGCGTGCGCACCACGGGCGTCTCCGAATCGGCGCTCGCCGAGCGCATCGGGGAGATCGAAGCGGAGATCGCCCCGCTCACGCTCGCCTATCTGCCGTCCACGGATGGGGTGGATCTGCGGCTCACGGCCTGGGGCCTGGAGCTGGGCGACGCCGAGCGCCGGCTCGCCGCCGCCGCGGCGCGACTGAAAGAGCGCGCCGGCGAGCACTGCTACGGTGAAGACGGGGCGGACCTGGCGGCCGTGGTGCTCGACGCGCTGCGGAAGCAGCGTCGCCGACTCGGCGTTGCCGAGTCGTGCACGGGGGGGATGGTCGCCGAGCGCATCACCAACATCCCGGGCTCTTCGGACACCTTCATCGGCGGCGTGGTGGCCTACGCCGACGTCATCAAGACCGCCGCTCTCAAGGTGCCGCTCGAGACCATCGCAGCCCACGGGGCCGTGTCGGAGGAGACGGTGCGCGCGATGGCGGAGGGCGCGCAGCGGCTCTTTTCGGTGGACGCGACCATCGCGGTCACCGGCATCGCGGGCCCCGGGGGTGGGACGCCCGAAAAGCCGGTGGGAACGGTCTGGCTCGCCGCGCGCGTGCACACCGATACCCGTGCGCTGCACCGCGTATTCCCGGGCGACCGTGATGAGATCCGCCGCCGCAGCGCGCAGGCGGCGCTCGACCTGCTGCGGCGGCTGCTCGCGCCAGGCTGATGCCGGCCCTCTCCGCACCCGACGGCACCCAGCTCGTGTACGATGCCTACGAGCCGCGTCAGGCCCGCGCCGCCGTGCTGGTGCTGCACGGCTGGTCGGACCATGCGGGCCGGTGGCGCGAGGTGGGTGAGCGGTTGCGAGACGCTGGGCTCGCCGCGTACCTGCTCGACCAGCGGGGCCACGGGCGCTCGGGCGGTCGGCGCGGCTATCTGTCGCGCTTCAGCCAGCTGCTGGGCGACCTGCAGGCATTCCGGCGGGCGGTCCGGCTCCGCACGCAGGGCCCGCAAGTACTGTTGGGCCACTCGTTCGGCGGGCTCGTGACGCTGCGCTACCTCGAGACCCAGCCGAGCGACCCGATTGCGGCCGCGGTGATTTCATCTCCCTGGCTCGCCTTGGCGTTCCGGCCACCCGCGTGGAAGCGGGTCGCGGGGCGAGTGCTGCAAGACCTGTGGGCGACGTTCCCCGTCCCCTTCAGCCTCGATACCGAGCACCTGAGCCGCGATCCCGCGATCAACACGGCCTACGGTGAGGACCCGGCGGTGCACGGCGTGATGTCGCCGGGCGGGTGGCGCGAGATCAAGTGGGCTCAGGGAGCCGTCATCGCCGACGGCCAGCGCATCGAGTCCCCGCTGCTGTTCCTGCTCGCGGGCGAAGACCGCATCGCGGACGCGCATCTCGGGCGAGCGTTCGCCGACGGACTCAAGGGCACGGTGCAGGTTCGCTGGTATCCCGAGATGTATCACGAGATTCTGCACGACCCGCAGCGGGAGCGTGTGTTTCAGGAGATGCTGCAGTTCGTCGACGCGCGTATTGGGCATGCGTAACTCTGAAAGACGACGACTCGTAAGAGTCCCATCAGCCTGGGACCGGGGGCCTCGCGTCCCGAGTTTACCGGTGCCGTTCTGGCAGCTAGCTTCTCGTGCGATAGCAGGTTCCGAGTCCGTGCATGGACCACCTCCGTCAGAACGGCGCGCGGCGGGCGGCATGACGATTGCCTAGTGAAGCGGAAACCTATGAAACACGACGACGAGCAGCCGCAGCCGGCGGAGCAGCCGGGTGCGCCTGAGGCTATCGAGCCTGAGCAGGCCGGGCTGACTCCTGCGGGGGCATTGATCGAGCCTCCGGCGGAGGCGGTGGCGCGGCTCGAGGCCGAGCTCGCCGCCCTCAAGGATCGCCATCTCCGGCTCGCCGCCGAGTACGACAACTTCCGCAAGCGGACCACCAAAGAGCGGAGTGAGCTGTGGGCCAAGGCCCAGGCCGATGTGCTGCATCGTCTGGTGGATGCGCTCGACGACCTCGCCCGCTTCGCTCATGTCGATCCCAGCCAGACGGACGCCAAGGCGATCCACGACGGCGTGGAGATGGTGGAGCGCAAGCTCTGGAAGGAGCTGGACGCGCTCGGCGTGACGCGGGTGGACCAGCTAGGGGTGCCGTTCGATCCCAACCTGCACGAGGCGGTGACGACCGCGCCGGCGGATCACCCGGCGAAGGACCACACCGTCGGCGCCGTGTTGCAGCCGGGCTACCAACTGGGAGGCGCGTTGATCCGTCCGGCGCGGGTGGTGGTGCTCACGTGGCAGGGGGAGCGGCCGGAGGACGGGGGTGCGGCGTCGCGCCCGCGAGGTGAGGGCGGCTGATGGCCGCCTCGAAGGACTATTATCAGGTCCTTGGCGTCTCCGAGACCGCGACGGTGGACGAGATCAAGAAGGCGTTCCGCCGGCTCGCCAAGCAATACCATCCCGATCGAAACCCCAAAGCCCAGGCGGCCGAGCGCTTCAAGGAGATCAACGAAGCGCACGACGTGCTGAGCGATCCTGAGAAGCGCAAGAAGTACGACCAGTTGCGCCGCTACGGCGCGTTCGCGGGCCGAGGCGCTGGCCCGGGGGGCGGCGGGGGGGGCGCGTACGGAAACTCGGGGGTCGATTTCGACCTATCGGATCTCGGCTCGTTTGGCGGACTGGGAGACCTGTTCTCGTCGATCTTCGGCCGGCGTGGCTCGGGTCGGACGGAGGAGGAAGACGAGATCGAGGTGGCGGTCGCGATTCCGTTCCGCGTGGCCGCGTTGGGCGGCCGGGTCCCCATCGTGCTTCCGATGGCCGAGGTGTGCCCGACCTGCAGCGGCAGCGGCGCCGCGCCGGGCGCCACCTTGTCGACGTGCCCCGAGTGCAAGGGCAAAGGGACGATCTCGTTCGGGCAGGGTGGCTTCGCCGTGCAGCGGCCCTGCCCCGTGTGCCGCGGCAAGGGCAAGGTGCCGTCGCAGCGCTGTCCTACGTGCAACGGCAACGGCGAGGTCACGGTCCAGAAGCGCCTGGTGATCACTGTGCCGCCGGGCACGGATGACGGCACCAGGCTGCGGCTCAAGGGACAGGGGACGAAGGGGAAGGGCGACGTCGTCGTGGTAGTCCAGGTCGAGCCCGATCGCTTCTTCCGGCGCGAGGGGGCGCTCGATCTGGTCGGCGTCGTGCCGATCAACGTGGCCCAAGCGCTGCTCGGCTCCAAGGTCAGGGTGAAGACCTTGGACGGCCGACGGGTGGTGCTGAAGATTCCACCGGGCACTCAGCACGGTCAGAAGTTCCGCATCCCGGGGCAGGGGATCGAGCGGAACGGGCGTCGCGGCGACCTGTTCGTGGAAGTGCACGTCACCATTCCGGAGCGTCTCACTCCCGAGCAGGAGGCCGCGCTCAAGTCATTCGCGGAGAAGGCCGGACTGAAATACTAGGGAGGTCAGCGATGAAGGCGATCAAAGGGCCGGCCGTGTTCCTGGCACAGTTCGCCGGCGATGCCCCGCCGTTCAACAGCTTGCAGGCCATCGCCGCTTGGGCTGCCGGGCTCGGCTTCAAGGGAGTGCAGATCCCGAGCTGGGACCGACGCCTGTTCGACCTCGAGAAAGCCGCCGAGAGCCAGACGTACTGCGACGAGGTGCGGGGCGTCCTGGCCGAGCGCGGCCTCCAGGTGACGGAGCTCTCAACCCACTTGCAGGGCCAGTTGGTCGCCGTGCATCCCGCCTACGACACCGCGTTTGACGGATTCGCGGCGCCGCAAGTGCGTGGCAAGCCGCAGGCGCGTGCCGCCTGGGCGGTCGAGCAGCTCAAGCTCGCGGCGCGCGCGTCGCGCCGGCTCGGGATCAGCGAGCATGCGACGTTTTCCGGCGCGCTGGCGTGGCCGTATCTCTATCCCTGGCCCCCGCGGCCGGCGGGCCTGGTCGAGACGGCGTTCGACGAGCTGGCGCGGCGCTGGCGGCCGATTCTCGACGCGTTCGATGAGGCGGGCGTCAACGTCTGCTACGAGATCCATCCCGGTGAGGATCTGCATGACGGGGTGACGTTCGAGATGTTCCTCGATCGCGTCGGTGGTCACAAGCGTTGCAATCTCCTCTACGACCCCAGCCATTTCGTGCTGCAGCAGCTCGACTATCTCGAGTACATCGATCTCTATCACGAGCGGATTCGCATGTTCCACGTCAAGGACGCCGAGTTCAACCCGACCGGCCGCCAGGGCGTGTACGGTGGGTTCCAGCCGTGGATCGATCGGGCCGGACGGTTCCGTTCGCTGGGCGATGGCCAGGTGAACTTCAAAGCGATCTTCTCCAAGCTCGCCCAGTACGACTATCCTGGCTGGGCGGTGCTCGAATGGGAATGCTGTCTCAAGCACCCCGAGGACGGCGCTCGCGAAGGGGCGAAGTTCATCGCCGACCACATCATCCGCGTCACCGAGAAGGCGTTCGACGATTTCGCCGGTGCCGGCACCGACGTAGCGGCGAACCGCCGCATGCTCGGCGTCACCTGACAGCGGGAGAGCTGAGCATGGTGGACGCGACATCGGACGCGCGCACCACTCGCCCGCTGCGGCTCGGCATGGTGGGGGGCGGGCGCGGTGCGTTCATCGGCGCCGTGCACCGCTTGTGCGCCCGCATGGACGGGCAGTTCGAGCTGGTCGCGGGCGCCCTCTCGTCCGACGCACAGCGCGCCAGGGACTCAGGCGCCGATCTCGGTCTGGCACCGGACCGCGCGTATATGAGCTTCGCCCAGATGGCGGCGGCGGAAGCCAAGCGGCCCGACGGCATCGAGGTCGTCAGCATCGTCACGCCGAACGACAGTCATCACGCCATCGCTCGCGCCTTTCTCGACCGCGGCATAGACGTGATCTGTGACAAGCCGATGACGACGACGGTGGAGGACGCCCTCGACCTGGTGCAGGCGGTACGGCGCAGCGGTCTCGTGTTCGGCCTCACCCACAACTACACCGGCTACCCCCTGGTGCGTCAGGCGCGCGAGATGGTGGCGGCTGGCGAGCTGGGCCCCATCCGCGTCGTCCAGGTGGAGTACGTGCAGGACTGGCTGACCACCAAGCTGGAAGACACGGGGCACAAGCAGGCCGGCTGGCGGGTCGATCCGCAGCGTGCCGGCGCCGGCGGCTGCCTCGGTGATATCGGCACCCACGCCTACAACCTCGCCGACTTCGTCACGGGACTGCACGTACGCGAGCTGGCGGCGGACCTGGGCCGTTTCGTAGAAGGCCGCCGGCTCGACGACAACGTCCACGTCCTACTGCGCTACGAGAGCGGCGTGCGCGGTATGCTGTGGGCGAGTCAGGTGGCGCCGGGTAACGAGAACGGGTTGCGGCTGCGCGTGTACGGCGAAACGGCCGGCCTGGAATGGAGCCAGGAGCACCCCAACCAGCTGCGCTTCGCCCTGGTGGGCCGGCCGCCGCAGATCCTGTCACGGGGAGGGCCCAGCCTCGGTCCGGCCGCGGCGCGCGCCACCCGAATTCCCTCCGGCCATCCCGAGGGCTATCTCGAGGGTTTCGCCAACCTGTATCGCGATCTCGCCGAGCAGATCAGGGCGCGTCGCGCCAAGCGCGCTCCCGATGGGCAGGCGCTGCTGGTCCCCACGGTCGAAGACGGTGCGCGCGGCGTCAAGTTCATCGCCGCGGCGGTGGAGTCAAGCGCCCAGAACGGCGCCTGGGTGGATGCACGCGTGACCGTCTAGCGTAGTGTGATGTGACGGTCTCATGCGACGTGCGACGTGGAGCGTGCAACTAGCCTTTCGCGATATTCGCGACCGTCATGGTGGTCCGCTCCCAGAAATGCCAGAACGCCCGGTTCAGGCTGGCCGCCACTGCCCGGTTCCCGCCGACGCGGATGCGCCGCAGCGCCACGGCTCTGGCGAGGCTCGTGATCCCTGTGATTGCGGCCACCGTGTCTTCGGCGCGCGCGGGCCCGCGGATCCAGTCCACCGCGCGGGCTACTCGGCCGACCCACGGCGCGGCGCGGGCCTGCGCTGCGGCGAAGAGGTCCTCGGCCTCGGCCACGAGCGTGACGTCGACCCGGCCGTCCCCGCCGCGTTCCACGCGGCAGGCGCCATCGGTCACCGTCAGGGTCCAGTCGCCGCCGCCTGGGCCGCGCAGCCGGTAGCGCATCGCGGCCCGGAGCTCGCGGGCGCGCTCGGGACGAAACATGGCGGGCCGAAGCTCTCGCAAGAACCAGTCGACCAGTGGCGCCGCGTACTCCGCGTCGAGCCCCTTCCACCGGCCGTTGGCGCGGAGCAGGTCCCGTTCGTGGAACACATTATCGGCAAACTGCGCGAGAAACAGCGTGCGCACGCGGACGCGCCCCACGAAGAACCACGCCGGCTTCTCCCACTCGGCGTCGCTCATGCGGCCGTACGTCGCCAGCAGGGCGTCCAGCTCCCGGTGGAACTCGTCCAGCAGGGTGGCGACCGGGGTCGTCCGTCGCCGCCTGACCTCGCGAGCGTTGCGGGTGAATGTGTCAAACTCGGGCGGGGCCGACGGGTTGTCGGCGAGCGCACGGCCCAGCACCTCGCGAAAATTCACCGGCATGGCGCTCGTCATGTGGGCCAAGACGTCGCGGGCGCGCCAGCCGAAATACGAGGTCGGGCGCTCCCACGCCAACGCCGTAAGCCCCGCGCAGGTCGCGTCCAGGTGCCGGTAGAAACGGTCCGCCAGGTCGAGCCACTCCGTGCGGGTGAGCCGGGTGAAGTCGGTCATTCGAGCGACCGTGCCATCACCAGCGCGCTCACGGGGCAGGCGGTGGTGAACTCGGGAGAGTCCAGCACCGCCTGGTCCACGTCGGAGCGGGGGATGGGGCGGAAGCCGAATCGCGGGAAGAAGTCGCCGGCGGTTTCCGTGAGTAGATAGACGGTGCGCACACCGCGCCGGTGGGCGAGATCGAGTGCCGCCGCGGTGAGGGTCTGGCCGAGGCCCTGCCCGCGCCGCTCAGCGGCGACGGCGACGGAGCGGAGCAGCGCCGCGGAGCCGTACAGCTCGAGCGCCGCGGAGCCGACGACCCGCTTGCTCTCCTTCGCGACGAGTGTCGTCCCGAGATGCTGATCGAGCCCCGCGCGCGGCAGCTTGCTCTGGTCGAGCAGATCGAAGATCGCGGGGAGGTCGCTCGGTGTCGCGGGCGAGATGACGGGGGGCATGGGGTCCCTTGCTAGCGGCTCGGTGCGGCAGTAGTGTAGGCGTGTGATCACGTTCGCCGTTCTCGGCTCGAATCGCAACCGGAACCTGAATTCGAATTCCGGGGGCCGTGCGGCGTAGCGAATCGAAAGTGTCGGAAACGCGCGCGCCCCCGGATACAGCGGCTTCGGGGGCGCACGTTTTCCTGGCCCCTCACTCCTGTTCACCGCTGCGCGTCTGTGCGTCTAGTTCCTGGCGGCTGTTAACGGGGTGAGGGGCGGCTGCGGTGCAATGGGGTGTAGGTCAACTGGCAGACCGCCCGGCTGTTAACCGGGAAGTTGGAGGTTCGAGTCCTCCCGCCCCAGCTTGTTTCTCGCGCTCGTTTCCATGAACGACCCCGTGATTCACATCAAGCAGAAACCCCGATGGCTGGTTGGGTGAGCATGAAGCGGGCAAGCCTCCTCATTGCGGTCCTCGCGTGCCACACCTCCGGGCCGGACCGTGCGACGCCCGCCCCAGCGGGGTTCGTCGCGCGGACCACGGCCGTAGACGGCGCGACGTACCGCTACCAGGTGTTCGTGCCGCGTCACATGGGCCGGGCGCGCCCGCCCGTCATCCTCTCGCTGCACGGGGCGGGGGAGCGGGGATCGGACGGCGAGCTGCAAACCATGGTTGGCCTCGGTCCCGTTGTCCGTGGCCGGGCCGAGTCATTTCCCGCCGTCGTGGTGTTCCCACAGGCGCCACTGGACAGCCTGTGGCGCGGCGCACCAGCGCGGGCGGCGCTGCAGGCGCTCGACGCCAGCCTGCTCGAGTTCCGCGGTGACTCCACCCGCGTCTATCTCACCGGCCTCTCGATGGGTGGCTACGGCACGTGGCAGCTCGCGCTGGAGCACCCCAGCCGGTTCGCGGCCCTGGTGCCGGTGTGCGGCGGCGTCGGCCCGTTGCCCGGGTTCCCGAGCATCCGCGTCGACGCTATTCCGGCCACCGCGGAAGATCCGTACGCGTACGTCGCCACACACCTCGCCTCCACTCCGGTGTGGCTGTTCCACGGCGCGGCCGACCGGACCGTTCCTCCCGCAGACTCGCGCGGCCTGGCGGAGGCGCTGCGCCGCGCGGGTGCGCCGGTACGCTACACCGAATACCCGGGCGTGGGACACAACTCCTGGGAATCGGCCTACAACGAGCCCGAGCTGTGGGGCTGGCTCTGGGCGCAGCGTCTCGACCGCCGCTCCGCAACACCACGCTGAGATGCGGGCCGCGGTTGGGTTCCGCGTCAAGTCCGGCTGGGCCACCGCCGTGTTGCTCGCTGGCCCGGCGGCCGCGCCCCGCGTGGTGGACCGCCGGGTGATCGAGTTGAGCGATCCTGCTGTGCCCACCTCTCGGCAACCCTACCACGCCGTGATGGGCGCATCGGGGGGGGACGCCGGCGCCCGCTTGGAAAAGCACCTCACCAAGGTGGTGGAGCGAGTTACCCGGCGATCGGTGCGGCGGCTGCTCCAGGCGTACCGCCGCGCCGGTCACCCGGCGCGCCGTGCCGGACTCGTCGTGGGCAGTGTGATCGATCCCGCCCGGATCGCCAACGATCACATCCGCGCGCACGCACTCGAGGGGCGGCTGTTCCGCACCGTGCTCGAGCGGGCGGTCCGGTCGTTCCGGCTGCCCTGTGCCGTGATAGTGGAGCGCGGGGCGTACGCCACCGCAGCGGATCGCTTCAAGCGACCGGAGAACGACGTGAAACGCGCCGTCACCGAGCTCGGTCGCGCGATCGCGGGGCCCTGGCGGGCGGATGAGAAGACGGCGGCCCTCGCCGCGTGGATGGCGTTGCGGTGATGCGCTGGAACTAAAAAATACGAGGCACGACGGCACGACGCCACGTTGCCCGGGGTCGCCCGCCCGGGCAACGTGCCGTCGAGCGACGCTTACTGTCCGACCGTAAAGTCGACTCGCTTCACCACGGTGCCGGCAGCGTCCCTCACTTCGACGTGCCATGCCCCCGTCCAATCGGCGGGCACGGTCTTCCGGCTCCAGGTGCGCCACGGCGAGCCAGCGACGTGCAGCTCGACATCGCCCACCTGCGTGTCGCCGTGGAACCACACGTGGTGAATCGTCGTCTCGGTACCCGCCGGAGCGCCGCTCACCTTGGTCCAGAACACCAGCTGCCCCACGTCCACGGGGAACACCGAGCCCGTGTCCTGCGGTACCCGATCGACCACGTTCTTCGCGACGGCCGCTTCATCGACGCTGACGCTGGCACTGGCCGGCTGAGCGGGTGCCGGTGCCGGTGCCGCTTTGGTGGTGTCTTGCGCGGCGAGACCCCCGCCGGCGAGCAGGGACAACGCCACGATCGCCCCGATGCGCTTCATGACGGCTCTCCTTCCAGAGGTGTCCGTTGAACGGCAGAAGTTGTCCGTTGTACGGCGCGCCGCCGGCGATGTTCCAGCCACGTGCCCAGGGTGGCCGCGAGCACCAGGCCGAAGCCGGCCCCCGCCAGCTGAAACCTCGCCTGGTACTGGCGCTGCCGCCCGGCGCACTTGCCGGCGAACAGCGCGCCCACCATGGCGCCGCAGGAGCCTTGGATCGTGGTGAAGTAATAGCCTGAACCCGCGGCGAACAGCAGCGGCAGCGCGCACAGCACGAGATTACGGAAGAAGACCTTCATGGGAGCCCGTCACGCAAGAGAAGTCACCAGCAAGAGAAGCGAGCGACGGCCGCGGGCTCGATGACGACGCTCACACAGCTCAGGGTCACCTGCCGCTACCTGCCCCGCTCGATCTTCCAACGGTCCACGACCCCCCCCCCGTCGCGCACCACGTGATACTCGTCGAAGTTCGGCACTGTGAGGCAGGAGTGGTTGGGGACGATCTCGAGCCGCTCGCCCACGTTGAAACGGCCTTCCAGAACGGCCGGCGACGCCGCCCGAATGAGCCCATGTTCCTGCGACAGCGTCGCGACCACGAGCTCCGGCGCCCCGCGTACCGCGCCCATCGCCGCCGGTCCGACGTGCGCAGGCCCGGGGTCCTTGGAGAGCTCGAGCGCGCCGGCGTCCACCACGAAGTGCGACGCCCCGGGCTGATGCGACACGACCGAAGCGAGCACCGTCACCCCGACGTCCTCCGGCGCGCAGCAGCCGATCAGCACCATCGTGCGGTCGTAGAACACATAGTTTCCGGGCCGCGCTTCGGTGACGCCGTCCAGCCGCTCGACCGCTGCCATCGCGGGCGTCGACCCTACGCTGATCTCGCGCACCGGGATGCTCTCCTCACGGAGCCGCTCGGCGAACCCGACCATCACGCCGCGTTCCTGTTCGGCGACCTGTGCGGCCTCCTGCTTGTTGTTCGTGCGGTATGCGTGCCCCGAATGGCTCAGGATACCGTCGAAGGTGAGCCCGCGCTCGCGCGCCAGCTCGCGCGCGACCTCGAGCCCATACGGCGCGGCGGGATCGACGCCGGCGCGATGATTGCCACAGTCCACCTTCAGCCACACGTGCAGCCCGGATCCCGCCAGTGCCCTCGCCGTATCGAGGTCGTCCACCACGACGCGCACGGTGACGCCGCTCGCTTGCGCCAGCTGGCGCATGTGGGGGATGTGGCCCGGCTCGATCGGGAACGCCCAGGTGAGGTCCCGCACCCCCGCGCGGGCGAACACCTCGGCTTCGACCGTGGTCGATACCGTGAGCCCGCGCGCGCCGGCGGCGAGCTGCCGCCGGCCCAGCTCCACACATTTGTGGGTCTTGGCGTGCGGCCGCAGCGCCACGCCCAGGCGCGTCGCCCGCTCCGCCATCTGCTTCACGTTCCGCTCGACCACATCAAGGTGCAGCAAGAGCGCGGGCGTCTCTAAATCGTACATCTCCCTGCTCCCTTCTCCCTTTCTATCTGCGGAGCGAGTCACGGTCATATCGGTTGTGGACGCAGGTGCGGTTGGGCGACACGCTGCGTCACCAGTACGGCGCACAGCAGCAGCCCGCCCCACGTGTAGTTCGCTTCGCGAATGAACCATAAGAACTGGGGATAGAGACCGAACGTCAACAGCCCCGACGTCAGCATGGCCGCGGCGAGCAACATCGCTCGGAACCCCGCGGGGCGGGGTGTGGAGCGCGACAGCAACACCACCCAAGCCGGAAACGCCAACGTGTAATAGTAGAGCCACGCGACGGGCGAGACGAGCACGGCGCCAAGCGTCACGAGCCCGACTTCGTACAGTGCGTTGCGCTCCCCCCCGGCGGCACGCCGCAGCGCGAATGCCACGGCGGCAACACAGCCCAGCTCGAGCGCCACGACGACGGGGACGGGCCAGCCGAAGAAGAACGAGAAGCCCGGGAGCGATTGGGTGCCCAACTTACCGAACCCCGTCGCCGCTTGGCTGATGCGAACCCAGTCGAGCACGGCTTCCCCAGAGCCCCGCAGCCCGAACGGGAGCATGGCGCCCACGGTCAGCGTCCCGGCCACCGCGAGGCCCGCGGCGACTCCTTTCCAGTATCGTCGGTAGGCGAAATAGAGCAGTAACAGCAGCGGGAATCCCTTGATGGCGCCGGCGAGACCGATCCACGTGCCGGCCCGCACCTCGCGGCGCGTCTGGAGATCCGCCGCCGCGGCCACGATCAGCCCGAGCAACAGCGGGGTCAAATTCAGGTGCTCGAAGTTGCTCTGCAGCGGCTTACCGACCGCCGCCAGGCCGAGTACGACCGGCATCCAGTCGGTCGTCCAGCGCCGCGCCAGCACCAGACTCCAGCCCAGGCAGGCCACGTTCAGCAGGGCCCAGCCGGCCTTCGCTACGGCCAGGCTCCAGCGCGCCACGAGCGCGAACGGCACGAGTCCGAGCGCTGTGAACGGCGGCCACCAGATGCCCCCTTCCGGGTTGGCCACATAGAGCGGCAGCCCGCGCAGCAGGCGCTCGCTCTCGGTGAGCTCCTGGGTGAAGTCTCCCCCCTTGCGGATACCGATCGGGATCACCACGGCGGCGTAGAGGACGCCCACCCCGATCAGCCAGCGACGCTCGCGGGGCGAGAGACTCACGTGACCGCGGGTTCGGCGCCGCGCGCCGGCGCGAAGGCCAATGCCGCGAGCAAGAGCAGCGCTCCCCAGGTGTACAGCGAGAGGTCGAACAGCGCGCCGCGCAGCGAGAGCGACCAGACGGTGAGCACTCCCGACGTGCCGAGGCCGGCGGCCAGCAGCACCCAGCGCCACGATCGCCGCTCGAGCGCCGTCAGCCACGCCGGAAATGCGAGCCCGAAGTAATGCACCCAGGCGACGGGCGAGAGCAGCACCGCGAGCAAGGTCACCGTCCCCACTTCCGCGAAGACGCCTCCGGTCTCGAGCGCGCGCCGCAGGGCCACGAGCCCGAGCGCGATGCACGCGAGATCGACCAGTGCCACGGCGAGCGAGCCGCCGTGCAGCCGGTACACGAGCGCCGCGACCGACTGGTTGCTGCCGTGGAAGCTCGCTGACGACGGAGCGCTTTGCGCCAACCAGTCCCGCAAGGCGCTGAGCCCGCCGCTCAGGCCGTAGGGCGCTACGGCCAGGACCGTCAGGCCCGCGGCCACGCCGGCCCCCACGCCGAGCGCGCGCCAGCGCCGCCGATAGACGAGGTACACGAGCAGCAGGCCCGGGAATACCTTGAGCGCCGTGGCCACACCGATCCACACGCCGGCCCGCGTCTCGCGCCCGTCGGTGAGCGCGATCGCTGCGGCGACCAGGGCCGCCAGAAGCAGTGCGTTGAGGTTCAGGTCCTCGAAGTTGCGGTGCAGCGGGACGGCGACGGCCGCGACGGCGAGTACCACGCTGCGCCACCCGTGCCGCGGCGCGCGCGCCACGACCCAGGTGAGGCACGCGACGCTCATCACCGCCCAGGCGGCCTTCGCCAGCGCCACGCTCGCGTGCGCCAGGAGTGCGAATGGCACGACGCCGAGCACGGCGAACGGCGGCCACCAGGCGCCGACCCGCGGCGCCGCCGCGTAGAGGGGCTGTCGCGCGAGCCACAGGGCGGCTTCCGGAAAGTGGATCTCGAGGTCGCCGCCGCCGCGGATGCCGGTGACGACGGCGACTACCGCGTACAGCGACGCTGCGGCGAGCAGCACCGTCTGCTCGCGCGGCGTCATGCGGCCGTCCATCAGTCGAGGCGGCGCCCCGTCACTTCGATGCGGCGGATGTGCTCGATGCGCCCTGAGCTGCCGACGAACGTGGATGCGAACCAGCCGGTGAGTCCGACGACGATGGACCCCAGAATCGCCGGCACCAGCCCGGCGATCGTGAAGCCCGGTAGCATCCACGCCACGAGCATGAGCGAGATCCCGTTCACCACCAGGATGAACAAGCCCAGCGTCAGCACGGTGAGCGGGAGCGTCAGGATCAAAATGATCGGGCGGATGATCGCGTTGACGACCCCGAGCAACAATGCCGCGAGGATCAGCGTGCCCACGCCGGCGATCTGCACGCCGGGGATGATGGTGGCTGCGGCCCAGAGGCCGAGCGCCGTGATGATGAGTCGAAAGAAGAACCCCCTCATCGGCTGTTCCAGCCCGCGAGATTGCGCTCCAGCTGGCGCGAGTGCTTCTCGAGGTGCTCGGCGTAGATGGCGAGCCAATCCTCGGTGGCGTAGCGTCCGGATTCGGTGTGCCGGCCCGTCTTCTGCCAGTCCTGCACCGTCATCCGCTTGAGCAGCGGCAGCGTGTTCGCCCGCACGGCTTCCACCGTCGCCAGCGCCAGGTCGAGAGGGTGTGCGTGGTAGTCGAAGGCCAGGGCCCAGCCGTCCTGGTCGTACCCGACGATCACGGGGTCGGGCTCGGCGATCAGGTAGCGCAGCCGCATGTGGGCATTCGTCTCGGCGTCGGCACAGTGGACCACGATCTCGTGCGCCGACCACTTGCCGGAGGCGGGCTTCCACTTGAGCGCATCGGCGGGAATCTTCGCCAGCGCCCGCTTGAGCAGCGTTGGGCCGTGGGCATAGCGCTCGATCATCGTGGCGCGCTCGGCGGCAGTCAGCGGCATGTCAGCGTCTCCTGAGAAGGTCCCACAGTACGAGGGCCGTCCCGGCAGCCCCGCAGACGAGGAGGATCGGTTGTAGCATCGTGTACGCCGACCGAGACGTGCCCAGATAAATGCTGCCGCCCTGTTCCGGCAGCCGCGGCAGGACATAGGCGAGAACCGCCCAGTCGATCAGCACCACGAATAGCGTGAGCACGCCCCACACCATCGCTGGGCGCGTCGGGTAGCGCAGCAAGCCGCGGCCCCCGAACCACCAGACGAGGGATCCCAACGCGACGCCACCGAGGCTCACGACGGGCTCGTGGATCAGCCCGCCTGCTACGACCACCCACGTGAACCCCCCGAAGGCCACGCCGAGCATCGAGCCGTACGCCGTCACGCGCCGCCCGTCCATTGGATGCCTCGCCGGTCGGGATATCGGACAAGATAGCCGGTTTGCTCACTGGCGCGCCCGGCCCGCGATAAAGCGCGCCGTCACGCCCGGCCGCACACGCACGCCGAGCCGCTCGTCGAACAGGATCGCCCCGGCCAGCGAGTCCCCCACGCGCACGGCGCCGATGCCGGCGAAGGGGCCGAGCTCGGCGGGCCAGCCGTAGATGAGCGCCTGCTCCGGCGCGCCCAACCACGTCACTGCCAGCGTTTCGGCGCGCGGCACCTGAAACACCAACGTCCCTCTGAAGTGGCAGTCTCTGCCCACCGCGACTCGCGCGGTGTCGAGGACCACATTGGTGAGCTTGAACCGGTCGCCCATCTGAGGGAGGGTGAGGGTGTCGCCGCGCGCGACCACCCAGTGGCCGACGTAGCGGGCGGCGTAGCGGGTCCGCAGGTGCATCCTGGAGGAGCGGCATGGATCCGACGGCTCGCAGGCACTAGCGAGAATCCAGAGACCGAGTCCGAACATGGCTCGACCCTCGACCAACCTCACGGCGCGACGCTGTCCGCCGCCCGAATCCCCGCGCTGGTCGAGTCCGCCACCCGCATCGCCTTGCCGACGCCGCTCGCGCCCGGAATCTTGGACTTGGCCAGCATGCTGTCGCGCTGGCGCTCGGTGAGCGAGTCTCCCGCTGCGGTGCCGGGCTTCCGGGCTGGGCCGCTGCAGGCGGCGCACAATGCGAAAATGAAGAGTACGCAGCGTTTCATGGGGCCATTCTAGCCTACAGACATGCAGGTTGCCAATATGAGTGTCCCATCCTGTGACCCCGTTACGTTGGCAGCCCCTTCTTCAGGACGTCCTCCATCACGTCCCCAAACCGATCCATCTCCGTTGCCGTCGTGTACACATTCGGCGTCACCCGTACGCACGCGAACTCCTTGTGCACGATCGGGGTGACGATGATGCGGTGTTTGTCCCACAGGTACGCCACGACCTTGTTCGGGTCCATGCCCTCGATCGCCACACTCGCCAGCCCGCACGACTGCGCCGGGTCGTAGGGCGTGAGGATCTTTACCCGCGGCAGCCGCTCGAGCCGCTTCGCCCAGCGCTGGAACAGGAACCGCAACCGGGCCGCTTTGCGCTCCGCGCCGATCCCCTCGTGGAACGTGAGCGCTTCCGCGATGGCGTTGTGGTTGGCGGCGGGGTGCGTCCCGATCTCCTCAAACTTACGGATGTCCCGGTTCATTTCGGGCGGCGCGGCCATGAGCGGCCAGATCTTCTCGATCTTCGCCTTGCGCACGTATAGGAAGCCGGTGCCGTGAGGGGCGAGCAGCCACTTGTGCAGGCTGGTGCCGTAGTAATCGCAGTCGAGGTCGTCGCGCGTGAAGGGGAAGTGGGCGTAGGCGTGCGCGCCGTCCACGATGACCTCGATGCCGCGCGCCCGCCCGAGCTGGGCGATCTTCCGGATCGGGAAGATCTGGCCGGTGAGGTTCGTGATGTGGCAAACGTGGATGACCTTGGTCTTCGGGGTGATCGCGCGTTCGATCCGCTGCGCCAGATCGTCCTGCGAGGGGGGCGGCACCGGGAAGCTGATCTCCCGGAGTACGATGCCATCGCGCCGCTCCCGCTGGCGCCAGGTGGTGAGCATCCGCGGGTAGTCCTGCGTGGTCGTGAGCACCTCGTCGCCGCGCTCGAGCGGCAGCCCGAGCTGCACCACCTCGATCGCCTCGCTTGCGTTGCGCGTGATGGCCATCTCCTCGGCGTCGCAGCCGAAGCTGGCCGCCAGGCGGCGCCGGACCGACTCGATCTCGGGCTCCAGGATCTGCCACATCGTGTACGCCGGCGCCGTGTTGGAGTAGTCGAGGTAGCGCCGCATCGCTTCCTGCACGATGCGCGGACTCGGGCTCACGCCGCCGTTGTTCAAGTTGATGATCGTGTGGTCGAGCGTGAACGCCTGCTGCACCTCACGCCAGAAGTCTTCGTCGTCCGCCAGAGCAGCGGGCGTCCGACCGTCGGCGCGCGGCCCCAAGCGGCGCAGCCGGTCGAGGCCGTCGTTCTTCAGCGACGGGATGGCCGCCCCGGCGGCGAACAGCGATTCCACGAAGTGCCGGCGCGTTAGCATCGGTTCACCCTCCTCCGCCCCGGAGCGCGCGGCGCAGCAGCACTCCGTAGGCAATCAGGTTGACGACCACCACCAACGTTCCCAGCACGGCTTGCAGCGGCCGCGTCAGTCCGGCCGGGTACAGCGTCGGAAGGACGTAATGCTCGACGAACCCGCCCGCGTAGCCTTCCAGGCCGGCGCGCCGTCGTAAGGCATTCTCGAGCGGGGTGAGCGGGCACACCCAGCCCTGGTACTCGATCACCGCTCCCCAGACGGCGCAGGGGAGGTGCAGCCACGCGAGCCAACTCCAGCGCCAGGCGAGGAACCCGCCCAGCACGACGAAGCCTACGAACGCCGTGTGCGCCAGCACGACCGCGTCGGCAAGGAGGCGGTAGCCCATCGTTCCAGCCTCCCTAATACAGCGAAATCCCCCGCCGGACCAGAGTCCGACAGGGGGGGGGATGCCTCGCGCTGTTCGGTAGACGCCGATCAGGCGCCCATGAAGTGCCTGGCCGGGTGGAACAGCTGCTCGAGCGCCGCCTCGAGACGGTCTGGCAGCTCCCACAGCCGGCTGAGCGCGTCCTGCTCGTCCAGCGTGAGCTGGCTGCCGTCTTCGTGGGTGATCGTGATGCCGTTGTGGCTGGCATCGTCCGTCCCACGGACGACGGCCGACGGGTGGCTGTTCCCATTGACGTACACGGCCAGGTCGACCGTGACCGACGCAGGGGACGTGACCACCGTGACGCTGCCCTTCAACTCCACCGTCTCACCGCCGTGGGTGTAGATGAAGTCGATCGTGAGCGTCGCATTGTTCGCGTCCGGCGTCGTGACCGTCTCGTGCAGGTCTACGGTGACCACTGGATTGTCGAGCGCCCAGTGGACGTCGACCTGACCGTCCGGATTGTCGGTCGTCAGATTCGTGGCCGAGAATGTGGCGTTGAAGTCGATGCGCCGCGTGCCGTCGGTGACGAACCCGACCCCGGTCGCGCTGAAGGCGGACGCAGGGGTGCCGATCACCGTACCGTTGACCGTGTAGGCGACGTAGGTGGGGCCGGAGTTGGTCGGCGTCCCGCCCTTTACGATCACATGCAGCTGGTTCGTGTTGCCCGCGCTCTCGTCCAGCAGGTCGGCGAAGCCGACGGCGACGGGAGGCTCGACGACGTGACGGGTGGTCGGATCGACCGCGTAGAGGATGATGCGGACGCCGTGGCGACTGGCGTCGAACTGGTTCGCGTCCTCGATGTAATGATGGGTGGTCGCGTCCCACACGTACGTCTTGCCCCAGACGCTGCTGGGGATCACCTGAGCCGAGATGGGTGAGCCCAGTGCCGTCGCGGCCGACCGGAACGCCTGGAGGCGGGCCGGCGCGTCGGCGTACGGCTGCGGCGACGTCTGCAGCGGCGCGACGCGCGCGGCACTGAGCAACGCGCCCGCAGGGGTCGAGCTGGTGACCGGCGACCCGGGCGCGCTATCGAGCGCCCCGAACGACTGGAACGCTGGGGACCCGAAAACGCTCGAGACGGTCTGGAGGTTGGAGCTGAGCTGCTGGGGATTGGAGAGCTGGGGGGCGGTTCCGTCTTTGCACGCGCCTGCGATCAGGGCGGCGGCGGCGACAGCCCACCACGTGCGACGACATGCCGACATGCTGCGTCCTCCGGTTGTTGGCTGGGGAGAGAGTGCGACCGGCAACCTACCCTCGACCTGCTTGAGGAGGCTGTGACGCCCCGCACCCAGGCGCAGCGCCCCGCGGATGCGTTTGGGGAGAAGGGGTTACGCGATCACGCCGCCGCCGAGCAGGCGCCCGGCGGCGTCGTACAGCGCGCCCGACTGACCCGGTGTGATCGCACGCACCGGCTCCGCGAGATTGAGCGCCAGCGTCTCGCCGGCGCCGTCACGCACGCGACCCGGGACGGCGCGCGCCCGGTACCGGCACTGTACCAAGACCTCGTCACCCGGCCGCGCCGGATCAGTGAGCCAGTTCACCTCTTCCAGCACGACGTCGTGGCCGAACAGCTCGTCTCCCGAGCCGATCACGACCTCGCGGGTCTCGGGCCGGATGGCGACGACGTACATCGGACGCTCGAAGCCGCCGGGCAGGCCGCGCCGCTGGCCGACGGTGTAGCGGGCGAACCCGCCGTGCTCGCCCACCACCGCTCCCCCCACCGTGACGAGCGGGCCGGGGGCGAGCGCGGGCGCGTCGGCGGGAAGGCGCTGCTCGAGCACGGCGACGTAGTCGTCGTCCGGGACGAAGCAGATCTCCACGGACTCCGCTTTGTCGGCGGTGGCGAGACCCAGTCGCCGGGCGACCGAGCGGGTCTCGGGCTTGGTGAGCTCGCCCACCGGCGCGAGCATGCGCGCGACCACCGAGCGGTCGATCCCCCACAGGAAGTAGGACTGGTCCTTGTGCGGGTCGCGCCCGCGGTACAGCGCCCCGCCCCGGGCGATCACGTAATGCCCCGTCGCCACGTAGGCGCAGTCCAGCGCGTCGGCGTGATACAGGAAGTCGCGGAACTTGGTGAACGAGTTGCAGCGCACGCAGGGAATCGGTGTCCGGCCGCGGGCGTACTCGGCGACGAAGTCGTCGATCACGTCGTGACCGAAGCGGTCCTCGAAGTTCAACACGTAATGCGGGATGCCGAGCTTGTGGGCGACGAGCCGCGCATCGGTGATCGAGTCGAGCGAGCAGCAGGGCCGGTCGGGGACCGAGTCGCCGTAGCAGAACAGCTTCATGGTGGCGCCGACGACATCGTACCCCGCATCCACCAAGAGCGCCGCTGCGACGGACGAATCGACGCCCCCTGACATTGCCACGAGCACCCGTTCAGCCACTGGTTCCCCCCACCCCGTTGCACGACGGCACGTTTGCACGTTCCCCGCTGGCCCTGTGCTCTTGCGGGCAACGTGCCGTCGTGCTCTCGTGCGACGCTCTGCTCATCACCGATGCAACACCGCGGACAGCTGCCGGACCTTGTCAACGATCTTCGGGAGTGCACCAATGACCGTATCCACGTCCTCCGCCGCGTTGTCCCTCCCGAACGAGAACCGCAGCGCCGCCACGCCGAGCTCGCGCGGCACAGCCATCGCCGTGAGCACGTGCGACGGCTCGACCGCGCCCGTCGAGCAGGCGGAGCCGGAGGAGCAGGCGATCCCCGCGAGATCCAAGTGCATCAGCAGGGCCTCGGAGTCGGTGCCCGGGAAGGAGACGTTCGTCACGTGCGGCGCGCGCTCGGCCCGCCCGCCGTGGATCACTGCATCGGGCACGACCTCGACCAGCCGCCGCTCCAGCTCGTCGCGCAGCGCGCGCAGCCGCCGGGCGAGCTCGGCCTGCTCCGCCATCGCGAGCTGGACCGCCTTCCCGAGCGCGATGATGCCCGGCACGTTTTCCGTTCCCGGCCGGATCCCGAACTGCTGGCCACCGCCGTGGATGATCGCCTCCACCGCGTGGCGGTCGCGCACGATCAACGCGCCGATCCCCTTGGGGGCGCCGATCTTGTGGCCTGAGATGGTGAGGAGGGTACAGCCGACCTCCCGGAGCGAGAGGGGGACCTTGCCGAGCGCCTGAACCGCGTCCGAGTGGAACGAGACGCCTGCCTCGCGACATCGGGCGGCGAGCGACCCGACCGGCTGCATCGTCCCCACCTCGTTGTTCACCCACATCACGCTCACCACCGCCACCCCGCGCAACACGGCTCGGTCGAGTGCCTCCTGCTCCACCGCGCCGGACGCGGCGACGGGGAGGATGACCTCCTCGCCGCCGAGGTGCTGCACCGCGTGCGCGGCGGCGAGCACGGCCTTGTGCTCCGTCGCCGCCACGGCCACGCGGAACGGGCCGCCGCGGTCGCGGGCCGCGAGCGCGGACCCGATCACCGCCAGGTTGTCCGCCTCCGTGCCGCCCGAAGTGAAGATCACCTGGCCGGGCTCGGCGCCCAGGGCCTCGGCGATCGTGCGCTTCGCCTCCTCGACGCCGGCGCGAGCCGCGCGCCCAAACCGATGGGCGGAGGACGGGTTCCCGAAGGCGTCCTTCCCGAGGTAGGGCAGCATCGCCTCAAGGACTTCAGGCCGGACCGGAGTGGTGGCGGCGTTGTCGAGATACACCAGGCGCTTGGTCATCTTGTCACGGAAAATCTAAAGACTACACGGACTGCACGCCAAGCTGCAGCACGTCCTGGACTTCCAGCGTCTCGTGACAGAAGAACGGCTCGCCGTACGGCCGGCGGATGAGGGAGCCGTAGTGGGCCGACTGCACGCGGATCAGCTCGTACAGGTCCTGACCGGTGGGATAGATCTCTCCGGCCGCCTTGGCGCCGTCGAACTGCGAGGCGTAGCAGCGGATCGCCTGCATCTTCACATCGAAGCTGGCCGAGATATCCACGACGAACGTCGGCTTCACGGGGTCTTCGCGGTACGCGAGCGCATAGAGAATCTTGAAGGGCCGGTGGGGATCGCCCGCGCCGCCGTACTTGGCGAGGCCGGCCAGGTAGCAGGCGTCGCGCCCCAGCTCGGAGGCGATGCGATGGTCCGGATGCCGGCCCACCGCGAACGGGAGGATCACGACGCGGGGGCGGGTGGCCCGGACGAGCTCGACCAGCCGGGCGCGCGACGGCTCGTCGTTCTGGAGGTGCGCGTCGCGGAGCTGAGCGTTGAGCCGCACGTGCACTCCGAGCGCCGCGGCGGCCCGCGCGGCCTCGGCGGCACGCGTGGCGGCATCTCCCCGCGTGCCGGTTTCGCCCTGCGTCAGATCGAGGATGCCGACGCGGTGGCCCGCGCGCACCGCTTTGGCGAGCGTGCCGCCGCAGGTCAGCTCGACGTCGTCGCGGTGAGCCGCGATCGCTAACAAGTCGACGCGCTGCTCACTCATAGCGGAGGGCCTCGACCGGATCCAGCCCCGCCGCCCGGTTGGCGGGCACGATGCCGAAGACCACTCCGACGGTGATCGAGACGAGGGTCGCCACGGCGGCGCTCCACAGCGGGACGGTCGTCGAGAAGCGCAGCAGCGACTTGAGGACTTCGCCCGCGGCGAGACCGAACACGATGCCGATCACGCCGCCCACGAGCGTGAGAGTGGCGGCC
>Ga0209376_1000073_pt1 | contig 101889 bp, 90 predicted proteins | sample GraSoiAngelo_134_FD_185891 | JGI IMG/M metagenome (GOLD analysis project Ga0209376, IMG submission 185891) | Grasslands soil microbial communities from the Angelo Coastal Reserve, California, USA - 14_0929_05_30cm (SPAdes) (version 2) | ecosystem: Environmental > Terrestrial > Soil > Grasslands... | reverse complement strand
CCGCCGTCGGAAAAAGAATCCGGGGTAACATTCAGGATGCCCATGATCAGCCCCTGCCGGGAGAGATCGAAAATTCGGTCGCCGATCTTCCACTGCCTCCCACGCATCATGCGTGAGACTAACACACACGACGATTTATTCGAAGTGCATGCCAACGTAGAGTATGCGTTCCGCTTGCGATCCGCAGCGTCGCAAGCCGGGAGGCTCGCGCTACTTTTTCCGCGAATAGCGCCCCATTAGCTCGCCTTGCGCCACCACGTGACCTTTCATCGCCGCGTCGAGCTGGCCCCGTTTCGCACCGGATGGCAAATCCAGTTCGCGGTCGAGCGCGAAAATTTTGAAGTAATAACGATGCATGCCCGAGGGCGGACACGGGCCGCCGTAACCCGATTTGCCGAAGTCATTTGTTCCCTGCACTCCTTGTGGCGTACTGCCTTCGCCTATGATGTTGGTTTGGGGAGAGATATTCCAAACCATCCAATGCGTGAACAATCCGCTGGGCGCATCGGGATCATCAACAATTAACGCGAGGCTTTTTGCCCCGGAAGGAACATCCGCAATCTGCAAAGGCGGGCTGGTGTCTGCGCCGTCGCAGGTAAATTTTGATGGAATGATTGCACCTTCTTGAAAAGCAGAACTTGTGATTTTCATCTTGGCTCCTCCTGCCGCAAATGAAGCGACTGCCGCCAGTGCAATCGCAAATGCGCTAGCCGTAATCGCTTTTTGCATTATTCGACCTCCGGTTGAAACCGCGTTACATGGACCATAAGTCAACGACATTGTTTCGCTGCGATGGCCTCAAACGGACGTAATATTCAAGAACAAATTCTCGCGCTTCTTGGGTCGGCCGACTATCGGCCGCTGGACAAGAGCGAACTGGCGAAAGCGCTCGGGCGGAAGAGCGGCGTGCGCATGGGTTTGAACCAGGCGCTGCGTGAACTCGAACGTGCGGGCGAGATCGCGCGCATCCGGAGGAATCGCTATGTTCTGCCGCCCGCGGCCGATCTGGTCACTGGCGCGCTCCATATTCATCAGGCGGGATACGGATTTCTAATCAGCGAAAAACCGGGCGAGCCAGATATTTTCATCGCGGCGGAAAACACGGGAACAGCCATGCACGGGGACCGCGTGGTTGCTCGTATCTCGCGGGAGGCGCCCTACCGACGCACGAAGGGACGGCCCGAAGGACGCGTGATCCGAATTTTGAAGCGTGCCCACGCTACGATCGTCGGGACGCTGCAACATTCGCGGAATTTTTATTACGTGATTCCAGACGATCCGCGCCTTGTGCACGACGTTTACGTGCGTCCCGAACAAGATGGCCAAGCGGAAACGACCCCGACAGTTGGCGACAAAGTTGTTGTTCGTCTCGAGGCCTGGGAATCACGTCACGTCAATCCAGAAGGCGAGATCATCGAAGTCCTCGGACCTGCCTCAGCGCCGGGCGTCGATATGTTGTCGATCGTCCGGAAATATCATCTCCCGACAGAATTTCCGAGAGAAGTTTCGGACGAAGCGGAAGGGATTTCCGAAAAAATCGATGCACGCCAACTCGAGGGACGCGAAGATTTGCGGAAAGAATTTATCGTCACCATCGATCCAGATGATGCGCGCGATTTCGATGACGCGATTCACGTTGAGAAACTGGAGAACGGCGGTTGGCATCTTGGTGTGCACATTGCCGATGTCGCCGCTTACGTAGCGCCGGCCAGCGCGCTCGATCGCGAAGCGCGCCGGCGCGGAAACAGCGTCTACCTGCCTGACCGTGTGATTCCTATGTTGCCAGAGCGTTTGAGTAACGGCGTGTGCAGTCTCAACGCCGGCGTCGATCGGCTCACTCACTCGGTTTTCATTCAGTTCGATAAAAACGGGGTCGCGAAAAGCGCGCGCTTTGCCCGCAGCATGATTCGAAGCGCGCACCGGCTTACTTACAAGGAGGCGTACGCGATTTTGAAGTCCGCGCCTCGCGATAGACTGGGTGAACGGCTGCACGTCGCCTGGGAACTCGCTTCATTATTGCGTCGGAAACGATTCGCGCACGGCTCGCTCGACCTTGATTTTCCGGAAGTAAAAGTGTGGCTCGATAACAACGGCTATCCCGCGAAACTCGAGCGAGTCGAGAATGATGAATCGCACCAATTAATTGAGGAATGCATGTTGGCCGCCAACGAAGCCGTAGCACGCGAGCTGAAGAAGCGCGCCATCCCAACGATTTATCGCATCCATGAGAATCCAGATCCGGAGAAACTGGCGGAGTATCGCGAATTTGTTCTCAGTTTTAACTACAACGTTGGCGATCTAGCACATCGCGCTGAGGTGCAGCGTCTGCTTGCCGCGATTCGGGGAAAACCCGAAGAGCAAGCACTAAAAATCGGCTTGCTCAAAAGCTTGAAACGCGCGCGCTACTTTCCGCAGCCGCTCGGCCATTATGGACTGGCAAAGCCCAACTACCTGCATTTCACCAGTCCGATTCGGCGTTATGCCGATCTGGTCGTGCATCGCGCATTGGCACAGCGCGACGGGAAACAGCAACCGCGAATCGACATGAGCCAGATCACCTCGATCGCAGAGCACGTTTCAACAACCGAGCGCGTCGCGGCCGATGCAGAAATCGAATCGGCTCGGATGAAGAAGCTCGAGTTCTTCCAACGCCAGCTCGACGAACGCAACCCGCAGATCTTTCGCGCCGCAATTGTCGATGTCCGTAATTACGGCCTCGCCGTTGAACTGCCGGATGCGCTTATTACGGGTCTCGTCCATGTCTCTTCGCTGGCGGACGATTTTTATTTATTCGAGCCAGCTCAACGGCGCCTCATCGGCAGACGATCGCGCAAACGATTCAGCGTAGGCGATGAGGTGCGGGTGTTCGTCGTGCGCGTCGATACCTTCAAACGGCAAATCGATTTCGCGATCGCATCGGAAGCGCCTAGGAAACGAGACCGCAGCAAGCGATCGCCGGCGAAAGCAAAGATGTAAGCGGGCAGCGGCGCCTGCGCATACGCGCAAGAACCGGCTTGCAACCGGGAGCAGCTTTCTACATCACTTCTCGTCTTTTGCGTAAAATTACTTTGCTTTTCTTGCGCTTTTTTCTGTAGAATGCTGACGCAGTCGTTCTTAGGCGGAAGGCTACGAAGGTGTGGAGCACCAGTTCATGAACGGTTCACCCGCTATCCAAAGCGCCAATGGTGGCGCGATAGCATTCACCACCACTCATTGGAGTGTCGTGCTCGAAGCGCAGGGCGAATCACCCGCTGCACAGAGAGCACTCGAAATACTCTGTCGAACTTATTGGCGACCTCTCTACGGATTTGCCCGGCGGCAAGGCCTTACACGAGAAGAGGCGCAGGACCTAATCCAGGAATTTTTTGCGCGCCTGCTCGAACATAGAAATTTAGACACAGTCCGGCGCGAGAAGGGACGTTTGCGTTCTTATCTGCTTGTCTCACTCAAACGTTTTCTGGGCAGCGAGCGTCACCGCGCCAGCGGAGTGAAGCGTTACGAGACCGGCCAGTCGATCCCTTTAGACGAACTGCTTGAGTCGGAGGCCGCCGATTTCGAGCTGGCGGAAACGTTAAGCGCTGACCGGCTTTACGAGCGCAGCTGGGCATTGGCGGTGCTGGAGCAAGTGCTCGCCCGATTGGAGGCTGAGTACCGGGCTGCGGGCCACGGGCCATTGTTCGACCAGTTAAAGGAATTCCTCGTCGGCGAACAAGGCCGGCCACTCCAGGCGGAAATCGCTGAGAAGTTGGGCATGACCGAAAACGCAGTGAAGCAAGCGTTTCATCGGTTTCGCCAGCGTTACCGGGTATTGTTACGCGAGGAAATCGCCCATACTGTAATAGCGCCGGGCGACGTTGAGGATGAACTGCGCCATTTGATTTCCGTGTTGCGCGGGTAAGGACACGAATTACACGAATTGTCACGAACTTGATAAGGCTTGAGTTAACCGTGCATCAATTGGTGTGAATTCGTGAAATTCGTGTCTCATCGGTTTGAGAATGAGCAGCGTACTTAGAGTCTGCGAAAACTGCGGAGAGAAAATCTTCGACGACGCGCCGAAAGGACTTTGCCCGGCTTGCGTTCTGGAGACAGGTCTCGGCGCGCTCGCAGACGAAGCTGAAGAGAAAGAATCAACACCACTCCCGCGCGACAGCGGCCGAGCGCATGCTGCAGGCGTGTTGATGGACTTCGGCGACTACGAACTGCTCGAGGAACTCGGCCGGGGCGGTCAGGGAGTCGTTTATCGCGCGCGTCAGAAAAGTCTAAACCGAACCGTTGCCCTAAAAGTCATTGGCCTTGGCCCATGGGCCACGACGGCGCACGTGAAACGGTTTCGCCGGGAAGCCGAAGCGGCCGCGAACCTCGATCATCCATGCATCGTTCCCATTTACGAAGTGGGCGAACGCGAGGGTTCTTGCTACTTCAGCATGAAGTTCATCGACGGCGGACAACTCGATGAGGTGGCAAAGCGCACGCCGATCTCGATCCGCAACGCAGCGGAATTGATCGCGAAGCTGGCACGCACAGGTCATTATGCGCATGAACACGGCATCCTGCACCGCGACATTAAGCCGGGCAACGTTCTCGTCGATGCCAAAGGCGAACCGCATCTCACCGATTTCGGATTGGCCCGGCTGCTAGAAACGAAAAGCACTGTCACTCACACAATGGACGTGTTGGGAACGCCGAGTTACATGGCACCTGAACAAGCCAGCGGTCATAACGAGCAGCTCACAAGTGCGACAGATGTTTACGGACTCGGGGCAGTATTTTACCAACTATTGACTGGCCATCCACCGTTCGCCGGGGGAACCACCTATGAGACGATCCGGCTGGTTTTGGAACAAGAGCCTCGGCAACTGCGGCTCTGGAATCCGAAGATAGATCGCGATCTGGCAACGATCTGTCTGAAATGCCTCGAGAAAGATCCGAAGAAGCGTTATCCCGCTGCCGCGGGACTGGCCGAAGATCTTGAGCATTGGTTGCGGAACGAACCGATCCGGGCCCGCCATGCTGGAGTCTTCACTCGGGGTAAGAAATGGTTACAACGGAATCCAACAACGGCGCTGCTAGTGGGGTTATCGCTCGCATTTGCCGCAACGGTGGGTGTAATGATTTGGAAGAGCACATCATTACCGGCGCCGCCAGGAGCAGGCGTTGCCGTGTTGCCCTTTGTCAATATGAGTCCGGACAAAGAGAACGAGTATCTGAGCGATGGCATTACGGAGGATTTATGCAGCGCCCTGTCTCAGATCAAAGGACTGCGAGTGCCAGCCCGCACCTCCTCCTTCGTTTTCAAAGGAAGGACCGAGGACATTCGCAAAATCGGCAAACAACTGAATGTACCCACGGTGCTGGAAGGCAGCGTGAGCAAGGCTGGCAACAAAGTTCGCATTAGCGCGCAACTGAACAATGTGGCCGACGGCTATCACTTGTGGGCAGCAACTTATGACCGCGATATCACCGACATCCTTGAGATCCGCAGCGATATCTCTCACCGCGTCGCCGACGCACTGAAAATCCAGCTCGGTATGGAAGACAAACAGCGGCTGGTCAAAAAACCGACGGAGAACTTGAAGGCTTATGAGCTTTATTTGCAGGGCCGTTTTGAATTAAGCAAGTTTACCGAGAAAGGTTTCGCCAACAGTATCCAACTGTTTCGCCAGGCAATTGCTTTGGATGCCACGTTCGCTCTTGCCTATGCAGGTCTCGCGGAGGCCTACAATCTGACTGCTTTCTGGGGATACCTGGCCCCCAGAGATGCCATTCCCGAAGCAAAGAAGGCGGCTCAGAGGGCATTGGAACTCGATCCCGAGTTGGCTGAAGCCCACACCGCACTCGCCTACACGCAATTTCAATACGAATGGAAATTCAAAGAAGCCGAGATGGAATTTAAAGAAGCCATTCGGCTCAATCCAAATTCCGTGAGCGCACGCATAGGTTTCTGGGAATACCTTGTTGACTTTGGGCGCTTCCAGGAAGCTCGCCAGGAACTCGCGCGCGCAGGAGACCTGGACCCGCTTTCGGTTCGGGTCAGTTACAATGTTGCGGTTGGATTCTGGGCAGAGCGCGATTTTGACCGCACACGGGAGCAGCTTGAGAAAACGATCTCAATGGATCCGCATAGTGTACTAGCCTACGATCTGCTTGCCGCAGTCTTCTTGGACAAAAAGATGCCCGCTGAGGCTTTCAGCGCCTTAGGCAAGCGCAATCGTTTGGAGGGACTGTTTAGCGAAGACGAAATGGCCCAGATGGGCAGTGCCTATCAAGCTGGCGGAATACCGGCGTACTTCCGCAAGGAAAACGAATTCCGTCAAAAACGCATCGCCGCGGGGAAGTATCAATCAGCGTTACGCATTGCCTTGGACTATGCCTATGGCGGTGACGACTCGGCGGCGCTAGATTGGCTCGAAAGAGGCGTGGAGGAGCGGGCTTCCTGGCTACCGGAATTGAAAACGGACGCCGCCTGGGATGGCCTGCGTTTGCAGCCTCGCTTCATCGCGGTACTCAAAAAGATTGGCTTGGAGAAATGAAGCAGTTGCCAACAGATCTGCCTCTTAACTTCCAGTCGGATTTGGGATCCGCTGCGTGGCGATCCGCGCTTCGAAAAAATCGTCGCCTCCCTGGCGCCGAAGTGACTTAACCACGGATAACACGGATACGGACGTCCTTCAGAAAGGGTGGTAGCGCGCGACCGCTGGGGGCCGCCGTAGAAATCTGGTTTCGGCGGCTCGCCGAAGCGATCTTTTCGATAAAATTCGGTGCTTATCCGTAAAATCCGCGTCATCCGCGGTTGTTTCTGCATTTTTCCGCGTAACCTCACGCCGGATTTTCTCTAGTACCTCAGTGAGGGCCGAAAATGACTTCTCCAAGAGCTATCCGAACTTATGGAAACGACAGCAATTCTGGCTATGAACAGTACGCGTTTAATATATGCGGATGAGTCGCGTAATACACTCAGGTTTGGGTTGCTTGGCGCGATCGTTGTGATTGCACGCGCGAAGCCGCCACGGAGACGCCATTCCACAACGCCTACTGTGACAATCACTGGGCGGGAATTTATGTCGGTATCATCACCGGTGAACCGCTGTTTAGTTCTGTGGACAAATTCGACAGCGGCACGGGCTGGCCAACCTTCGCCAAACCGATAACGCCACGCTGCGTAACCGAGAAACGGGATTCTTCTTTCGGCATGGAACGCACCGAGGTCCGTTCCAAAACGAGCGATTCGCACCTCGGCCACGTGTTCGACGATGGCCCTCCGCCGACCGGTGAACGCTACTGTGTTAACTCCGCGGCGCTGCGCTTTATTCCGGTGGAGAAACTAAAGGAGGAGGGCTACGGCCGATATCTGTCGCCCGTTCAGCCAACGCAGGAGGGACAAATACCGCAGCGCCAATAGCGCTTCGAGGATCCATTTGCGCCCTAAACAGGCGAAAGGCACGAGAGATTCAAAAGTAGGTATCCTTGTCGTTTCGTTTGTATGTTTTGTAAGCATTAACTTCCGAATGCCTTCCGAGTTAATGAGTTCGATTCCCTCCAGACATGGCGTTCTACTCACCAATGCACACGAATAAACGCGAATTTTGTCTGCTTCATTAGTGTCCGTTTGTGTTCATTCGTGGTTAAACCTTTGGTTGTGGCGAAGCCGCTCTGGGTAATCGGTGGTTTTTAAGTTTTCGAAACTTTTCGCGTAACCTCACGCTCGATTTTCTCTAGTACCTCAGTGAAGGCCAGGAATGAGTTCTCAATGACGAGGACCCAATGAAGGCCAAAACAAGAAAGAAAGGGAACAACACTTATGGAAAGTCGAAAGCACTCGTTGGCGGGTCAAACCAAGAAAGGAATGATAAAAATCCGACTGTCACTCTTGGCCGCGCTGTGCACTGCCTTCTCCGCGAGCATACCGCCGGCGCTCGCTGGCGCGATGACGCTCGAGGCGTCGGACCCCGCCACAGGCGGGCAGGAAACCATTCAGGTGTCCGGCAGTGGGGTGGACTTCGCGAGTGAGGCGATCATCCACTCGGAGGAGAACACCGCATGCGGCATGATTCGGAAGGTCACCGAGATCGTCAAGCTCACCGGCGACCTGAATGGCTACGTCCTCTATCAACCCACGCAGGAGTTCGACTTCTGCACCGGCACGCTGGTCGTCACCGGGACGAACTTTTTCTCGGGAACGATCGCCGGATCGGCTCCGGTCATCCTTCGCAGCGACGAATCGCGCTTCGAAGTCAACCTCGTTACCGGCGAGGAGACCGGTAGTGTCCACCTGACCCGCAGCAACGACGCCCCTGAGAGAGGCGAGTGGTACGACTGCGAGCTGGCGGTCGTCGGAACCGGCGTGACACCCGACGGAAATCCGACCTTCGACTATAGCGGCGAATGCACACCGCGCGGCCATAACTGAAGGGCACGCACGAACGTGAGCGCTCGTGGTCACGCGCAGCCCAACCGTTGCGAGACTCGGCCGAGCTCGTGGCCTTCCTCAAAACGCGGCAAGACCCACACCACCGAGGTGGAGCCATGAAGGTCGGACTGTGCACTGGTCAAGCTCGGCTGTGGCGGAGAGACGACGTCGATGCTCGAGGGCACCCTGCCCTCGGGTCAAGTTGCGGGGCCCGCCAGCGTCTATCGGACCGCCTATGCGGTCGGGGGAACGCGCAGCTCTCGCAAGCAGTCAGCTTCCTGCACCCGCACAGGCAGTTTGTCCGCCTAGTCACAGTCGATATCGGCGGATCCGCGATGAGTGATGAGTGATCGGTTGTAGCCGGGATCGGCGATCCCGGCTCCGCAGCGCGGTCGGTTCCCTGTAGTGGCAGAGCCTGCCCTGAGCGAGAGTCGAATGGGCGTGCCGCCTGCAAACTTCTGTTTTCTGTTTTTGCTCTTATCCGTGACATCTGCGTCATCCGCGGTCCCCAAAGATTTCCAAAACTTTCCGCGTAACCTCGCGCCGGACTTTCTCTAGTACCTCAGTGAAGACCCAAATCAGAAAAGGCCAAAACAAGAACGGAAAACAAGCAATATGAATTCTACGATCACAAATCCAAACCGCACGTTTACGCCGTCGCGATGGCGGCGTACGTTTTGCTCATTATTTTTTGTCGCAGCTGCGACAGCTGTGGCCTCGTCGACGACACCGGCCGTCCCTGCTCGCGGAACCACGCTGGCGCTCACCCCCGCCGTCGGGCCCCCGACCTCACTCGTCAAGGCGAAGGGGTCCGGCTTCGCGGGCCGCGAGGTCGTGGTCCTGTACTTCGACGGAGCCACGGTCGGCTCGGTTGTGGCCGGCCGCACGGGCAAGTTCAACACGCATATCCAGGTGCCGGCCGCAGCGGGGCCGGGCAACCACACAGTGGAGGCGTCGGGCAGATGAGCGGCGTCTCCGCCAGCGCGCTGTTCCTCGTCCGTACCGACTGGCTCCAGGGCTGCTTCGACGGCGGCCGCAGCTGCTTCAACCCGTTCGAGAACGTGCTCGGTTCGGGCAACGCGGGAATGCTCGCGGTCGCCTGGCGTGCGCACGTCTCGACCGACGGCGAGTCGTCGCCGGTGTACGCGAACGGGCTCGTCTTCGTCGGAACGGTCGACGGTCTGCTGGGCCTCGATCCCGCGACCGGAGCGATCATCATCAACTACCCCTCGGGACCCGTCTCGACGACGCCGGCCGTGATCCGGGGCCTCGACCCGCAGGGAAAGGTGATCTTCGGCACGAGCGACGGAGTGCTACAAGCGGTCAGCACCACGGGGACGCCGCTCTGGCAGGTCGCCCTCGGGTCCGTGCCCGCCTCTCCGCTCGTGATTCAAGGCATGGGAGACCCGAATAGCAAGGTGATCGCCGGCGCGGGCAATACACTGTTCGCCTTCGACGGCAACGGCGTAAGGCTCTGGGCGACCGTGCTCGAGGGCGGGGACATCTCGAAGGCCGCCGCGGTGCTGATCGAGCCTGGCGACCCGGACCGCGTGCTCGTCCCGGCCGGCGACACCCTCTACGCGCTCGACGCGGCCACCGGTGCCGTCCTCTCGTCGACCGTGCCCTCCGGCAGCTCGCTCGGCGCACCGTCGATCGGCAACGCGAACATCCTGGTCGGCGACCAGGCCGGCAACCTGTTCTCGCTCGATCCGCACAGCGGGGCGATCGTGGCGAGCTTCGCCGCCGGCGGGCCGATCTCCGGTTCGCCTGCGATCGGCGACCCGAACCAGTCCGACCCGTGGGTCGTTCTCGGCGACGGCGGCGGCAACATCTACGCCTTCGACACGACCGACGCCTTCCCACCGCCGATCTGGCAGGCGGCGCTCGGCGGCCCGGTTGACGGCCCGCCCGTGCTTGCGAACGGCGTCGTCTACGTCGGCACCGACCTGGAGGAGGGCGACCCGCACATCTTCGCCCTCGACCAGGCGAGCGGCCGAGTTCTGTTCGACGGCTTGCTGCCGGGCGGGATGGCGTCGGAGCCGATCGTCGCCGACGGGAGGCTGGTCATCACGACCAAGAGCGGCGACGTCGTCGCCTACCAGGGCCCGGACACGCAACCAATCAGGTCGGGACGATGAACGGACACGAGAACAAAGGAGGCTCCGGCCCGACCGGTTCCCGCACCGGGATCTTCATGGTCGAGATCGTCCTCTTTCGGCTTGTTCGAATCCCGGCAAGGCAACCGTTTTCATCGGTGTTCCAAACCAATAATAGGCGCAGACTTGGGACGTCTAGAGAGTGCTACCTGACGACAGAACTCCGATAAAGCCAAAACAAGAAAGGAAATTAATTATGAAAAATCGAAACATCATGTTCACAACAATATTGCTTTTGCCTGTTTTTCTTGCGCTTTCGCCGTCCGCACGAGCGCTTTGTCAAGACGGCTGCGGCAGCAACGATGATACGTTTTTGGGTGACGATGCACTCTTGAACGACACGGGGTTTGGTCAAAACACGGCTATCGGCCGTCAGGCACTTACTAGCAACACTTCGGGCGAGAATAATACGGCCGTGGGTGCGGCAACATTGGAAAGCAATACAACTGGCTTCGGTAATGTGGCTATCGGCGCCTATTCACTATTCTTAAACAACACCGGCAGCTACAACACGGCCATCATGGGAATGGAGTCGAATACAATCGGAAGCAACAACACAGCCGTCGGTTTTAATGCGCTCGATAACAACACGACCGGCAACAACAACACGGCCACCGGCGTCGGAGCGCTGGAGGGTCCGTTTTCTCCTGGCTCAACCGGTAGCAGCAACACGGCCGACGGTTATCAAGCTCTCTACAGCTATACAACCGGGAGTAATAACACGGCAGTCGGTTATCAAGCACTCTTTAGCAACACCACCGGCATCGACAACACGGCCATTGGTTATAATGCGCTCTTGAACGCCACCGGCAGCAACAATATCGGATTGGGCCTTTTAGCCGGGTCAAGTCTGACGACCGGGAGTAACAATATCGACATAGGCAATAAAGGTGTGGCGGGCGACTCCAACACCATTCGCATCGGCACCAAAGCAAGAACCCAAACAAACACCTACATCGCCGGGATTAGCGGAGTCACCGTGGCCGGAGGCGTAGGGGTAATCATCGATACCAACGGGCACCTCGGTACGGTCACGTCCTCCGAGCGTTTTAAAGACGAGGTCAAACCGATGGACAAGGCGAGCGAAGTAATCCTGGCGCTAAAACCGGTCACCTTCCGTTACAAGCATCACCTTGATCCTGCCGGCATCCCGCAATTCGGCCTCGTGGCTGAGGAAGTGGAAAAGGTGAATCCCGATCTAGTGGCCCGCGACGCCGAAGGCAGGATTTACACAGTGCGTTACGAAGCGGTGAACGCGATGTTGCTGAATGAGTTTCTTAAGGAGCACCGCAACGTGCAAAAGTTGGAAGCGACGGTAGTGCAACAGCAGAAGGAAATTCAGGCTCTCACCGCAAACCTGAAAGAGCAGGCATCGCAAATCCAGAAGGTGAGCGCACAGCTCGCCGCAGCGAGTCCGTCCCGCGGCGGACTTGAAACGAACAAACCTGCACCACAAATGGTCATCAATAATCAAAGGTAGGCGGCGGTTGGTTGCGCGCTTCTCCCGAAGGGGCTCAGGGGACTTGGGTAAACGTGTGGAACGTTTCCAGCTCGATTGCGCGTACTTTTGAGGTGACAGAATAAAATCGCGGCGGGTTTGTTGGCCAAAAGCGGGCGTCTATGCCCAGGAAGCAAATCGAAGAGATTTTGCTTCGCTATCGGTCATGCGTTTATTTCAAAACATGGCGGACAAACTGAGCAAACAGCCCGAAAACGCGCCGGGACAGTGGTACGTGGACACGAGCTGCGCTTTGTGCCGTCTTTGTCTGGAGGAGGCGCCGAATCTTTTGACGTACAACCGCGACGAGACTGGCGTTCATTTCTTTAAACAACCGGAAACGCCGGAGGAAATGGACGCCGCTCAGCACGCCATGGATGTTTGCCCGACGCTCGCAATCGGAAATGACGGGTAATTCGGCTGGCGAAATAAACTTGCGAAGACACGAATTACACGAATTGTCACGAATTTCATAAGGCTTCAGCCAACCGTTGGATCAATTTGGTGTGAATTCGTGAAATTCGTGTCTCAAGTTTTGGCGTCATTTGGCGTGTCTGACGGATGACGCTAGTTTGCTTTATGCATGCTGAAGCTACCGTTTCCGCTCCACCATATTCACGGGCGAATCCGTTTCCCGCCAAACTCCTGGTCAATCGCTGCTTGAGCGGCCCCGAGTCCGCGAAGGATACGCGCCATTTCGAACTCGATCTGACCGGCTGGGGCTTGAGCTTTGAGGTGGGCGATTCACTGGCCGTCTATGCAGCCAACGACCCGCAACTGGTCGATGAGATCATTCACGCGCTCGGCGCAACCGGCGATGAAAAAGTCCCGCGACCAAAAGGGGAACCAACGAGATTGCGCGAAGCATTGCTGCGCGATCATAGCATCACACAGCCAACGCCCAAGTTTTTGAGGGCCATTGCCGAGCGAGCTTCAGCTGCGCCGACGTTGAGCTACCTTCTCGCGCCAAACCGCAAACACGATCTCGAGACTTACCTTTGGGGCATGGAAATAATCGATTTCCTCTCGGAACATCCCTCCGCCCGGTTCGCGCCGGAAGAATTTGTCGGACTGCTCACGAAATTGCAGCCGCGCCTTTATTCAGTGGCCTCCAGTCTGAAGGCGTACCCGGATCAGGTGCACTTTATCGTGGACGTGGTCCGCTATGAGAGTCACGGTCGGCTTCGCAAAGGGGTTTGCTCATCTTTTCTTGCAGAACGCGCTGATGACGCACCCGTGCCGGTTTTCCCCAGCATTGCGAAGCATTTTCATTTGCCGGAGGACTCAGACATTCCAATCATCATGGTGGGTCCTGGAACCGGAGTGGCGCCGTTTCGCGCGTATCTGCAGGAACGGAAAGCGATGGGGGCGAAAGGGAAAAACTGGCTCTTCTTTGGATCGCAACATGAGAAATGCGATTTCGCTTACGGTGACGAGTTCGAGGCGTTCAAGAAAGAGGGGATTCTCACACGACTCGATTGCGCGTGGTCACGCGATCAGCCCCAGAAAATCTATGTTCAGCACAAGATGCTGGAAAACGCCGCCGAGATTTGGAAATGGCTCGACGCGGAAGGAGCGTACTTTTTTGTGTGCGGCGACGCGCGTCGGATGGCCAAGGATGTCGATGCGACGCTGCGCAAGATCGTGCAGGGACAAGGTGGCAAAAGCCCCGAAGAAGCGAACGAATACGTCGAAAAACTAAAGAGCGATAAACGCTATAAGCGCGATGTGTATTGAGATCGATCCGTGTTTAATTTGTGTAAATCTGTGGCATAATACATTTGACACCGTTTCGAACGGCGAGCGAAGTGGCCGAATCAAGAATGAGAGATTCCTCGACTCCGCTCGGAATGACATAAAACGTTATGTACGAGAACACTGAATTCACATTGAGCCGCAATTGCGAGGCGATCCAGATTCCGAGCGGACAGAAAACCACAATCCCGTCCGGTACGCAGGGCGTAATCACGCAAAGCCTTGGAGGAAGCTACACCATTGCGACCTATCAAGGGCTCGCGCGCATCGCGGAAAAAGATCTCGATGCGCTGGGTCTGGAGAAGCCGCAGCCACAGACCGCTCAAAAGCCAGCGAGCACGACAAACGGTGCGGTTTCAGAAGACGATGTCTGGAACCAGCTTCGCCAATGCTACGACCCCGAAATCCCGGTAAACATTGTCGATCTTGGTCTCGTTTATGATTGCCGGTTGATCAAGAAAGATGACGGCGGCACGCGAGTAGAAGTAAAGATGACCTTGACGGCCCCGGGCTGCGGGATGGGGCCGGCAATCGCACACGATGCACAGAGTAAGATTCTATCCATCGACGGCGTGGATGAAGCCGATGTGCAGCTTGTGTGGGATCCGCCCTGGAATCAAAATATGATCAGCGAAGCAGGTCGGATGAAGCTCGGCATGATGTGAGTTCGTATTCCGCATGACGCGATGCACGCGATCTCGTCAGAGGAAACAGTCGAGGAGAAAACGCGCAATATTCTAAGGGAGATTTTCGCCGGCTGTTCGCTTGAGAAGATGGGCGTGCGCCTCTGGGACGGAACAATGTGGCCGGACGAGCGGCCACGTGATGCGACGCTCGTGCTAGGACATCCCGGCACGCTTGGACGAATGCTCTTGCCTGGGACGGAAGTCGGTTTGGCCGAAGCGTATTTGCACGACGACTTCGACGTCGAAGGTGATATCGAGGCGGCATTTGAAATCGGCGATTTCTTGCTCGGGCGCCTCGATGATTGGAAGAAAAAGCTAAAGCTCCGTGGTCTGCTGATTGCGCTTCCAGCATGGGACGGAAGATCGGCAATGCGACGTGCCGCGAGGCAACTGTTGCCACGAATTCATGGTAAACGTCACTCACCGGATCGTGATCGTCGCGCGCTCACGTTCCACTACGATGTTTCGAATGATTTTTACCGGCTCTGGCTGGATCGGCGAATGGTTTATTCGTGTGCGTATTTCCGCTCGCCGAGCGACAACCTCGACGCAGCTCAGGAGCAAAAGCTTGATTACATCTGCCGCAAATTGCGTCTCGGACCTGGGCAGCGTCTGCTGGACATTGGCTGTGGCTGGGGCGGCCTCGTCATTCACGCGGCAAAACATTTCGGCGCCCGCGCCGAGGGAATCACCTTAAGCGAGCCGCAGGCGGAATGGGCGCGCTCGCGGATCGCCGAAGCTGGATTGGAAAACATGGCGAAGATTAGTCTGCGCGACTACCGGCAGATCGCGATGACCCGCGAATTTTACGACGCGATTGTGAGCATTGGGATGGCAGAGCACGTCGGACGCGAGCGACTGCCGGATTACTTCGCAGCTGCGCATCGGGCGCTCAAGCCGGGCGGCGTTTTTCTTAATCAGGCAATCGCCGAAGATATCGTCGCGCGACCAGGCAACCGCGACGGCTCATTCATCGAGCAATATGTTTTTCCTGACGGCGATATTCCGCCCCTGCCCATCATGCTCCGTGCGGCGGAGTCATCAGGTTTTGAAATCCGGGATGTGGAAAATCTGCGCGAACATTATGCGCTCACGCTACGCCATTGGCTGCGCAGATTGGAAGCGCACCATGATGAAGCACTCCGCTTCGTCCATGAACCGATATATCGCGTATGGCGTCTCTATATTGCAGGCTCGGCTCACGGATTTCGAAGTGGCCACATAGCCGTTTACCAAACGCTGCTTGCAAAATTGGATCCGTCCGGCGAAATCAAGTTGCCTCTCACGCGCGACGATTGGTGCGCGCGAAATCGCTCTTGCTTTGATTGACACCGGCTTTCAAAGAGGGGTGCCAAACCAACGCTATCCTGCAAAGCCGGTGTTAATGAACGCCAAAGGGTGTGAATGAGAACTCAAAATAATTCTATTTTGTTGCAATTTGGCCCAAAAAAATTCGCGAGTTGACAGCGCGCAGTCGGATCCTATACTCGGCTTCCCCTCCGCTTCTATCACACAGAAAATTTTCCCCGGATAACCATCACCAAATGCCTTTGACTGAAATCATTTTAACCGAGAACGTTCGCGGCCTAGGCGCGGAAGCCGACGTAGTAAAGGTGCGGCGCGGTTACGCGCGCAATTATTTACTGCCGCGCGGCAAAGCGCACGAAGTTACGCCGGCAAGTCTGCGGCAGCTCGATACGCTGAAAGCAAAACGCGCCGAACGTGAAGCGCGGGAGCTGAATGAGGCCGAGGAATTGGCACGTCGAATCGGAAAAGCACGGATCATCTTCACGCTCGAAACGGGTGAGACCGGCAAAGCTTTCGGATCAGTCACCGCCCAGGACATCGTAAACCGGCTCAAAAATGAGCTCGGCACCGAGATTGATCGACACAAAATCATTCTGGAGCGCCCGATCAAAGATACGGGCGAGCACGAGGTCGCGATCAAGCTGCACCACGATGTGACCGCACAATTTGTTTTTCAGGTGAAATCTGCAGACGAGCCACGCGACCGCCGGGCGGAAGATGTGAGCGCTGCGGCCGGGGAACCTGAGAAGAGAAAACATCGATTTTTCAGAAGAAAAAAAGAAGAAAAAAAAGAAAACAAATAAATGCCGAGTTCTCAAGGCTCTCAGCCTGGGAGACCTCGTAAGACAGCGGGTAATGGCGCTGGCCGAGGTTCGGCGACCGAAAACGGCGAAAGAGTTTTTCCCAATTCGCCAACAGGTTCTGCGCAGGATATTCACCGCTCCCCGCCGCACAGCGTGGAAGCAGAGCAAGGCGTCCTCGGCTCGATGCTCATCTCACCGCGTGAAGCAATCGCGGAGTGCGTCGAGAAAATTAACGAAGAATACTTTTATGTCCCGGCGCACCAAACCATTTACAACGTCCTTGTTGATCTTTGGAACGCGGGGCAGGCGATCGATCTGATCACCTTCACGCAAGTTTTGCGTGACCGGAATTTGCTCGAGAGCGTGGGCGGCGCCGCATTCGTCACCAGCCTGTTCACATTCGTTCCAACGGCGGCGAATGTGCAGTACTACCTCGACATCGTTCGCGACAAATACATTCTCCGCGAAATCATCACTGCCGCTACAGAGAGTGTTCGGCGCGCCTACGAGGAACAGGACGAGGTGAACAATCTTCTCGACGAAGTAGAACAGAGAATCTTCGCCGTCGGCGAAGACCGTTTCAAAGGCGAGATGCTCTCGATGAAAGAGCAAGTTATGAGCACTCTTGAATCAATCGAGAAGCTCTTTGAAAACAAAGGCGCAATTACAGGAGTGTCGACCGGCTTTCGCGATCTCGACAAGCTGACAAGCGGTTTACACTCCTCAGAGATGATTGTGATCGCAGCTCGGCCGAGCATGGGGAAAACAGCGCTGGCAATGAACATCGCTGAGCATGCTGCCATCGAGGTGAAGCTTCCGGTGGCAATTTTCAGCTTAGAGATGAGCGCACAACAGCTTGTCCAGCGCATGCTTTGTTCACGAGCTCGCGTCAACCTAGCTAAAACGCGAGATGGATTTCTTGCGGAAGCCGACTTTCCAAAACTGACGCACGCAGCTTCGAAACTGGCCGAAGCGAAAATCTTCATCGATGACACGGCCGGTCTCACGATTCTCGAATTGCGCGCGAAGGCGCGTCGGCTTAAAGCGCAGCATGATGTGCGACTCATCATTGTGGATTACTTGCAGCTGCTAAGGTCGACATCTCGCCGTGCCCAGGACAATCGGCAGTTGGAAATCTCGGAAATTTCAGCGGGGCTAAAAGGTTTGGCTAAAGAACTAAAGATACCGATCATTGTTGTGGCGCAGTTGAATCGCAATCCGGAGATCCGAACAGGCAGCGGTAAAGGAGTTCCCCGGCTGGCGGATTTGCGAGAATCAGGTTCAATCGAGCAGGATGCGGATCTTGTCGGTTTGCTTGTTCGGGAGGAATATTACGCGGATTCAGATGAGGAAAGAACAGAGCTGGAAGGCAAGGCTGAACTAATTATTGCCAAACAGAGAAATGGTCCGATCGGCCAAGTCAAACTTACTTTCCTAAAGGACTTCACGCGTTTTGAAGATCGCGCGGAAGATGCGGCTGAGTCGGAGGAAGCTTTCTAGAGCGATTTCGCCGCGGCGATAACGTGTTGGGCGTCGATGCCGCGCTCTTTCATCACTTCAGGGCCGGGCGCACTCAGTCCAAATTCATGCAGCCCGACCACCTTGCCATCGAGACCGACATATTGGTACCAAATTTCAGTCACCCCGGCTTCGACTGCGACGCGACGGCGGCATGAATTTGGGAGAATCTCCTCGCGATACCCCGAAGATTCGCGATTGAAACGCTCGAAGCACGGCATCGAAACGACGCGCACGCCGTCGCCGAATTCTTTGGCTGCGGCAAGCGCATGCTGTAATTCGCTCCCACACGACATGATGATTAGATCGAGTTTGCCTTTCTCTTTTTGCGCGATGTAACCGCCGCGCGCGACTCCTTCGCGGCGCAATTTTGGATCGATATCGTTCAATATCGGAACGGTCTGGCGCGTGAGCGCAAGAAAGGTTGGCCCATCGGTTCGTTGCATCGCCGCGACAAATGCGCCGGCGGTTTCTTCCGGATCGGCCGGACGAATCACGTCGATGTTGGGCATCAAGCGAACCGAGCTCACCGTCTCCACCGGTTGATGCGTCGGACCGTCTTCGCCGACGCCGATCGAGTCGTGGGTAAAAATGTAGATATTGGGGAGCTTCGCCAGCGCGCCCAGCCGAATGGAAGCGCGGCAATAATCAGTGAAAACCGTAAACGTTGCGCCAGATGCGCGGAATAGGCCGTGATACGAGATGCCGTTGAGAATCGCGCACATTCCGTGCTCGCGAATGCCAAACCGCATGTTGCGGCCACCGGGATTGTCGCGCGTGAAATCGCCGCCGTCCTGGATGTAGTTCATTGTCGACCCATGCAGATCGGCGCTGCCGCTCATGAGCAGCGGCATTGCTTGCGCGATCGGTTGCAATACTTCGCCGCCGGCTTTTCGAGTAGCCAGTTTCGCGTCCGTCGGAAACTCGGGGATCTTGGACAAGAGATCGGTCGGCACTTCCCTCTCCATCCCGTCATCAAGCATTTTTGCCAGGCCAGGGTTCTTCTTGCGCCACTCGTTGTAAATTTTTTCCCAGCGCTCGTAATCAGCGAGGAGCTGCTTTTTGTGGCCCGCAAAGTAATCGTAAACCTCCTGCGAGACGAAATAATGCTCATCAGGCAATCCCAGCGCTTTGCGCGCTGCATCAACGTATTTCGCGCCCGCTTCTCCATGCGCCTTGTACGTCCCTTCGACTTCCGGGACGCCCTTGCCGATGAGCGTATGCGCGATGATGAATTGCGGTTTCCCGTTGTCACGTTCCTTGGCGATGTTCAACGCATCGAGAAACTGTTGCATGTCCTCGCCGTCGATTTCCTGAACGTCGAACCCGTAGGCTCGAAGGCGTTGGCCAGTGTCTTCGCTCTGGGTTGCTTTCGCCGGCGCATCGAGCGTGACGCCGTTGGAATCGTAAATCAGGATCAAATTATCGAGGCCCCAATGACCAGCGAGCGCACATGTCTCGGAAGCGACGCCTTCCTGCATGTCGCCGTCACTGCACAAACAGAAGACGTGATGATCAAAAATCGTGTGCTCACCGGTGTTGAAGCGGGCCGCCGCCATTTTCGAGGCCGCAGCAATGCCAACAGCATTGCCGACTCCCTGCCCAAGAGGTCCCGTGGTGCATTCCACTCCGGGCGTGTCGCCAAATTCAGGGTGTCCCGGCGTTTTGGAATGCAACTGCCGGAACCGTTTGATTTCCGACATCGGCAAATCATAGCCGCTTATGTGCAGCCAGGCATAGAGAAACATGCTGCCGTGTCCGCCGGAGAGAACGAAATGGTCGCGATTGATCCAGCGCGGCTCGTCCGGATTGTATTTCAGCGCATAGCCGTAGAGCACCGCGCCGATTTCTGCGCAGCCGAGCGGAAGCCCGAGGTGTCCCGATTGCGACGCCTGCACGGCATCCATGCACAAACCGCGTGCTTCGTTCGCCGCCCGAGAGAGAATTTCGATATTTAGACTCATGGAAAAGAAGGAAGAATTTGAATTTTCGGATTAAATTGAAAGCACGAATTCTCTATATGGCGGAACATTCGACTTCGACAATGCATTTTCTATCGCTGAAGGGTTCCTGCGGCTGAATTCGAACTCCGAACTCCAAAGACCAATACGCTCGTGAATCCGCCATCACTTCTCCAGATTGTCGAGCGGCTTGAACGTCTCGCGGGCAAGTTGCCCTTCAGAATTCGAAAAGCGATCCTCAACGAGCTTACCCCACTCAAGCAACTATTCCTCCAGCAGCGCCCACCGCGTTTTCTTTTTGCCGGCTCATCTAAAATTCCCGTAGGGAAAACTGTCTGTGCGCTGTTTGGTCCGGCGGACCTCATCCAAACGGACGACGCCGCTGTCGGCGTTTACCGTTGGTTCGATGTCAGCTTCACTGAGCGCGGAACGATATCGATCCTCGACGCCCGAGGCGCTGATGGTTCGACTGCCATTCAGCTCCAAGACGAACTCAAATATCAACCTGCTGATATTATTTTTTTTCTCAGCGACGAGGGAATTACACAGGAACCCGGGAAACGTGACCTGGATGATTCAACCAAGAATTTTTCGTGGAACAAGACATCGGAGACCAGCACGAAGGTAATTCGGTTTATCATTCCGCGGGTGGGAGAGGTAGCCGGGCCCAATCAAACCAATCTCGCTATAGTTCGGCTGCGACCAGCGTCTCGATCAAATGCTGCTGGGCTCGAACCTTTTTTGGAGACGTTGCGATTGGTTGCCGCAGGTCCTGATCAACACTTGGAACTGCCTGATGCACAGGCCCAACGACTCATGTCGATCCTGGCGCGAGAGTTGCCGAACGAAGCGCGAATGGAAATGATCAGGATATCGCGAAATCGCGAAGCCCAGCACGAAGTCGCGCAGCTTTTGGTGAAATCCACGACTGCGATCTGTGCAGCGATCGGCGCACAACCAATCCCGCTCGCCGATCTGCCGATCTTAACAAGTTTGCAGCTCACGATGATTTCCGGAATCATGTATGTAAGCGGGCGTGAACGCAGCTTGCGCGCCGCGACGGAATTCATCGGCGCTCTTGGTGCGAACGTCGGCGCAGCGATGTTTCTGCGTGAAGGCACTCGCGCGCTCCTGAAATTCTTTCCCGGTTGGGGAAATGTCGTCTGCGGACTGGTGGCGGGATCAGGAACGTACGCGATTGGCCGTGCCGCGACCGTATTTTTTATTGACGGCGTTTCGTTAAAGGATGCGCGTCGAACGTATCTGACCAGTCGCAAAAAGCGGGCGCGTCTTGCTCTGCCGGGCGCGGAGTCGGCAAACAAAGCGCGCTCTCGTGAGAAATAGTCCCTGCGTCTTCTGGTTTTGGAGTAGGTATTGAATAACTTGTGAATAAGCTTCCGCCTACCGCCGTATTTTGTTCACAGGATTTTGTGAACAAAAGCGCGAATTTCTGTGCTCTCCAGAGCGGTTTGACGATCTTTGTATGAAGCTCTCAGAGATCAGGGCAACGCTCCGAGAAATACAGGTTTTACCGGTCAAGACTCTCGGACAAAATTTTCTGCACGACCAAAATCTTGCACGCTGGATTGTCAATCAAGCGGAGTTAACTGCGGACGATTATGTGGTAGAGATCGGACCTGGGCTAGGTGCGCTAACCAAGCTGATGCTTGAGAAAGGCGCGCGAGTTCTGGCGATCGAGAAGGACACGCGCCTTGCTAATTTTTTGCGCGAACGCCTCGGTCATCCACGACTCGAAGTGATGAACACGGACGCGCTGAAGTTCGATGGGCGTGTTCTCTTTTCGCATCGTCGGGTGAAACTACTCGGTAACCTTCCCTACAACGTCTCAAGTGCGTTGCTTTTGAAGTTCCTTACGTATCCGAGTCCCATCTCACTGTGGTTGTGCATGTTACAAAATGAGATGGCACTACGCCTGTCAGCTATGCCGTCCACGCATGATTACGGCTTTCTAACGTTGCGCGTAAAGTTGCAGCATTGCGTGCAATATCTGCGTACAATTCCAGCAACAGTTTTCTTTCCAAAACCCGATGTCGATTCCGCGCTGGTGCGAATCTTGCCTCGCGATCCGTTTGAGTTACCTGCGCGCGATGATGAGCTGCTTGCGAAATTGATTCGATACGGCTTTTCTCAGAGAAGAAAACAGTTAAGAAAATTGCTCCGGGTGCATGTTACGAATTGGCATCGTGCCGCTTCGACTCTAGGCTTCGATCCCAAAGCTCGAGCGGAAGAGCTCTCGCTGCTTCAATGGATTGGTTTGGCGAATTATGTCGCGCCACCTGTGTACTCAGAGACAACAGCGATGAAAAATGAACTCTTCCCAATTGTCGATAAGAACGATCGAATTTTACGATATGCTCAGCGTTCCGATGTGCATGGGAATAACTTGCGCCATCGTGCCGTCCACATCCTGATTTTCAGCCAAGCAGATGAAGTTTATTTACAGCAACGTTCGCGTGGGAAAGATCGACATCCTCTGAAGTGGGACTCGAGCGCTGCTGGCCATGTAGGGGCCCGGGAAAGCTATGACGAAGCGGCGCGACGCGAGTTGAAAGAGGAGTTAGGCGTAAACGTTCCTCTTAAAGGGATTTCAAAGCTTCCTGCCTCAGAACGCACTGACCAGGAGTTTATCTGGCTTTATGGAGGAGAGATTCGCGGCAATCCTACGCCGAACCGAAGTGAAATTGAGACCGGTGCTTTTTTTCCTCCGGCTGTTGTCGACGGTTGGGTCACGACGCGACCGGAAGATTTCGCGCCCGGGTTCTTAGAATGCTGGAAGGTCTATCGCAAAAATAAGCCCGCTAACTGCGATACCTTCACTTGAAACCAACAAATCTCCGCTGCGGCAAACGGCGGATGACCTCGCGCTTGAATTTCCGCGCGGCACGTCTTGCTGCCTCCTTTCCTCCGTAGATGCTGTCGCTAAACATCTTTGTCACGACTTCACTGCCGCGAAGAAAATGGACCTGAAAGCCATGCGTTTGCTTCTTCGCACGAGCTTTCGTGTCGATGCGGCGGATGTTCGCTTCCGACTCAGGGTTAGAGCGCCTTCGCATGAGAATGAGTTAACGAGAACCTAACTAAACAATCCCAGGAATCAATGAGTCGACGACGAGGAACTCCCGACGCGTAACGTTTCTGGAGAAGGCAGGTGCCAGGGACCCCATTTTTTTTCGTATTCGATAGCGGGCAATAGTGCATAACAAGGATGGCGCCTGGCTCGCAACCATGTGATCAACTTCACGAGATCTGGCTTTGCCATCGTCGTACAGCCCGTGGTCGGCCGATTAACACCGCGCCGAATATGAAAAAAAATCGCGCTGCCTGCGCCGGGTATCGGCGGATCGGAGTTGTGTCGGATCTCGATGAGCCAATGATACGCAAAATCACCCGAGCGCATTTTTTCGTGCGTGTAATTGTCCGGAGGATTCTTGGGATCAATTACAATATGGCGATTGTAATTCGGCGACCGCGGGTCATCGCTCCACACGTCTGCTTCGGTTACTTGGTGATACGGGTAGTCGGCTCCGGGAGGCAACTTTGAGTCGTATCCGAAAATCTCGCCGATTTCAAAAACTCCCGAGGGCGCTCGTCCGTCGCGTTCTTGCTTTCGGAGTCCCGGCTCGTTCTGTCCAGCGCGGCCCGTTCCCCAAGCAACTCCATTCTTGCCAAACAGGACCGGGAAAGGTCCAGCCACGAGCGTCCAATCCCCGTTGCCCGATCGCTCAAATAAACGCAGCTCTCCGCGGATTGAATTCCACGTCGGTGCGATGCCGAAGATGAGTTGGGTACAATCCTCCGGAACTCCATCGCCGTATGCGATAGTTCCAAGCAGCATCAGCGAGCTGATCGATAGGTAGCAAAAGATTGACATAAGCATTCCCCAGATCAGATGCGCGTTCAGTTGATCCCGGCAGTTTCTACTGCAGCCGTGTCTGCAGGAAGATATTTCGCACCAATGAGCCAAGCCAGGCCGGAGAGGAAAATTATTCCGGACACAAACAGGAACGCTACATGCATGCTCGTATGACCGCCGATGTAACCAAGCAGCCAGAATGCTTGCACGTCGCCTAATGCGTGGATGACGAAAATGTTTAGGGCAAATGCCGTGGCGCGCACGGCTGGCAGCGAGACGTTAGCCAGCGCCGTGTTTGAGGGACCTGTGTTCAAGAACAAGAAAAAGATCGCGAAGAACATCGCGATCCATGCCGCGGGAAACGGAATGTAAAGGGTCGCAATGAAAATTGGACATGCGATTAGCATGCCGATTCCCGAGACCCAGAAATAGGAACCAGCGAAACGCGAACGCAACTTATCCGCAACGATGCCGCCCAGAAGCGTCGAGGTCAAACCAGCGACTACAGTGATTAGTCCGAAGATCGTTCTGCTCAAGGCCGGGCTTTGATTTCGATAAGCGAGGTAAGCCGATACCCAGTACCCCAACCCACCAGTTACAAAAGTCATTAATGTTTGCGCGATGCAATTGATGAGATAAGAGCGTGTGCGGAAGAGTCTCAGGTAATCCCTAAGGCTGCGACGCGGCGATTCTTGCACCAGGTGATGTGCGGTAACGCGCGGATCGCGTTGCCAGAAACACAGCAGGCCCAGCAGCAAACCCGGCGGCGCCACGAGATAGAATGCCCAGCGCCAGCCGAGGTGAGCACCGATCAAGCCACCGATGACATAGCCCAGCGCGCTGCCGACTGGAATGGCCGCGCAAAAAATCGCCATGACCCGGCCGCGAGTTTCAATCGGGAAAAGATCGGATAAGATTGTCGGTGCAGCCGGGCCGTAGCCGCCTTCGCCAATTCCAACGCAAATTCGAGTCGCAAACAGAACAGCGAACGTTGCCGCCAAACCGGAGCCGCCGCTGGCCACGCTCCACAAGATCACAGCAGAACCGACGATCATCCATCGCGAGAACCGATCGGCGAGCAAGCCGAGAATCGGTGCGCTGATCATGTAAGTTACGAAAAACGCGTCACCGAGCAGACCGGTCTTCGTCATGGCGTTTACGTCGCCAGTTGCGAAAAAACTCGCGCGAATATCAGGCTCGAGCGCGGCCAGAATTTGCCGATCGATGTAATTAAGCAAATTGATCCCGAGCAGAAGCAACAGCGCACCGTTCGCGCCGCTAATGGATTTCTTCATGCCACCTTCCACCGCCAGTTGCCGATTGCAGATGGCCACGCGTTAATTGTAAATGATAAACGATGGCTTCCATGTCCGCCGCTGAACGCGCGCTCTATTTCTTCGGCCGCGCGCTGGTGCGTTGCTTTTATCGGGTCACTGCGCTGGGAATCAACAATCTGCCGGAAGGCGGATTTCTTCTTTTGCCCAACCACATTAGCTGGGTTGATGCCATCGTCTTGCAACTCACTTGCCCGCGTCCAATTCGGTACATCATCGACGAGGAATTTTATCGCAAGCCTCTCCTGCATCCGTTTTTGCGGCTGGTGCAATGCATCCCGATCGATACGCGGCATTCGCATTCCGCCATTCGCGCCGCGACGGAAAAAATCGCCGAGGGTGAGATCGTCTGTCTTTTTCCCGAAGGCCAGCTTGAACGCACCGGAACGTTATTGCGGCTGCGGCGTGGTTACGAGTTAATTGCACGCCACGTCAATGCGACGGTCGTCCCGGTCTGGCTCGACCAGCTCTGGGGCTCAATTTTCTCATTCCAAGGCGGAAAATTTTTCACGAAGTTCCCGAAGCGCATCCCGTATCCTGTTACAATTGCGTTCGGTAAGCCGCTCGAAGCGAATGCTGCCGATATCGCGACCGTGCGCGAAGAGTTGCTCAAGCTCGGCGAATTTTGTTTCAGCCGGCGGCCATCGTTAGATCGACATCTTGCTGAGCTGTGCATTCTCGGATTGAAGAAAAGACCCTTCGCGACTGCCGTCGTCGATGGACTCGATCACAGCCTCTTGACCCGGTCGAAATTGCTCGGCGTCGCCGCGGCATTGAGCCGTTATCTTCGAAAGGAATTTCCCGGCGAGCGAATTGCCATTGTCCTGCCTGCGAGCAAAGGATCGATGCTGGCGAATCTGGCAGTGACACTGGCAGACAAAGTTCCAGTCAATCTTAATTTTACAATCGGACGAGCGGCCAATGAATCTTGCTGCAGGCGCGCCAATTTGCGGGTCGCAATTTCGGCCACGCAATTCATGGAACGCCTCAAAGGTTTTCCGTGGCCGGAACGGGTTCTCAAGCTGGACGAACTGATGCCGCGAATGAAACGCCAAATCATTTTATGGTGGATCATGTCGATCCTCGTTCCGGCGCGTTTGCTTTGGTGGCTTTTGCAAATTCCAAAAGCAGGCGGTCACATAGAAGCGCTCTTGCTTTTTACGAGTGGAAGCACCGGCGACCCAAAAGGAGTCGTGATGAGCCACCGCAACATTGTCGGAAACGTCTCGCAGTTCCGACAGTTGCTCGACGCGAAGAAAGAGGACGCCATTCTCGCATCCCTGCCGTTTTTCCACACGTTCGGATCGACCGTCACGCTTTGGTATCCGCTTATCGAAGGCGTGCCCATTGTTACTTATCCAAATCCGTTGGAAGCAACAAAGAATGCAGCGTTGATCGAACGACATAAACTGACGCTTCTGCTGGCGACACCCACTTTTTTGCGCGGTTATTTGCGAAAAGTCGACCCGGACAAGCTCCGCAGTTTGCGTCTCGTCATCACCGGCGCGGAAAAGCTTCCCCTCGATCTCGCGAAAAATTTCGAGGAACGCTTCAACCAGAGAGTGTTTGAAGGCTACGGGCTCACCGAAACTTCGCCGGTTGTGAGCGTAAATCTACCCGAGCCGCGACCGACCAAGCAGGGCGAACAGGTACAACCGTCGAGTCGTTTGGGTTCCGTGGGAAAAATGGCCCCCGGAATCGCCGCGGAAATTCGCGAACCAGAGACGAACCGCAAACTTTCGTTGCACGAAAGCGGAATGCTTTGGCTCCGTGGAGTAAACATATTTGAAGGTTATCTGCGCGATCCAGAACGCACAGCCGATGTGCTTCAAGATGGCTGGCTCAAAACCGGCGACCTCGGCCGGTTCGATGAGGACGGATTTCTTTACATCGAAGGACGTCTCTCTCGCTTCTCAAAAATCGGCGGGGAAATGGTGCCACACGAAGTGATCGAACATAAGATCGTCGACTTGCTCGATCTCTCCGGAAAAGATGAACGCATGGTCGCCATTGTGGGAGTGCAAGACAAAGCCAAAGGCGAAGCGCTCGTGCTGCTCAGTGCGGTAGATGTCGATCTTGCCCAGTTGCGCAAAAAACTTCATGATGCCGGTGTGCCAAACTTGTGGATTCCCAAACACGTCCAGCGCGTCGGGACAATTCCCGTTCTTGCTTCAGGCAAACTCGATCTAAAGAGGTGCAAGGAACTCGCTTTGGAATAATAGCATTCGTGGCAGCGTCGCTTGCGTTGGCTCTTCCCGCGCAGTCGCGACTTCACGAGATGCTGGCTAATGCTACTCGTCCATCGCCAGATGATAGATGGAAAGTAAACTGGCGCTGCGACGAGAGGTCGGAGCGCGGGCCGTGCATCATTACTCTTTCTCGCGAATCAGACGGGCAAGTTTTTTTCCGCCATTCACCTTTACCCCGCTATATCAAGGCGGTCTGGAATCGCAATTCTACAAAATGTCTCCTGCTTGATGCTCCGGATAATGCAAACACGTTTCTTTGGCTCCTTCGGATTCGAAATCAGCAGACGACGGTAGAAAAACTGGATTATGAAGCTATCAGCACAGAAATCGAGCGCGCGAAACCGGAAACTCGTAGAAGGAACCGCACATGACAGGATCCGGTGTCGAGAAAATGACCTGCGACTCGGTCTCGGACCTTCGCCTACATATCACGTACAACAACATTTCTGAGGTTGTCCGCGTCGAAACTTCAACGCCGAACCAACCTCGAATAACGGTGCTTTCTTAGCGCCCCCCGAGGGAGATCAACTCATTCGATGCGCTCGCTGTTTCATTCAGCTGCTAATTATGTTGCCGCGATCTCGATGAAGTTGCTGTTTGGATGCGTTGCGCGCGTCCACGTTGTGCGGGGTAAAAATGCAAATCACAACGGTGGATTTTTGCTGGCGGCAAATCACATCAGCCACTTCGATCCGTTTATTATTTCGTCGGTGGTGCCGCGCAAGATCGATTGGATGGCAATGGCGGAATTCTTTCCCCTTCCGTTGCTGGGATTTCTCTTGCGCGCTGTTGATGCGTTTCCGGCGGATCGAAATCGTGCCGATCGCGCGACTATCCGCAGCGCGATTGAGCGGCTGAAGAACGGGCGGATCGTTGGTCTCTTCCCAGAAGGCGGCATCCGTAACGGCGCGCGCTCGTTGCTGGAAGGCGCGCCCCTCCGACCGGGCCCATCAACACTTGCCCATATCGCCGGAGTTCCAATCCTGCCGTGCGTGATCGTCGGCAGCGATCGTCTCTACTCAAAGGAACGCTGGTTGCCACTGCGGCGCACGCCCATTTGGATCGCCTTCGGCAATCCGATCAAACATTTTCCCGATCTGGAAAAATCTACCGCGCGCGCATGCATCGAGCGCGAATTGGCCGCCGCGTTCAAACTTCTGTACGCTGAGTTGCACGAAAAGTTTTCGCTCACACCGGACGATCTTCCACATCCACCAAGAGAGCGAATGCTTAAGAAATCGCGCCATATCGTCAACCACGCCTCTGTTCCGCTTCGTGATCTTCCCGTCCTTCGTAGTGAAGCCGAACGACACGTGATGCAGCGTTTTGCCGCGAGCGGTGTCGATTTACTTATGTGCGCGTCGATAAATCTGCTTCAGTCGCGTCATCATCTGCACGCGCGCAGTCGTGGGGAAATGGAGCACTACGTGACAGCGTGCGAGAAGCTCACCGCCGAGAATTTTTATGCGGTGCCAAATGACGCTGAAATTGCCGCTCCAGTCGGCGAAAGGCCTGGGGTCACAATCACATGGCCCAGCCCAATCAATACAAATTTTCCCGCTAACAATACCGCACGTGCCGATTTTTTCCCATGCGCGCGAGGCTGGGAAGCACCGACAGTCCTCATGTTGCACGCGCTCATGTCGGCAAGCCACATCGGGTATCGTCGTTATGCTGCGCGCTTTAACGAACTCGGTTGGAATGCATGCTTCGTGCACCTCCCGTATCACTATTCACGTGTCCCGCGCGGCTACTGGAATGGCGAGCTCGCGGTCACTGCCGATCTCATCCGCAACGCGGAAGGGTTGCGTCAGGGGGTAATCGAGTTGCGGCAACTGATGGCAATATTGCGCGAACGCGGCTGCCAACAGTTCGGCGTGCTCGGCACCAGTTATGGCGGATGGATCGGCGCGCTTCTCGCCACGGTTGAGCGGGATTTTCGTTTCGTCGCGTTAATGGCGCCGATCGTAAACGTTGAGCACGCGATCTGGGAGAGCCCAGCGGCCCGTTTCATGCGGCGCGAACTGCGTCGGGCAAATATCGATCCATCTCTCGTCGCGCGGCATTTTCATTTAAGCTCACCGATGCACAATCAACCGCTATGCGATCCTGTTCGGGTTCTGTTCGTCGCAGGCGAATTCGATTTAATCGCGCGACCCGAACATATCGAGGCGATCCAGCAAAAATGGCGCGGATCGGAATTGCTGCGAGTCCGCCAGGGCCATTTCGGCTACCGCATGATTCGCGAGACAATTGCGCAACTAGAAGAGCGCAGATTGTAATGTCGATCTTGTGCTTAGCTTCGAGACTCCGACGGAGGCGACCTGATTTCAAGAAACTCCAAACTTGGTCCAAGATCGCTAAACGCGGCTTCCGCAAGAACATTGTGGCCTTCGGCAGAGGCATGCCAGCCGTCGATTGCGTGAAGCAATTCGACGCGGCTCAGATCGGCTGTCGCTAAGGCATCCGAATATCGCACCTGCAACTTCACGTCTCCCCCAAATTCGTGATTCAACTCGCTCACCATTGCGCGCAATTCCTCATTCACCATCAGTGCAAGACGAATCAGATTGGGGCGGTAGATTGGCCGGAAAGAAGTGAAATATTTGTAAGTGGTTTCCAGATGCGGATAACGGGCCGCGTCTTGCGCTCGCAGGCGCTCTGCGATTTCGCGCCCTTTGAAGTACGCCTCGAAATTCACGAGACCATAGACCACGATTGCAACACGGTGAGGCTGCATGCGCGCGCATGAAATCAGCCGCCGCATCTGTCGTGCAAAATTTTCCCGAAGATGCCGGCTTTGTCGCTGCAAACGACTCTCCGGCTGCTCCAGTTCGCTGGGCGGACTTCGCCACGCCCAATCGATGTTGTTGTGTCCGATCGAGATCAGAATTAAGTCGGGAAATCGCTTCGCCTTCAGTAAGTGGCTAATTTGTCCGGAGAAATTGCGCGTCCGAAGAATTCTTCGAAAAAAATTCTGCCGCTCTTCTCCGTGATCGACGAGCGCGCCGATGCCGGCGTATTCCATAGCAACAAACGGGGTGAAGTCCTCCAGCCTCTTCGAGACGCTTCGAATGCTCGCGGGCGATGGATTGGTGTCGAGAAACCAGTTATTACCACGACAAGTGCGCGCGCGCCAAAACGTGCTCAGGAGCGAGGAAATATAAACGTTCGTGCAAACGCTGTCGCCGATCATGGCAACGTGCGGCAGCCGCGCGACCAACTCAGCCCAAGTAATTTCCCGATCCCGATAAGCCAGGTAATCAGGATGAAAACGCGACGCTGGTTGGGCTATCCGTTGTAAGAAATTCGCACTGATCACTGGAACAGACTTCTTCACGGGCAGCCGCCTTGTTTGTCATTGTCGACTTTAATCCAACCAATCCATCGCCCCGAGCAAACGGCGAAACTCTGTGTCGTCAATCGAGAGAGCGGGCAACCATTCACCGATTGGTTCACGTCTCCACCATGCTTTGTCGCGCAACGGTGCGAACTGGTAACGATAAAGGCGTGCGCGAATATACCTAGGCGGCGTGCTTGGAAACGGACTATTGGCGAGGAGGGAGAGCGTACCGGGATCATTGTGGAGGAGTTTCCAGACGAAATGCAGTGTCCAAGGGTATTCGGCCGGTGACGCCATGGCTGCGAACCAGATTTGCCAGTCGATCCGCGGTTGATACGGCGCGACGAACGGCGGGCGACGGTTTGGATCACCCGGCTTTGCTTTAAACTCATATTCCTTCCAATTGGTGTCCCCCGTGATCAATGCGTCATTCGTTCCTTCAAAAATAATTTCGGGACGTTCGCGGCCGACGGTGCCAAATGCGCCGTACGTATTTACGAGATCAAGCGGATCATAGGAGTAATTCATCAGTTGCCGCCCGGACACCAGGTTGAGGACCGGCGCAATGCTCAGATAGACAACCAGGATCGACAATGCGATCGCGACCGTGTTGTTGATGCGCGACGGTTCCGATTCCTGCGCAGCCTTCTCCGCGCACTTCACCAGCGCCTTCGGCAAAAGGCGGCGAAGGAACGTGTCGTCGAAGCAGGCGAGGAACGGAATGATGGTGACGTAGTTCAAAAACGATAGGTTGCCGCTAATGATCAGAACCATTTGAAAACTGACCAACAAGATCCCTGCGATGTGCCGCGCAGTGCGCGGGCCGAACGAGAACCACGGCACGATCAATTCGACGAAATGGTTCCAGGCCACTCCGAATTTGTGAAACCAAGCCGGCGCGAAATGCAGATAGCGACTGATAGGATTCGGGATGGGCTGTGTTTCGTAATGATAGTAAAGACAAGTTAGATCGCGCCAGCAAGTGTCGCCGCGCAGTTTGATTAGACCCGCGCCAATCATGATCCGAAAACCGAGCCAGCGAAAAAGCCAGAAAACGAAGATTGGCGGCCGGCATTTGGGAAACGGGCGGCCGTCGAGCAAAGGACACAGAAAGATCGACAAAAACCCGGTTTCCAGCAGTTGGATCTCCCAACCGTACCCATACCAGATTTGCCCGATGTGGACGATCGACATGTACATCGCCCAGAGAACCGTGAGAATGATCGCATTCGCGTAACCCCCGAGAACAATCAGCGACAAACCCAATCCAATCCAGGCGAAGATCGACAGTGCGTTGTCCGAGATGCCGAACCAGAACAGCGTCGGGATATTGAACATTCCGGCCATTCGCGAGCCAAGCTGCGTTTGGATGCTGGTAAGAAAATGATTCGCCGGAGTTAATCCGTGCTCGCCGATGAGCGGCACCAACTGCTGCGCTGCTATCAAAAATGCGATTGCATAAACAGAACCGAGCAGCCGCAGAATGATGAAGCGCGTCAGCCAATAAGAATTCCCGCGCGCGAAAAGCTCTTCGAAGAAATCACCCATCGATGGCCGCTTCAGACAGGATTAACAGGATTTCTCACAGGTTTGAAGGAAAACTAGCCCTGATAAACCAAACAATGTCATGAATCCTGTCTAAAGACGTTTTGCTGGCTCGCCCTGTCGGCATTAATCAAATTGCCGTTATCTGACGGCCTACAATCTAGAATCTGAAATCGAAAATCCAAAATGGAATACCAGGGGGGAGAATCGAACTCCCGACCAAGGGCTTATGAGTCCCCTGCTCTACCGCTGAGCTACCCTGGCATCAAATTGCGGCGAAAAGATTCAATGCCGCGTCGGGACATGTCAACGGATTCCAACCTACTGTTTCGTCTTCGAAATGTACGGGGCAAGGTCTTTTTCACGGCCAGGGAGCGCGGCCATGAAGCACACTCCGTTGTGCTCTGTGACCGCGGCAACCCAGCCTTCTTGATGAACGTACCGCCAGCCGGGAAACCTCAACACTGCGCCCGTCTTGACATCCCTCTCCGCTGGAAAAAGAAAGAACTGGATGCGTTTCTCGGCCACCCAGATTTGGGCGACGCGTTGCGACTGATCGTCTTCGAAAACGCGGCAGCCGATTGTCCGAAAATCCGCGAACTCGGCCGGCACGTCGTAATGTTCCAGCCCATGTTTCATGAAAAACAAATCACTCAAGGTCCCAGCATCAGCACTCACCGGATCGAGGAGAACCGATCGTGTCGAGGCGGCAATCGTCAATAATTTCCGTGCGGTTGCCGATCCCGGAAAATCATTCAGTCGTGCAACGAACTGGAAGACCAGCACCCCGGCGATTACCACAAGAGCGATCCCGATCGCGAGGACGGCTGGGTTGCGCACAGTTTTTTTCCACGTCCATTTGGAAGGCGAGACTAAGTCTTTGGCGGAAAACCATTCGGCAATATCTGGCGGAATGGGAATGCTGCGAACTAGGCCGGCCACCGCTTGATCGAAGCTCTGTTGATTTGCAAATTCATCGGAGGTGCGTGCACGGAAAACCGCCGAGCGCATGGATCGGTCGCGCATCTGTTCCTCGGTGATCGGCGCGCAGTTAGCAAGAGCCCGTATCCTGCGGGATAAGTGCGGCGTTTTCATACGTTCGGCTTTTTAGGAAGCATGGCATCCAGCCAGGCTTGAAATTGTCGCCGTCCCACCGCCAGCAGCCGTGAAAGCTCGCTTAGCTTGAGTTCCGCCAAATCGAGAATTTCTCGGTAATCGAACTCATCGAGATAAAAAAGTGTAAGGGCAGTCCGCTGAGGGTCCGGCGCGCTTGAGATCCAAATCGCCAGCTGAGCGGGCTCAAGCTGCTCAATTTGCGATGGAGCTTCCGGAACTATGTCATGCTCGTCGATTTCTAGAGGCTCGGCCTGCAAGTCAGTTTCGCTTGCTTCCAAGCAACGCCAGCGCGCATCGCGGAAAAGCCAAAATGGCTCCTTGGGCAGTTCCCCATGAGCGGCACGCAAGGCCGCCTCGCGCAAAGTTGTCTGAAAGATTTCCTGTGCTTTGCGCGCGTCGCCCAGCATCAAAAAACAAAAGCGATAAAGTTGCTGTAAATTTTGTTGCGGACCGGACACGCGGATTTTTCAAAACCCGAACGTTACGCGCCTGGGCACCGCCGACAAGGGAGGATTCGCGGTGACGGCGAACAAGGCGGCAGCAGCGATGTCCGTATTAAGCGAAGCTTTTCAAACGCTGCGCTACCTCCTCAGCGTTCTGCCGACTATTGAAAGCAGAAATGCGAAAGTACCCTTCTCCCTGTGCGCCAAAACCGCTGCCGGGCGTGATGACCACGCTTAAGTCGCGCAGCATGCGATCGAACATTTGCCAGCTCGTCAGGCCATCCCGCGTTTTCACCCAGATGTAAGGGGCATCTACTCCGCCGAAAACCATCATGCCGGTTTTTGCCACAGCTTCGCTGAGAATTCTTGCATTCCCCCTGTAATGGTCAATGAGAGCGCGAACCTGCTCTCGGCCTTGTGATGTGTAAAGAGCCTCCGCACCACGTTGCACGGGATAACTCACGCTGTTCGCCTTTGTACTCCAGCGCCGATGCCAAAGTTGGTGGAGAGGCATTCGTCGCCCGCTCTCTGTTCGCGCGAGTAACGAATTTGGCATGACAGTAAATCCGCAGCGTACCCCGGTGAAACCGCCGTTCTTGGAAAAACTGCGTAATTCCACTGCGCACTCGCGCGCGCCAGGAATCTCGAAAATCGAATGCGGAATATTCGGCTGCGCAATATACGCTTCATAAGCAGCGTCAAAAACCAGCAATGCCTCGTGTTCCTGCGCGTACTCGACCCACCGTGAAAGTTGTTCGCGAGATGCAACCGCTCCGGTAGGGTTATTGGGAAAACAAAGATAAACAAGATCGACATGTTCTTTTGGCGGTTCGGGAACAAATCCGTTCTTGATGGTGCACGGCAAATAAAGAATGCCTTCGTAGCTGCCATCTCCTTTCGCCCGGCCGCTGTGGCCCGCCATCACGTTCGTGTCGACATAGACCGGATAGACCGGATCGGGGACCGCGACTTTGTTTTGGTCCCCAAGAACATCGAGAATATATCCGCAATCACATTTCGATCCGTCAGAGACAAAGATCTCATCATCCGCGATCTCGACGTTGCGGTCCCGATAATCGTTTTGCGCAATTGTCGATCTTAGAAATTCGTAACCTTGCTCGGGACCGTACCCGCGAAAGGTTTCGCGTTTTCCCAGCTCATCGACCGCATGCTTCATCGCTTTGACAGCGGCGCGCGGCAGCGGCTCGGTTACGTCACCAATGCCGCAACGGATCAATCTTTTCGCCGCGTTCGGATTCGCCTCGCAAAATTCGCGGACGCGACGCGCGATTTCCGGAAAAAGATACCCAGCTTGAAGCTTGAGATAATTTTCGTTTAGATACGCCATTTTCCTCTGTAGCGGCGGTCTGTGGCCGCCGAACCAGGTACAAGTTTACCGGTGGTCACAGACCGCCGCTACAGTAAGAAGCTATGATCGAGCGCTAGCTATAATTTTTGGCGACCGCGTCCCAGTTCACCACGTTCCACCAAGCCTTTATGTAGTCAGGCCGACGGTTCTGGTACTTCAGATAATACGCATGCTCCCAAACATCGACGCCAAGGACTGGCTTGTTGCCATCCATGAGCGGGCTGTCCTGATTCGGCGTGGAAATGATTTCGAGCTTTCCACTCTTGTTCTTGATGAGCCACGCCCAGCCGCTGCCGAAACGGCCCACCCCGGCGGCTGCAAATTTCTCTTTGAAGTCGTCGAAGCTGCCGAAGGCGGATTTGATGTCATCGGCAAGCTTGCCTTTCGGCTCGCCGCCTGCGTTCGGACCCATGATCTTCCAGAAGAAGGAATGGTTGGCGTGTCCACCGCCGTTATTTCGCACCACAGTGCGAATATCTTCCGGAACAGCGCTTAAATTACTGATCAAATCTTCGACCGATTTATTTTCCAGATCGGCTTTGCCTTTGATCGCGTTATTGACGTTGGTGATGTAGGCCTGATGATGCTTAGTGTGATGAATCTCCATCGTTCGTGCATCAATATGCGGCTCCAGAGCATCGTAAGCGTAGGGTAATTTTGGTAATTCGTAAGCCATAGATAGTACTCTTAGATCGGATTAAACCCAAGAACAGGACTTATTTTTCCGTGCCTGGCGCGCCCGGCGGTCGCGCCCTACCGGTCGCAGGGATAAAAACTCGGGCGATGTCCGAGACCACTGCGATAATTCACATATGTCGCAAGCGCGAGCAGCGGAAAATTCTGGCGATACATGTCGTATTTCAAATAGAACGTGCGCGGAAATCCGGTCCCGGTAATTTGATCTTCATCCCATGAGCCATCGGGTTTTTGCGAGCCAACCAGGAAACGTAGACCTCGCTGAATACTCCGTCGGTCGAGATCGCCGCACGCGCAAATACCCATGATTGCCCACGCTGTTTGTGATGCGGTGCTCTCGCCAATGCCTTTGGTTGACGGATTTTCGTAAGTGCCGCAGGTCTCACCCCAGCCGCCGTCGTTGTTTTGACAGCTCTCCAGCCAGTCGCGGCCGCGCAATATCCAGTCCTGCGTCATATCCTGGCCGATCGCGCGCAGGCCCCGCAGCACTTGCCAGGTGCCATAAATGTAATTGACGCCCCAGCGACCATACCACGACCCGTCATGGTCTTGCGTATCGATCAAGTATCGGATTGCGTCGCGGACACTCCTGGCGCCGGAATCAAAACCAATGTACCCCAGCAGCTCGAGCGTGCGCGCAGTCAGGTCGCTGCAGGTTGGATCGAGAATTGCATTGTGATCGGCGAACGGCATGTCTTCGAGCCACGGTGTCGTCACGTTTTTGTCAAACGCAGCCCAGCCGCCATCTTTACATTGGAAGCTCATTTGCCAGTCGAGTGCACGGTGAAAGACTTCATCGAGTGATCGTCGATCTTTCGGCTGTACAAGCCGCAACGCCATCAGCACCATAGCCGTGTCGTCAGTGTCGGGATAATAAATATTATTGTACTCGAATGCCCACCCGCTCGCCTTGGGGTGCGAATTATTTACTGCCCAATCACCGCGGATTTGCACCTCCTTATTAACGAGCCATTCGGCGGCTTTTTGCAGCGCGGGGTGTTCTGCGGAAACACCAGATTCTGCCAGCGAGATAATATTGATTGCAGTGTCCCAGACAGGCGAGAGACAGGGTTGTATACGAAAATCCTCGGGATCGTCTATGAACAGCCCGGCAAAATCTTTTTCGGCCTTGGCGTAAATCGGATTCGTTTTCGAATAGCCCAGCGCACGCAACGCGATCAAACAATTCAGCATCGCCGGAAACACCGCCGCGAGGCCATCGCTGCCCTCACCAATGCGCTCGAGCATCCAGCGCTCGGCTTCTTCGAGCGCACGTCGCCGCAGCGGGCGAATCCGAAGCGGCTGCAGAAACTTCAAAACATCGTCGAGTCGCAGAAAGAAATTGCGCCACGTCCAGAAGGATTCACTGCGGGGCAGACGCAAATCGCTTTGCTCGGTACCGAGCGGGTAGAGTTCATGCAATTGCTTTTCGCCAGGTAAAATGCGAGTGGGCTTGAAATGGCTGATGATCGCCAGCGGCATGAGCATTGCGCGACTCCACGACGACATTTTGTAAATGTGAAACGGTGCCCAACTTGGCAGGAGCACCATTTCCACAGGGATGGCCGGCAAATATTTCCAAGGAAACTGGCCCATTAGCGCAAGATAAAGCTTGCTGAACGTGTTCATCTGCGGAATCCCACCCCGGCGCATGATATTGGCGCGCGCCTCCTGCATAAAGGGCGCGTCCACCGAACAGCCCGAAAGCTTAAGCGCAAAATATGCTTTCGCCGAAGCATTAATCTCGCTCGGACCGCCGTGATAAATATTCCACCCGCCATCCGACAGTTGGCGTTTTAGAATGTGACGGACGCAACGCCGCTGCAATTGCGCACCAACGTCCCCGCACCAATGCATGAAAAGGATGTAATCGGAGCAAAGTGTGCTATCGACAATCAGCTCGCCGCACCAATGGCCATCCGCCTTTTGTTGGCGTAATAGATTCTCTTGAGCGCGCGTGATTGTCTGCGAAATCTCCTCGTCTGCCGCCGAATAAGATTCCAATATCTCTGGTGGCGCGCTCGGCAACGCGATCAAGTCTTTCGACGATTTCAACATCCTTATGAGGCTTGCGCCGCCACTTCAGCCCGCTTGCCCGTGCCGTGTCCATTTCCAGAACTCACCCCGTTAAAGGCGAGAACTTCGCTGCCACGACCGGTGGGCTTCGGTTTCGGGCCGAAATTGAATTTGACGGTTTTCCAGGTATCGCCGCGCCGTGCTTGCAGACCCAACGTTGCAGTCGGTTCATAGCCGCAGTGCACCATGCAATTTTCGCAGCGACTGTCGCGTGCGACTCCATTAACTACGCCGTATCGGTCCCACTGGGTTTTTTCGAGCAATTCCGCATAGCTTGAGTAGTGCGCGTCGGTCATGAGGTAGCATGGCCCCTTCCATCCGCGAATATTTCGCGTCGGGATCGCCCAGGCTGAACAGGTGAGGTCGCGCTTGCCCGCCAGAAATTCAAAATAGACCGGTGTTCCAAAAAACGTGTACCGATTCATCCATTCCTCGATTTTTCGGAACTTCTGGACCGTCATCGCTCGGGTTAGGAAGAAGTTTTCCGGGTGCAAATTGAGCCGCTTGATCATGTCCTTCTTCGCGGCGTCGTAATCGTATCCAGGAGTAATCGTGTGGCCATCCACGCCGAGATCAGAAAGATAATCGAACATCTGCTCGATCTCCTCCATATCGGTTTCCTTGTAGATCGTCGTATTGGTCGCGACTTGGTAGCCGAGCAGCTTTGCCATTTTGATTGCAAGGATGCATTCCTTGAACACGCCTTCGCGCTCCACAATGAGATCATGCGTACGCTCGAGGCCATCGAGGTGCACGTTCCAGTACATCCAACCTGTCGGTCCGATCGTTGGCTTGGCCGCATCCTTTGGACCTTTTCGAATTTCGACTGCGTCTTTCTCGGTGATTAGACCTGCCCCAAGCAACGCCACGATTTTTCCTTCGGCAAACTCCCGTTGAATCGAGAATCGTGATGCAAGCCACTCGCGCATTTTCTTGCGCATGAACATGGCATTTGTGCAGATGTAAACGATCCGCTTCTGCTCGAGCAACCCTTTCACCAAAGCTTCGATATGCGGGTAGATGAGCGGCTCGCCCCCGCAGATTGAGATCATAGGCGCGTCGCACTCTTGCGCCGCGGCGAGGCAATCCTCCAAGCTCATCATGTCTTTAAGCGATGTGGAGTATTCACGAATCCGCCCGCAACCAGTGCACGTCAGGTTGCATGTGTGCAACGGCTCGAGTTGAAGGACCGTGGCGAACCTCTTCGTGCCACGCAATTTATGGCCGATCATATAAGCCGCGATTTTCGCTGTGAGCGGGAGAGGAAATCTCATAGGAGCGAGGATAGTAACGAGGTGTGCCAGCGTGTCAACGACCCGAGTTAGATTGTCAGTTTGCTACTCTGAATCGGGTCTGGCCTCCTGTTTGGATTTAGCTTGCGGCATAGTTACAACATTGTTACCGAACGGCAAAATAAATGCGCGACTGCGAGCAATTTCTGTGGTTCAATAGGTCAGATTACAAGCTCCAGCGTATGAAACAATTATTTGTAGCAGCATTTGCCGCCAGCCTCATCGGCTGCGCAGAACAGCCTTCGCCCCCGGCGGTGACGACCGGTTACACCTACTCCCGTTATTCCACCTCCGCGGAAGTGTGGGGCTATCGAAGCCCCATATACCGGAGTTGGACAACGGCCCAATTGCAGCAGCGTCGCCTCGAACTCTACGGAATGGTTACCCAAACCCAGGACCGCAATGGTGTACCCGCGTACATCTATCACGGGCAACCGCTTCCGCAGCAGGACGAGATCAAGGCAATTGAGGTTGAGTTAAATGCACGCTATAAGGCTGGTGATAAAAGCGCAGAGCTAGTTGAATTTTGGCCGCAATCACGACGGCATCCTCCCACCGGCGGGCGTTTAGAATCTTTATAAGGTCAAAGTTTAAGTGACGTCCAAGCGGCGTTCGCGCCGGTCAAACGGCGTGCCAGCCACGTCGGATCAGGCTGATGGCAATCGCGGCAAGAAGAAGCGCGATTATTTTCGAGACACCGCGTAAACCCTGTCTACCCATCCAGCGCGTAAACAGGTCGGCATTACAAAACGCGATCGCGACCAGCGCGAGGTTTACCAGCAGCGAGATAAGCGTAAAGACGAGGCCGACCGTATCCACCAAAATCAGCAGCGCGGTCAGCAGCGCTGGCCCCGCGATCAGCGGCATGCCGAGCGGAACGACGCCGAACTCGTCGCTGCCGGCGCGATCTTGCGCCCCAAGGCCGAGCAATTCACGCCCTGCCAAACCGAGCAGAATCAGACCACCAGCAACTTGAAAATCGGCCACCGTAATCCCAAGCGCAGCAAAAATAGCTTTCCCGAGAAAAATAAATCCGATCGCCACGCAAAGGGCGGTGAAGATTCCGAGAAAAGCCTGTTGTTTTCGATGCTCGCGCGAGGCGTTTGTCCCGAGTCCCATGAACACTGCCACGAGTCCAATCGGATCAATCGCGACAAAGATCGGAATAAAAGCGAGGAAAAACTTTTCAATCATGGCGGCGGATGGCGTGTTTTCGCTTTACCGAAGAAACCTTCTACACAATGTTCGCTCTCTCCATCAATCAAACCTTTCCAAATGAAAAACTTGTGGTTGTCGATTTTGCTCTCCACCATGGTTGTCGATTTCTCCGCCGCCGAATCAAAATCGGTCGATGATTTTCGCGTTGCGGCTGCGAAAGCGAACGCCGTGTTCACGATCCCCGACTGGGAGCAAACGCCGCAAGCAGTCGAGTCCGCCATGAAGGAAGCGATCGCGAAAGCGAACAAGGCGCTCGACCAAATTGGAGCCCAGGATTTGGGCAAGGTGACCTTTAAGAGTACCGTGATTGCGCTCGACGATCTCACTTATCAAGCCGGACTTGGGGCGAACAAAGCAACGATCATCAAAGAGACGAACACGAATCCCGCGATGCGTAGCGCGGCGGAGAACGCGGTAAAGGCTTTTCAAGAATGGGCGGTCGGGATTGATTATCGCGAAGACGTTTACAAGGCGATCAAAGCTTTCGCGGACACGCATCCGAAGCTCTCCGGCGAAGACGAAAAGCTGTTCAGCGAAACGTTGCGCGATTATCGGCGCGCGGGTTTGGATCTGCCTGCAGATCAGCGCAAGGAGGTCGAACAGCTTCGCAAGGAGCTATCCAAATTAGGAACGGATTTCGACACGAATATTGTTAAGGCAAGCGCTCCAGTCATGTTCACAAAGGCCGATTTGGATGGCCTGCCTGACAGTTTCTTCGCCTCGCCTCGCATCAAGACCGGAGACGATGCCTGCACCGTAATGGCAAATGTTACTTGGCAATTTAATACTGTAGAGGAAAACGCGAAGAGCGAAGCAACGCGCAAGCAACTTTACGTGATTCGGGAAACGCTCGCTAAAGACGTAAACGTATCCGTTCTCAATCAAATGCTTGCGCTTCGCAACAAGATCGCTTTGCGACTGGGTTATAAATCGTGGGATGATTTCCAAACCGAGGTCAAAATGGCTAAGACCGGGGCGAATGCCGAAAAATATATTAACGATTTGGTTGCAGGAATTCAGCCGAAATTCGACAGCGAAGTCGCGGAATTACAAAAGTTGAAAGCCGCCGATACGAATGATCCCAACGCAAAGATCGAGGTATGGGACTGGCGCTACTACAGTAACCAGCGGAATAAGCAAAAATACGCCGTCGATAAGGAAGCCCTGCGTGCGTACTTCCCGTTCCAAAAAGTGCTCGACGGGATGTTCAATATTTATCAGAGCATTTTCGGCCTGAAGTTTGAAAAGATCACTGCGCCTTACAAGTGGATCGATGATCTTCAGCTTTATCTCGTAACCGATTCCGCAACCGGTGAGCCGCTCGGCATGTTTTATCTCGATATGTTTCCGCGCGAAGGCAAGTTCAACCACTTTGCACAGTTCGATATCATCAGTGGCAAACTGTTGCCGGATGGAAAATATCAGCGGCCAACAGTGGCCTTGCTCTGCAATTTCCCGCCAGCGACTGCGGACAAGCCATCTTTGCTGACACATACCGACGTGGAAACATTGTTTCACGAATTTGGTCACGCTTTGCATTCGATCGTTACCCGCGCGAAGTATGGCCGCTTCGTCGGGACTCATGTTCCCGGTGACTTTGTCGAAGCGCCGTCGCAGATGCTGCAAAACTGGGTTTGGGACAAAAAGGTGCTCGACACTTTTGCGGCAGATTACCACGATCCGTCGAAAAAAATTCCGGCGGAGATCATTAAAAAAATGAATGACGCCAAGCTCGCCAACGCGGGTGTTTTCTATCGACGCCAGTTCGCATTCGCGTCGCTCGATCTCGCGCTGCACGAGCAGCACCCGGAAAATGACACTTACGACTGCGTGGCGATTTCGAATCCGATTCTGGAAAAGGTTTTTCTGCCAATCGATCCTAGCACGACGTTCGTTTCCTATTTTGGTCACTTGAATGGATACGATGCCGGGTATTACGGCTATGCTTGGGCCGACGCGATAGCCGCCGATATGGCCACCGTCTTTGAGAAAGCGAAGAATGGTTACCTCGACAAGCAAGCCGGTTTGCGATTGCGTCGCGAAATTTACGAGCCGGGCGATTCGCGCGATGTCAACGTCTCGATCGAAAAATTCCTCGGCCGGAAACAATCGATCCAACCATTCCTGAAAAAGATCGGCATCGGACCAGAGGAGAAAAAGAAAGGGTCCGCCGGGCCCTCGCAGGAAAGCCGCTAAAAGTTCGCTAAAGACGACACAGATTCAGAATCCATCTGCCTATCTGTGAAAATCTGTGTCAATCCTTGGCTAGGCTTTCTTCTGTTTTGTCGCGCTCAAATCTAACATTACGACTGCATGACATCTTCTCACCCGCAGGCGTGCCAACAATTATCAGTTCTCGCTAATTAGCACTTTACCGTGGAAGCGTGCAGCACTTGCTCTATCCCGGGCTATTTGATTGTGATGCCAAGAGATTCTGTCGAGTCGCTGTCGCAGATGAATCCCGCAGCTCTCGCATCGCTCGGGCCGACGTTCGCAGTCACCACGGCTGCAATCCAAGCGGTCGTTCGACCACAGCGGGTTTATTGCACTATGTTCTCCGAGCAGACACGCGTTGTTCACTTTCACCTTTTTCCGCGAACGGAATGGCTAACGGCCAAATATTTTGCTGCTCATTCGCATGATACCGAGGTTTCGGGCCCGCGACTGATGGATTGGGCACGGCAAACGTTTCAGACGCCAATTACCGGCATGGACAGGGATGAGATATTGGAAAAGATTCGAGCCAGTCTCACGCCTACTCCAATTGAGCCATAGCATGGTGTGAAAATCACGGTCACTGAATTGCCCTTTAATAGCCTTCTTGGCATTCGCCCCGCCGGCGACTCTGCGCATCTACTGGAACTGCCATCAGGCAGTCTCTATCTCAATCATCTCGGCACAGCTCATGCGGGCACTCAACTCACGCTCGCTGAGGCATCCAGCGGTGAGTTTTTGCTCAGACATTTCGGTTCCTCTGATAGCGTTATCCCGACCGTGCGCCGCGTGGAAACGAAATTCCGTAAGCCCGCAAATGGCAGCATCATGTCCACCGCGAGTGCCGCGCCTGCATGTCTCGCTCGGCTCGACGTAGAGCTTTCGTCGAAAGGCCGTTCGATCATTCCAATTACAGTAGAGATATACGACGAATCCGGTGCACACACGCATTCTGCGACGTTTGACTGGTTTATCCAGCTTGAGAAAAAAATCTGACCAAGCTTAGGCCCACTGCCACTTCTCAATTTATGCGAGCAGAGCCGAATGCCTACTCTCGTCGGTGGTTTTAGTTCTTCCACATCGGTATTGGCGAGGCTCGCACGACGCAAGAGACAGCGTTCGTCTGCCGTTGCGCTCCCTTGGCACATTTCTGCAAACTTGTAGATGTGTGTTGCGGCATGGGACGACACGGTCGGGCTCTTTCTGGCCGCGGCTACTCGGGGATCGGCATCGACCGCGATCGTAATGCCATCGCGAAAGCTCGCGCGCTAGCTGGCGGCCCAAGCTACGTGAACAGGGATATTCGCGACTACCGACCGGAATCCAGCGCGTTCGATGTCGCTATCATCATGTCTCAGAGCTTCGGCTATTTCGATCCGACAACAAATCGGGACGTGCTTGGACGGCTTGCAGCTGGACTGCGTGAAGGCGGTCGTATCATTCTCGATTTGTGGAGCCCGGCGTTTTTTGCCGCTCATCAGGGCGAGCGCGAGTTCAAGGTACCTAGCGGAGCAGTTTGAGAGGCCAAACGTGTAGGAGGCGACCGGCTCTTCGTGCACCTCGATTACCCGGATGGTGGTCAGGAACAGTTCGAATGGCAGTTATTCTCGCCGGCCCAAATGATTTCAATGGCAGAGTTAGTCGGTTTAACGCGGTTAGTCGCGTGCACAGATTTTGATGAGACGACTTTCCCGTCTCCCACTAATCCCCGCGTCCAATTCCTTTTCGAGCGCTCCGGCGCATCACGAGCAAACATCGGCCATTTGTGACCATCGAGTATCTCGCTGATCGTCGTGAGTTCATCACACGCGTACTTGGCTTCATGAGGGCCGATATATGAAAAACGCGTTTCGCCTTTTCGTTGGAATCCTTCTCACCGGTGCGATGTCGTGCCTGGCGGTCGATCAATTGGCATTACGTCTGCAGCCGGCGTTAGAGGCGATCACGCCGGACGGGTTGCTTGCGCACATCAAGATTCTCGCGTCGGATCAATTCGAAGGCCGCGCGCCGGGAACAAAAGGCGAGGAGCTGTCCGTCAAGTACATCACTGATCAGTTCAAACAGACTGGGTTGAAGCCGGGAAATCCAGACGGGACTTACATCCAGGAAGTCCCTCTGGCTGGGATCAAGAGCGAGCCGCGAATGTCATTTACGATTGGCGACAAAACCACTGAGCTGAAAATATCCCGATGATTTCATTACGTCATCGGCGCGTCTCCAACCAGAGATCAAGATCACTGATTCAGACGTGGTCTTTGTTGGATACGGTATCGTCGCGCCCGATTACGGGTGGGACGATTACAAAGATGTCGATTTGCGCGGCAAGACGTTGCTGATGCTGATCGGCGATCCGCTAATTCCCGATCCGAACGATCCGTCAAAGCTCGACGACAAAATGTTTAAGGGAAAGGCGATGACTCATTACGGGCGCTGAATTTACAAATACGAAATTGCCGCACAAAAAGGCGCTGCGACCGCCGTGATCATTCACGAGACTGGACCGGCCGGCTATCCCTATTCAGTCGTGAAAACAAGCTGGGCCAAAGAGAATTATTAGATAGATGCGCCAAACAAAAACATGGACGCGGTCGAGGCGCGCTCCTGGATCACACTCGATGCCGCGAAGAAATTGCTGGCCGATTGCGGCCAGGATTTTGACGCGCTGAAGAAGTCGGCGATCACAAAAGAGTTCCGGCCGGTGACATTGAATGCCAAAGACAACATCGACATCAAACAACAGCTTCGCGCATTTAAATCGCACAACGTCATCGGCAAACTCGACGGGAGCGATCCGAAATTGCAGGATGAATACGTCATCTACACAGCGCACTGGGACCATCTCGGGTGTAATCCCGAATTGCAAGGCGATCAGATTTTTAATGGCGCAATCGATAACGCGTCCGGTGTCGCCTCTCTTATCCAGCTCGCAGCAGCGTTTACAAAAGTAAATCCGCCGACGAAATGCTCGGACTTGTTTATGGCAACAACCGCCGAAGAGGCCGGGCTTCTCGTCGCGAAATTCTACGCAGAACATCCGCTTTACCCGCTGGAGAAAACTTTGGCCGACATCAACATTGACACCGTGAATCCATGGGGCAAAACGCGCGACATCGAAAACCTGAGCGATAATAATTCAACGCTCGACGATCTGCTGGCCGCAACTGCGAAACGGAACGGACGGGTGATGACACCGAACAGCCAGCCGGAAAAAGGCGGTTCTTATCGGGCCGATCATTCTGAATTCTCGAAGCGCGGCCTGCCCGCGCTTTATACTGCCGGCGGCAAGGATTTCATCGGCAAGCCGGTCGATTTCGGACAACAAAAGAAAGACGATTACACCGCGCATCATTACGATCGGGTTTCGGACGAAATTGATCCAAGCTGGGATCTCTCCGGCGTGGTCCAGGATATTCAACTTCTATTCGAGATCGGCTACCAAGTCGCAAATGGTGACAAATTTCCAGAATGGAAACCGGGCGCCGAATTCAAGGTGAAACGAGATTGTAATGTTCAAAAAGTAGTCCCTATAGACCGATGAGCGTTCCACTCGCAATTGTATTGCTCACGTTCTTAGCAGCGTGTGACGCGATATACGGCGTGAGTCGCCGCGCGAAGGTCGGTTTTATGCCTGATCCAGCCAAGGTTCGCTCAATCATGCACCGGGTCGCCAGAGTGCATGAAGTGCGATATCAACAAACAGAGGGTGGCAAACCTATCACGCTCGGCGGTGTCCAGTCCCCGACAGTAGTTCACACTTTCTTCTACAGCGGCGATCCAGATGTCGATGGAGTTCTCCAGTTCCAAGTGGATTATCGCAATCGCGTCGAGTACTCACAGACCCTCATTCGGATGTTCGAACCGCCGCCTCAGCAGTGGGTGGACGCGACATTACCCGTGATGAAGCGCATTGAACTCAGGCTTGACACACAGCCTGGTCTCTCGGGACTCGAAAATTCCGTCGTGCAGTATTGTGTTTGAGTCGTGTGTCGCTAAAGGCTAACCAGACAACGCCGCCAGCGGCTCCGGCCCAATCCGCTTGATGTTGAGCTAGCAAAGAACTCAGTTGCAATGCGGCGGATTAGATGGTTGAATCGCGGCTCGCGAATCTGAAAATCTGAATGGGCTCGCTCAAGAAAAGACGCAAAGCGAAAATTGCAAAGCACAAGCGCCGCAAGCGCATGAGGCAAAGTCGCCATAAGAAGCGCCTCCGCTACAAAGCATAACCTGTTGCCACCCCTGATTCGTTTGGGCTCGCGTGCGCTGGTTTGCGGAGGATGGCGCCAAAAGCTAGAATCGGAAGTATGAGGGAGCAGGTAAGACACGGCGTTTCGGCGCCGTGGGGTTTCGTTTTCGCGCTCGTTATTTTCGCGTCCACAAACACCGGAATCGCCAAAACTCCGCGCACTTTGGCTCCACCGATCAGACCTGCACCTGCCGGAATAAAACAAATCGGACGTCAAGATGATTCATTCAATCTCAAGCCGCCCGCCGACCTGGGTTTGCGTCCGGAGAACGAACGCAAAGCCGGGGCGCTGGCGCATTTTATCGAAGGAATGACGTTCGAGGAAAACGGCGAGATGGATCAAGCCCTGGAGGCGTATCGCAAAGTGCTCAACGTCGATCCCGGCCAATCTGAACTCGCGTCACGCGTGGCGGCTTTGCTGATACAGCAGGAGGATTTCCCGCAGGCGATTGACATTTTAAAGGATGCGATCAAGGCAAATCCGAACGATGCCGAGCCCTACCGCCAGCTGGCCTTCATCTATGCGAAGTATCTCAAGAAAATGGATCAGGCTATCGATTATGCCAATCGCGCCATCGCGCTCAATCCGCGCGATATAGCGGCTTACCAGCGTCTCGTCGAAATCGAGTTTGCGGCGGGAGAAGAAAAAAAGGCGCTCGACGTTTTGGATCGCGCCGCAAAAGTTCGGAGCGATGACGCGAATTTCTGGACTCGACTGGGGAAACTTTACGCAGCCATTCTTTTCAAACCTGACTCATTGCCGAAATCGGATGAATTGAAACGGGTCAACGAAATTTTCAAAAAAGCAGCGGAACACGCCAACGACGATCCTGCGGCCCTCAAAGACATAGCGGATTACTACGCGTCGTCACAACAACTCAAGGAGGCGATCCCGCTTTATCTTCGCGTGCTGGAACTACAACCAGATGACGCCAACGCGCGGGAAAAACTGGCGACTGGTTTCATTTTGACGAATCAGCGTGGAAAAGCAGTCGAGATGCTCGAGCAAATTATCAAACAGCATCCGGAAAAATATCAGCCGTATGATTTGCTTGCGCAGGTGCTGGACGATGAAGCACGATCGCTTCAGCGCGCAAACCGTCTTGACGAAGCTAAAGCCAAGTTTGCAAAAGTAGCCGCAAACTACGAGCAAAGCCTGCTGATTAATCCCAATCATGCTGGCACATATTTGCGCTTGGCGGAGCTGCTGCTTGGCCCTCTCAAAGATCCGGAGCGCGCAGTGAAAATGCTGGCAGAAGTCCGTCGCCGGTTCCCCGGCGCGCCAGAGATCGTTTACTATCTAGCGATTGCTCAGCGCGAGGCGAAACAAACCCAGCAAGCGGTAGCGACCTTTGAGGAAGCCCTTCACGAAGCGCAAGCCGATCAGGACAATGAAATCGTAAACGCTAAATTCTATTTTAACTATGGCGCAACGGCCGAACAGGCAGGTTTGTATGAAAAAGCGGCGGACTTGCTTCGCAAATCAATTGCACTCGATCCAGCAAACGCGGCGGAAGCGTACAACTACCTTGGTTATATGTGGGCAGATCACAACATGCAACTGGACGAAGCCGAGGAGATGATCAAACGCGCGCTAGAGATTGAACCCAACAACGGCTCTTACCTCGACAGCCTCGGCTGGGCCGAGTTCCGGAAGGGGCAATTCGATCAAGCCCTGGCCGATCTGCTTCGCGCTGCGAAAAGCATGGGCCGTGAAGACCCGGTTGTGTTCGAACACATTGGCGACACTTACTTGAACTTGGATCGCGTGCCAGAGGCATTGGAAGCATGGCAAAAAGCGCTGGCGCTCGATCCGAAAAACAAGAAGCTCGCAGAGAAGATCGAGAGTACCAAGGCGACGATCACCAAAGGGTCGCCAGCAAAGACGAATCCCACCCAGTGATTAAAATGTCGAGCGAGCGCGGCTCTTCTACAAAACTAGAGGGGCGTCTGCCTGTGCACATGAGGGATTATCCGACATCCTGGCAGCGCAAAACGATGTGGGCGGCCCTGACCGCTTTCTTTGTTGTCCTCCTTATCATAATCGTCGGCGCCGTGATCTGGACCGGTGCCAATATCATCAGCTTTCTTCAGCCAATCTTGATTCCGGTCGCCATCGCGATGATTCTTACTTATCTCCTCGATCCGCTGGTGACGAAAGTGTCTAGAGGAACGCTCAGTCGCACCAAAGCGGTCGCTCTTCTCTTCGCGATTGCCTTTTTTGCATTGGGCGGATTGGTTGCCTGGCTCGTCCCAACCATCTCAATCCAAAGCGCAAATTTCGCCAAGGAAGTTCCTGCGTACACAGAAAAAGCACGCGACCGCATCGTCGATCTTATCTATCGATTCGACCAAACGTTCGGGTTATTTGGCGGAGTACACGGAAAGTCAGCATCGACGAGTTTCACAAACTGGCTGATCGGCCCTGCCTCTCCTTCTCCTCATCCGCAACCAACCGGGAATGTGCCTGCTTCGCCACCCGCGCCGCAGGCGTTCGCGTCACCGAGTGAAACAATAGCGCCTAGTCCATCCAAGCTTTCGACTGCCGAACGCCAACGCATCCAAGCTTACGTAGAAAAACAAATTCCAAATATCCAGCGGGCGCTTCCGACGTTGACGGAAAAGTTCTGGGGAATTTTGAAGAAAAGCATCGGTGGATTCCTCGGGGTAACAGGGTTTTTGCTCAGCCTTATTCTGGTTCCGATCTATTTGTTTTTCTTGCTAACCGAAAAGCCGCGCATCGAGCAGAGATGGAAAGATTACCTGCCGCTGCGCGCGTCACCCCTTAAGGACGAAGTCGCGGAAGCATTGTCAGAGATCAATAAGTACATCACCGCTTATTTTCGGGGACAGCTGCTTGTTTGTTTGGTGGATGGCATCCTCATCGGTACCGCTCTAACGCTTATCGGGCTCAATTTTGCGCCCCTGATTGGTCTGCTCGTCGTCATCCTTACGATGGTCCCGTACATCGGGATAATCGTTTGCTGGGTGCCAGCCGTTCTTATTGCCGCTTTTCAATGGGGTGATTGGCTGCACCCGATTGGTGTAACGCTGATTTTCATCGTGATACAAAATCTCGAAGGTATCTTCTACGCCCCGCGTATTGTTGGAAATTATGTCGGCTTGCATCCAATGACAGTGATCGTGTCGATCTTTGTCTGGGGCCTCATCATCGGCGGAGTGCTCGGCCCCCTCCTGGCCGTGCCGTTGACAGCAACCATCAAGGTTTTGCTGGGGCGATACGTCTGGGGACGTCGTTTGAGGGAGGAGGTTGCGGAATCGATCGAGGATCTTTCTGTGGTCGAAAAATCCGAGGCGGCGACACAACCTTAAAAAGCCTGCAGTTGGGCGATTCGGCCCGTGCGGAGTCATAATTCTTGCCGCGCGCCACGAGATAGGACACGAAAATGGCGGAAAAAATCAAAGACGCCGGGCACGGAAGAACTGGCCAGATATTTCCCGCTCTTGGGTCCTTCTTTCAGCGACAACTCTGGCCGACCCGTCTCGCCCTTTTAGTTGCTGCATTCGTAGTGGCTATTCTCCTGGGCGTTGCTTTCCTTAGTCACAGCTCAAAACTGTATAGGGACTGGCACCAAAACCGTCTGCTGCGTCTGGCAGCCTCGATGCTGCAGGAGGAAAAATTTAACGAAGCAGCGGAGACTGCACGAGAGGTCGTGAGGCTGGATCCTGACTCTCTACCGGCGTATTACATTCTGGCGGAAGCATCGGAAAAGCAAAACCTTGAGGAAGCCGTCTCGTGGCGCGCACAAATCACTCGATTGCTTCCAAAGGATCCAGACAGTCAACTTAATCTGGCCTCAGCGGCCTTGCGCTTTGGAAAGCTCGATCTCGCGCGAAAAGCGCTCGACCAAGTTACCCCCAGCGATCGCGACAGAGCCGCTTTTCACGTGGTTGCAGGTTGGCTGGCCCGCGCGGAAGGAAATTTCGCCGAGCAGGAAGAGCAATTCGCTGCCGCCGTTAAAAAAGAGCCTGGGAACGATCTGTACCAGTTCAATCTCGCGGCACTGCAAATCCAGTCCAGCGATCCGCAAAGGAGCGCAAGAGCACGTGACACGCTCGATCGACTCAGCAAACTCGCTCCCTTCCGCAGTGGCGCGTTGCGCGCGTTGCTTAATGACGCTGTGGCACGCAATGACTCGACTGCGGGGGATAACTTCGCGCAACAGCTCCAAATGTCGCAGGAGGTCACATTCGGCGATTACCTTCTCTGCCTGAACTTTTATCGAAAGCTCGATGAGAAGAAGTTTCGTCTTTTGCTGGAAAGAGTGAAGCCATTTGCTGTGCGCAATCCGTCGGACCTGGCATCGCTTATGAACTGGATGAACGAAAACGGACTCGCCGCTGACGTTGTAAAGTGGATCGATAAGCTATCACCAGACAAACTTGGTTCTCCGCCCGCTTCCATCGCAGTTGCAGATGCATATGCAAACGTAAGAAATTGGTCGCGCCTGAAACGCTGGGCGCACGTCGGAGCATGGGGGGAATCTGAATACCTGCGCCTTGCATATCAGGCAATCGCGGTTCGACGATCACACCAAAACGCGGCCGACACGGAATTCGAGACGCTTTGGCGCTCCGCTGAAGAAGCGACGAACGAACAACCGAAGCGCGACCTTGATTTGGCACGCCTCGCTTCGAAATGGAACCTCGAGAAAGAATCCGAACAACTTTGGCTGCGCGTAGCGAAGAATCCGCCGATGCGGCGCGAGGCATTCGACGCGCTTCGCCGCCTTTATCGCGCAAACAACAATCTCGAAAAACTCTATGACATTCTCCAGCGCCTGCACGAAAGCTCCCCCAACGAGGCACCAATCACCGCAGATCTCGCACGACTTGGCCTCAACATCGACCAAAATACAAAACAGTCGTACGATCTTGCCAAAGAGGCCTACGACCGCGCGCCGAGCGAACTCAATTGCGCCGTGACTTACGCGTTTTCCCTCTCTCGTCTTGGCCGCAGCGCCGAGGGCCTGGAGACTATACAAAAATTGCCAACCGATCAATTACACGATCCGCACGCTGCTGTTTACGTGGCGCTCTTGCTGCTCGAGGCAAACCAAACCGACGCTGCAAGGGAGTACATTGAGACAACTGACGATTCGAAAATTTACTTAGAAGAAAAAAAACTCCTCGACGAAGCCAGAACCAAACTCGCCACCGCTTCCGCAACTTCATCGCCGCCAGTTTCACCCGCGCCTGCCGAGCCGACTCCGACCCCAACCTCGACTCCAAGTTCGACATCAACTCCGCCTTTGTTGTAGCCGCTCCGCTGTGCGAAGAACGGCGCTGAGGTGTTTTGGAACACGCGCCACGCGTTTCATAGAGAGGCGGCTGCAGTCGTTCCGCTTCCTGCCGCGCCGAACCCGCGCGATCAAATAGTTACCTGCGCAACGATTTCGTCGCGATACCGCGCCAAGCCTCCACGTCGGCGCGGTTACGCGTGGGCAAAGCGCAGCGGACAGCTTTAATTGAGTCGAAAATTACTTCCGAAAACGGCAACTGGATTGACAGCGCCAAGCGACGCCGTTCCAGAATGGGCATCTTCTTGTAGAGCAAGCTTAGGTGCGGTTTGAGCTGGTAATCGGATGAATTTTGCACATCACTACGAATGATTTTATTCAGTCGCCGCAATTGTTTGTTCAGCGCAAGTTGGACGAAAAGGGTTTTGGTAAATTCGCCCGAGTGACCCACATCAAGGAGTTTCAACTCGATCGGCTCGCAAACAAACGCGGCTTGCGAGGTTGCTTTTTCGGCGGCTTCCGCATGATTTGATCCGACGTGTATTGTAACGTGCGGCTCGAAAACGGGCGCGTCATACTGCCGCGCAAGATCACAAATCATGTTTTCAAAGAAGGTATGCGCCGGGTCAGCCGGAGTGAGCCAATAAGCAATGGCAGTATGCGTCCTCGGAAGCTCATGGTTCATTGAATTCGATCCCGAAAAGAAGAATAGCGAACCGCTTCAATACAATCCACCTTCGGCTTTGCTTGCTCGCTCCAACATTTTAACTTTTCGACGAATCACCGACTGAGATTTTGATTGAAAGGGCGAATCGTTCGCTACCTTCCTCTCGTGCCCACAAATGTTCTCGGGAGTGAACTTAGATGCTGTTGTCGAGATCCGATGACCGGATTCTATCGCGACGGATTTTGTCGCACCGGGCCAGAAGATGTTGGGCTGCACACGGTTTGCGTAAAAGTCACTGAGGAATTTCTCGATTTTTCCGTGCTCGACGGGAACGATCTGGTCACGCCACGCCCGGAATGGGGATTTCCCGGGCTGAACCCGGGCGACAAATGGTGTGTGTGCGTCACGCGCTGGAAGGCAGCGCTCGACCACAATCGCGCAGCCCCCGTCGATCTTGAAGCGACTCATTCCTCCGCGCTCGAGTTCGTCACGCTGGAAGAACTAAAAGCCCACGCGCTGAAGAGCTGATTTTGTAGCGGCAGTCGCTGACTGTCGCACTTGTTTTCTAACGACACGCCCATCGGGCATTGCTCATCCTCATCGAAGGCAAGCGACGGTCAGAGACCGCCGCTACACCTATTCCTTCTGGAAAAAGGATTGAATCGCGCTCAGGTTGTCGCCGAATTGAAACTGCCGTTTAGTCTTTTTCTGGCGCTACGGTACTTGAAACCGAAGCGGACATTTCTCTCCATCATCACATTGATTTCTGTGCTCGGTGTGATGCTCGGCGTGACGGTGCTGATTCTCGTGATTTCGGTCATGACCGGGTTCGACCGCGAGCTGCGCCAGAAAGTGATCGATTTCGATGCGCACATTCTCGTGAGCACAGAAGACGTCTTGCGCGACTGGCGAACGCTCAAAGCGAAAATCGACAATACGGAGGGCGTCGTCGCGACGGCTCCCTACATCCAGGGGCCGGTGATCGTGGAATTTCAAAACCGGCGGCTCGCTCCGCTGATTCGCGGCGTTGATCCCGCGCAGGAAGAAAGGGTCATTCCCCTGACAAAGTTCATCAAATACGGCAAGCTCGATCTGCAAGGCGATTCGACCGTACTTGGCGTTGAGCTCGCGCGTAAATTGCAGATTCACGTCGGTGACAAACTGACGGTCTATTCGCCGGGCAATCTCGGCCAGATTCTCGATTCCATCAAAAAACTCGAGAACGCGAAAGGCGAGGGAAAAAAAGCAGTGGACGAGTTGCGCGATGTGATCCTGCCGAAGGAACTGACGGTTACCGGTATTTTTGAAACCGGTCACTATCTGCACGACTCTGAATTTCTTCTCGTGCCGATTTACGTCGGCCAAGAGTTATACGGCCTGGGTGACGCGTTGCACGGCATTACAGTAAGGACAGACAATCCGTACAATGCCGAGCGGGTAAAACAAGGGATCCAACAATTTCTCGAGCCTCCCGAATACGCGCAGACCTGGATCGACATGAATCATCAGTTTTTCGAAGCGGTGCGGCTCGAGCGCACGGTGATGTTTTTCCTCTTGTTCTTCATCGTGGTCGTCGCGGCATTCGGAATCATGAGCACGCTGATCACAGTGACAGTGCAAAAGCGGCGCGAGATCGGAATCATGAAAGCGCTCGGCGCCAACATTGCGCAAATCATCTGGGTCTTTCTTGGCCAGGGAACAGTCGTCGGCCTCTTCGGCACTCTTACGGGGCTTGCGCTCGGGATGACGTTGATCCGCTACCGCAACCAATTCAGCCATTGGCTTGCATCGACACTGCACATCGAGATTTTTCCGCGCGAGGTCTATCAGTTTTCGGCGATCCCAGCGGAAGTTATCCCGAGAGATGTTGCCATCATCTGCATCAGCGCATTTTTTATCTGCTCACTGGCCGCTTTGATTCCCGCTTACTTTGCGGCACGCCTCGATCCGGTTAAAGCGCTGCGCTACGAGTGAAGTTGTGGAGGCGCTTGCGCCAAGCGCTGCCTCTAGTTCGGCATTTGACACAAACGCCCTACAAGTTCGTCAGGAAGGTCACGAGCGCGCGAAATGCATAATCATATCCCTCCGGCCATTCGCTTTGGCGCGGGCCGGCCACATTGAGCATGTCGATCTTGTGCTTGCGGACAAGGTCGGCAATCGACCTCGCAGATTTTTCGGCGGAAATCTTTGACGCGTCGATCAATTGATGCGGCTGCTGTTGTTCAACGCAGAAGCGAACCGTTTGTTCAGTGCCACCGCTCAATTTGGCGGAGTAAATAATGACGGTTCCATCGGAGTCTTTTACGTTTTGTAACGTGCGCTCAGTGAATCCGCCATGTTCCAATTCCCTGACCGGATAGCGATCCGGAATTCGGCCAACTTCATCGAGGCGCCCAGCCGGACACCACCCACCACAGTCGATTCCATTTTTCAGTGCAACGTCGAGAGCTGCGCGATCCACGCCTGTTTGTCCGCCGGAAATTATTTTCACCTGCCTCTCGGCGCGTTTAGTCACCGGTCGGAACAATGTCGGCGCGCTCGACCATCAAAATCACCGTTCGTTCAGGCGCGCGTGTGCGATGGCGCACACCTTTGGTCACGACGAAGCCCTGCTTCGGCGCGAGATCGACTACGCGATCTTCGAGATCGATCAGGAAATGTCCGTCGAGAACGAAAAAGAATTCATCGATGTCTTTGTGTTCGTGCCAGTGATATTCGCCCTGAATCACCGCCAGCCTAACGACAGAATCGTTTACCTTGCAAAGCGTCTGGTTGTACCACTTGTCCGTGCAGGCATCGGTCAATTTCTGCACATCGATTAATTCAAGCGGCCCGCACAGAATGTTGAGGCAAGTTTTGTACGGAAACTCCTGCGCAGCTTTGTTCGGGTTCATGATTCCTTCTATTCTTCGCCGTCGAAATAATCAGTTTCCTTACGCTTTACGACGACGCGATCCGCAGCTGATGACTTGTTCACTTTCCACTTCCCGCTGTCCGGGTAGTAAGCCGATTCGCCGATCGGATTATCCGCGATCACATAATAGATGAAGTCTTCCTGGCTAGAGTTGCTCAGTTGATGTGGTTCGTCAGGCCCGAAAATGAACGCGTCGCCAGGCACAACCTCAGTCGTGCCATCTTTGTGACGAACGCTTCCTTTGCCGGAAAAGACCAAGTAAAGCTCCCATTGCGCGGAGTGCGCGTGGTACGGGAAATTATGCTTGCCAGGCGGCACGCGATTCCATTCCAGATCGAATGGGTGACGTTTGGACAAATCGAGAGAGTTCGGATCGCGTCCGAGCGCTTCAGAGATTCCCTTGAACGAGACAGCATATTTTCCACGTGGCGATTGCCATGACTCTTCTTTGATGTCTTTGATGTTTACTTTACGCATTTCGGATTCGCTGTAGCGGCGGGCGTGTCGCCCGTAGTCTCCGGGGCGCAGCCGACACGGCTGCCTGTATAGAAACAAAAGTTACTCTTCGCCATCGAAATAATCAGTTTCATTCCCCTTCACGATCACTTCTTCAAATCTCTCGTTGACGACTGCCCATTTGCCGCTGTCGGGATAGTAACAGGAATCACCGGTTGCCCCGCCGCTGCGCGGATTATCAGCGATCACGTAATAAACAAAATCTTCATCGCCTGCGTTGATGAGCTGGTGTGCTTCCCCTGGTTGGAAGAAAAACGCATCGCCTGCAGTCACGATTGTCGATCCATCTTTGTCACGAACGCTTCCACGACCGGAGACAACGAGGTAAAGCTCCGACTCAGCCGCGTGTGCATGATACGGACAAAGCGATTTACCTCTCGGAATCCGCACCAGCGCAAGATCGAATGGATGCCGCTTTGCCAGATCCAGCGACTCCGGTTCACGCCCGAGTGCAATCGAGATATTCTTCGATGCCCGGCCAAACTTTCCCTTTGGCGACTTTCGCTCCTGCTCCGGGATCTCTTTGAGATTCACTTTGCGCATATCTCATCAGGGGACATAGGGATCACGCGTTCTGGTTTCTGATGCACTGCAGTCAATGCTTAGCGAGTGCTTTGGTTTTGGCGACATCCCTCAAGTCTTTCACAACATCAAATACGTAGAGCGACAAGCTTTCATCTTTGAGCTGAAGCGCGATGTTAATCGCGGCCAGCAGGTCTGAACCAGGTTCGCTTTGATTCTTATGCTCTAACTTGAGAACAGTTCCATAGGATATTGAGTCTGCACTTTCTTCAACCACTCCGAGTGGGACGCGCCATTTAAGTTCAAAGAGACTCGGCGATTCGGAGTGATCCGCAACAGTGCCTTGCTGCGAGCGGGCGTATGCTTGAAATCCGCGAACTTTTCGCTCGACAAGGTTCGGACTGCGCGCTGAGCGATCAGATAGCGGCTGAATCCTTTGTGCTTCCCCTCCTTATATTTTGCCATTCTGCGTTTGTAACGAAATACGCGATTGTTTGGACACTTAGTGGATAGCCTAGCGTGAGCATCACGCACAATTGAAAATCGCGTGAGCACACATCGTTATAACCGCAGCGGGGCGAAGTCGATTGAGCTACGCCCGCGTGAGTCGCGGAACGACTCACAATGCTGTGCTCCAAGCAGCGAGAAAGCAGCGAACACGAGAAGCGCTACGCAACAAATACACTTCATAACAGGCTGGCCATCTTTACAGCTTCTGTTTCCTCGGCAATCTTTGTTTGAGTTTCTCGACTGGTTCAAATGAGTCGTCGAGTTTCTCAATACGGGCGATTACTTTATCGGAGCGGAATTTCAAGGCCTCGGCTTTCTTGTTTTTCAGGCAGTGCTCAACTTCTTCCCAAGTGACCGGCGTTGAAACGGTCGGCTCTTGCCTGGCGCGAAGCGAATAGACGCAGATGGTGGTCTTGTGTTCGTCGTTCTGGCTCCAATCGACGAAGACTTTTCCTTTACGCACCGCTTTGGACATGTTCGACGTGACAAGATCGGCGTGCTCGCCTTCCAGATGCTGAGCGAGCGCGCGCGACAAATCCTTGGTCTGATCGTACGTCACCGACGTGTTCAGTGGCACATAAACCTGCAGACCTTTTGAGCCGCTCGTTTTCGCCAAGCTCTTTAATTTCATACGCGCAAGCAAATCCCGCAGCCAAAGGCCGACCTGGCAGCATTGGACAATATCGGCCGGCGCGCCTGGATCGAGATCGAACACCATCATCGTCGGGCGTCCGATGTTGTTTTTTCGTGAGAGCGACGTGTGCAGCTCGAGATCGGCGAGGTTCGCCGCCCAAACTAGTGTGGCCAAATCCTGTACGAGACAATAATTCATCATGCGATTGTTGCTTTCGCTCCAAACCTTGGCGGTTTGCACCCATTTCGGCCGGTGCGACGGGCAATTCTTTTCGTAGAAAAACTCCCCTTCGACGCCATCGGGATAGCGCTTCATGGTGAGCGGTCGATCTTTCAGATGCGGCAAGAGCACCGGCCCGACCTGAATGTAGTAATCGATCACGTGCCCTTTGGTGAATCCGACTTTCGGATAAAGCACCTTGTCCAGATTCGACACCTGAATCTTGCGGTCCTCAACGATTAGTTCGGCCTTATTCGGCATGGTTGGAATTTCTTAGCCACAGAGTCACACAGATTTTCACCCATAAAATCCGATTTTTTCCGATCTGTTTTCCATCGGTGCTTATCGGTGACCGAGTAATAACTGGCAAGAGTGAGAAATTTCTCGGCTTCGCTCGGAATGACAAATCAGGCGAAGAAGCGCTCGGGGGATAGCATGGGCTGCGGTTTGCAAATGCGGGCGACACAATGCTCCCAGCTCTCATGACCGCTCAGGATTTCGATTTCGACACGCAGAAAACAAATCGGCACCTTCACGTCCGCTTCCGGCAAATGGGGCATGCGCACAGCGTCCTTTTCCGTCGTAACGATCATCGCCAGATCGCGCCGAATACAACGATTGATGAAGGTCGTTAGCTCGGCCTCGGTATAGTAATGATGGTCAATGTAGCTTTTTGCAAGATCGAGATGCGCTCCGAGTTTTCTTAAAGCGCCTTCGAAGCTTTCGGGCGCGGCGATGCCGCAAATCGAGCCGATAAACGTGTCGCGCAAGCGATAGAGCGCCAAGCGTTCGCCGGTGAAAACATTCTGAAGATAGAGCGGCTTATGCGCGCACTCGATGATCTCGGCAGTGCGATTATAACGCCGGATGCGTCGGATGAGCGCCCCATTAGACTCTCCCGTATTTTTAGTGATAAAGATATAGCTCGCGCGCCGCAGATTTCGTGGAGCCTCGCGCAGTGTGCCGCGGGGGAGCAGGAATTCATTGCCAAAGGGTGCTTGTCGATCCACCAGCACGATATCCAGGCGATGTTTGAGATGCAGATATTGCAAGCCATCGTCAAGCAAGAGTGTGTCAACTTTCCATTTGTCGATGGCAAAGAGACCGCTCTTTACGCGATCTTTATCCACGAGCACGACCACGTCTTTCAGATTGTGCGCCAACATGTAAGGTTCGTCACCCGCAGTACGTGAATCGAGCAGCAGGGTTTTGCCGTCGGACACGATCCTTGGTGGGTCGACAATGTTTCCGCGTAGCCGATCCAGCCAACTTCGTTTTCGCGGAACGCTTTTGTAGCCACGGCTCAAAATAGCAACCTTTCGTCCACCGGCTTGTAAGGCGCGCGCAAATTTCTCGACGATTGGCGTCTTGCCCGTGCCCCCAACGGTGAGGTTGCCCACACTTATGACGAGACAACCAAGCGCCCGCTCGCGGAAAATTCTTTTTCTGTAAAAGTAGAGACGAAGCTGAACAAGACGTTCGTAAACAAACGACAACGCATAGAGGATTGCACGCAACGCGGTGGCGCGAATCCCGCGGCGGCGCTCCAGCACAACGTCGATACCAAACTGCTCTAAATTTTCAAGGCGACGGCCCATGGGGATGTTCTGACGTTTTACGTTTTGATCTGGGCGCCGTTGTTATCGGCAGTCGTAACGATCGTTCGAAAAGACGTCGATCCCGCGGAGCGCTTCATGGCAGCGGCCACTTTGTTTCGATCTTGCAACGTGATCGCGCAGATGGTCGACCCGCTGCCGCTGAGGAAGGCGCCGAGCGCGCCGGCTTTTTCCGCGGTGGCGATCACGCGCGGGAGGAACGGAATCAGATTTTTCCGGTACGGCTGATGCAGATGATCCGCGAAAGCGCCGCGCAAATTACGATAATTGCCCGACGCGAACGCGGCTGTAATCGCACATGCATTTGCACAATTTTCCACGGCAGCGGCACGCACAATTCGTGGCGGCAAAATCCGTCTCGCCCTAGATGTTTTAATTTCGAAATCTGGAATCAAAAGAACGAAAGATAACAGCCCTGAAACGTCGAAGCGCTGGACAGTCTGGCCCCGCACAACAGTGAACCCGCCAAAAACTGCCGGCGCGGCGTTGTCAGGATGTCCTTCCAACCGGGCGCATAGTTGAAAGATCGACAGGGGCTCAACGAGATTGCCAGTTAGAGCATTCAAAGCGTGCAAGACGCCCAGTCGCAGCGTGACGCTGCTCCCTAAACCGCGTGAAGGAGGAACATTGCCTGTGATTGATACGGAAAATGAAAAAGGCGCGCGCCGAGTATGATGAAAGAACAAATCTGCTGCCTGGCCGACAACAGTATGCGGCCGAGATTTTATGCTTCTAGTCACGGTGACGTCGTTATAGATGCGCAGCGCGACACCGAGACAATCAAAGCCGGGGCCGAGATTGGAGGTGCTTGCCGGAACGCGAACGGTAACGTGTTGCATAGGTCAGCAGTCGTGTTGGGTGCGCAACGACGCCTTACGATGCGGGAGTGTAGCGACGCCCCGACTGAGCGGCAACCCATCCGTTGCGCAATGCCGATTTTACAAGTACGTCATTAAAGGTCACCGCGACCGATGAGAACCGAATCTAAGTGGATCGACGCAGGTTTGCTTCGTGATTTCCAGGCGGAGGGAACGGATGCGCATCGGCTGTGCACGATTGAGGACGGTTGGGTGGAACGTTTCGGGCGGGACGTCCTCATCTCGTTCAAGAGAGTTCCGGGCCGCGAACGTTTGATCCGGGAATTACAGTCGTGGGCGATCAGTGTCCGGTTTGAGTTTGGACGCATTTTCGCCCGGTTCGTCCCTCGCAAAAACGAAGAGCGCGAATCTGCGCGTCTCATATTTGGCGATCCAGCCGAGAATTTGCGGACAATCGCGACCGAGCGACATCTCAAGTTTGGGGTCGACTTCGGGGCGGGGTATTCCGTGGGGTTTTTTGTCGACCAAAGAGAAAACCGGCGCCACGTGCGTCACATTGCGCCAAAGCGGCTTCTGAACTGTTTTGCCTATACCTGCTCCTTTTCTGTTAGCGCCGCTTGTGTGGGAGCGACCACTTGCAATGTCGATCTCTCCAAGAAATCTCTGGCGCGAGGTCGAGAGAATTTTGCGCTCAATAGTCTGCCAACCGTGGATCATCGCTTCATCGCAGACGACGTGATGGCGGTGTTGCCCCGACTTGCGCGCCAGGGAGAGAAATTCGATGCAATCATTCTCGATCCCCCGACCTTTTCGCGGTCACCGGGAGGAAAGGCGTTTCACGTTGAAAATGATTTTGGGAAATTGCTCCTTGATGCCCTCGATCTGGCGCCACGCGACAGCCACCTCCTTCTCTCTACAAATTGCTCGACGCTACGAGAGCATGCGCTGGAAGTAATGGCCCGCTATGGCCTCAAGACTGCACGGCGCGCTGCCACGTTTCATCGACAGCCTCCCCTACCCGATTTTCCACCGGGCACCGGCGCAAGCTCGATTTGGCTGACTTTGCGTTGACAAGATCTATGCGCGCAAGGAACGATCAGAATCCGAATCATTAAGCGACATGGATCATTCATCTGCTGAAGTGTTGGCCGAGTTCCCGGAACGCGGGTTGCATTGGGCGAAAGAACAGTTCGAGACGGTTCTTAGCGAGACTGAGGATTACGTGCGCGAAAAACCAGCAGAGTCTCTGCTGTGCGCGCTTGTAGTTGGCTACATTCTGAATCGATTGCCGGTTGGCCGAATTCTGGGCGGCCTCTTTCGCCTCCTTATCGTCGCGTTGAGACCCGCGATCTTAATTTACGGCGCCACCAAGCTCTATCAGGCGGTGCAGGAAGAAGAATCGTAAAATTGCTAAATCGGTTCGGCGGTTTAACGATTTTACTCTCCTGACGTTTCTCACGCGTCTTCCAGCGTAAAGCCAATCTTCAGTGTCACCTGCCAATGACCAATCTTGCCGTTCTCGATGTATCCGCGGGTCTCCGCCACCTCGAACCAGCGCATGTTGCGTACTGTCTTCTCGGCGCGTACAAGCGCATTTTTTACCGCCTGCTCAAATCCGTCCGGCGAGGAACCAACCAGCTCAATTTTTTTGTAAATATGATCAGACATGTGCCCATTATTTGCCGAGTAAGCTACTGAAAACAATAAAAAGCCGATCCTCGGCTGAACCGAAGACGACACTCGCATCACGCGCTGATTGCTGGGTTGTAGAGAGAAAAGACAATTTGCTTTACAAACGAGACGTTATTTCGGCAGCGTAGGTGTCGTGGCAAAATCCCTTGCGGCCGGTTTGTTGGTTTTATTTGCTCTCGCTTGCGTCCGCGCTCAGGATCAAGAAAGCAAGCTCGTCGATCGCTTGCTCAGGCCGGACACGGCGCTGCGGAATAACGCGCAGAACAAAAAATTCATTGCCGATGGGGCATCCATAAATAAAAAGGCAACCGTTGGCACATTTTACGTCCAGGAAAAATCCAATTCGAAAAGCTTTTCCGGAACACGCGACTTTTCGGCGCGACAATTCAATTCTCAATCTTTCCACGGCACGCGCAGCGCATCTGGGATTTCGTCGCAGCAAGCAGTTGGAGATTCTCGACCTGCTTATGCAACTCGCACTGCACGTGATGTCCGTGATGCCCCTCAATCTGACAAAAAGGTTGCCAGCCGTTCTTACGCAGGGAATCGGGCCTTCCTTGATCAGGGCAAGAGTCAAAAGGCGCTCAACAGGCAGAATCCACCGTTAACGATCGAGCAGGTCCGCGAGTTGCTGAACAAAAACAAGTAGCGCGCCAGCCTGGTGCGCTATTCTGTATTTGATCATGCAACCGGATGAAGCGCTCGCGTTTCTAAAACAAGGCGCCGCGCAGATCATCAGCGAGATTGAATTGCGCGAGAAACTCGCGCTCGGTCGGCCGCTGCGGGTAAAACTCGGGGTCGATCCAACTACTTCAGACATTCATCTTGGCCACAGTATCGTCCTGCGAAAGCTGAGGCAGTTTCAAGACCTGGGTCACCAAGCCATTCTCATCATCGGTGATTTCACTGGAATGATTGGCGATCCCAGTGGTCGATCCGCCACCCGGCCGCAATTGACGCATAAGGAAGTGATGGCAAATGCAGCGACCTACCGTGAGCAGGCATTCAAGATTCTTAATCCGGCGCGGACGGAGACCGTTTGCAATGGTGACTGGTTTCGAGGGATGTCGTTCGAAGATGTCATTCGCCTAAACGGCCGTGTGACGTTACAACAAATGTTGCAGCGCGAAGATTTCCGAGCTCGGATTGACAACCAACAAGCCATCCGTGCGCACGAAATTCAGTATCCAATCATGCAAGGTTGGGATTCGGTGATGGTGAAAGCTGATGTCGAGCTCGGCGGGACAGATCAACTTTTTAACATTTTGATAGGGCGCGACTTCCAAAAAGAGGAAGGTCTGCCACAGCAAGTCGTTTTTCTCCTTCCGATTCTTGAGGGCTTGGATGGCTCCAAGAAAATGAGTAAAAGCCTCGGCAATCTTGTCGCGATCAACGAGTCCGCTGCAGACATGTTCGGGAAGCTGATGAGCGTCTCGGACGAGTTGATGGCACGCTATTACCCATTACTACTTGGCCGTTTGCCGGCAGCCGGTGCGCATCCGCTCGACGCGAAAAAGCAACTTGCCCGCGAAATCGTGCAGACCTACCATTCGGCTGCTCTCGCCCAAAAAACACTCGATGAATGGAACACGCGTTTTAGCAAGCGCGATCTGGAACATGCCAACCTGCCGCTGTTTTCCGCGACCACGCTGGAGAAACTTGAAGCCGTCACGCTCGTTTCGAACGTTTATCGGCAAGCGTTCAACCTGCAAAAATCGCGCAGCGAGGCCTCGCGGTTGATCAAACAGGGAAGCGTGGAGCTCGATGGCGTGAAGCTTCGCGATCCTAGGGGAACAATCAGGCTTGAGCCCGGCCAAGTTCTTCGCCTCGACAAAAAGCACGCAGTGCGAATTGGCTAGAAGCGGTCTCGAAAATAACCAGGGGTGCGATTCGTGGATCGAGCAGTCGTCATCGCGGCGACCTTGACGCCAAATAATGCACCTAGGCGCCATTCTTAACATCGCGCGACGGAGCGCCCGATCCACCTTCCGAGCAATTCTTGGGACCAGTTCCAATAGCCCGCGTACGGCAAAGAGCCATCCAAGCGTTGGCTTGGTGGCTCTTTCGAATTTCGTTTTCTTAGGCTCCAGCCGTTTGGAGCACGGGCAACACCGGCGCATGCTCGAGGTAGCTCGCCGCAATGCCTTCGAAGTGCGCTCGGATGCTACGCAGCTCGGCAGTCACAAAACTGTCGACAAAATTCAAGCGCCGATCCAGCCAGGCAACCAGCTTGTTCTTGATCTCATAGTGAACCGCAAGCGTGACCTCCGTGCAGGTTCGCCGAATCTCGGCGAAATCAACGATTCCCACAAGGTTAATATTGCCGCCCACGGACTCGAACGCATACTGATCTGGCGAGTCACTCTCGACCGACAAAAGGACTGTGTGAGCCTCAAAACCAAGCGGGCCGCGAAAGCTGAAATCGACCGTTTTCGATGAAGTCACGGTTGCCCTTGTCACCATAAGGAACTGCCGCCGATATGATTGGATACTGGCTAGTCGGGCTTTGCACTCTGCCGCCGGCTGACTCATATGTAAGGTTTTTTGTAAGAGCATAGGAGCAAGGGTTTATTACGTTAAACTTAGCAATCGCGATGCCATCCTGTTTTCCGAAGCAAAACCGGCGGAGTAACTGTCGGTCGTGTTCAGTTTCTTTACAGTCCTGTATCGAGCCGACACGCTAGATCTCGCTTGTCGAATCAATCATAACTCGCCAGTCAGCCGGCAGTTCCATCAGATTTTCACCTAATCCGGCAAACAATGGAACGTTGAGAATTTTCTTGAGAATATCGGCATTGGTCAGAGCCGCGATATCGCGCGTTGGGAGAGCGTCACTTAAGGCGACACCGACGCAACGCAGCTTGTGGGCTACAACGCATCGCACGGTGAGCGCCGCGTGATTGAGACAACCGAGCCGGTTCTGCGCCACCACCAAGATCGGCAATTTCATTTCGACGGCCAAATCGCTCATGAAATAGTCGGGACGAATCGGCACCATCCAGCCGCCCACTCCTTCGACCAGCACATGCTCAACCCGACTCTGAACAGTGTGAAAAGCAGCGAGGATACGCTCGATATCGATGTCCACCTCCTCGGTAAGGCTGCCCACAATCGGCGCTGCCGGCGTCTTCAGCCAGACTGGATTAATTTCGTTGATCGCTAGGCCGTCACTGCTGGCCGCGAGCAGAAGCTCTGCGTCTCGACGATCTCCGCAACAGATCGGTTTCATTCCGGCGCAGCTGGCTCCCGCGGCGCGCAATAGACGCAATAGTTGGACCGCGGTGTGCGTTTTGCCTACACCGGTATCTGTCCCGGTAATGAAAAGGCTCACGCGACCTGCTTTACGCGATCCGATGAGGTCGTCGCGCGACTTGCGCTGACCGTTTGCATCATCGACCGGAAAATCCTCGCGCCATCCAGGCTGCCGAGTCGCGCATCTGAGGCGCGATCAGGGTGAGGCATCAACCCAAAGACATTTCGTTCGCGATTGCAGATGCCGGCGATGTTTTCAATCGAACCGTTCGGATTCGCTTCGGGAACAATCCGGCCTTGGCTGTCCGCGTAGCGCAAAATCACTTGTCGATAGGCGTTGAGGTCTCGCAAGGTTTCTGCGTCCGCGAAGAAGCAACCTTCGCCATGCGCAACAGGCATGTGGAGAAGCGTCCCTTTCGGGAAGCCATGCGTGAACGGCGAATCGTCCACTTCCACGCGCGTCGTCACCATGTCACACACGAAGCGCAGCGAACGGTTCCGCACGAGCGCACCGGGCAAGAGACCGGCTTCGCAGAGAACCTGGAACCCGTTGCACGTACCGAGCACGAGCTTGCCGGCGCGCGCATCGCTGACTACCGCTTGCATGATTGGCGAAAAACGCGCGATGGCGCCACAACGCAGATAATCGCCATACGCGAATCCACCCGGCAGCACGATGGCGTCAAAATCGTCAAGCGACGTTGCCTTGTGCCAGACGTATTCCGCACGCAGGCCGTCGAGATCATTGATCCCGGCGACGCAATCCTGATCACAATTTGAACCGGGAAACTGGATGACAGCGAATTTCATCATTGTCGATCTAACGCGCGGCGGCGCGCTGCTCAGCGTGATAATCATTCACCACCAGGCACGCGTGAATGACTCCTGGAATCCAGCCGAGCAAAGTCAAAATGATACTGAGAAAGAAACTGGCGATGCGGCCCGTCATGAGTACCGCGAGCGGCGGCAGCACTACACAGAAAAAATATCGCAGCGCTTTCATTTCTCTTTACTGATTTCCCTCTGTCGCGCCGTAGCCTTGGCGGAGGCGGATGACCTCTGTAACTCGTAATCTTCGATCACTGGATTCGACAGCAAATCGCGGCAGAGCCCGCGCAATCGCGCCTCAAGGTCGCCATTTTGTCCATCGACATCGATCTCCATGTATTTGCCGATCCTGACGCTGCGCACCTCCGGCATTCCCAGATGCCGCATCGCATCGCGCACAGCGTTACCTTGCGGATCGAGCACCGCGGCCTTCGGCATGACGATGACTATCACTTTCATCACGCCACCATATTTGCGGCTGACCACGCGAACAAGTGCAATCCCGAATTTATACTTCCCGAACGACTTCGCTGGCTTTTTTATCTTCGCGCAATCCGACAAAAACCGGCGCACGCAATTTATTATCGCGGGTCCACTCGGCGAACTTAATCTCGCAAACGAAAACCGGGTTTACCCAATGCATTTTGCCCATCATGAAGGGCGTGATGGCTTGCACCCATTGCCCGTTTTGTTTCGATGGCAGATCGACAAACAGACAACTCTCCCTTTCTTGTTGCTGAAATTTCCTCTGTAAAGTTGCAAGCGATTTTGCAGTGAAGCCGGTGCCGACTTTGCCGGCGAAAACCAGTTTCTTGTTCTTGTAATAACCAACCAGAATCGCGCCGAAATGTTTGCGCGATCCCTGGGGCGGCGTGTATCCACCAATGACGAATTCCTGCTCGTTTACGCATTTGAGCTTAATCCATGCGCCGCTTCTACGCCCCGGTTCGTAAACCGAGTTGCGCTGTTTGCCAATAATTCCCTCGAGACCGCGACGCTTCACTTCTTTGAGCAATGGTTTCGCCTCTTCCCCAATCGCGCCCGAGTAACGGATTGGATCGCCTGCGTCCGCGCAGAGGTTTTCGAGAACATTTTTCCGCGCCTCCAATGACAGCCCGATCAAGGTTTTGCCGTCGAGCTGAAGCAGGTCAAATGCATAGAAATAAACGGGCAATTTCCGTCCTTCCATCTCGCGCGCTTGCAACAGTTGAAACGATGAGCGGCCTTCGTCATCGAGCGCGACCACTTCGCCGTCAATCACGCATTCGCGCGATGGCAAATTCCTTACCGCCTCGACAATTTCCGGGAAACGCCCGGCCAATTCATTCTTATTTCGCGACAACAGCGAAACTTTCTTGTCGGTCTTGACCACGATCAGCCGGATTCCGTCGAACTTGAGTTCGTAAATCCAATCTCCCGCGGCGGGCGGGTCCTTCACCAACCGCGGCTTCGTTGGATCGATGAAGCGGGCTTTGGCAGAGGGCAAATCTGGTAGGGCGCGACCGCCGGGCGCGCCGCGAATGTTCTCAGGGATAATTCCTCGGCGCGCCCGGCGGTCGCGCCCTACCCCGGAATCGGTTTGTTTATTGCGCCCTGCCTCTTTTTTTTTAATCGCCGTTCTGATGCGCGCTTTGAACTTTGAAGTCGCACTCGCATCTTTTTCCTCGCGATTGGATTCCCATTCGGCATCGCGATCTTGCGCGATTTGTTTCATCGTCCGCCCGGTCTTGACCGATTGATCTTCGAGTTTTTTGGAAATTGGTTTGGCGTCTGCTCCAGTTTTCAAGATTAGCCACTGACTCTTCTGGTCAGCGCCGCGGATGCGCACGAGTGTCCATTCGCCTTTGGCTTTTTTGCCACCAAGGACGAGATGCAATTTGCCTTCCTGAAACGATTTCGTGGGCTGCTCTCCGTAAACATAATAAGTGCCGCGGTCCCAAACCATCACCGTGCCGCCGCCGTAGTTTCCTTCGGGAATGACGCCCTCGAATTCTTCGTATTCGATCGGATGATCTTCGACTTCTACTGCCAGATGTTTTTCGCCTTTCTTCCAGGGAAGCCCTTTCGGAACGGCCCAGGATTTCAAGACGCCTTCCATTTGTAGCCGGAAATCGTAATGCAGACGGCGTGCATCATGTTTCTGGATGACAAAGCGAGACGCACCCCGCACTGCTTTTGGCAAAGGTTTGCCGCCCTTCGGTTCGGCCGTCTTCCGAAAATCGCGCTTCGCTTTGTACTCGGCCAGTCCCATTGATTTCGAATTTAGCCCCGAGCGCTTTCGGGGCCGCCACACAGTCTATGCCTCGGCGGGAACCGGTTCGCCAACGAGATAGCGAGTGAAGCGCCGGATAACGATGTTCTCGCCCAGCTCGGCGATCTTCGATTTCACCAGATCCTCAATCGTCTGGTCCGGATTCTTAATGAAAGCCTGTTCGAGCAGGCAAACAGTGCTGAAAAACTTATCGAGTTTTCCTTCGACAATTTTGTTCATCACGTTCTCCGGTTTGCCTTTGAGCTGCGCCTTGTAGATCTCGCGCTCGGCTTCGATGAGATTGCCCGGAACATCCGCGCGACTGACGTAAAGCGGATGCGCGGCAGCGATATGCAGCGTGATGTCCTTTACGACCTCGCGAAAATTCTCGTTCCTTGCCACAAAGTCGGTCTCACAGTTCACTTCCACGAGCACTCCGACTTTCCCCTGCAAGTGGATATAAGAAGCCACAATGCCTTCCTTCGCCGGGCGCGAGGCCTTTTTCCCCGCGATGGCGATGCCTTTCATTCGCAAAATTGCTTCTGCTGTTTCCAGTTCACCGCCGCTCTCTGCAAGAGCGCGCTTGCAATCCATAAAGCCGGCGTTGGTTTTTTCCCGGAGTTGCTTAACCAGTTGTGGGTCAATTTCCATGGGAAAGGAAAGTTAAAAAGTTGAAGCGTTAAAGCGTTGAATCGTTAAATGTTCCCCCGTTAGGATGTAACGATTTTCGCGTTCCAACCTTTTTATGCCGACACACCCGCCATTTCGACCTGCTCGCGAATCCGAGCTTCGCTGCTTGCCGAAACAATGGCGTCCACGAGCTTTTGCAGAATCACGCGAATAGCGCGAATCGCATCATCGTTTCCAGCGATTGGATAGTCGATCAGCTCAGGATCGGCGTTCGTGTCGACGATGGCGACGACTGGAATCCCGAGACGTCGCGCCTCATTCACCGCGTTTTGCTCACGGGTTGTGTCGATTACCACCAAGGCGTCGGGCAACTGCGACATCTCGAGTATCCCATCGAGATTGCGCCGGAGCTTCGCGGCCTCGCGATTAAGCGCCGCCAACTCCTGTTTGCCCATCTTCTTGTATTCCGGCGATCGCTCGATCTGCTCAATGTATTTCAATCGACCAATGCTCTTGCGAATAGTCGAGAGATTAGTCAGCGTGCCTCCAAGCCACCTCTGATTGACGTAAAATTGGCCGCAAGCGAGCGCCGCTTCCTTTATCGCTTGCTGCGCCTGTCTCTTGCAGCCCACGAACAAGATCTTGCCTCCGCGGCGGGTGACTTCCTGAAGAAACCCCGTGGCACGCTGAAGCTGCTTCACTGTTTCATCAAGATTGATGATATAAATCTGGTTGCGCTGCTCGAAAATGAACGGCTTCATTTTCGGGTTCCACCGCTTTGTCTGGTGCCCAAAATGTACGCCCGCTTCGAGAAGCTCCGGCACTAATTCTGTTGTCTCAGCCATAAAAAAATCACGCCGGCGCAGGGGCACGGCGGGTGACGAATATGCTATTGCACCCGGCGAGTGGCAAATTCAATTTCCATCAATCGTCATTTCGCTCGCGATGTCCGCTCTGCGTAGCGCGCCAGAACCCAGCAGAAATCGGAAAGGCGATTCAGGTAGCGCAGAATCTCCGGGTTAAGATCTTTTTCATCGGCCATGAACGTGGCGATGCGCCGTTCGGCGCGACGGCAAGTTGCGCGGGCGAAATCGAGAGCCGCCGAAACCGCCGTTCCCCCGGGGATGACCCAGTCTTTCGGGTAGAGAAATTTGTCTTTCTCAAGATCGACAATTACGGCTGTGATCCGGTCGACCATCGCAGCTGTGGCGACGTGAAAGCCATCTTTGACGTAACGTTCTCGATCTTGCGGCGTCGTTGCCAGCTCACCCATCACAACGATCAAGTCTTTTTGCACGGCGAAGATTTCACTCGAAAGAAGCTTTTCGTTCGAAATGGATCGGGCGAGACCGAGGGCTGCAGTCAGTTCATCGACATACCCGTAGGCATCGACGCGCGGATCAGCCTTCAATACGCGCCGGCCGTACATAAGCGAGGTTTCACCCTTATCGCCGGTCTTGGTTACGATCGACACTAGACGAACTGTAGGGCGTTTCTGTGAAACGCCAATCCATTCGGCAGCGCCAGGCACAGATGCCCTACAGGAATCACCCAATCGCTGGCTGCGGCTCGGCTTCTTCCATCACCGGCGCGCCAATCGGCTCGCCTTTTTCAACGAGCCTGATCTCGCGATGCTCGGGGAACCCTGTGCCAGCCGGGATTAAGTGGCCCATGATCACGTTTTCCTTGAAGCCACGCAGTTTATCGACTTTGCCGAGAGTGGCCGCTTCGGTAAGCACTCGAGTCGTATCCTGGAACGACGCGGCCGAAATAAAGCTGTCGGTTTCTAGTGAAGCTTTCGTTATGCCGAGCAGTACAGGTGTGGCTTCGGCCGGTTTACCGCCTTGTTCAACCACGCGCTGATTTTCGGCTTCAAAGTCGATTCGGTCGACTTGATCGCCCCAGAGCAATGAAGTGTCGCCGGGATCGGTAATTTTCACTTTGCGCAACATCTGGCGCACGATGATTTCGATGTGCTTGTCATTGATCTCCACGCCTTGCAGCCGATATACCTCCTGCACTTCGTTGACCAAATGTTCCTGCAGATCCTGAGGTCCGCAGACTTCGAGGATTTCGTGAGGAACAACAGGACCTTCGGTAAGTTGCTGACCTTTCTTCACGAAATCGCCCTTGAAGACGATAATGTGTTTAGTGAGCGGAATCAGATGCTCTTCCTCGGCCCCAGTCTCGGGATCCTTTAGAATCAGCCGTCGTTTTCCGCGGACAGTTCCGCCCATCTCGACAATTCCATCGATCTTGGCAATCTCCGCCGCGTCCTTCGGCCGGCGTGCTTCGAACAATTCGGCCACGCGCGGCAAACCGCCTGTGATGTCTTTTGTTTTTGCGACTTTACGTGGCGTTTTTGCGAGCAATGCGCCCGCGCGCACTTTCTGGCCTTCTTCAACGATGACGTGCGCGCCAGCCGGGATCGAATAACTCGCGAGCACTTCCTTCTTGTCGTCCACGATGACAATCTGCGGATGCAAATCCTCTTTGTGTTCGATAATGACCGTGCCCATGAGGCCAGTCGCTTCATCTACGTCACGCTTGATCGTGACACCGGCGATCATGTCGCGGAATTCGACCTTGCCGCCTTTGTCAGTGAGAATCGGCACGTTGTATGGGTCCCATTGCACGAAGGTTTCGCCTTTCTTGACTGCGGCGCCGTCGTCTTTAGAGATCATTGAGCCGATAACCACGTTGTAACGCTCAAGTTCGCGGCCTTCTGCGTTGTGCACGCTGATTGAGCCGTTCTTATTCAAAACGATCCAGCTGCCGTCGAGCGCCTGCACCGTTCGCAGGTCGTTGAACCGAACACCGCCGTCGTTCTTCGCCTTGATGATTGGTTGCTTAAACGTTTGGCTGGCAGTGCCGCCGATGTGGAAGGTCCGCATCGTCAATTGTGTCCCAGGCTCACCGATTGATTGGGCCGCAATAATCCCAACGGCTTCGCCGAGTTTAACGAACTGCCCAGTAGCGAGATTGCGTCCGTAGCACATTGCACACACGCCACGGCTACACTCGCAGGTAAGAACCGAACGAATCTTCAAGCTCTCAACGCCCACCCGTTGAAGTTCTGCGGCGATCTTTTCGTCGATCAACTGATTCGCTTTGACGATTTTCTTCTTCTTATCCACGGGGTCAGCAATCGTCTCGCAACTCACGCGACCAATAATGCGCTGACCCAGATCGACAACTTCCTCGTCGCCCTCGTAAATCGAGCGCACCACGATGCCGTTTACGGTGCCGCAATCTTCCTCGTTAATGATCACGTCCTGCGCCGCGTCGACCAGTTTGCGCGTCAGATAACCTGAGTCAGCAGTTTTGAGCGCCGTGTCAGCTAGCCCTTTACGCGCTCCGTGAGTGGAAATGAAATATTCGAGCACGGTGAGCCCCTCGCGGAAGTTCGACGTGATCGGGCGCTCGATGATTTCTCCCGAGGGTTTGGCCATCAAACCACGCATGCCCGCAAGCTGACGCACCTGTTGGCGGTTGCCGCGTGACCCGGAATCGACCATCAAGTAAACAGGATTCAGTTCTTTGCGACCCTCATTGTGTTCGAGAGTACGGAACATCACACTGGAAATTTCATCTCCCGCGTGTGTCCAGATGTCGATGATCTTGTTGTACCGCTCGCCATCAGTGATGATGCCCTTGCGATATTGCTGCTCAACCTGCCGGATCTGCTTGTAAGCATTTTCGAGCTCCGTCTGTTTCTCTTTCGGAATGATCATATCCGAAATTCCAATTGAGATGCCGGCCTTGGTCGCTTCGGCGAAACCGAGCTCTTTCAATTTGTCCAGCGTCGCGACCGTTTCTGCCGGTCCCGCGATTTGGTAACAGCGCCAAATGATGTCGCTCAGTTGCTTCTTACCCGCGGCCTTGTTAAAAAATCCCAGTCGCTTAGGCCAAATCTCATTGAAAACGACACGGCCGGCCGTGGTCTCGATAGTTTTACCCTCAGCATTTCCATAGATCGTTTGCCGGCCGAAATCGGGGTTCTTAATCCGGATGCGGTCGTGCGTGCGGATGCTTCCTTCCGCCATTGCAAATTCCACTTCGGCCGCATCAGAGAACAGCGAGAGACGCTGGCCATCCTTGCCCGTGCCACGTGGGTTTTGCGTAAGGTAATAACAGCCGAGCGTGATGTCCTGGGAGGGCGTTGTGATCGGCTTGCCGCTGGATGGCGAGAAAATGTTATTCGGGGCGAGCATAAGCATGCGCGCTTCCATTTGGGCCTCCACCGAGAGCGGCACGTGCACGGCCATCTGATCGCCGTCGAAGTCCGCATTGTAAGCGGTGCAGACCAGCGGATGGATGCGAATGGCTTCGCCCTCGATCAACTGCGGCTCAAAAGCCTGAATTGATAGTCGATGCAAGGTCGGCGCGCGATTGAGCAAGACCGGATGACCTTTGGTCACTTCATCGAGGATGTCCCAGACCTCGGGCGTCTGCCGCTCGATCATCTTTTTCGCGCTGCGGACGGTGTGCACATAGCCGAGGTCTTTCAGCCGGCGGATAATGAACGGCTCGAAAAGAACCAGCGCCATCTTCTTCGGCAGACCGCATTGATGAAGTTTCAGTTCGGGACCGATAACAATAACGGAGCGGCCCGAGTAATCGACACGCTTGCCGAGCAAGTTTTGCCGGAAACGTCCGCCCTTGCCCTTGAGCATGTCACTCAGGGACTTGAGAGGCCGATTGCCGGCGCCGGTGACAGCGCGGCCGTGGCGGCCATTGTCGAACAAAGCGTCAACCGCTTCCTGCAACATCCGTTTCTCATTGCGAATAATGACGTCCGGGGTTTTGAGCAGGAGCAGGTTTTTGAGTCGGTTATTGCGATTGATCACCCGACGATAAAGATCGTTTAGATCCGAGGTCGCGAAGCGCCCCCCTTCGAGCGGAACCAGCGGACGCAAATCCGGCGGAATGACCGGCAGCACATCGAGAATCATCCATTCGGGACGTGCGTGTGAATTCTGGAAGCCTTGAACAAGCTTGAGACGTTTTGCGAGTTTCTTGCGAATCTGTTTGCTCTTCGTGGCGCCCATCGCCTTCTCGAGCTCTTTGTTGAGCTTGTTGAGGTCGATCTCGGCGAGGAGTTTCTTGATCGCTTCCGCGCCCATGCCGGCAATAAAGTCATCGCCATAATGCTCCTGTGCCTCGCGGTATTCGACTTCGTTAAGCAATTGTGTTTTCTGCAACGGTGTCTTGCCGGCGTCGATGACAATGTAGTCCTCGTAATAAATGACGCGCTCCAGCTGCCGCGCACTCATATCGAGCATCAACCCGATCCGCGATGGCATGCATTTGTAGAACCAGATGTGCGAAACGGGCACTGCCAATTCGATGTGGCCCATCCGTTCGCGGCGGACGCGCGCAAGCGTCACTTCGACGCCGCAGCGGTCGCAGATCACCCCTTTATGCTTGATGCGCTTGTATTTCCCGCACGAACATTCCCAATCGCGCGTTGGACCAAAAATGCGCTCGCAGAAAAGGCCGCCCTTCTCCGGTTTGAACGTGCGGTAATTGATTGTCTCAGGATTTTTGACTTCGCCTTTGCTCCACGAGCGCATCGTGTCGCTCGACGCAACACCAATCGCGACTTGATCAAAACCCACGGGGCGCTCTTCGCCCACTAACTCACGCCAGGAATGTTCGTTCATGATTTATCCAGGTAATTTGTCGATTTAAATTTTATGCGACGTTCTCCAGAAAACTGCTGGGTGCCTGGCCACCGACCTTCACGTCGAGACCGAGGCTCTGCATTTCTTTGATGAGCACGTTGAAAGATTCAGGTGTTCCCGCTTCGAGTGAATTGTCACCCTTGACGATCGATTCATAGATGCGGGTCCGTCCCTGCACGTCGTCGGACTTTACCGTGAGCAACTCCTGCAATGTGTAGGCGGCTCCGTACGCTTCCAACGCCCAGACCTCCATTTCGCCAAAGCGTTGTCCGCCGTATTGCGCCTTACCCCCGAGCGGCTGCTGCGTGACGAGCGAGTACGGCCCCACCGCACGAGCGTGAATCTTGTCCGCCACCAAATGGCCCAGTTTCATCATATAGATATAGCCAACCACCACTTCTTGATCGAAAGGATCCCCGGTGCGTCCATCAAAAAGCTGCGCTTTACCGTTTTCCTGCACCCAGGTGAAACCTTCCTTCTTTTTGGCATCATGGAGATATTCGCGAATTTTTTTCTCCTTGATTCCGTCGAAGACCGGAGTCGCGACTTTGAATCCGAGTGCCTTCGCAGCAACTCCCAGATGGGTTTCCAGGACCTGCCCGACGTTCATTCGGCTCGGCACGCCTAGCGGATTAAGGACAATTTCAACCGGTGTTCCGTCCGCCAGAAAAGGCATGTCTTCTTCAGGCACGATGCGGGCAACGACGCCTTTGTTGCCGTGGCGACCAGCCATCTTGTCGCCGACACTTAACTTGCGCTTGCTCGCGATATAAACCTTAACCTGCTTGATAATCCCCGGATCGACATCATCGCCGCTCTCCACGCGGTCCGTGGCGCGATCGCGTTCGAGTTCCAGCTCTGCGAACTTGTGCTCATAAGAACCAATGATTTCGCGGATCTTATTGCGGATCGGGCTCGGATCGATCTCGATGTGATCGTGCACGTTTGCAAGCTTTCGCAACAGTGTTTTGGTGATCTTACGATTGGCTGGAATAATGATTTCGCCAGTTTCGGCGTTTACAACATCGAGAGGGATTTTTTCTCCCAGCAGGATATTCGAAAGCGAATCGGTCAGCTGCTCCGTTAGATCCTCTTTCTTGCGTTTATGCTCTTCGCCGATCGTTTTGAGCTGTCGTTTGGTTTCCGCCGGGGTGAGTTTTTCTCGCGAAACTTCGCGGCGCGAAGAAACCTTTACGTCCATCACGATTCCGTAAGTGCCAGATGGAACGGTAAGCGAGGTGTCTTTCACGTCCGCAGCTTTCTCGCCAAAAATGGCGCGGAGCAGGCGTTCTTCCGGCGCCAATTCGGTCTCGCTCTTCGGCGTAATCTTGCCAACGAGAATGTCGCCCGGCTTGACTTCCGCACCGACCCGCACAACGCCATCCGGACCCAGATTGCGTAAAGCTTCCTCGCTGACATTGGGAATGTCGCGCGTGATCTCTTCTGGTCCAAGTTTGGTATCGCGCGCTCCGATCTCGAATTCATCGATGTGGATGGAAGTATAAATGTCCTCCTTCACCACTTTCTCCGAGATCATGATGGCATCTTCAAAGTTGTACCCGTTCCATGGCATGAACGCGACGAGCACATTGCGGCCCAAGGCAAGTTCGCCATGCTTGGTATTCGGACCATCGGCGATGACTTGACCGCGTTTCACATGCTGGCCTTTGCGCACGATCGGCTTTTGATTCACGCACGTCCCAGCGTTTGAGCGCATGAACTTGCGCAATTCATAAACGTGAAGTCCCGCCTCCGGGTCCGTTTTTAGCTTTTTTTTGCCCTCGGGCAGATGCCCGTCCTTAGTGACAACGATCTGGTCCGCTGTCACCCAAGCGACCTTGCCGCTCTCGGTCGCGAGAACAACGGCATGCGAATCGCGCGCCACCTTTTCCTCCAATCCGGTGCCCACGAGCGGCGCCTCGGAAACAATGAGCGGCACGCCCTGGCGTTGCATATTGGAACCCATAAGCGCTCGGTTCGCGTCGTCGTGTTCGAGGAACGGAATGAGGCCCGCTGCCACCGAAACAAGCTGCTTCGGCGACACGTCCATATAATGCACTTTCGACGGATCGACTTCGAGGAAGTCACCGCGATACCGCACCGAAACTTTTTCCCCCGTGAAATGTCCTCGCCCGTCAATGGGAGCATTCGCTTGCGCAACGAGAAAATTCTCTTCACGGTCGCCCGTGAGATAGTCAATCTGATCCGTCACGCGGCCGTTTTCCACTTTGCGATATGGCGTTTCGATAAAACCGAATTCATTGATGCGCGCGAAAGTGCTCATCGAACTGATCAGGCCGATGTTTGGACCTTCTGGCGTCTCGATCGGACAAATGCGGCCGTAATGCGATGGATGAACGTCGCGCACTTCGAACCCAGCGCGTTCACGACTCAAACCTCCAGGGCCAAGAGCTGACAAGCGACGTTTGTGCGTCAACTCCGCGAGCGGATTGGTTTGATCCATGAACTGCGAAAGCTGCGACCGGCCAAAGAAATCGCGGATAACTGCACTGAGCGCCTTCGGATTAATCAGCTTTTGCGGCGTCATCCCATCCACATTGATGTCGAACAGCGTCATACGCTCTTTGACCAGACGTTCGGTCCGAGCAAGACCAATACGGCACTGATTCGCCAGCAATTCGCCAACCGTGCGCACCCGACGACTGCCCAAATGATCGATATCGTCGAGCGTACCCTCACCCCGGCGCAAATTGATCAAATACTTGATCGCCGCGATAAAATCTTTGTCGGTCAAGATCCGCTCAGTGGGATCGACGTTGATCCCGAGTTTCTGGTTGATTTTGTACCGCCCGACGCGTCCAAGATCATATTTTTTAGGATCAAAGAAGAGTCGCTTAAGCAAGGCGCGGGCATTCGCTACCGTCGGTGGATCACCCGGTCGAAGACGCCGGTAAATATCCTTGAGCGCTTCCTCCTGGTCATGGGCCGGATCTTTCCTAAGCGCCTTCACGACCGTGTCATCGTGCGAAATGTCGATCACTTTCACCTCGTGAATCTTGAGCGCCATGATCTGGCGGACGGTCGCCAGAGTCAGCGGCTCGAACGCGCGCGCTACCGTCACCTCGCCGTCACGAATCTCGGCAGTGAGCACTTTGGTGGCCAGCTTTTCTTCGTCGAGTCTCTCGCTCAGCTTCAGATTTTCGATATTGTAAAAGAGTTTGATAACTTCTTCGTCGGATCCGTAGCCAAGCGCGCGGAGGAACGTAGTGGCGAGAAACTTGCGGCGACGCTTGCGTCGATCGAGATAAATGTAAAGAAGATCAGCCGTATCAAATTGCACCTCAATCCACGAACCCCGATCCGGAATGATGCGAAAGCTGTAGAGCACTTTTCCGTTCATGTGAACGGTCGATTCAAAAGCGATGCCGGGGGAGCGGTGCAGCTGGCTCACCACCACACGCTCAGCGCCATTAATGACGAACGTGCCTTGCGGCGTCATGAGCGGGATTTCGCCCATGTAAACCTTCTCTTGCTTGGTGCCTTTTTCCTCCCGCAACTGGAACGTGACGTGCAATGGCGCGCTGTATGTTTGTCCTTCGCGCTGCGCCTCGAGCGCCCTCAATTTCGGCTCGCCAATTTCATAGTGACTGAAATCAAGCACCGCCTTTTCATCGTAGCTCTCGATCGGGAAGACCTCCTTGAAAACAGCCTGGAGACCCTGATTTTTCCGCTTTGAAAACCAAACGTCCTTCTGGAGAAAATCGACATACGAATTGAGCTGAACCTCAATCAGATTCGGCGGTTCGATGCCTTCTTTGATGCTTCCGAAGTAAATGCGTTCCGACATAATCACTAGACCAAGAGTTAGCCCTCGCAGCGGCCACACCAAATCGCGGCCGACGCGGGCAAGATTTTACGGGATCAGCGACGAGCGAGGGGTATAAAAATCGCGCCAAAACAGCGACCTGTCAAATTCCCCACCGTTTTGCTGCCAGTTCTGTGTTCCGCCCTCGACTGCCGAGTTAAAAATATACTCTACCTAGCTTTAACCAAATCTGACCGTACTCCAAATCCGCCGCTGCGCAAGTACTTCCTTCCGGGGCGCGCGGCCACTTAAAATCGAATTACTTATTTGATTTCGACTTTTGCGCCCGCAGCCTCGATTTTTTTCTTGATCTCGTCCGCCTCCTGCTTGGTCACGCCTTCCTTGATTGTTTTGGGCGCTCCTTCGACCAGCGCCTTTGCTTCCGCCAGGCCAAGTCCCGGGACTGCGCCGCGGACCTCCTTGATCACAGCAATTTTGTTTGCCCCCATTTCTTTGAGGATCACGTCAAACGAAGTTTTTTCCTCAGCCGCTGGAGCTGCGGTTCCACCAGGGGCGCCCGCTGCAGCGGGACCCGCCGCGACTGCTACCGGCGCGGCGGCGCTCACACCCCATTTTTCCTCAAGTTGCTTGACCAATCCAGCAATCTCCAGCACCGACAAGTTACTGAGTTGCTCCACCAATTTTTCTGTATCTGCCATTTTTTTTTCTCCGATTGCCGCCTCCGAAAGCCTTCGGAGAATTAAAGCCGATAGCCATCGGCCCGGACAGTTTGTATTTTATTACTATGTTTTTTGTAGCCATTCGGCAGGCGATGCGCCTGCCCCTACAAAATCTATGTCGCTGGCGCACCCTCCTTTTCTGCCTTTGCCTTCAGCAATCGCGCGAATGCTGCGCCTGGTTCATTCAGCAGCCGAACCAGACGGGTTGCCGGCGACAAAAGCAGTCCCAGCAATTGCGCCTGCAACGTTTCGCGCGGGGGCAATTCTGCCAATGTGTCCAAATCCGCGGCGGAAAGAACGGCGCGGTCGACAAAGCCAACCTTGAGGGCCGCGATCTTAAATTCGGTCGCAAACGTCTTAAAAATTTTGGCGACTGGCGCTACATCTTTTTCCCCGGTGACAACTGCCGTTTGTCCCACCAACTGGTCGCCTACGTGTGGGAAACCGGAATCCGCCATGGCCCGCTTAATGAAATTGTTTTTCACCACGTGCACTTCCGCGCCTATCGGCACCAGCCGGTTCCGCAATTCGCTGAAATCAGCGACCTTCATGCGCTGATAATCGGTCACGAGCACGAACGGCGAGCGTTTCAATTTCTCCGACAGATCTAAGACGATGCTGGCTTTTTCTGCTCTCATTTACTGTGAAATTGAACGTTGGGCCTCCGACGGCCGTCGAGGTTTTTTTTGATCATTTCTTACACACTCAAATACGGCGCTGGATCGACGCGGACTCCTGGAGACATCGTCGCACTAATTGTCACGCCTTCAAGGTAACGCCCTTTCGCCGTCGCAGGCCGCGCCCGCACAACCGCTTCGATCACTGCATTTCCATTCTCCACCAGCGCTTGTTCTTCAAAGGAAAATTTTCCAACCGGCACCGCGACATTGCCGTTCTTGTCGAGCTTGAATTCCACGCGACCTGCCTTCACCTCCTGCACCGCTTTTGCAGTATCGTCAGTTACGGTCCCAGTTCTGGGATTAGGCATGAGTCCGCGCGGTCCAAGCACCTTCCCGAGCTTTCGCACCTCCGCCATTGCTGCCGGCGTGGCGATCGCAATATCAAAATCTTGAAAACCTTCTTGGCATTTCTGAATCAGGTCTTTCATCCCGACAAATTCTGCGCCGGCCTCCCTGGCCGCTTTGGCTGCCTCACCCTCCGCGAAAACGAGTACGCGCACCTTTTTCCCGCTGCCGTGCGGAAGCGGGCAGGTCCCCCGCACCATTTGATCTGATTGCTTGGGATCAACACCAAGCCGGAACGAAACCGTCACGGTCTGATCGAACTTCGTCGGCGGAAACTTCTTCAACGTCATAACCGCATCGGTGAGATTGTAAGCCGTAGTGGGATCCACTTGCTGCGCGGCAGCGCGATAACGTTTGCTTCGATTCTTTTGCATGTTCTGTGCAGTTCGACCGCTCCGCTCGTCTAATAGAGGCGACAAGGCTCCTGCGTAATGGTTAGGCTGCTCAACCCAACTGCAGGACGGGGAACCTAGCGGCTATCTTTACCTTGTCAAAATCAACTTCGATTCATAGACCGCAGTCGCGCATCTTAATCGACCGGAAACGCGATATGCGGGTTTTCCGTCGATTCGGCAGCCGCTTGCACGATCGGTGGTCCACTCCTGACGATTTTGCCCTCTTTCATCACGAACGAGACGCGCTCGGTCGCGGTGATGTCGGAAGTCGGATCGCTCGGCATTGCGATGACATCGGCCAGTTTCCCTTTTTCCAGCGTGCCCACTTCCTGCGCAATACCGAGAAGCTCGGCATCACTTACCGTGGCAGATTTCAACGCATCGATCGGCGCCATCCCGAGATCGACCATTAACTTAAACTCTTTCGCGTTTTGGCCGTGCGGAAAAACAGCCGCGTCAGTCCCAAATGAAATTTTCACCCCCATCTTTACCGCGCTGCGAAACATGTCCGATCGGGCGGCGCCGGCCGCTTTGGCTTTGGCTTGCAACGCTGGCGGATAATTGTCGAGCTTGCTCCTAATCCATTCGGTCGCCATAAGTGTCGGCGTGAGGAACGTGCCTTTGTTTTTCATCCGAGTGAGCGTTTCCGGTTTCATAAAGGAACCGTGCTCGATCGAATCAACACCGGCCTCGATCGCTTCGCGGGCGGCTTGATCACCGTGACAATGCACAGCCACTTTTTTGCGCAACCGATGCGACTCGTCTACTAGAGCCGCCATTTCGGACGGAGTTAGCTGAGGAGTATCTACTTCATCGGCCAACGAGAGAACGCCGCCAGAGACGGCAGCCTTGATCACATCCGCGCCGTTCTTTACTTCAAAGCGCACAGCCTTTCGGATTTCCTCAGGTCCATCCGCGATTCCATCAGTGTAATCGGGCTCGCGTCCAAAAAGAAAATCGCGAAATCCACTGGTCGGATCGAAGTGTCCGCCGGTTGCGCCGATTCCTTTAGTCGCCACGAGCATGCGCGGACCGACGATTAGCCCTTTGTTAATCGAATTGCGCAGCGCTACATCGACAAATTCGCGGCTGCCGACAAACCGACTGCCCAAGTCCCGCACGGTGGTAAAACCGGCTTCGATCGTCGCGCGAGCGAAGGTTGTCGCGCGGATTGCTTGCTCGGAGACATCGAGATCTAGCTCGTGCAGCCGGCGCAGATTGTAATCGCCGGAGTAATCCAGCGTGAGATGGGTGTGCGCGTCGATAAAGCCCGGGGAAAGCGTCGCATCGCCAAGATCGATCACCTTCGCGCCGCCTGGGATCGTCAGATTGCTGCCAACATCGACAATCTTATCGCCTTGGACGATGATAACGCCGTGTTGCACGAGCGTTTTCGATTTCCCATCGAACATGCGCTCGGCTTTGAGCGCGATCATCTGATCGGCTGCGTAAGCCGTAACTCCAAGACACAAGAAAATTACAACAACGCGAGACGTAATTCTCATCGTGCCGGTTTAGACGCAATTCGCCAGGCTGGCAAGGAAGGAATGCCCGAATGTGAGTGAACCTGTTCCTAAAGCGACGTCGAAACCCACCCGCTATGGGTTTCGCACCTTAGCCGTACTTTCCGCAAGCCCTTGTTGCGCCGAGGCGAGACCGGGATCGAGCGCGAGCGCCTGCCTAAACGCAGCAATGGCGCGCGCGTGCTGGTTGAATACCGCGAGATAGCGCCCCCGATTGATAAGCATGCTCGTATAGACCGGTAATACCTTGAGGTTTACTACGTCGTCTTCCTCGAATCGCAGGGTCCCGTCAACCAGACCACGGGTCTGGAGGCGCAGGTCGCGCGGATCGCGAAAACTTTGCTCGACCGCAAGGTTGAAGACGAGTCCTTGCGGAACAAGTTGATAGTTTTGAGTGAGCCACCTTGTCAGCTCACCGTTAGTCGTGTCGGCGAATAACAAGTCTCTCGTAATGTAAACTGGCGCGACTTTGCTCTCGTTGGTCACAATTGACTGGATCATCTCCAAAAATGCCGCAGTGATCCTTTGAGTGAGCGCCTGGTTCGTGGCAAATGCGCCAGGGTCGCGCTCCCATTCTTTGAGATTCTCAACAAAAATGGCGATCTTCTCGCGCGACCGCTGGACCAAACCAGGGTAAGCGTGTCTCAGATAATCGAAATACCACGAACGACGCAGGAGGTTAATGTCCACAACTTTTACGTCGGGCCGGCGATGTTCCACCTCCTGTGCATAGAACATCGGAGACTCGACCTGCCAGTCGAGCGTAAGTAAGAGGCCGTTGGACTCGATCGCGCTGAGGAGATTTTCTACATAATCGTGCGCGATAAAGTAATGTCTGCGATTATTGAAAGGCCAGTTCGCCGTTAAAGGGATCGCGGAAGTAAGCAAAACAGCAATCGCAGCGACCGCGTATGTTCTCCCAACCGGCATGGGACTGGAGACGACACGCTGGATCAACCAACGAATGCCGTACCCGGCGGGAATCGCGATCGAAATAAACACCGGCAGATAGTACGCATCCTTGTCCTCCGCAATTTCGTAGCTGAGGTCGTAAGCCAAATTGGCAATGACGATAAACAGGAGAAACCAGAAGGTTGTGCGGTCTTTTTTGAAAGCGTTGACGAGGCCGGCGAAGGCCAGGGCTAGCGGCAAGGGCAGCCAGGACAGGCCGAATTCACGGAGGGCCATTCTGCAAAATTCAACAAACTGCTCCCCCATTATCTTCGGCGTAAAGGAGAGGAACACCCGATACTGCCGGCCAGTGATGTGCCACCATATCTCTTGCAGCGAACGCGGATTGCCCCAGTTGATGACAGGCGCGCGCAACGCCGCAAGCGGCAGGTAGGTATAAACAGCGACTAGAGCGCCAACCGAAATCAATGCAGCGAATACCAATCGCCGACTCGTGAAGAACCTCAGACCTTCAGTCCTGTAGACAACGACGCTCAGCGCCGGAAGTACCAGTGCCACAGTAACGTGATGAACTCCGAGCGCGAGCGCAAAGACAAGGGCAGCGGCATAAAGAAAAGTGTCGTGACCGGTGATTGCCGACGTGGCGTGACCGGCATCCATCGCCGCACCGATATCTCTCCGGTCTGCAATGATGCGCCGCCGCCACCGAAGCATCAGAAAGAAGATAGCGAGGATGAGCAGCGTGTTGAGAGCATAAACTTCGGTGATCGTCGCATAAAACCAGAGCGTGCGGGAGAACGCCATGAGCAAGCCCGCGCCCAGCGCAGGCGCAAACACCAAAAGGTGGCCGATCCCGGAATCCTGAGCCTTTTTACTCTGCTGCGCGCTCTTCTTTCTTCGCTTCGACGCGGCGAGATATGAAGCAGTAATCATTAACTCTGCCACAACAAGAGTGAGCATCGCGGAAGCGAGCGCGGCAAAAAGCGCGGAAGAAAAATTGACGCGCATCGCAACGTTTCCTAAGGGCACGAGCGATGCGAGATGGGCAAGAAGAACCCAAAGAGGAAACCCGGGTGGGTGCGCCACTCCCAAGCCGTGAGCGACCACAATTAGCTCCCCGCTATCGACCAAAGTAACCGTCGGAGCGAGCGTCCAGCTATAAAGCAGAAGCGCCGCAAGAAACACCATACTGGCGCAGAGGAACTCTGCACGGGACGAAGGAATTGTTCCAGCATTCATCTCCCGGTCCAATTTTGACTCCGGCACGGATCCCATCGCCCTCTCCCAAGTCTGTTCCTTATGAGATTGTTTGTTCTTCGAAAGCCCGCGGGGCATGGCCTATCGTCCCGGCAAACTCGCTTTCCTGCAAACCATGGATCAAGGAACCTTGGACGCTGCCCGCAATTCAACTTTCTTGTCTACCCCGATCCTCTTCGCTTGAATCGAGCGAAATGAAACGCCGAAATTTTTGGCGAGCCCCGATTATTTCGGGATTGTCAATCTTAGTTGCGGCGCTCTCCGTGGGCTTCGCTGCAAATATCGTTGCGCAAATTCCAACTCCTTCGCCATCACCATCACAACCGCCTCCGGACTACGACCTCCGCTGGGGCGTAAAGATTCCGATGCGCGACAAGGTCGAGCTGAACGCGACGCTCTATTTGCCAAAGACGCCGGATGGATTGCTGTCGAAGACGCCAGTGATCTTCACGCTCACACCTTATATTTCCGACACGTATCACGCCCGGGCCGCGTACTTTGCATCACACGGCTACACATTTGCGCTTGTCGATGTTCGCGGGCGCGGAAACTCAGCGGGCGAATTTGAACCGTTCGCCAATGAAGGGCGCGACGGTCACGACGTCGTGGAATGGCTGGCCCAACAACCGTTCTGCGACGGTAAAGTGGCAATGTGGGGCGGTTCGTACGCAGGCTTCGATCAATGGGCGACCGCGAAAGAGTTACCGCCGCATCTTGCCACAATCGTGCCCGCCGCTGCCGCTCATCCGCCACTCGATTACCCCTCCTACAACAACGTCGGCGAAACTTACGACATGCAATGGTTTACTCTCACCAGCGGCCGCGCCGGACAGCAAAATCTTTTTGCCGATCAAAAATTTTGGCGCACCCAATTTCTCGACGCCTACAAAAAACACATCGCGTTCAAAACCCTCGATTCGTTTGTCGCAAATCCATCAGTTAACTTTCAACGTATTCTCAAACATCCGACGGCCGACACGTACTACGACGCGATGGTGCCAACTCGCGAGCAATTTCAAAAAATCAGACTACCGATTTTGACGATTACAGGCCAGTACGACGGCGACGAGCTCGGGGCACTCACATTTTATCGCGATCATCTGGCGAACGCTTCGTCTGAAGCGCGTGCAAAACATTTTCTCATAATCGGGCCATGGGACCACGCCGGGACGCGCACGCCCACCGATGAAGTGGGGGGCGTCAAATTTGGCGGCGCGGGAATTGTCGATCTTAACGAGCTGCATCGGCAGTGGTACGACTGGACGATGAAGAACGGCACCAGGCCGGAGTTCCTCAAAAACCAAGTCGCTTATTACTTGCTCGCACTCGGAAATACAGGCGCGAACGGCGAATGGAAATACGCTGACAGCCTCGAAACGTTAACGGCAAATCCGCGAGCTTTTTATCTCGATTCAAAAAATGGCGACGCCAACGGGGTCTTTCGTTCGGGAATGCTAAGGGAAAAACCGCCTAGCCAAGGCGCGGACCAATTCACGTACGATCCACTCGACACGCACCGGGGCGAGAATGTGGAAGGAACCGACCCGAAAGAAAAGACCGCAGGCATCGATCAAACTTATGCTCTGAGCATCGGCAGCGACGGCTTGGTTTATCACTGCAATCCGCTGCCTCGTGAAACGCCGCTGGTGGGTTGTCCGCAGCTGACGCTTTGGGTTTCCATCGATACGCCCGATACCGATCTGAAAGCCGATCTGTACGAAATTCAACCCGATGGAACGAGCATCGCGCTCTGGAGTGATCTACGCCGTTTGCGTTATCGCGACTCGTTGCGTCAGGAGAGGCTGGTCAAGCTGGGCGAGATCGTCAAATGCGAGTTCGCACCCGGGCTGTTCGTGGCGCGTCGTCTCATGAAGGGAAGCCGGTTGCGGCTTGTCGTCTCTTCACCCAATTCGATTTTGTGGCAGAAGAATTACAATTCGGGCGGTGTGGTCGCCAATGAAACGGCGAAAGATGCGCGCGTCGCGCACGTCCAGGTTTATCACGACGTGCAGCATGCGAGCGCGATTCAGATTCCATTACGATAACAAGTGAACGCGAGATTGAAATCGACGGACTTTGCAGCAGGTGGTGGGTTGGGCGCTCCGTCGCGGGATGTTAAATCAGACCGGCGAAGCCACAGTAATTTTGGCATCGAGCAGGGGACTGCTCGAGCCACGCGTTACCCCCGAACCCTCGCACTCATAATCATTCTATCCGCGGCGTTGGGCAGCGCGTCCTCGCAAACAGAATCTCTCGATAAATTGGCCGATGACTTTTGGACTTGGCGCGCGAAACATGCGCCGTTCACGGGCGACGACGTGAATCGACTTGAGCGGCCGGGCGGGACGCGAGACTGCTCGCGCAGTGAGATCGACAATCAGCGAAAACACCTCGCTGAGTTCGAGAAGCGATGGAAGAAGATCGACCCCACCGGGTGGCCAATTCCGAAGCATGTCGATTATCGGCTGATCGGGTCGGCTTTGTCGCGGGTGCGATGGGAATTGGACATTAATCCGCGCTGGAAACGTGATCCAAATTTTTACATTGAGCAGACGCTCACGCCGGTCGTCGAAGCGCTGACAGTTCCGGGGCCTTATGACGCGACGCAATCTCGCGAGATTCTCACGCGCATCGAAAACATTCCGGCGATCTTGCAACAGGTCGAAGAGAATCTGGATAAGCCGCCAGCGGCATTCGCGATGGTTGCGATTCAGAACCTCGAGGGAATTCGCGAACGGATGCGCAGGATGGCGAGCTCACTCGTAGGATCGACAACGCTCAAACCGCAGCAATTGAATCCTGCTCTTGAGCGCGCGGCGGATGCGCTGGAGAAATTTCAGCAGCGGCTTAGAGAGAAACTGCCGACGCTGCCGCGGCAGACTGCGCTTGGTCGCGACGCGTACGTTTGGTTTTTGCGGAACGTGGCGCTGATGCCGTTTACGCCGGAGGAACTGCTGGCTATGGGACGACACGAATGGAATCGAGCGGTGGCGTTTGAGACTTTCGAGAAGAACCGCAACAAAGATGTGCCACCGCTCAAGATCGCAGACAACATCGACAACTGGATTTACGATGCAGCCGAAAAGGAATTGTCTATTCGTAAATTTCTCCAAGAGCGTGGGATTTTAACTGTGCCAGATTGGATCCAGCATTACACGCTTCGACCGACTCCCGAATATTTGCGCGCTCTCGGCTTTACTGAGAACGATGACTTCACGTCGCCGTCGCGGTTGAAAGAGAATTGCATCCGTTACGTGCCTGAGCCGTCAGAAAAACTCGGTTACTTCTGGCGCGCGACGGCAATGGATCCGCGGCCGATCACCGTTCATGAAGGAATTCCGGGTCATTATTTTCAGCTTTGTCTTTCTTGGGGACATGAGGATCCCATCCGGCGGCATTACTACGACTCCGGCGCGAATGAGGGGATCGGGTTTTATGCGGAGGAGATGATGTTGCAGGCCGGGCTGTTCGATGACAGCCCACACACACGCGAGATCATCTACAATTTCATGCGATTGCGCGCGCTGCGTGTAGAGGTGGACGTGAAACTTGCGCTCGGCGAGTTCACGCTCGACCAAGCTGCGAAATACCTTCAGGAAAAGGTCCCGATGGACGAACAAACCGCACGCCAAGAAGCGATCGCTTTCTCCACGGGCCCTGGTCAAGCCATCACGTATCAGATCGGTAAATTGCAGATCACGAAATTTCTGGCCGAAGCGCGCATGCAGCAGGGAGAAAAATTCAATCTCCGCGCGTTCCACGATTTCGTCTGGAAAAACGGTAACGTCCCAATCGCGTTGCAACGCTGGGAATACTTAGGCGCGGCCGACGAATCTTCCCAATAGAAGAATTCGAGTCGAGCTGTTGCCTTCCAGACCATCGCTGTTAAGAGCATACTTCGAACGAGTATGAAAATCGTTCGTCTTGGTTTCGCAAATTTTCGAAGCATTGGAAGTGAACCGGTCATTCTGGATCTACAGAAACGAATTAATCTTCTGATTGGTGCGAATAACTCCGGCAAATCAAATGTGCTGGAGATTCTGCGAAGGCTAAAAAACGAGCGGCTCGATCAAATCAAATTAAGCGAAGTCGATTTTCACAAGAGAGATGGAAGTCGGTTACTCGAGTTAGTCGTTGATGTCGAAGGCTCCGAACCAGCTGACGTGCCGGAAGGCGTTCGCAGATTCCATGCTGCTGTTTCCGGAGGCGTTTCGCGTTGGATAACCACTCCGTTTGACGGCCTGGATTTCCGCCTCTTCGAGCCGTTCATGCAAAGATGGCTGCAGCGCAGGTGGGCGTATGGCACCCCGACCGAGGCTGATTTGAAACAGAAGATGCAGGAAGCAGCTGGCGTTGCCTACCAAGCGCTTCACAATGTAGTACCCGAGTTCCAAGTCATACCGCAATTCCGGCAAATCACATCTGGAACGTATGCGATAGACGGAACCGGAATTGTTCAACTGATAGCAGATTGGAAGGCTCCAGAGATCGGAAAAGATTCCGATCGCGTGCGATTTCAAAAGGTGCAGGAATTTTTGCGTGAGCTGCTTGGCGAAAAGCTGATCGAATAAGATGTATCTCGAACTAATCCGGAACTCATCGTCGAGCGTGGAAGTCTCCGATTGCCGTTGAAAAATTACGGCACTGGCGTTCACGAGTTAATCATTCTCGCGGTCGCTGTGTTAGCGAGGGAAGACTCGCTAATCGGAATAGAAGAACCGGAGATTCATCTTCATCCATTACGGCAGAAGGCGTTACTGCGTTTCTTAATCGAAAAAACAACGAACAACTATGTCATTACAACGCATTCGAACGCATTTTTGAGTCGGCCGAAAGACTCTGCGATTACGCATCTGTGGCTAGAGAATGGGGAAACGAAAAATCGAATCGTGGAGACGCACGCATGTCTTGGAAGTTCTAAATGATCTTGGGATTCGCGCCGCGGATGTACTTCAAGCGAACTTTGTTGTCTGGATCGAGGGTCCGAGTGATCGGATCTACTTGAATCGATGGATCGGCTTGATGGCTCCTGAACTCGTTGAGGGGATTGATTACTCGATTATGTTTTACGGCGGCCGATTGCTGTCTCATTTGAGTCTGTTACGCGACGAACTGGGACTTTCTGCGGAGGAGCTGATTAAGCTCCTGCGCATTAATCAAAACTCTGCCATCGTAATCGACAGCGATCGTACGAGAAGCGACGCAGAAATTAATGAGACAAAGACTCGGATCGTGAAGGAGTGCAAAGAGGCCGGAGTTCTTTGCTGGGTTACCGCTGGCCGAGAAATGGAAAATTACCTTACGCCTGCTTGTGTTGCAGCCGTTTATGATGAAATGACATGTAGCCAGCGCGATTTCACACTGGGCACATATCAAAAAATCGGCCGCGTCTTAGAAAGCGCCTATAGAGCACAATGGAAAGCGGCTTTCAATTACGATAGCGACAAGCCGGCATTAGCACGACGTATTGTTGCAAACATAAGTGAAATGCCGGACCGGCTCGACCTACGGATAAGAATGCGCGAACTTGTTCAACGAATTCGTGCGGCAAATTAATCGGCGATTTCGAGGCCCATTTGACGGGCGGTACCGGCGATGATGCGGAAGGCGGCTTCGTCGTTGCGCGCGTTCAGGTCTTTGCGCTTGGTGTTCACGATGTCCATGACCTGTTTCCGCGTCACTTTGCCGACCTTGGTTTTGTTCGGCTCTTTTGATCCGGCGGCGATGTTGGCCGCTTTCTTCAAGAGTACCGCCGCAGGCGGACTCTTGGTGATGAACGTGAACGATTTGTCTTTGAATACGGTGATGACGACCGGCAAAATGTCGCCCGCTTGTTTCTGAGTCGCGGCGTTAAATTCTTTGCAGAACGCCATGATGTTGACGCCGCGCGGACCGAGCGCAGTGCCGACGGGAGGCGCCGGGTTGGCCTGGCCAGCAGGGATCTGCAATTTGACGTGAGCAACGATTTCTTTAGCCACACTTCCAAAAAATCAAGGATTCGGCAAACAGGTTACCTGTTCACTAACTCCGTTCCCTCTGCCAAAGTTCGTCTTCGGCAGAATCCGCTGATCGTAATCCACCAACTCGCGAAGTCAACTCGCTGGAAGAACATGCGGTAGTGGCGCAGGTGCAAGCTCTGCCACTACCGATGGATGTCACGCCGGCGCAGCGCGTTTTTATGGCTCCCTGATAATTCGGACAAGTTCCGACCTCGCGCCGGTGTTTACGTCAACCGTCAAGATGTTTCCCACCCCCGGCGCGTAGAACTTGTCCTCGAGAAGATCGGGCTCCAACGGGGTGGTTTCTTCCGATTTCAGGCAGTGATTGAACGAGCCCGCGCGCACGGTGACGACTTCGGTGAGGCTGAGCGTTCCCGCAAAATCCTCGGCATTGTTGAGAGAGAATTCCTGCCGGTAGAAATCGCCCACCGTAGGATGCGCTTTCATGATGATCCCAGGTTTGTCGCCGTTGACGCCAGCCATGAACGTGCCGTCAATGGTGGTGATCAAGCCATCCTCCAATTCATGAGTATTTTCACCAAAGTACAAGACGTTCCCTTCCCTGTCTTGAGCGAACCAGTCGAGGGTATCCTCCGTTAGCACGCCGTCCGTAAAGACACTGTCGTGAACTTCGACACAGGTCACGCCGAGGATCACCCTGGTGTTGTGGGTCACGGCGAACTCGTCACGCTCAAAGCCCTGGGGCATCTGACCCTCGTAGATAAAAGTCGTCCCGGGCCGCAACGGGAAGTACGGATTGTCGATCCTGGCGACGAAGTTTGCCGGATCGATCACCGGATCGTACGGCGCCTCGCCTAACTTAGCGCAGGCGGTTTGCCGAACGACAAACTCCGCCTGGCAAGTCTGCTGTGCGTCCTTCAGGTCCGCCAGCGCCTGATCTTGACAGGCCTTTCGCGCCGACGGGTCCGAGACGTTGGCACATTTACCCAAGGCGTTCGCGTAGTCGCTCTGCGCTCCCTCCAAACAGGAACGCCGGGCTTCTTCCGAAGTCAGGGCACAAGCACCGAACCCCTGGGCAATCACCGCACTCCCGCTGAGGTTGAGTAATAAAAGGACACCCGCTGCTAAGACAGTCGCCAGGTACCGTCTTCGATTTCGCTTCCAGTTGCGGTTAATTCGAAAGGTTTGTTTTTGGACTAATTTTGACTTAATGAGCGGTTTTCCTCTCTGGTTTTCTAGTTTACTTGCCAGGTATCTCAATTATCCGGAAAATTTCCTCCGTCAAAATCCGGGCCGCGCTGGCTAAGTCAAACAATTACGACGTAATCGTATTCGAGCCGCTTTTGGCGAAAGGACGCCGCCCGTTCCTCGAACGCAAATTGCGGCTTGCGGCCTGGCGCTGGCTCGAGCCTAAGCCCAAGCACTCAGTGTAACCTTGCGTGCCAACTGGCTGATAGCTGGGAAGTCACTTTCGAGTTATCTGGCGCTCTGCCTTGCACTATTGGAGAAGAGAATCAGTCGTCTTCGATTCCGCCTAACCTCAACCCCGCTCCACTTGCCAATACTCCAACTCGACCGGCGTGGCGCGGCCGAAGATTGTGACCGAAACACGCAGCTTACCGCGATCAGGATCGATTTCTTCGACGATTCCGGTCTGATTTTGGAATGGGCCGTCAGCGACTTTCACCGATTCACCCACTTCGAAGCTGACTTTCGGTTTCACCTTTTCTTCGCGCTCTTTCATTTGCGCAAGCATGCTGTCCACTTCCGATTGCCGCATCGGAATCGGTTTGTCCTTGGTTCCAGCAAAACCGATCACGCCGGGTGTCTCACGGATGAAGTACCAGGTGCGTCCCACGAGTTGATTGTTTTCGTCGAGTAAATGCATGTTGACGATCAAGTAACCCGGAAAAAATTTCCGCGTCGTCTCGCTTTTCTTGCCTTTTTTGATTTCCGAGACACGCTCGGTTGGGACGAGGACCTCGTAAATCAAGTCGACCATTTCCTCGGTCTTGACGCGTTTCAAGATGTTCTCGCGCACCTTGTTCTCTTGTCCGGACAGAACGTGCACGACGTACCATTGATCTTTGCCTGTAAGTGTCTGTGTCATAATCAGTGCAATCGGGTGAAAAAATGGACGAAGTTCACGAGGACGAAATCGAAGAGCGCGACGTAACCGCCGAGCAATAACATTGCGATGACAACCACGAGCGTCGAGTCCGTGAGCTCCTTATAGCGGCGGAATCCCTTTTCTTTCGGGTCCCAAGGCCAGGAAGCTTTTTGCAGCTCGACCTTCACTTCGCTGAGGAAGTTTTTTACTCTGGTGATCATTTCGAAAAGTTAAAGTGTTAAACGCGTTACAACGTTACAAAGGGAGAGAACCTTCATGCCTTTTTAACAATGTAACCGTGTAACTTTTTTAGCCCGCATCAGCGGTCAAGCACGCCAGGAGGGACTCGAACCCCCAACCGACGGTTTTGGAGACCGCTACTCTACCAATTGAGCTACTGGCGTAATGCGATACGTCCCTAATTTAATCCAGAATTTCGCTGGCGCGACCCGCACCGACAGTTTTTCCTCCTTCGCGGATGGCAAAGCGAATCGTTTTTTCCATCGCGATCGGCGTGATCAGCTCGACTTCAATCGAGATGTTGTCGCCGGGCATCACCATTTCCACGCCTTCGGGCAGTTTGACCGTGCCAGTAACGTCCGTCGTGCGGAAATAAAACTGTGGCCGATAATTCGAGAAGAACGGCGTGTGACGTCCGCCTTCCTCCTTGCTCAACACGTAGACTTCCGCCTTAAATTTCTTGTGCGGCGTAATCGATCCCGGCTTGGCGATGACCTGGCCACGTTCGACATCCTCCTTCTTCAATCCACGCAGCAAAACGCCCACGTTATCGCCCGCACGCGCCTCATCGAGAAGTTTGCGGAACATTTCGATATCGGTGGCAACTGTCTTGGCCGTGGGACGAATTCCGACCAGCTCGACGTCCTCCATTTTCTTGAGAACACCGCGCTCAACACGGCCCGTCGCAACAGTGCCGCGGCCTTCAATGTTAAACACGTCTTCGATCGGCATTAGGAATGGCTGATCAACCGGCCGCTCGGGAACCGGAATATAATCGTCGATGGCCTCCACGAGGGCGAGCACCTGCTTTTGCGCTTCCGCATCGCCATTGAGCGCCTTTAGGGCACTGCCCTTAACAATCGGGATTTTATCTCCGGGAAATTCATACTGCGTGAGGAGATCGCGCACTTCCATCTCAACAAGGTCGAGAAGCTCCGGGTCGTCGACCATGTCGACTTTGTTCAGGAAAACGACAATCGAGGGCACACCCACTTGTCGCGCGAGTAGGATGTGTTCGCGGGTCTGCGGCATCGGCCCATCCGCTGCGGAGACAACCAGGATCGCGCCATCCATCTGCGCCGCGCCGGTGATCATGTTTTTCACATAGTCGGCGTGGCCGGGGCAGTCCACGTGGGCGTAGTGGCGTTTGTCGCTCGAGTACTCCACGTGCGCAGTGTTGATCGTGATCCCGCGCTCTTTTTCCTCTGGTGCGTTGTCGATTGATTCGTAGGCGCGCACTTCTGCCATCCCCTTCTTCGCCAGCACCATCGTAATCGCCGCCGTCAGGGTGGTTTTGCCATGGTCCACGTGACCGATCGTGCCGACGTTCACGTGCGGCTTATCGCGTTTAAATGCTTCCTTAGCCATTTCAATTCTCCTGTTTAATTAAACTGTCTGCTTTTCTCTCAATTATCCGCTACCGGTCCCGGGCCCGTTCTGGAGCCCATGACCGGGATTGAACCGGTGACCTCGTCCTTACCAAGGACGTGCTCTACCAACTGAGCTACATGGGCGGTTCTTCGTTATCTCACTCCACGTCGCGTTGTCCGCGGCGTAGCCAAGCGACGACCCGGTTTCACCTTTCGCCAGAGAGTTAAAAGTCCCACAGCCGCGTCAAATTTGCAATTTGAACGACCATGGGACCTTCTCGTTCCAGCAAAAAGCGTCCGCAAGCTAACCGCGCGGGTTTGTGTGTCAAAGAAATTTCTTGTGTAATCGCGTTGCTCTGTCGAGGGACTTGTTCGGGTTGAAAACACGGCAACGGAGCGTCGTGGCTATATCACCGAATTCTTCCGCTTGTGGGCTCCTCCTTGCCCCGCGTCACCAGGCGCGCGATCACCGCGATGACAATCAACACCGCAATCGCGATCCCAACATTGAGCGGCGTAAGCAGTCCGGGTTTTTCCGGAGTTGGCGTGGGCGTCGCTGTAGGAGGCGGCGCATTCTTCGCCGCCAGCATTCCCTGCACGTATTGCAGGCGCTGCACAGTGTCATAGTCGTCCGGTTTCAGCTTTAGCGCCGCCTGGTAATCGGCGATGGCCTTCTCATATTGCTGCAGGGAAGTGTACGTCGCGCCTCGTTTTACCAGGTGCTCGGCATCGGCCGGATTTTTGTCGATCAACACCGTGTAATCCGCGACGGCCGCTTCGTAGTTTTTTAGATTTCGGTTCGCCCAAGCGCGGCGATCGTAGTTTTGAGGATCATCCGGTTGCTTCTCAATCGCGGTTGTGAAATCCGCGGCCGCCTTGTCCCACTGGTTAAGTCCAATCTCGGCAAAACCGCGAAATTTATAGGCGTAGCCATCGTCAGGCTTGAGTTCAATCGCCTTCTCGAGATCCGGCAACGCTGCATCGAACTGGCTTTGCATTATCTGCGTATTGCCGCGCTCGCGATACGCGACTTCATCCTTGGGCGCGACCTCAATCGCCTTTGAGAAATCAGCAACCGCATCCGGCAGGCGGCCACTGGCACGATAGGCCGTGCCGCGATTGGTGTAACCACGCGGATCTTTCGGATTCTCTTTGATCGCCTTCGTAAATTCGGCAATGGCGGCGTCGTACTGCTTCTGCTGGGCCAACTCGATTCCACGTTGCATGGCGCCCGCTGCGCCGGCTGGTGGTTTTGAGAATCCGATTCCCAAGGTCACAAACCAAAAAAGTGACGCTGTTGCAATGGTGATTGTTTGCTTGTTCAAGATATTCATTTCTCCTCCGAGCTTACTTTTTGAGGGATTTATCGTCTGTAAGCGAGCAAATTAACGCACGAAAGGAAGCAAAGCGATGAAGCGACCGGATTCCGCACGAGAGATTATCGATCTACCGGGTCGTACAAACCTCTCGGAAGGCTATGCCGCGGTCTTCGCCACGATCGTTATCTGGTCGACGCCGTCGCTTTTTCAGTACTACCTGAACAGTTATTACGATCCGTGGACACAGAATTTCTATCGATATCTTGTTGCTTGTCTCGCCATTGCGCCGCTGCTGATCTACCGGAGCCAACGCAGTGCCCCGTGGCTCAATTGGCGCGCGGTGATGATATGTTTCGCTCCCTGTCTTCCTAACGTGGTCCACCAAATCACCCAGGTAATCGCCCTTTTTTACATGGGCCCGGGTGTGTACACGATCTTTACGCGCGCCTCGGTGATTTTCACCGCGCTGCTCGCGCTCGCGTTTTTTCCCGAAGAGCGCCACGTGATTCGTCAATGGCAGTTTCAGGCCGGCACAGTGCTTGGATTAATCGGCGCTTTTGGCGTGGTCTGGTTTCAACCGGGATGGCAGTCAGGTCACATTGCGCTTCCCGGACTATTTATCGCGTTCACCGCTACGTTTTGTTGGGCGCTTTACGGCATCCTCGTGAAACGCCCTTCCGCACAGCTCGGATCGATTCGCAGTTTCGGGTTGATCAGTTTGATCACTTCAGCCCTGTTGCTTCCGCTCACCCTCACGTTCGGGGAAATTGGCACTCCGCTTCACGCCGGAGCGCAAGTCAACCTGATTCTCATCATCTCCGCCGTGAGTTGCATTACGATGGCGCATGTCTTGTACTACGTAGCGATCCGGGAGATCGGCGTGGCACTCGCCCAAACGCTTCAACTTCTCTGCCCGGCCGGCGCGCTGGGACTATCCGCCTGGATTTATGGTGAACGTCTCACTCATGCTCAGCTTTGGAGCGCAGCGATTCTCCTTTTCGGCGCATTCCTGGCCATGCGCGTGAAACCGATCGCCACGACCGAAACGGCCGAAAATATTTAATGCATTTGGTCCAGGCTAAATCGTTAAAAGGGTTATAACACTAAGCAGGAAGGGCGGGTTCATGCGTTACACCCTCATGGGTTACAGAGCGCTCGATGAATTGCTCTTATCCTAAACCGCGTCTCTGGCCCGTTCCCGATCGCCGGGGATGCGTGTCGCGAATTGCCGAAGCGGAACTTCGAACCACCGCAGAAGCTTTTGCGCCCGTTCCGAATCCCCGTTTACGCCTGCGTCGGGCATATTGTTTAAGCGGTTAACCGCGAACCAGAGAAAAATTAAGAACTTTTATGTCGAAAAATAATGCGAGGCTCATACAGCGTCGCTACAATCGACATCCAGTATCGGAATGAATCTGGAAGCGTATCTCAGATCCCGCCAAAAGCAGATTGACTGTGCGCTCGACCGCTATTTGCCGAAGACGAAAGTCAAACCGCCGACGCTCCACAAGGCGATGCGCTACAGCCTCTTCGCCGGAGGCAAACGATTGCGACCGATTCTTTGCCTGGCGGCCGCTGAAGCTTGCCGGGGCAAGATCAGCAATGCGCTTCCCCTCGCCTGCGCGCTCGAATGTATCCACACTTATTCGCTCGTGCACGATGATCTCCCGAGCATGGATAACGATGATTACCGACGCGGGCGGCCTACTTGCCACAAAGTCTTTGGCGACGGCATCGCCGTGCTCGCCGGAGACGCGCTGTTAACGATCGCTTTTGAAATTGTTTCGATGGCGAAGCCGGCGCGTCACTACGGCATGTCAACCTTATTGCGCGAGATCGCAGTTGCGGCCGGAAGTCAAAGATTGATCGCCGGCCAGGTGGCCGATCTCGAAGCGGAAGGCAGGGATGTCAAACGTGACCAGTTGCGCTTTATCCACGAAAACAAAACGGCGGCGATATTGAAAAGTTCGGTGCGGCTCGGCGCCATGAGCGCCAACGTAGACGCCAAAAAACTCCGAGCCATTACTCAGTTTGGGCGCGGGCTCGGGCTGGCTTTTCAGGTCATCGACGACATCCTGGATGTAACGCAGACCTCCGAGATATTGGGAAAAAGCGCCGGCAAAGATATCGCGGCGAGGAAAGCGACCTATCCCGCAGTAATTGGCCTGGAGAAATCACGCGCCGAAGCCAGGCGGCTCACACGCCAGGCACACCTTGCCTTGTCGGTGTTTCGCAGCGGCGAGGCCGAACCGCTGCATGCGCTAGCAAATTACCTCCTCGAACGCGAATATTGACTCTGTAGATGGTGCTCTCTGGGGCGATGCGACGCTGACAGACCAATCATGCGTGCGTTACGGTCGCGGAGCTAAATGGCTACAGCGCGAGCGGTAAGTTTGGATCGATCTCTTCTGTCAGCTCGGATTCGAATCCGGCTTGCAATCGCAACAACGCAACAAATGCGATCATCGCCGCATTATCGGTGCACAACCAGGCCTCAGCACCTTTGAATTCAAGTCCTTCGCGCCCACATGCGTCACCCAATTGTCGCCGAAGTTCACGGTTGCAGCTCACTCCTCCGCTCATCGTCACAAGATCGACATCGTATTTCTGCGCTGCCGCAATCGTTTTGCGCACCAGAACTTCAACAACAGCCTGTTGAAATGAGGCGCAGAGATCTGCGAGAAAGTCTTCGTGCAATTTCGGCAAGAGATATCGCACCGCTGTTTTTAATCCGCTGAAACTAAAATTCTCCGAGTCCAGCATGCTCTGGGGCAGATCAAATCGACCCGGATCCCCGGCGCGCGCCCGTTTTTCGATTTCGGGACCGCCGGGGTAACCGAGCCCGAGCATCTTCCCGACCTTATCGAATGCTTCGCCGGCAGCATCATCGACCGTTCGCCCGATCAACTGGTAATTACCAAGGCTATGCACTCGAATCGACATCGTGTGCCCACCGCTGACAATGAGAGAGACGTTCGGTTTCAGCTCGCCGTAGCCATTTGTAACCCCTTCTCTGTGGGAAGCGCTACCGAAAAAAGGCGAGAGCAGATGGCCTTCGAGATGATTGATCGCGAGGTACGGCTTGCCAAAGCCAATTGCCAAACCTTTGGCGACCGACGCGCCAATCATGAGCGAACTCGCCAGACCTGGTCCGCTGGTTGCCGCAAATGCATCAACCTCCGACATGTTGATCTTAGCGTCACGTGCCGCGCGTTCCAAAAGTCGCGGCACGTGCACGAGATGATTGCGCGAAGCAATCTCGGGCACAATTCCACCATATTTTGCATGCTCGGCGATTTGTGACGCGACTGCGCTCGCAAGCAACTCCGAGCCGGAGTGGCGGTTGCGACCGCGCAAAATCGCTACGGCGGTCTCGTCGCACGAGGTTTCCAATGCCAATACTGTCATGTCAAGCGGAGCCGAGACATGTCTCACTGCTGAATTCCGAGCCAGACAAAGTAGAGTTCCTCGACCTTGCTCGGAATGACCAAAGCGGAGGTCGCGGGTCTATTTCTTTACTGCTTCCGCCTTCGGTGCATTCTGCTGCGCGTAAATCATGACTCCCTTCAGGGCATCGATGGCGCGCAAGGTTTGTGGATCTTTCGCCTTGATAATGTTTCTCTCGTCCTCAGGTTTCACATTTTCCGCATTACGTAACGCGAAGAGCGCACGCTCCTGTTCGGGGGTCATGGCGACACGAATATTCGGGGCTACACCATTTCCCTGAATGACCTGTTTGCCGGGCGTGTAGTATTTTGCCGTGGTAAAACGCACTGCGGACCCGTCCGGTAATTGCATGACATTCTGCACGGAACCTTTCCCAAAGGTCGTCTCGCCAACGAGGATGGCGCGATGCAGATCCTTGAGCGCTCCAGAAACGATCTCCGCACCACTCGCACTGCCTTCGTTGATCAGGAGAGCCATCGGAAAGTTCGGACGCTCTTTTTTCGCCCCGGAAGTCGCGTAATCATGTTGCTGAGAAGCAACCCGGCCTTGTGTTGAAACTACCTTTGTGTTGGGCGGCAAAAATTGAGCGCAAACATCCACAGCGCTATTCAATAACCCGCCCGGATTGTTCCGCAGATCGAGAATCAGCGCCTGCATACCTTGCTTCTGCAATTCATCGAGCGCCTTCGATAATTCTTCTGCCGTCGGCTCATTGAACTGAATCAGCCGGAGATAGCCGATCCTGAATGGGCCGGTTAGCTCCGCGTCCAGCAACCTCACTCCCTTGACGCTTTGCACTTTGATCTCCGCGCGCTCCAAAGAGTAGTCTTTGATTTCCTTAGTCGACGGGCGCAGCAGCGTCAGAGTTACTTTGCGCCCAGCTGGCCCGCGCAAAACATTGATGGCATCCTGTAGGTCCATTCTTTCCGTTGAAACGCCGTTTATTCTCAAGATCTGATCTCCCGACAAAATGCCGGCCTTGGCCGCGGGCGTGTCCTCCATCGCCGTAACGACCGTAGGCAAACCGTTTTTCATCGAGACCTCAATTCCGAGTCCATTAAACCGGCTACGGGTGTCATCTTGCATGTCGCGAAAATCATTCGGGTCCATGAACTGGCTATGTGGATCAAGTGACGAAAGCATGCCTTTCATCGCCGCCGTGACAAGGTCGTGATAGCTCGTCTTGTTGCCATCCACGTAATCCTGCCGGATCAATTCGATGGCTTTTGCGAAGATGGAAATTTGCGAGTAACCGTTATCCTCTTCGTTCTTTCCCGGTTCCGCTTCTTGCGCGCGGACGCCAGAAAGAACGCCGAGCAGCAGCAGACAAGCCAACAATGGCATGGTAATGAAGCGTCTCATATTTCGAGCCAAGATTGCAAACAGCTCGACCATCGCTCATTCCGGAATTTTGGCAACGTGCGACGCGTTGTCTTAACTTCGTTCCGCGAATGAAACATTCTCTCACATAATGAAAGCTTCCTTATCCGCCCTTTGTCTGGTCGCGCTATGTCTCTCTTGTGGGGGCAGCTTCGCCACGCAGACCGCCGATGTTGAGTACGAAGCAGTAGCCGAGGAATACATCAAAACCTATCTCGCCGCCCATCCTCTGGAGGGCACCGCTCTTGGACTTCACGAATATGACGGCAAAATCACCGATTACAGCCGCCTGGCTCTCGATGCCGAGCTCTCCCGGTTGCGGCGGTTCGACGATCGATTGACCAAGTTCGATCCGGGCACATTGAGTCCTCGCCAATCCATCGATCTGCGCATTCTACAGGCAGCCGTTAAGAAGGATCTCTTTCAAATGCAGGAAATGTCGGCGTTCGAGCGAAACCCCATGGTCTACGCGCGCGCAGCCGACGTGAACGTTTATATCAAAAGAAATTTTGCGCCGCTTGACGACCGTGTTCGCAGCCTGGTCTCAATTGAATCACAAATCCCAAATATCCTCATCGCAGCGAGAACAAACCTGCAAGAAGTGCTTCCAAAACCGTATGTGGAACTGGCTATTCAGATCGCGAAAGGTTCCGCCGATTTTCTGAAAAAAGACCTCGTCGCCGCTGTTGCCGGCTTGAAGGACGAGCAGATTCGCGTCGCGTTTCAGGAAGCCAATCGCAAGGCAGCAAATGCGCTTAACGATTATGCAGCGTGGCTGGAGCGGGAGAAACTTCCGAAGGCCTCGCTCGATTTCGCGCTGGGCGAAGAAAAATTCAAGCGCTTCCTTACTCAAACCGAACTAGTCGATCTTCCGCCGCAAAAAATTCTCGAGATCGGCCTGGAACAACTAAAGGCGGAACAGGAAGCTTTTGCCGACGCCGCAAAAAAAATCGATCCAAACAAGCCGCCGATTGAAGTTTTCAAGCAAATCCAGAGCGAGCATCCAACTCCGGAGAGTCTCATTCCCGATGTGGCCAAAGATCTGGACAAAATTCGAAAATACGTCTCGGTCCATCACTTGGTCGGCATCCCCTCAGACGTTCGCGCGAAGGTGAAAGAGACGCCGCAATATCTGCGCGCTACCTCCTTCGCCTCAATGGATACGCCAGGTCCGTTCGAGAAGCGCGCAACCGAAGCCTACTATTACGTCACACCCACGGAGAACGACTGGCCGGAGAAACAAAAGGAAGAATGGCTCACCGCCTTTAATTATTACACGTCGGACGTCGTTTCGATTCACGAAGCTTATCCTGGCCATTAT
>Ga0209376_1000072_pt1 | contig 101896 bp, 109 predicted proteins | sample GraSoiAngelo_134_FD_185891 | JGI IMG/M metagenome (GOLD analysis project Ga0209376, IMG submission 185891) | Grasslands soil microbial communities from the Angelo Coastal Reserve, California, USA - 14_0929_05_30cm (SPAdes) (version 2) | ecosystem: Environmental > Terrestrial > Soil >... | reverse complement strand
CGTGGTAGTCTTGGGAGCCTTGGTGGGCAGGTAGCTCAGTTGGTAGAGCACAGGACTGAAAATCCTGGTGTCGGCGGTTCAATCCCGTCCCTGCCCACCATTTTTTCCAGCCGTTTAGACGTCGCGCTTTTCGCGCTGCCACCGAATTGTCACCGGAATTGAGCGGACCTGATTCCGGCGTCGTTCCCAGCACCGCGGTGAGCTTGCTGCCCGCATCGCGTAGATCGCTCTCAACGACGATCGCGTAGCGCCGGTACACGGCCTCGGTCTTGTGGCCGGTGAGCTTCATCGCGACCGATCGCGAGATGCCGGCGCGCTCGAGATTCCTCACCGCCGAGCGTCTTAAGTCGTGGAGCAGGAGCCCGGGCCAACGGGGCCTTTATACCACCTATGCTCCGCCATCGCCCACACGCGGTGATCGACACGGTCCTTCCGTCGGCGGAGATGCGCTTCATGCGGAGGTTGCAACCCCGCCCGTCAGTTCCATGCCTCGGGAGCAACTTCGGCGTAACCTCAGCACGCAGTGCAGAACGGGAGTGCCGGCTGCGACCACGCGCCCCAGCCAATCGAACCACTCCACGCCGGCTGGCCGCCGTAGCCTCTGGCCCAGGGGCTGGTCCACGACTTCTGCCAAACCTTGTCGTCCGTGCCGCGCACGAACACGTCGATGTGCCCGTCACGAGCGGTCGCGGCAGGCGCGGAGGTGAGAATCCCGCCGAGCGAGCCCCATCCCCCCCATCCCGAACCGTTGTCCACGATGACCCAGAGCGCGTTGTCCGTACCTCGAGCAAAGACGGCGATGTGCGCGGTCCCATACGCGGTCCCATAGACAACCGCGGCCGGGTCCGACGTGAGGATGCCGCCCAGCGAGGACCAACCAGTCCACGCGCTCCCGGTCCATGAGTTCATCCAGAGGGCGTTGTCCATGCCACGTCCGAACACGTCCAAGCGATCGGTGCCGCTTGACACGATCGCAGGCGCCGACGTGAATGCCCCTCCGAGAGGCTGCCAGTCGTGCCCCTGAAGGTGCCCCTCAGATAGGTGCCAGAAGGCAAAGTCTTCTCCTCGCGCGACGACATCGTAGCGATGCGACCCCCACGCGACTGCCGCGGGCGATGAAGTCAAACCTCCGCCATGAGAGGCGCACGTCTGCCTGGGATCCTGGTGGACGTGCCAATACCAGCCCGACGTTCCAACAGGCCCGTTAACGTGGAACAGCCTGTTGCAATCGTCCCTCACAAACACATCGATGTCGTTGACTCCGCGGTAAGCCGCGGCGGGGCCAGCGCTGAGCGGCCGAGCAGCATCCGAAAAGCTAGAGTTCCATGTCCAGCCGATGTTCTCGTCGCTCCACGAGCCATCCCACCAAGAATGGTTGAGCGAGCCGATTCGCTGGTGGAGAGGACTAGAAGCATCGTGCAGCGAGGTTACCGTCTCGAAGAGATCGATCCGATTGTATGTCCCCCCAAAGCCGGAGACAGCGGCGAGATTTCGGTCAAACGGAATCATGAAGGGCGACAGATACTTGGGTGGATACTGAGGATCCGTATGGGGATCACCGTAGTTGTCCTCCAACCACCTGAACGTGACGATTGTCCCGCCCAACGTGCTCCAGAAATGATCGATGTCGAGGTGATACATGTCGCGCGTGAACAACCCGAGAGCGTCTATCTTCCAAAATACGATCGTGTTCGTACCACGCGAGGATCCACATTCAGCCCGCGTGAGACGCATAGACACCGGGCCCGGGCTTCCGACGTCGGTACGGATGATTGGGGCTGCCAGGTCTAAGCCGGTAAAGCTATTGAAACTCCAGATCTCTTTTCTCCACATCCACGAACCAGCCGATTCGAGGATGACGATCATCTCATCCGGGCCGACATTTTGCAGGGTGCCCGCTTCAATGGTGACTGCGAACGCGTCTTCCTTCATGCCGTACGTAAACGTCTGAGGCAGCGCGCCGCCGTTGACGGAGCGCCAATCGATCAGCGGGTAGCGCAGTCCCGGTGCTTGGCTGCAACTAAAAGCTAAGGCGCCGCTTGGCAGAGCGAAGAGGATCATGACGCACGCGATGAGGCTGAGTTTCATCACAGCGTTCCGGAAAGAATTGGCCGCCATCGTTCTATCCTCCAGTCGTCCGTTCCTTTGGATCGAATCGGCCATCTGGAACGCATCAATCGTGCCGCGCGTAAACGTCTGACATTGGGACATTTCACGCGAGGCGCGTGCCAGAGTGTTCGGGCAGCGCTCGGGCTTCCCGCCCGAACCAGGTACGCATATAAGAAGGCTGGCGTTGTGGCGCCGAGCGGCGCCAGGGGCGGGCGACTAGATGTACACCGCCTTCATCTGCGGCTCGGGATAGCGCAGCCCCGCGGCGGCGCCCGGCGGCACGGCGTCCGAGATGCGCTTGACCTCGTCCGCGCTCAGGCGCACGGCGGCGGCGCCGACGTTCTCCTCGACGCGGTCGCGGCGCTTGGTGCCGGGGATCGGCACGATGTCAGACCCCTGTGCGAGCAGCCACGCCAGCACGAGCTGGCCCGGCGTGCAGCCCTTCTCGCGCGCGAACTGCTCCACGCGCTTCACGAACTCGACGTTGCGCTCGAGGTTCTTCTGTGCCGGGGGAGGGGGGCGGGGGTGGGGGTGCCGAGAACGGCGGTTCCGTCAGCGGGGCCTTTATACCACCTATGCTCCCATCAGCGCGAGCACAGCATCGAGGTGCAACTGCCCTTGCTCGCGCGCCTGGCGCCGCACGCCCGTGTGGTCGGGATCGCGCTGGGCTCGGGAGACCTGGACCGCTGCCGCGAGTTCGCCGCCGGCCTGGCCGACGTCCTCCGCGCACGGCAGGAGAAGCCGCTGCTCGCCATCTCCACCGACCTGAATCACTACGCGAGCGAGGCGGAGAATCGTCGTCTCGATGCGATCGCCCTGAGTGCGCTCGAACGCCTCGATCCTGCCGAGGTGTATCGGACGACGCTGAAGCACAAGATCAGCATGTGCGGTCTGCTGCCGACGCTCGTCGTGCTGGACACGCTGCGCCGGCTCGATCTGCTGCACACGTGCCAGCCCGTCGGCTACGGCACCAGCGCGGACGCCGGCGGCGATACCAACCGCGTCGTCGGCTACGCGGCATGCTCTTCCGGTAGACCGGCGAGCCGAACACCCTCGCAAGAACGAAATGCGCTAGGAGGGGACGATGCCTCGTAGACCGCTCGTCTCGGCGATCATTGGCTTCGCGCTGACGCTCGGGCTGACCGCCCAGGCTCGAGTCGCCGCCGCTCCCACCGTCTACCGGCTGGAACCGGGTACTACCTTTCAGCAGGGATGTTTCCCTCCATGCCTGTGCCCGCTCCTGCAAGAGGTGAGCGTGCGCGGGACGTTCAATCTCACGCCGGCGGGCTTCGACGGTTTGTTCAACACGTACGCCATCACCGACGTGAGCTGGATCGTTTCGATCGGCAGTGCCGACTTGCGCATCACGGGCTCGGGGACGTACCGCGTCGGCGGTGAGGTCGCCCTGCTTCACCGAATGGAGCTGGATTTGAAAGTTGGGGAGCAGCCCTCGCAGCACTTTGACAGCGGCCTGATTCCCGGGGGCTCCGGGTTCCCCAAGATTCAGACTACGATTTCGATGAATCGCCAGTACTGCTACGACCGGGTGATCGTGGTCAACGCCGCTCCAGAGGGGAGGATCGCGCAGTTCGAGATCATCCCGCCCCATCCGACCCCAGCGGATGACATCTCCATCAGGCTCTTCGGTACCTGGCCGGACTCATGCGTCCCCCAAGATGCCAAGGTCTCGATCGCAGGTCGCGAGATCCGCATCGACACGTTCAATCCGGGCAGGGTCTGCTTGTTGGTCCTGACGCCTTGGAGCCTGAAGGTCTCGATCGGCCAGCTTGCCGCAGACACCTATCAAGCGGTCGCCACGCACTCGCAGGCGGGAGGGCCGCCTCAAGAGATCGGGCGAGAAGGCTTCACGGTCGCCGCGCCGCTTTTCACGGGGAGGGATGAGACGGGCAACTTCCAAAGAGCCTTGGAAGACGCCATCAGACAGGCCCAGAGTGCAGTCCCGTGTTGTGACCGGCTGCTCACCTACCAGGTGGTCGACATCCGAGGCCAGCTAGGCGGCTTTGCCGGATTGAACAGCATCGAGGTCACGATCCAGGCGAGCTGGGAGTGAGCCTGCTCGCGTTGGTCGCGCGCGAGGCTCAGGTGCGCAGCCCGGCCAGCGCGGCGGAGGTGCCACGTCCCCAGCGAGGCCTCAGCACGCGCCCGCCGGCGGTGGCGGGGTCGTTCTATCCCGCTGAAGCCGGCGACCTGACGCGCATCGTCGATGGGCTATTGCCCGCCGCGATCGCGACGCCGACCAAACCGGCGCTGCCGTGACCGGCTCGGGCTATGAGACAAGCGACGGTCGGGTGGCTCGCGTTCGCGCCGTCGGCTGGAACCTGAGCCCGTCCCTCGCGTGCCGGTGCCTACATCCCGAGCCGGGAGTCGTCATCTTGCTCCGGGCAATGGCTGGCACGCGATGGCTGTCACCGAGATTGTCACTCACACTCTGCTCCAGGCTGCAACCGACCGCAACATGACGCGACGACGCCCCGCGTGCGGTGAAGCACAGCTCAATGAAATGACGAACGATGCGGGGGTTGACGGCGAGAACTGAAAATCCTGGTGTCGGCGGTTCAATCCCGTCCCTGCCCACCATTTTTTCGCCCACTTCTGAATAGCCGGGTGCGCGAGTCGAACTGGGTTTTACGCCGGTCAGGGAGTTCGTCGCTAACGGAGCGTAATCACGCCGCCCTGTTCCTGCACGTGCGCGCGGAGGAGCCGTGACGGCGGGGTACTGGGAACGGGAGGGCCTGGAGAGCGCGATCCTCGGCGCGCTCGCGGGGGCGGGACGCGACGTCGACGCGCTCACCATCGACGACCTCGCGCCCGCGGATCACTTCCACGGCGGTGGCAAGGCGGCGACCGATCGTCTCGCGCGGCTGGCCGGCATCCGTCCCGGCATGCGCGTCCTCGACGTCGGCGGCGGACTCGGCGGCCCGGCGCGAACGTTGGCCGCGACGTGCGGCGCGCACGTCACCGTGGTGGACGTGACGGAGTCGTTTGTCCGCACCGGGGCCGCGCTCACGGCGCGTCTTGGCCTCGCCGATCGCGTCGAGCATCGCGTGGGCGACGCGCTCGAGCTCGACGTCCCGGCCGCGAGCTTCGATCTGGTGTGGACACAGAACAGCGGGATGAACATCGCGGACAAGGAGCGTCTCTACCGCGGCTTCGCGCGCGCGCTGCGCCCGGGCGGGGTGCTCGCGACGCAGGAGCCGATGGCGGGTCCCGTCCAGCCCGTGATCTTCCCGGTGATGTGGGCGCGCGACGCGTCGTCGAGCTTCCTCCGCACGCCGGCGGCGATGCGCGCCGTGATGGAGGCCGCCGGATTCCGCGTGCGTGTCTGGGACGACGTCACCGCGGAGACGGCCGGTCCCGGGACCGCGGACGCAATCCCGCCCTACTTCGCGCCGCGCATCATCATGGGCGACGCGCTCGACCCGATCGTGCGCGCGGGCCACCGGAATCGCGAGGAAGCCCGGATCGTGTCGATTCAGGCGATCCTCGACCGTCTCTGACGGTACGCACTTCCCACTTCGCGGCAAGTTCCTGTGCCGTCTACGGTAGCGCGGGAGCGCCCACGGGCCGCTCACGTCATCAGCGCGCCCAGTTGAGGGCGTCGATCAGGCCATTGGCGTCCGCGACGAGTCGGTTGTACTCCTGTGCGAGCGCGCCGCGCCGCCCGGCGAGGGCGTTGTGCTGCGCGACGAGGTCCGCGCGCCCGGCATCGACCTGACGCCGGAGGTCGGCGAGGTCGGCGTTGAGGCGGCGGATCTCCGCGTCCACGGGCTCGAGCTGCGCGCGGGTGCCGTCGAGCCGGGCCTGCAGCGCCTCGCGCTCGCTCCGGGCCCTGGTCTCGTCCTCGGCGTGGAACTCCGCCTGCGCGCGCTCGATGTCCGCCTGCTGGGCCCGCCACGCGGCGTCGATCGCCTTCTCGACGTCCGCGCAGGACACGGCCGTCCGCGTCGCCTCCAGGGGCGCCTTCATCGCCTTCGCGCCCTCCAGGTAGATGTCGACGTGACGCTGCTCGTGGGCGGCAACCCGCGCGACGAAGCGCTCCCAGCGGTCCCGGAGGTCGGCCGGCAGGTCGTCCGGCGTTTCGTGGCGCGGCAGCATGACCACGAGGTGGAGCGTGACCGTCAGCGACGGAAAGACGCAGGGGACCGCGCGGACGTCCACGTCGCCCGAGTTCAGCTTCCATTCCGCGGACGTCAGGCCCAGGGCGCGCTGGCCGCTCGTCTCGACGGGACCGTTGGCGTCGATGGCCGCGAAGACCGCCGGCGTCGTCGTCCCGCGCACCGGATAGTAGCGGGTCGAGACGCTCGTCTCGACCACGACCGGCTGCCGCGGCGGCGCGGGCGGCGGGCTCGAGCAGGCGGTGAGGCCGGGGCCAGCGAGCAGTGCGAGCACGGCGACCGCGCTCCGCGCGCTCACACGCGGCGCTGCAGGAAGTCGGTCACGAGCGGCCAGGCGAGGTCGGCGGAGTGCGGCTGCTGCCGGCGGTGTTGTCTGCGAGTGCCTCAGCGCCGTTCAGTCATCCGAATGATCACGATAACCGCTCCTTTTCATCCAGCTCGGCATGGCACCCGCCGCCCGGTCGCCTTGCACAGCCGGTGATTTGGACGCTGGCGGCGTCCGCTGGGCCGGAGTCGACGCGGGAATCGAGGTAGGGAACTTAAAGCTCGCCAGATTTTGGAGAACGCTATCGAGATTGCTGACCTTCATCGGACGCCGCTGCACCATGGCCGCCACGGCAGCGGCGAGTTGATCGATTTGCGCCGATCCGATACGACCCAATTGTTGCCAGATCGCCGATCGACCCAACTGGAGGAAGTCTTCGCGCACGAAGATCAGATTGTCGCCGGTATGAAAACGTTCCCAGAGGGTGGCATCCCTCTCCAGCGCCGCCAGCGATAGATAAATGACGAGAGCTGAAAAACGATCGATCTCTTGGCCGTAGTCTTGCCCGCCACGTTCGGGATGTTGGTAGGCGCGGTGGCCGGTTTCCGTGGCGTTGCGGCCCCTCAAGGCCGGCACCCACATACCGTCGTAGTCCACCAACTGGATCGATCCGCCGCGCACCAGGATATTACCGTGCTGTAAGTCGCCGTGCGCCACCTGAGCGGCTTCGAGGTGGCGAACGAGTGTCACCCATTTTTCCCGCAATGCCGCGAGGGAGGCCGGATAGCGTAGATGCTTCTCAATATGAATGTGCATAAGGTCGCCATCCGCCCATTGCATTTTGACGATGGGGAACCAGGTGGAGCGAATTTGAATGCCCTGCTTGAGAAACTGAAAATTGACATCGTAAGGCAGGCGGACCTTGCGAAGATGTTTGGAGATCGCGTCATAGCGTTCGGCGTGGTCGCTGATCGGGCGCAGGAAGCAGCGAATCGCCCAGGTCTTCTTGAATGATAAAAACCCGCCCGGTTCTTTGGCCTTGTAGACCACCGCGTTGCCGCCGGTGGCCGGTTTGGGCATACCGAACCGATCGAGCTCGAGCGTGACCGCTTTCAATCCGGGGTCCGCAAACGCCTTTTGCGGGTGCTGAACCGCCTCATGGTATTCGGTCAGGTCTGGCCATGCCCCCATCGCTAGCCCTCCTTCGCTTCAACCCCTGAATCGTGATGAATAACGCGGACAAGGGTGCAGTCGTCGTTGCGCAATCCATGTTGGCGGCCGTAGGCGACCATTGCGGCAAAGCTCTCTGGCGTACCCAGCTTGCGGTACAGCCACTTCCACAATGGTCGCCCGTCTTCGTGCTGTTTGAGCAGCCAGGCGGCCACCGCGTCAGTGGCGAGCAGGAGCATGTCTCCATCGCGGAGGTTGCCGTTGCTGATTTGTATCCGTTCGTTCAGTGATTCGTCGTTCGACTTGGAACCGATCAGATAAGGGCTCATCGTGAATTGCGAAGATTTCTGTAAGGGGAACGTTTCGACGACCCGCATCCGCTTACCGACGTTATCGACCTGCATGAGACAACAGTCACCAACGGCCAACGCCGTCCAACGGTTCTTGTGAGCGTCGATCTGGACACCGAGGAACGCCGCAAAGGCACCCTGCTCGGCCTTTTCGCTCGCGAACCAGGGGAGAGGAGGTCGGCCCGATAATTTTCGCCGCCAGAGGCGGCGGGCCGGCGTCAACCGGTCAAAAAACTCCGCCCCAGTGAGCTCACTTCGCACATAGGTTTCGGCCAAAAGCACTGCCCATAACTTGGCAAAACTGCTTTCGGTAGCGCCGTCAGCCACCGCCACGCGGATGCCGACTTGGGTACGAGTGTGCCGATGCGCCGAGGCATCCTCGTACTCCTCGAGACTATTGCCCAACTTTGGGCAGGAGAAGACCTTGATGTCGCGCTCTCTGCCCGCCTTGGCATGCTTCACCGCCGCAGGTGCCCGCGGCAGTGGTACTCAGCGCAGATGGACATTAGCCGGCCGCGTGCCGATATCGAGAAAATGGATGACATGCAACGGTTGCGCGTTGAAGATGAATCCTCGCGAGTTTTCCGCGGCCGACATACCCAGCTCGTTCGCGCGTGCAACCATGAATGGTGTGAGCGTCGATGAGGCTTCAAAGAGCTGCTTGGCATGTTGATCCGGGAGTTTGCTGCCGCTGCTCGGCAGTTCGATCGATGGTCCGGCCGTCGACGAAAGATGGATGTTGAAGAGCAGCACCGAACCGTCATCGCAGCCGACCGCCGTCAATTTACGGGCCTCGGCAACGAGATCTCCATCCGTTGCCTCGCCGTCGGTGATGTTGATGACGATCGGCGGAAATCCCTTGGGATGCTCCTGACACCATGTCTCGACAATCCGGGTTGCCTCCTTGAGCGCGGCGCACATCGGAGTGCCCCCTTTCCAATATGGATCGAACCAGACTGGGAATTTCACGGTCTGGTCCATCACTCCGCCGGCGCCATCATCCGATTTCTTTACTCGCTCTTCGATCCGCAACGGCTTAGTGGCCAATTCACTGATTGGTACCAAAGAGCGCCCGCTCAGTTCACCGTCGAGCGCCGGTTTACAGCTGTCTGCGCTGTAGCCCAGCACACCGACATGAAAGTAGTCGTAAATAGAATCCGATTTGGCGCAACGGATGCACAGATTATGAATAAGCTTGTTGAGTATCGTCGCCAGCTCCTCGGCCTTTCTTCTGCCGTCCTCTCCGCCGCCAAAAGGGTCTTCCATCGATTCTGACTGGTCGATCAAAAACACGAAACAACCCGGGTTCTTACGACTGATTTCGGCCTGGTATGGCATGGTGTCCCTCCACTCTTCGCGTCATGATCTCGCTCTTCGATCATGACCTAGCGCCTTGTGTGTTTACCAAAAAAAACACGGACGAAGTTTCCGCCAGAGAACACGCTGGGATAGAGAGCATTGCCGTGCCGGGTTCCTGCAATGCAGGGAGATGGCCTCACAGCCGAGGTGTTGGTCCCTTCAGATCGAGCGCGCGATCTCCTGGGGTCAGATCAAGACCACGAAGACCGAGGAGGCGCGCACCGTGAGGCTCACTGCTCGGCTCGCCGAAGCGCTCGGCGCATGGCGAACCGGCCGGCCCTTGTAGAGCGAAGCCGATCGGCCGTCGATTGCGAGCTCGGTTATGCCCCGGCTGTGCGGAGCCAACGGAGACGATGACGGCACTTCTGAGCTGGTGTGACGTACCAGTGGCAGTGGCCACCACGGTGCCGCCCAAGGGCTAGAGATCCACCCTCCTGAAGCCGTAAACGGTTCTAGAACGAGCGAACGCCAGCTGCCCCTGAGGGCCCCACGGATGCAGGAGCGGCGGGTGGCGCCACGACCGCCGTAGCGCGCTGAGGAACGACGATCGCGCGCATGCGGCATGGACGATACTGCTCAGCATCACCAACTACTACGCGCGGCCGCGCCAGCACGGGCAGCGGCGCAATGTCAGGGCCTTCGCAGCCGCAGAGACGTGGTGCGCGCCAGGTCGATGCCGAATACCGCGAAGCCGAAAGAATGCGTTGTGGTGTGCCCGTTCTGTGCCCGCGAGTGCCGGTGATGGACCAACGAGAACCAATGGAAACCAATGAGCAACGGCGCTAAATCTCGGACGTACAACACCTCCGCATACTTGCGCGTCGGCGCTGGTCGGTCTGAAAATCCTGGTGTCGGCGGTTCAATCGCGTCCCTGCCCACCATTCTTTTATGTAGTTAGGCTGGCCTGCGGTCCTCGCTCCGGTCGGCTGGCCCGTGTGACTGGCCGTGTTTTTTTGGCCTGTCCGGTCTTCCGGAGCGGGACCACAGTCGTCAGCGGCGACTGTCCGCGGTAGAACGCGGTGAGTCGCTCGGCCCCTTCCCGGAGCATCGTCTCATCGACGATCGCGTATCGCCGGTAGATCGACTTAGTGCGGTGCCCGACCATGGCCATCGCGGTAGACGCGGGACGCCGGCGCGCTCGAGATTGCGGCCGCCGTGCGGCGGAAGTCGTGCGGGATAGACGATCGTTCGACCATCCCGCTCGACGACGCGCGCGAGGCCCGCGCGCCGGCACGCTGTGATCCACGCTCGGCGAAAGGATCGGATCGCTCCTCTCCCGGTGGCAGAGCCACGGCACCACGCGTCGTCCTCATAAGGTCTGGGGTCCTCAGACCAACGACCTCGTGCTGAAGCTGCGGAAGCGCCGCATCAGTAAGTGCGGGTCTAATTTCGCCAGGACGTCTCGGGGACCGTGTTGCATTCAGCATATCCAGCCCTCGCACCCGATGTAACAACGGTAAGTCCGCGTCTAGCAAAGGCCCTGCCAGACGTCTGGACTTCGCGTGGATACGCGCGCGTGAGCCGGACCCATCGCGTCAGCGACGTGACGTATGGTATCGGAGCACAGACAGAAGGAAAGGATAAGTGATGGCGCGATGGCATGGGGTCAGATAGAGCGAGTAAAGATACTCCGGAATCGATCACACTGTCTGCGTCAGAACAGTTGGACTGTCACGCGTAGCGCGAACCGCTCGACACGACGCTTGCCGCCTGTCGAGATGCGGAGAATCGGGCTCGCGCCGCTCGGATCGGCACGGGGTTTGCTGACACGACACGCGAACTAAATTTGTACGGCACTCGCACGCGAAGTAAAATTCTCGACGATGAACGCCATGAGACCGATGACCCGGCTGACGCTCGTGCTGATCGCCATGCTCCTTGTCGTTTCGGAACGTGATCACGTCGTGGCCGCTCCGCGCGCCGACCTGCGCGAACCACCGCTCGCGAGCGGCGTGGCGCGCGACCGTGAGGAGTACACCGAGAAAATCCTCGCGGTCCTCGAGCACCGGGTCGCGGACTCCGCATCGAGGGTGAAGGCGGCGGAGAAACTCGCGACGCTGAACGACCGCCAACTTCGGCTGATGGCCGCCCTCTCGGACCGCGTCGCGCTCTTCGGGAACGGGCCAGCCGACGGGCTCGCCCTCTTCTTGATCACGGCACTGCTCATCCTGTCATGAGCCCTGGCGGGCGTTCCTTCCCCACGCGGCCGGCCCGAGCCGTGCGTACGTGGAGCGTGGTGGCCGCGCGGCGCCTCGCCGGCGTGGCTGCGGGCGCCGTCCGAGTCGTCACCGGGCGCCTCTCGCTCTTCTACCACGTCGCCGTCATCATCCTGGCCGCCGCGATCGCCGCGACCCTTCCCTTCACGTTCGCCTTCCTCGCCCGGCGTCTGCTCGCCTCCTGGTCCGCGATCGAAGACGAGAAGGTCTTCCTCGTCTCGACGGAGCTCGCCGTGGCACTGGTGCTCGTGCTCGTCCTGAGCCGCGCGCGGACGAACTGGCGGAACCGGCGGTTGTCCAAGATCGCGCGGGCGGCGGGGTTGGTGCATCTCGGTGCGGCGAACGGCATTCTGTCCCGGCGGGTGGCTCGGCGGCTGAAGGAGCGACACGCCTTCGCGCGGGACATCATGATCATCGGGTCCACGGGGTTTCGCACACTCGTCGAGCCGAAGGGCGACCTGCGCGCGGTGATCGAGAACTGCCGGAGCGCGAAGATCATGCTGCTTGACCCAGAGAGCCGCGGGGCGATCGAGCGTGTGCGGACGATCGGCGATCCCGAGATCACCTGTGAAAGCCTGCGGACGCAGGTCGAGCAGACGATCGCGTTCCTCCGCGCGCTCCCGGCCGCGCACCAGCGGATCCACCTGAAGCTCTACTCCGAGCCACCGCTCTGGAAGCTGGCCATTCTCGGCGACCACGCCTGGGTGCGGCACTATCCTCCGGCGCTCGACGTCCGCGTCTTGCCCGAGTACGTATTCGTGCACGGCCAGGATCCAGCGGGCCTCTACACGGCCTTCTACCAGTACTTCGTCATGCGCTGGAACGATTCCGCGATCCCCGAATACGACCTGCTGGCGGGCGCACTGGTGTACGCAGGTGGAGCGCGACGGGCGGTCGGCGGAGCCTCATCGAGGTCGTGAGCGCGGCACGCCGACGACGCGCCTCACGCCAGGATGGCGACCTTCCTCAGGAGCGGCAGGTCGTCGAGCGCCCTCCCGACGGCGAGCGCCGCGCAGGTGAGCGGATCCTGGGCTACGCGCACGGGCAGCTGCGTCCGGTTCTGCAACCGTCGATCCAGCCCGCGCAGGAGGGCGCCCCGCGCGTGAGCACCACCCCGTCTCGACGATCTCGTCGCGGGGACGAAAGAGCCGGCCAGCGAGCATCACTCTTCGTCATCGTCAACCTGCTCGCCCGGGTGATGTCCTTCGGTTCAAGGACTGTCAGCTCGGACAACTGCCACGCCATGTGAGGGACCTCATCGCGGCGGAGGCCGAGCAGCTGCGAGACGACTTCGTTAGCCTCCAGGATTTTGCCGCGGAGGTCGGAAACGAACACCGGGTCGGGAGCGGCGGCGACGATTACGTCAGCCGCGAGCGTGCGGCGGGCGTCACCCGCCGCGGAGGCAGTGAAGTCATTGATCGTCCTTGGGGTCGCGGCGGGAGCCGCGACGACCGGTGACGAAGCCGATACCCCCGACGCCCGCGCTGAGCCGAAGTCCCAGCCCCCCGATAATGACGCTGAGAACATATTCGGTGTTCGGGATCCGCGGTCTCCGCTTTGGGGAGGCTGCCGCGCGCTGGCGACGGCCGCGGGTTGCACGGTCGTACAGCCGTCGGCGAGTGGGGTTCGAGAGAACCTCGTATGCCTCCTGGATCTCGATGAACCGCTTGGCGGTGTCCCGACCCGGCGCGACATCGGGGTGGAATCTTCGGGCCAGTCGCCGGTAGGCCGCCTTGATCGCCTTCTTGTCAGCGTCCTGGCCGACCCCCAGGATCTTGTAGTAATCCCTCACTGTTGCGAGCATGCTCGCAGAGGGCGGGTTGGTGCGGTGCGCCCGCCGACGCCCCGAACCTCAGGTACCCTGCGCCTCCTCACGGGCTTGGCGCCACGGTTGTCGATCGCTTCATTCGCTTTCTCCTTAGCCGCGTCGTAGGTCGTCGAACCCGTCATCGAGATTCATCCTGATGACCGCCTAAAATCATCTTCTCACTGACGCCATAGACTTGCGCGGCCTGCGTCAGTTGAAGGGACGGGCTGGCGTCAATGACTTGGCCCAGGCCTTCATTTCTCGAGCTCATCCAGCAGTTTCCTGAGCCACTCTTCATCCGAATGCTGGAGGTAGGTTGCGATGGAGGCCGCTGTGATGCACGCCTCGACCGTGATCAGGTCAGGTCGATGCCGACCAGCGAGACCCGGGCCGACGCGTCGATGACGATGCCCTTATCGAGGACCCGGTCAAGCACCTCAATCTCAGATGCACGGAAGATGCCGAGGGTTTTCCGCCACTTGGTCCGAAATAATTACAAGCGCTTTGACCGTAACATGTGGCTCCGAATTTGTAGAAATTACGCTCGTGGCGCACATTGTCAGCATTACAACCCTGGTACGGGCGCCGAAGGCTCGTCTCCGCCAAAACACAAAGTGGCGGAGGAGCCGCTGGCCGCGACCGATGTTTCTTCCCGCCTCGCCATTCAGGATGGTGCTTCCGCCCCCGCTGGTCCTGCGGCGGGGACAACACAGCGCACACGATCAATCTGCGTTCGCTTCGTGCGTGCCAGCTCGTGTTCTAGCTTCGAACGCTTACCGATCTTCACTTCGAGAGCCCGCTCAACTCCATCGCCGTGGACTGCGCGATGCCTGCGCCGCGGCGAGTGTCGGCCGACGCGTTCATGAGCACGGAGTGACTTCGTCGCAGGCGCCGGCCGGAATGACCAGGTCAGAACCGAAATGTGAATCCCAGGGAGCCCCCCCAGTCGGCCGATCCGTTCGACAATCCTCGGGTCACCGCTCCGGTGAACTTCAGCGCCCTCGTGAGCCTGTACTCCGCTCCCACGCGGAGCTCGAGAGGATCCGACTGCCCCGGCGAGATGGCGGTCGAACCGTCGAGGAACGTGAACAGGGACAGAGGTCCGATCGAGTACGCCGGACCGACGCTCCAACCGAAGGAGTCGCGGAAGTTTGTGCCCGGAGGGTCGCCGACGAACGTATATGACAGGGTCACAAATCCGAACAGGCCGTCGATGAGACGCTTGCTCAGATCCACGCCGATCGTCTCGTCGAACTCGCCCGTGCCGAGACCGCGGTCGCTATCGGCGGTCGGAAACTTGATCTTCACGTAGGGCGCGATCTCGGGGACGAAGTCCCGTTCCTCGAGGACGGTATAGGACACCTTCAAGAGCAGGTCGCCGACGCCGCTCTCGCTGGTGGAGCGCTCCGGCCGCGCGAACTTCCCGCTGCCGCCCTTCTTTCGCACCGCCACGCCGCCGGCGGTGACGACGACGTTCTCCGAAGACTGGTAGATCCACGGCAGCGTGAGGCTGATCCAAAGCTGATCGACGGGCCTCACGCCGAAGGTGACGGGCACGGAGACGATCGTGGTGTCCTTGTTTGTCCCGTAGTCGCCGACCGAGTAGTTGACGGAGGTCGACAACAACCACCGCGGATCGTCTTCGGCCAGCGCCGGCGTGACACCGGTGATGATCAGTACGAGACCGATCAATGCTCCGCGAGTGCTCATGCCGTCTCCCCCATTCGCCGATTGATGAACGGGTCGCTCACAGTGCTGAATCCAGAGTAGAGGGCGCCGGGCGCGAGACGCGAAGAAAAAGCAGCGCGGCGGAGGTCCGCCGCGCTGGGGTGTGGCATTCGCGTCAAATTCGCCCTGAAGCCCAGTGCCCGGTCAGCGGCTGGGTTTTTCCGGCTTGGCCGGCTTCTCCATCTTCTCCATCTTCTCCGGCTTCTCGGCCTTCGCGACCTTGTCCGCCTTGTCGGGCTTCCCCGCCACACGGTCGGTGGCCTTTTCCGCCCGTTTCACGTCGCTCACCACGTGCCCGAGCTTCACGCCCAGCTCATGGGCGATCACGCCCCACCCTTTGCCCTCCTGTCGGAGCGCGACGATGTGGTCGAGCGCCGCCTGCTGGCTCAGAGTCTTGTCTTGCTTCATCAGCTCCTGAGAAAGCGCCAGTGCGATCGTCGCCTGACCGTAGCCGCCCATACGACTGTGGAGATCGGTGACGACCGACGGCTGGACCTTGAACTCCTTGGCGATCCGCTCGGTCACGCGGCGCTGTCCGTCGGGCGTGTTCGAGGCGCGCGTGGCGTCGGCGTCGAGCTGCTTGGCGTCCGCCTGGAGCTGTCGCTCGTGCTTCTGGTCCTTGACGTCTTCGGCCGCCACAGCGACCGGGAAGAACGTCAAGGCGACTCCTGCCATCAGGAGACCTCCGACGAACCACCGCGACATGGTTTCCCGTCTCATCGCTTCCTCCAGTCAATCCTTCCCGCTCATGCGGGCACAGCTGGTGCCCGATTCCTCGTAGCAGGCTTCGTGCCGGAAACCGTGCAGCAAAAAGCCGTTCGCTGACGGACACATAGGGACGATCGGCGTGGAGCCTGGTGTCAGAATGGAGGCCGCCCGCGTGCTTCGTGACAGTGGAGCGCGGTCTTCTACGCGGGCCTACCGCGGTCGGACGCTCGGCTTACCAGCACGGGTTCGATTCCCCAGTCCGCGCAAAATGGGGCGCCGCCACACGCGACGCCCCACGCTTGCGTTCGCTCGATGACGCCTGTCCCGTGCTCGCGCTCACACCTTCAGCTGATCGCGGATCGGCAGGCGCCGGATTCGTTTTCCCGTCGCCGCGAAGATCGCGTTGCACAAGGCCGGCGGGATCGGCGGCACGCCGGGCTCGCCCACGCCGCCCATCGGCTTGCTGTAGTCGCCGGGGATGATGTGCACGCGAATCTCCCGCGGCGCCCCGGACATCCGGGTCACCTCGTAGGCATGGAAGTTGTCCTGTTCCACGCGGCCGCTCTTGAAGCTGATCTCACCGAGTGTCGCGGCGCCGACGCCCATCACGCAGGCGCCCTCCATCTGGGAGCGCACCCGGTCCGGGTTGACCGTTGCGCCGCAATCCACGGCGATGTCCACCCGCGGGATCGTCAGCTGGCCCTTGTCGTCAACCGCGGCCTCCACGACCGCCGCGATGTAGCTCACGAAGCTGTAGTGTCCCGCGATGCCCAGGCCGTGGCCCTTGGGCAGCTTCCTGCCCCATCCGGCCTGGCGCGCTGCCGTCTCGACGACGCGCCGCAGGCGGCCGGTGTCGACGGGGTACCGCTCGGGGGATTCGCCGTGGTTCCAGGTATCGCCCAGGGTCTCCGGGCTCACCTGGCGAGCCGGGCCGATCACCTCCAGCAGGAAGTCCTTCGGGTCCCGGCCGGCGGCCGCGGCCAGCTCGGCGACGAACGACTGGACCGCGAACGCATGGGGAATGTTCGAGACCGATCGGAACCAGCCGATGCGCGTGTGGGCGACCGCCTCGGGGTTCTCGATGCGAACGTTCGGAATCGCGAACGGCACGTTGATGACGCCCATGCCGAGCTCGAACGGCGCCTCGTTCTTCGCCGCGGGATTGAACGTGGAGATGATGGTCGGCGCCACGCTCCGGTGCAGCCAGGCCACCGGCTTGCCTTGCGCGTCGACGCCAGCCTCGAGGTGCTCGACCGACACCGTGTGGTAGTAGCTATTGTGCAGGTCGTCCTCGCGCGTCCAGGTCACCTTGACCGGCTTGCCGTCCACCGCTTTGGACAGGACGGCTGCCTCGATGGCGTAGTCGGGCTTCGACTTGCGTCCGAAGCCGCCGCCGAGCAGCGTGACGTGCACGGTCACGTCGTCCGCTGACATGCCGAGTCGCTTCGCCACCAGGTCACGGGTGGCCTGGGGAGACTGGAAACCGCCCCAGACCTCGCACTTGCCATTCGCGATCCGCACGGTCGCGGCCGGCGGCTCCATCGTGGCGTGCGCGAGATGCGGGACGTAGTACTCGGCGTCGAGGCGGCGCGCCGCCTTGGCCACGGCGGCATCGAAGTCTCCGTCGTTGCGCACGACCTTCCCGGGCTTGCGCGCGGATTCCTCGAGACTGGTCTTGAAGGCCGACGAGTCGTAGCTCGCATTCGGGCCATCGTCCCAGGTGATCTTCAGCGCCTTGCGGCCCTGCATCGCGGCCCAGGTGTTGCGCGCAAGGACCGCGACGCCACCGACCGGATTGAAGTGGGCAGGCGGCGGGCTGTCCTCGATCTGCACGACGCGCTGCACCCCCGGCACCTTGAGCGCCTCGGCAGGGTCGAAGCTCGCCACCTTGCCGCCGTAGACCGGGGGACGCGCCACGACCGCGTACAGCATTCCGTCCAGCCGGGTGTCGATGCCGTACTGCGCCTTGCCGGTCGCGATGTCGCGGCCGTCGACCAGCTTCAGCTGCCCCTTGCCGATGTAACGGAACTGCTTCGGATCCTTGAGGCGTAGCGTCTCCCGCGCCGGGACGGGCTGACCGGCCGCCGCCTTGGCGAGCGATCCGTACCCGGCGCGCCGCCCCGTCGGACGATGCACGACCTCGTGGTTCTTCGCCTCCACCTCGCTGACGGGCACTTTCCAGCGTTCAGCGGCCGCCGCTTCCAGCATGGTGCGCGCCGCCGCGCCGCAGTGGCGCATGGGCTCGAAGAAATGCCGCGTGCTTCGCGAGCCGTCGGTGTCCTGGTTGCCGAACTTTTTCTCGTCACCGGGCGCCTGCGCGACGCGCACGCGCTTCCAGTCCGCTTCGAGCTCGTCGGCCACGATCATCGGCATGCCGGTCCTGACGCCCTGTCCCATCTCGGAACGATGGCAGACGATCGTGACCGTGCCGTCCTCGGCGATGGACACGAACGCCAAGGGGCTGTCGACCCACCCGTTGGGCATCCCGTCGGCGCCGTACTTCTTGGCCTGGGCACGCGCGGCCGATGGATACCCCACCGCGAGCACGAGCCCGCCCAGTGCCGACATCCCCTGAAGGAACCGGCGCCGGCTCAGGTTGACCACGACCAGCGGTCGGTCCAACGACGCATCGCTCCCCGCACTCGAAATGCGATCGACTGGCGCGTTCATCGCGTCCCTCCCTGCTGAATCGCCGCCTGCTTGATGGCGGCGCGGATCCGCGTGTAGGTCCCACAGCGGCAGATGTTGCCGCTCATGGCCTCGTCGATCTCGACGTCGCTCGGCTTCGGCTTGCGCTTCAGCAGCGCGGCCGCGGACATGATCTGGCCGGCCTGACAGTAGCCGCACTGGGGCACGCCCGTGTCGACCCACGCCGCCTGCAACGCCTTGCCGACGGCGTCCGCGCCGACCGCCTCGATGGTGACGACCTTCTTGTTCGCCACCGCCGAGATCGGCGTGATGCACGAGCGCACGGCCTGCCCGTCGACGTGCACCGTACAGGCGCCACACAGCGCCATGCCGCAGCCGAACTTGGTCCCCGTGAGACCGAGCTCGTCGCGGAGTGTCCACAACAGCGGGGTCTCGCCGGGCAAGTCGACAGTCTGGCGCTTGCCGTTGATGTCGAGTGGGATCATCGCGATTCTCCTCTCATCCTCGAGACTTCAGGGCCAATGCGGTTCGTGGCCGACCACCCTCACTCTGGGCGCGCCGCACAATCGAATCACAAAACGAGCGCAACATAAAGACGGCTGATGGCGAGCCCTCCAACGTTCATCGGAGGGGCGCCGCTTGACATCACGTGTGGCTCGCCGCCAGAATCGCGGCCGGCGACGCTCCGATGTCCTCGCGATCCGGATGGCCACGCCGCGCAGTGCTACGAGCCGCTCTCGGCGCCGGCGCCTTCCTCTGCGCGCCTCGCCGCGCCGGCGCCCAGGCCGGTGACCTCCGAACGCAGCGTCCCCAGGCCGGAGATCGCTTCGTGTTCGCCGGCGGCGAGCGAATCGGACAGGTCATCACCCCCGGTGATCTGCTGGCGGGCAAGCCTCCGGTCATGGTCTATCCCATCGACCCCAGCAGCCGTGTCGTCCGCGACGGCTCGCGCCTGAACCAGATCCTGCTCGTCCGCCTTCCCCCCGACGAGCTCGACGAGGATACGCGCGCCCGGTCCGCCGACGGCGTCGTGGCGTATTCGGGTGTCTGCACGCACGCCGGCTGTGACGTGACGCTGTGGCAAGCCGAGACGCGACGATTCCGATGCCCATGCCATGACTCGGAGTTCGATCCGCGGGAGAGGGGCCGCGTCGTCGGCGGCCCCGCGCCGCGCCGGCTCCCGCGGCTGCCGGTCAAGGTCGTCGATGGCGTGATCGTCGCCGACGGGAGCTTCATGAGCCGGCCCGGCTTCCAGCCGGGCTGAACGGGGGCGGCGCCGCTTCACCCTTCACCACAAGTCGGAGGAGAACGACGATGACAACCGCGAGAGCACTCGTCGGAATCGGAAGTCTTCTGGTCGCGACGACGGTGCCAGCAACGCTGCTGGGCGGGTGCACGACACAAGGCATGGGGACGAGCACCGTCGGCATGGCGCAACCTGCGCCGCGCGCGCGCACCACCACCGGCACCGCCAGCTACACACCGGTGACCGATCAGCGGCTCGTGAGTCCCGAGGCCGAGAACTGGCTGATGTACCGGCGAACCTATGACGCCTGGGGCTACAGCCCGCTCGAGCAGATCAACACCGGCAACGTGAAGGACCTCGTGCCGGTCTGGAGCTTCTCGACGGGCGTGGCCGAAGGCCACCAGGCGCCACCCATCGTGAACAACGGCATCATGTTCGTGAGCACGCCGCAGAACCAGGTGCTCGCCCTCGACGCCAAGACCGGCGAGCTCCTGTGGCGGTACAAGCGCGAGCTGCCCGACGATCTCTTTCAGCTGCACCCGACCAACCGCGGGGTCGGCCTCTACGAGGACAAGGTCTATCTCGCCACGCTCGACGCCCACGTCGTCGCGCTGGACGCGAAGACCGGCAAATTGCTCTGGGACAGGACGGTGGAGGACTACAAGAAGGGTTATTACATGACGCTGGCGCCCCTGGTGGCCAAGGGGAAAGTCATGGTCGGCGTCTCGGGCGGTGAGCTCGGGATCCGCGGTTTCGTCCAGGCGCTGGATGCCCGCACGGGCGCGCCGGCCTGGAAGACGTTCACGATACCGGCGCCGGGCGAGCCGGGCTCCCAGACCTGGAAGGGCGATTCGTGGAAGACGGGTGGCGCGTCCGTCTGGATCACGGGCAGCTTCGATCCCCAGCTCAATCTCACGTACTGGGGCACCGGCAACGGGGCGCAGTGGATGGGCGATCAACGCCCCGGCGACAATCTCTACTCGACCTCGGTGATCGCGCTGGACGCCGACACGGGCAAGCTGCGCGCGTTTCACCAGTACCACTGGAACGACTCGTGGGACTGGGACGAGGTGTCGGCTCCGATCTTGATGGACGTCCAGCGCGGCGGACGGACGATCAAGAGCCTGGTACACCCGGGCCGCAACGGATACCTGTGGGTGCTGGAGCGGAAGGCCGACGGCATCGGCTTCGTCGACGCCAAGCCCTACGTCAAGCAGACGGTGTTCACGAAGCTCGACCCGCGAACGGGCCGCCCCGAGTACGACGAGACGAAGAAGCCGGTCACGGGTAAGAAGATCCCCTTCTGTCCGTCGCTGTGGGGCGGCAAGGACTGGCCGCCGGCCGCCTACAATCCGAAGACCGGATATCTGTACATCCCGACCAACGAGAACCTCTGCGGCACGCTCCTGGGCACGGCGAAACCCTACGAGGAGGGCAAGCTCTGGCTGGGCACCGAGATCAAGGACATCGGGATGGTCGTCGCGGACGGCTCGAAGCACATCGGCGAGATCCAGGCCTGGGACATGAACACCGGTCAGAAAGTGTGGATGCGTACGTTCGAGTCACACAACTGGGGTCCAATCTTGACCACGGGGGGCGGGCTCGTCTTCGCCGGCGGAACCAACGACCGGTACTTCCGTGCCTTCGACGCGAAAACCGGCGAGCCCCTGTGGCAGTGGCGCACGAACTCCGGCATCACCGGCGTCCCCAGCTCCTTCGCCGTCGACGGCGTGCAGTACGTCGCGGTGCAATCCGGCTGGGGCGTGGATGCGCAGCGGATGCAGGGCGCCCTCGACGATATTCGCGGCGCGAAGACGGACGTGCCTCAGGGCGGCGTGATCTGGGTGTTCGCCGTGAAGCGGTAACGGCCAGGCTCGGCCCGAACGGGCACTCCGGCTGTTACCGGGTGCCAGTTGGTGGGGCAGGGCGGGACTGAACATCCTGGTGTCGGCGGTTCAATCCCGTGCCTGCCCACCAATCTTGCCTACACGACGCGCATCGACTCCCGCAGCTCGCGCGTGAAGATCTCCTTCGGGATCATCGCGTGGACGCCCTGGTTGACGTCGACGACCTGGGTGATACGAAAGTGCACCGCCATGCTGGCCAGCCCGTAGGCGTCGTGACGGTTCAGGCCCGCGCGGCCGCTCAAGAAGTCGATGGTGTTCCGTAGCGCGATGCGGAACGCTTCGGTAAGATCGCGGTGCATTCCCATCGCGATCCAGTGCGTGTCGTTCTCCGCGAACGGCCACTGCCATCCTGCCCGCTCATGACGCTGGACCTGCACACGGACCTCACGCATGCCGGTCTCGAGCGCGGTGAGGTTGACCTCGCCGTCGCCCTGCAGCGCGTGGGAATCGCCCGTGAAGATTTTCGCGCCCGGCCGCCAGACGGGGATGTAGAGGATCGTCCCCTCCTGAAGCTCGCGCAGGTCCATGTTGCCGGCGTGCTGGCCGGGCGGGACGGAGCTCACGACGCCCGGGCCGATGCGGCCCACGACCTCGCGGTCTTCGGGAGCCGCCACGCCGAACGTGCCCTGGAACGGTCCCAGGGGCAGCGTGATCGATGGGGAGAACTTCGCGACCTTCCGCGGCACGTCGATGTCGATGAATCGGATGCTGCCCTCGGGGAACTCGTCGGGTAGCGCGCCGGTCTTGAGGTCGCCGGGGTTGTTGAGGTTGGCACCCCAGTCGAAGGGCGTGAGCGTGAGAAAGCGCACGCTCAGCATGTCGCCCGGCTGGGCACCCTTGACCCCGACCGGCCCGACGATGGAGTGCGGGCCTCGGCCCGGGTTTTCACGGCGGAACTGCGCCAGCTGTTGAATCGTGACGCCCCGCTGGAAGCGGTTCAGGAAATGCGTCCACGTGTTCGGATACACCACGGTGTCGCCGGAATCGATCTCGAGAATATCCGGTCGTGTCGCGTCGAACGCGCCCAGCCGCACGGTTTCCGGAGTGGACTCCACGACGTGGGTCCGTCCACCCGGGGCGGCGGTGGCGCCGCGGCGGAGGGTCGCGCATGCGGCGAGGAGGCTGCTCGGCGCCACCGTCGCCAGCAAGCCAAGGACGCCGCTGACACCGACGAGCCGCCGGCGGGACACGCGGTACGTCGCCAGATGGGGCTCGAGGGCGTCCTGGTTCAACTCGTCCATGTGCTGCAGGCGGTCACGGGTCGGCGGTGTGAGCGCCGCCTCGACCACATCGGGCTCGACCATGTATTGCCGCCCGCCGTCGTCACCGCAGCCGAGCAATCCACCGCACGGTCGACCGCGCTGTTCGTCCCCGTTTTCCATGACCGTTCTCCGAGGCGTCCGAGCATTTTCTGCCGCGTGTGGCCCGGCGCCGTTCGCCGGCACTCATGCGACGGCATTAAGGCACTTCGACGCTCAAGTCAAGCGGGCCCGCCGGTGCTACGCTCCTCGCGATGGCGGCGCGCTATCGCATCCTCTCGCTCGACGGCGGAGGCACCTGGGCGCTGATCCAGGCCCGCGCCCTTCGCCAGATCTACGGCGACCTCCGGGGGCGGGACGTGCTCGCGCAGTTCGACCTCGTCGCGGCGAACTCCGGCGGCGCCATCGTCGCCGCCGCGCTGGCGTGCGACTTCACGCTCTCGGAGATCGATGCGCTGTTCGGCGACGAGTCGGCGCGGGACGAGATCTTCGTGACGCTGGCGCCCTGGGAGCGGATTCCCAGCGCGCTGCTCGATCTCGGCCCGAAATATCGGGCGTCGGCGAAGCTGGACGGCTTGAAGGACCGTCTCGCGCCGACGGGCGACACGCCGCTCGACCGGCTCGCGCAGGCGATCCAGCGGCCCGGCGGACCGAAGCCGCCGGACTACCTCATCGTTGCCTTCGACTTCGACACGCTGCGCGCCGTTTTCTTTCGCTCCAACGTCGAGAGCAACGCGCGCAGCGGGCCGGTCGGCCCCTCGCCGACCCTGGCGGAGGCGGTGCACGCGTCGTCGAACGCCCCCGTCAACTACTTCGACGCGCCGGCGACCTTCGACACGCCGGCGTACCTCGGCCGGCGGTTCTGGGATGGGGCCCTGGCCGGCATGAACAACCCGCTCCTCGCGGCCGTCGTCGAGGCGCGCGCGAACGACGTGCGCGCCGAGGACATCATCGCGCTGAGCATCGGCACCGGCAGCGTCATCCTCCCGCCGGAGGCCGACGACGTGCGGCCTCCGCTCGCGGCACCGCGCGGGGCGTCCGGCACAGTGCACGACCTCAAGGCCGTCGCCGGCGCCATCCTCGACGACCCGCCCGACGCGGCGACGTTCATCGCGCACACGCTGCTCGGCCAGCCCCTGGGTCGCGACCCGGAGCATCCGGTGACCGGCGGCGCGCTCGTGCGCGTGAGCCCGCTGGTGCAGCCGGTGCGCGGTGCCGACGGGGGCTGGACCCTGCCGCGGGGACTCGGCGAGGACGAGTTCGCACGGCTGACGGAGCTGGAGCTGGACGCCATCGACCCCGGCGACATTGCGCTGCTCCAACGCTTCTGCGACGCCTGGCTCGCCGGACACGTGCCGAACCAGCCGATCCGGGCCAACCGCCAACTCCAGTGCGAGATCGGCTTCGCGTCGTTCCCGCTCGCGGCCGAGCACTGGAAGAAGCTCGCGGGCCTGTGACGTCATGGTGAAACTCACCACGCGACCGGCAACCAGGGAGGACGCGGCGGCCATCGCCGCCATCTACAACGAGGGCATCGCCGACCGCGTGGCGACGTTCGAGACGGAGCCGAGAACCGCGGAGCAGATCGCGGGGCAGCTGGCCGACAAGGGCGAGCGCTACCCGACGGTCGTGGTCGAGCGCGACGGGCGCGTGATCGCGTGGGCGTCGGCGGGCGCGTACCGGACCCGGCCCGCGTACGCGGGGGTCGCCGAGCACTCGGTCTACGTGGCCCGCGGCGCGCGCGGCACCGGGGCCGGGCGGGCCGCGCTGAACGCGCTCTGCGACGTCTACGCCGCGCGCGGGTTCTGGAAGCTGGTCTCGCGCATCTTTCCCGAGAACGCCGCGAGCCTCGGGCTGCACGAGGCCTGCGGATTCCGCGTCGTCGGCGTCTACGAGCGGCACGGCAAGCTCGCCGGCGAATGGCGCGATTGCGTGATCGTCGAGAAGCTGCTGGACCGATGACGCGGCTCGCTCTCCTTCTCGTGTCGGTGGCGGCGTTGGCCGCGCCGGCGCTGGGCGCCGCGCAAGAGACCACGAAGGACGCGCAGGAGGCCGAGCCCGAGTCGCCCGCGCGCGCCGGTCTCGAGCGGCGCCAGACGCTGCCGCCTCCCGGGCCGATCCCACCGGCCTTCTCCGTCAACGGCGCGCTGCGCGGCGGCGTGCAGTGGATCGTGAACCCCGCGCGGGCGAAGGACGACGTCTTCGGCTTCGGGGCGTTCGACCTCGTCTTGATCGGGCGCCCCACGCCCAACGTGACGCTGCTCGCGGACGTCGAGGCCATCGTCGGGCCCGGGCCCGACGCGGCGCTCGGCAGCCTCTCGCGTGTGAATCAGGACGCCGAGCGGCTCGCCGGCGGCGACACGAGGGTCTTCCTGCGCGAGGCGTGGATCCGGCTGCAGTCCGCCGACGCGTCCATCCGGTTCAACGTCGGCAAGCTCGACGTCCAGCACTATTTCGACCGCAACTTCTTCGCGGAGGACGAGACGCGGCAGTTCCTGAGCGCCGCGCTGTCCGGCAACCCGATGCTCGCGCAACCGCCGAACGGTCCGGGGACGTCGCTGCGGATCAGTCAGGACGACTGGCGCTATGCGTTTGGCGTCCACGCGCCGGGCGACGTCGACGACGACCTCTCCGGGCTGCCGTACGTCATCGCCGAGCTGGGCCGTCGTCGCATCTTTTCGTTCGCCGGGCACTACCGCTGGTGGGCGCGCGTCGGCTCTGTCCCCGAGCGCCGCGACGACGTCACCTGGGGCACGGGCATCAGCGTCGATCAGCTCGTCGCCGCCGGCACCGGCGTGTTCGTGCGCGCGGGGCTCGCCCGGCGCGAGGGCGAGTCGCTGACATCACACGCGTGGTCGGCGGGCGTGCAGCACACGCCCTCGTGGCTCGGCCGCGCGAAGGACCTGATGGGCGCCGGCTACTCGTTCGTGCGCCAGCCCGAGGGGCGCGAGCACGTGGCCGAGGTCTACTACAACGTCTCGCTGGCGGACTGCTGCGCGGTCATCGCGAACGTGGAGTGGATCGTCTCCGGCCCGAACCAGGTCAGCGGCCGCCGCAATCGCGACGTGGTCGTCCCCGGCCTCCGCGCGCTGATCCTGTTCTAGAGGAGGTTCAGGAGCCGCGGCAGCACGAGCGTGATCCACGGCACCAGGATCACGATGATGAGCCCGAGCGAGAGCACGAACACGAACGGCAGCATCGCGCGCGTCGCCCGGTCGACCGAGAGCTCCGCGATGCCGCAGGCGATGAAGAGGCCCACGCCGATCGGCGGCAGGAAGAGACCGATGCCCACCGCGGCCACGATCACGATCGCGTAGTGGATCGGATGGATGCCGAGCCCCGCGGCCACCGGCAAGAGGCTCGGCAGCAGGATGACCACGGCCGGCAACCCTTCGATGACGGCGCCGAAGAACACGAAGACGGCGGCGGTGGCGAACAGGAAGACGAGGCTGCTGCCCGGCACCAGCGTCATCAGCGTGATCAGCGTCGCCGGCAGCTGCTGGACGGTGAGGAACCACGAGACCACGCCGGCCGCGCCCAGCAGCAGCCCGACGGCCCCGGTGACCACCGCCGACGAGATGACGATGTCGGGCAGGTCCTTCCACTTGATCTCGCGGTAGACGAAGACGCCCACGACGGCGGCGTAGAGCACCGCGATGACCGACGCCTCGGTGGGCGTCATGATGCCGCCGAGGATGCCGCCGAAGATGATGACGGGCATGCCGAGCGGGATGAGCGCATCCCAGAACGCCCACGCCAGCTCGCCCGCGCTCGGCCGCGTCTCGGCGGCGATGCCCGCGCGTCCCGCGAGCCGCCAGATGTAGACCATCAGCACGAGGGCCATGACGACCGCGGGCAGGAAGCCGGCGGTGAACAGCGCGGCCACCGAGAGGCTCGCCACCGAGCCGATCACGATCATGAGGATGCACGGCGGCACCAGGATGCCCATGGCGGAGGCGGACGAGACGATGGCGACGGCCAGCTCCGGGCTGTAGCCGGCGCGCACCATGCCCGGGATCGTCGTGGCGGCCACCGCCGACACGTCGGCGACGGTCGAGCCCGAGATCCCGGAGAAGATGTACTCGGCGGCGACGACGGCCATGCCGAGGCCGCCGCGGATCCAGCCCACCAGGGCGACGGCGAGCCGCACGAGCCGGCGCGCGATGCCGCCCGTCTCCATGAGGGCGCCCGCCAGGATGAAGAGCGGCAGCGAGAGCAGCACGAACGAATCGATCTGGTGGAGGATCGTCTGCACGGTGACGGCGAGCGGGGCGGGGGCCGCCAGGAGCGCGCCGGCGTAGCCCGCCATGCCGACCGTCATCGCCACCGGCACGCCGAGGGCGAGGAGCGCCAGAAAGACCAGGGTGACGAGGGTCATGGGCGGCGAACGAGGCGCCAGAGCTGCGGGAGCGAGTAGAGGATCATGAGGGCGCCGCCGACGGGCAAGGCGCCGTAGAACCACAGCATCGAGATCTCGAGCGCGTCGGTAACCTGGCGGCGGGCGATCGGAGCGATGGCGAGGCCGCCGGTCACCAGCACGCCGCCGAAGGCCATGACGATCAGCGTGACGAGGACGTCCACGGCGCGCCGCGGGCGTGCCCCGACGCGGTCGATGAGCAGGTGTAGCCGGAAGTGCGTGCCGCGGCGCACGGCCACCGCGGCGCCGAGAAAGACCGTCCAGACGAAGCAGAGCCGGGCGACCTCGTCGTACCACTGGAAGGTCGCCTGCAGCACGTAGCGGCTGAAGACGCCCAGGAATACGTCGACCACCAGCGCCACCATCAGCGCCAGGCAGGCGAGATCGACGATCACGCTACTTCGCCGCGCGCGCTTCCGCGATCACCCGATCGAAGAGCTCCTTGCCGACCTTGCCCTCGAGGAACTTCCAGACCGGCTGCGCCCGTTCCTGGAACGGGCGCAGGTCCTTCACGTCGTTGACCTGCATCCCCCGGGCCTTCATCTGCGCGAGCCCGTCGGCCTCGGCCTTCACCTCGTCCTGTCGGTGCTGGACGCAGGCGACGGCCATCGTCTCGTCGACGACCTTCTTGAGATCGGCCGGGAGCGCGTCGTACTTCGGCTTGGCCATCACCCACACCGCGGCCGGGTACGAGTGGAGCGTCCGCGAGTAATACTTCGTGATCTCGTGGAACTTGTCGGACACGGCCGTGGTCACGGGCAACTCGAGCCCGTCGACGGTGCCCTGCTTGACCGCCAGGTACACCTCGCCCCAGATCATCGGCACCGGGTTCGCGCCGAAGGCCTTGAAGACCTCGACCAGCGTGGGAATCGGCGGCACGCGGATGGTCTGCCCCTTGAGGTCGTCGGGGGCCTGGATGGCGCGCTTGTTCGAGAGCACGCCGCGGAAGCCCCAGCCGCCGCCGTAACAGAAGGGCTTCGCGCCGAGCGGCTCGAGGCGATTCATGAGCTCCTTGCCCAGCGCCCCGTCCATCACCTTCCACACGTGCTCGCGGCCGGTGTAGAGGAACGGCACGTCGGTGGCGAGCAGCTTGGGGTCCCACTTGCCGCCGATCGAGGGCAGCGACACCGCCGCCACGTCGACGGTGCCGAGCTGCATGCCTTCCAGCTGCACGATCTCGTTCTTCGCGAGCTGCCCGGCGGGATAGACCTCGACCTTGATCCGGCCGCCGCTCCTGGCCTCGGCCACCTCCTTGAACTTGATCGCGGAGGTCGTGAACGGGTTGTCGTTGCCGACGATGGTGGCGAGCTTGAGCGTCACCGTCTGGGCGAGGGCGGGCGACGCGACGCCGAGCACGAGCGGCAGCGCGAGGAGGAAGCGCATCATGGCGGGCCTCCAGCAGGTCGAGAGGCGACCGGATTTGCGGCCGGTTCTATCCCAGCGGCGACGGCCATGCAAGCGCTTCGTACTTCGACGACCTATCGGTATACTTCGCGCGGACACGGAGGCCCTTCGAGCCCATGCCGAGCGGGCGGCTGCTGGTGGTGGACGACGAGGTCGAGATCACCGCGCTGGTCGAGGAGCACTTCACGTCGCTGGGCTACCACGTGGACGTCGCCCACCACGGCGCCGCCGCGCTGATCCTGGCCGCCGCGCGGCGCCCTGACGCCGTCCTGCTCGACATCGACATGCCCGAGGTGTCGGGCGAAGAAGTGCTGGACCGCCTGCACGCGCTCGACCGCAGCGTCCCGATCGTCATGCTCACCGGCAACGCCGACGCGGACCTCGCCCGGCGTTTTTTACGGAAGGGCGCCTTCGACTACGTCGCCAAGCCGTTCCAGCTCGACGTCCTCGAGCGCGTGGTGGCCACCGCCGTCGCCGTCGGCCGCCGGTAGGGCACGCCGGGATACTTAATTGACTTAACTGTTTAGCGCATGCACCATCATGCTCGTGGCCTCGAGGCGACACGGGACACGGCGTGGGCACTGGACGGCGCAGGCCGAGCAGCTGCTCGACCTCCTCAACGCGCTCGGGAGCACGATCTTCCGGCAGTTCCTCTGGCAGCGCGCGGCCGAGCTGGACCTCACCTACGCGCAGGGCCAGGTTCTCTTCCACGTGGCCGCCCATCCCGGCTGCCGTATGGGCGACGTGGGCAAGGCCTTCGGCGTCACGCTGCCGGCGGTCACCCACCTCGTCGACCGCCTGGAGCAGAAGGGCTTCGTCACGCGCGCCGGCGACCCGGGCGATCGCCGCGCCTACGTGCTCGAGGTGACGCGCCCGGGCGGTGCCCTCGTGGACGAGCTCCAAGCGATGCGGCTGCGCGGCCTCGAGTCGGTGCTGGCGCGGATGTCCGCGGACAACCGCACGCGCGTCGTGCGCGGGCTCGAGGCGCTCGTCGAGGCGTCGCTGGAGGTCGCGGAGCGATGAGGCGCGCGCTCGCCCTCGGCGCCGTGCTCGCCTCCTTATATACGACGGCCGGGTGCAGCGACCGCGCGTCGGGCACCCAGCGCGCGGCGGCGCCGCCCGCCGTCCCCATCCTCGCCGCCGAGGCCGTGCGCAAGGACGTCCCGCTCGACGTCGGTGTCATCGGCACCGTGCAGGCGCTCACCACGGTGGGCGTCAAGGCGCAGGTGGCCGGGCAGGTGGTGCAGGTGCACTTCAAGGAGGGGCAGGACGTGAAGGCGGGCCAGCTGCTCTTCACGATCGATCCGCGGCCCTTCGAGGCGACGGTGGCGCAGGCCGAGGCCAACGTCGGCCGCGACACGGCGCAGCTGCGCCAGGCCGAGGCCGCCCTGGCCCAGCGCCAGGCCGAGGTGCAGCAGGCGCTGGCGAACCTCGAGCGCGACCAGGCCCAGCTCGAGAACGCGCGCGTGCAGGAGCGCCGCTACAAGACGCTGGTGGAGAAGGAGCTGGTGGCGCGCGAGCTCTACGATCAGTTCCGCACCAACCTCTCGGCCCTGGGGGCCACCGTGAACGCCGACCGCGCCGCCATCGAGAACGCGCGCGCGGCCGCGCTGGCGGCGCAGGCCGGCGTGGACAACGCCCGCGCCGTGATCCGCGCCGACGAGGCGATGGTGCAGACGGCGAGGCTGAACCTCGGCTACACCACCATCCGGGCGCCGATGGAGGGCCGCACCGGCAACCTCATGCTGCAGGCGGGCAACGTCGTGAAGGGCAACGACGACAACCCGATGGTGGTCATCGCGCAGGTGCACCCGATCTACGTGTCGTTCGCGGTGCCGCAGCAGTACCTCGCCGCCATCAAGCAGCACCAGGCGGCGGGCCCGCTCACCGTGCGCGCGATCCCGACGGGCGCGCCGAAGCCCACCACGGGCCGGCTCACGTTCGTGAACAACACCGTGGACCCGTCCACGGCCACCATCCAGCTCAAAGGCACGTTCGACAACGCGGAGAACACGCTGTGGCCTGGACAGTACGTGGAGGTCGTGCTGACGCTCACCACCGAGACGGCGGTGGTGGTGCCGTCCCAGGCCATTCAGCCCGGCCAGCAGGGGCCGTACGTGTTCGTGGTGAAGCCGGACCTCACCGTGCAGCCGCGGCCGGTCGAGCTGGGCCGTCGCCTCGCCACGGAGACGATTGTCACCCGCGGCGTGGCCCCGGGCGAGCGCGTCGTCACCGACGGCCAGCTGCGCCTCGTGCCCGGCTCGCGCGTGGAGATCAAGCCGCCCAAGGCGTCGTGAGCCCGTCGTGAACACCGAGCTCTTCATCCGCCGTCCCGTCCTCACCACGCTCCTGATGGCGGCCGTCCTCATCTTCGGCGTGATGGCCTACCAGAAACTGCCGGTCAACGACCTGCCCAACGTCGACTTCCCCACGATCCAGGTCATCGCCAACCTGCCGGGGGCGAGTCCGGAGACGATGGCCTCCGCGGTGGCCACGCCGCTCGAGCGGCAGTTCACCACGATCGCCGGCATCGACTCGATGACGTCCACGAGCGCCCTCGGCGTGACGCAGATCACCATCCAGTTCACGCTCGACCGCAACATCGACGCGGCGGGGCAGGACGTGCAGGCCGCCATCACCAAGGCCTCGCCGCTCCTGCCGCCGGGCATGCCGACGCCGCCGTTCTACCAGAAGGTCAACCCGGCCGACCAGCCCGTCCTCTACATGGCGCTGAGCTCGCCCACGCAACCGCTCTACACGGTGGACGAGTATGCGCAGACGTTCCTCGCCCAGCGCATCTCCACGGTCAGCGGCGTCGCGCAGGTGACGATCTTCGGCTCGCAGAAGTACGCGGTGCGCGTGCAGGTGGACCCGCGCGCGCTGGCCGCGCGCGGCATCGGCCTCGACGAGGTGGAGGCGGCCATCTCGCGCGCCAACGTCAACAAGCCGACCGGCACGTTGTGGGGCGCGAGCCAGGCGTACAACGTGCAGGCCACCGGCCAGCTCATGGACGCCGCGGCGTACCGGCCGATGATCGTGGCCTACCGCAACGGCTTCCCGGTGCGCCTCGAGGAGCTGGGCCGCGTCGTGGACGGTGTGCAGACCGACAAGGTCGCCGGCTGGTTCAACGGCGAGCGCGCCGTGGTGCTGGCCGTCCAGCGCCAGCCGGGGACGAACACGATCGAGGTCGTCGACGCCATCCGCAAGCTGCTCCCGGTGTTCCGCCAGCAGCTGCCTGCCTCCGTCAACCTGAACGTGGTCTACGACCGCTCGGTGGCCATCCGGGAGTCGGTGCACGACGTGCAATTCACGCTGCTGCTCACCATCGCCCTCGTCGTGATGGTGATCTTCCTCTTCCTGCGCAACCTCTCGGCCACGATCATCCCGAGCCTCGCGGTGCCCCTGTCCATCGTCGGGACCTTCGCCATCATGTTCGCGCTCGGCTACACCATCGACATCATCTCGCTCATGGCCCTCACGCTCTGCGTCGGCTTCGTGGTCGACGACGCCGTGGTCATGCTGGAGAACATCGTCCGCCACATGGAGCACGGCGAGGACCGCATGACGGCCGCCCTCAAGGGCGCGCGGGAGATCGGCTTCACGATCCTGTCCATGACGCTGTCGCTGGCGGCCGTCTTCATTCCCGTGCTCTTCATGGGCGGCGTGGTGGGCCGGCTGCTGCACGAGTTCGCGATCGTGATCGGCGCCGCCGTGCTCGTCTCGGGCGTCGTCTCGCTGACCCTCACGCCGATGCTGTGCAGCCGCTTCCTGAAGCCGCCGGGCGAGAACCGCAACCGCCTGTACCAGGCGTCGGAGCGCTTCTTCGAGAGGATGCTGCACACGTACGACGTCTCGCTCCGGTGGGTGCTGGGCCACGGACGGCTGACCATGGTCGCGCTGCTCCTCACGTTCGTCTTCACCGCCTATTTCTTCGTGAAGCTCCCCAAGGGATTCATCCCGAGCGAGGACAACGGCTCGATCTTCGCGTTCACGGAGACGGCCCAGGACATCTCGTTCGACGCGATGGTGGAGCACCAGCGGGCGGTGGCGGACGTGATCCGGCAGGATCCCTCGGTCGTGCAGCTCATGTCGTTCATCGGCGCCAGCGGCTCGAGCGTCGTGCTGAACAACGGCCGGGTCTTCGCGCTGCTCAAGCCGCGCCACCAGCGGCCGCACGCCGAGAAGGTCATCGAGGGGCTGCGGCCCAAGCTCGGCGCGGTGCCGGGCATCCGCGTGTACCCGCAGATCCTGCCGACCATTCGCATCGGCGGCCAGCTCACGAAGGCGGTGTACCAGTACACGCTACAGGACACGGACACGGCGGAGCTCTACTACTGGGCGCCGATCCTCTACGACCGGCTGCGCGGGCTGCCCGGGCTGCAGGACGTCAACACGGATCTGCAGATCACGAGCCCGCAGGTGACCGTGGAGATCGACCGCAACAAGGCGGCCTCGCTCGACGTCAGCGCCGACCAGATCGAGAGCGCGCTGGGCGCCGCCTACGGCGCCAAGCAGGTCTCGACGATCTACACGCCGGCGAACCAGTACTGGGTGATCCTCGAGGTCGATCCGCAGTTCCAGCGCGATCCGACCGCGCTCGGCCTGCTCTACGTCCGCTCGACCAAGGGCACGCTGGTGCCCCTGGCGTCGGTGGCCACGGTGACGCCCGGCGTGGGCCCGCTCACGGTGACCCACCTCGGTCAGCTGCCCGCGGTCACGATCTCCTTCAACACGAAGCCCGACGTCTCGCTGTCCGATGCCGTCGCCCAGGTCGAGCGCGTGCAGCGCGAGCTGCGCGTGCCGGCCACCGTCAACGGCACCTTCCAGGGCACCGCGCAGGCGTTCCAGGCCTCGCTGCAGGGGCAGGGGATGCTGCTGCTGATCACGATCCTCGTGATCTACCTCGTGCTGGGCGTGCTGTACGAGAGCTTCGTCCACCCGCTGACGATCCTCTCGGGGCTGCCGTCGGCGGGCGCGGGGGCGTTGCTGACCCTCTGGCTCTTCGGCATGGAGCTGAACGTCTACGGCTTCGTCGGCATGATCATGCTGATCGGCATCGTGAAGAAGAACGCGATCATGATGATCGACTTCGCGATCGAGGCCGAGCGCGGCGGCATGGCGCCGCGGGAGGCGATCTACCAGGGCTGCCTGCTGCGCTTCCGGCCGATCATGATGACGACGATGGCCGCGCTGCTCGGCACGCTCCCGATCGCGCTCGGCATCGGCGCCGGCGCCGATGCGCGGCGCCCGCTGGGGTTGGCCGTGGTGGGCGGGCTGATGGTCTCCCAGCTCCTCACGCTCTACATCACGCCGGTCCTCTACCTCTATATGGAGTCGGCACAGAAGTACCTGGCCAGCCACCCGATCTCGCGCGTGTTCTTCTGGCGCCGACCGGCGCCACAGCCGTCCTGAGCGGTTACTTCGGGACGGTGACGCTGTAGCCGCGCTCGCGCATGCAGCGATCCACCGCGTCCCGGTCGACGGCGAGGGGGGTCGCGGCGCGCGCGCCCGCCGTGTCGAGTGCAGCCTGCACGCACTGCGCCTCGTCCTTTTTCTGCTGCTCGTCGGTGACGCCGGGCTTCTCGTAGACGGTCTTGCCCCGCGGCGTCACGCAGCCGCCGAGGAGCGCCGCCACCAGCACCGCCGCCAGCAGGATTCGCACGTGCCTCAGCGGGCGACCGGATGGAGCTCGTATCATCACCGTGCAGCGTTTTGCACCACCCGCGCGATCCTGGCGAAGTTCGACGCCTCGTAGCTGAAATCGAACGACCAGCGATAGCGCACGCCGGGGCCGTCGTCGGGCATCGCGATGCCCGCCCGGGGCGGCTCGGCGTGCAGCTTCACGCCCTCGCGCGTCTCGAGCGAGAAGCCGGCCCACCAGTGGTCGGGGCCGTTCCGCCGGGTCGTGTACGTCACGCATTCGAAATGGGCGCGGCCCCGTGACTCGAGCGTCAGCGTGCCGTATTCGAGGTGGAGGTCGCCGATGGTCCAATCCGACCAGGTCCAGGATTTGAAGCCGCGGCGGCCGCCGACTGACGGGAAGATTGCCATGGTGCCTCTCCTGCTGCGTGGGGTTGACTTTGTAGTGTCCCGCACTATATCTTATATAAAACATGTAAGTTATATAAAGTGAAGGTGCCGAGTGGCTGACTCGAATGCGCGCGTTCTCCTCGTGCTGTCGCAGGGCGTCCTGGATCGGGCGCGGTCCCTGGCGGGCACCATGACGGCGGCTTGCAAGCTGCCCGTGAGCCTCCAGGTGGTCCTCCGCGCGCTGATCGAGGAGGGCCTGAAGCGCGAGGATCATCCGGGCCTGCTCGCGAACATCGAGCGTCAGGCCCAGGCGGTTCGCCAGCGGCGGCGGATGGCGCGCGCGGTCGAGGCACGGGGAGGCGCGCGGACCACTCGCTCCGCGCGCTGAGACAGAAAGGACGTCCGTGATGCAGAGGAAGATCTACGTCGGCGGCGTGTCGTTCGCCATGTCAAACGACGGACTCCGGGCGCTCTTCGCCGAGGTCGGCGTCGTCGAGTCCGCCGCCCTGGCGACCGATCGCGGCACCGGCCACTCGCGCGGCTACGGATTCGTCGAGATGGCCTCGGCCGAGGCGGCGGCGGCCGCCGTCAAGAAGCTCCACCGACTCGAGGTCGACGGCCGGCGGCTCACCGTCCACCTCGCCAGCCCGTCGCCGGGCCGCTGAGCGTGGGACGGATCGTCACCGCGGCCAGGATCGAGGTCGCCTCGAACCAGATCGAGCCGGCCCTCAAAGCGTTGAAGAAGCACATGCTGAAGGAAGGCATCTTCCAGGAAATGAAGCGACGGGCATTTTACGAGAAGCCCTCGGTGAAGCGGAAGCGCAAGCAGGCGCAGGCGCGCAAGCGCAGACGCAAGGCGATGAAGCGCGCGGACAGCGCGGGCGATTGGGATCGATGATGCTGTCGATGGTGTTCGCGCCCATCGTGGGCGTCGCGCTCACCCAGGTCGCCGTGCTCGCGACCTCGATCTACCTGCACCGGGCGCTGGCCCACCGCGCGCTGCGCGTGCATCCGGCGGCGGACGTGCTGTTCCGGACGGTGCTCTGGCTCACGACCGGACAGCAGCGGCACGAGTGGGTGGCCGTCCACCGCAAGCACCACGCGTTCACCGACCGCACGGGTGATCCGCACAGCCCGCGGCTGCTGGGGGTCTGGCGCGTGTTGCTGCTCAACGTCTATTACTACGCGCGGGAAGCGCGGAATCCCGAGACGCTCCGCGTCTTCGCCTCCGACATTCCCCGCGACCGGCTCGATCGCCGCGTGTTCCGTCACGGCTGGATCGGCCTCGGGCTGGGCATCGCGTTGCTGTGCGCGCTGCTCGGCCCGTGGGCGGGCCTGTTCGCGGCGGCGCTCCACGCGCTCCTCTACGTCTTCGTCGTCGCGCCCCTCATCAACGGCGTGGGGCACTGGCGGGGCAGCCAGAACTTCGACAACACCGCGTACAACTCGCGCGTCCTCGCCTGGCTCACGGGGGGCGAAAGCCTGCACAACAATCACCACGCCCACGCGCGCTCGCCGAAGTTCAGCGTTCGGCGCTTCGAATTCGATCCGTCGTGGGTGATGATCCGCGCGCTGAAGGCGCTGGGGCTCGTCACGCTCCTTCGTCCTCCGGCTCGTCTTCCTCTCGACATGCAAGAGTATCGACAACCACAAGGAGTGCTCTGATGGCGATCAAACTGTTCGTCGGCGGCCTCGCCTTTTCCACCTCCACCGAGAGCCTTCGCTCCGCGTTCGCGGCCATCGGCTCCGTCGAATCCGCCAGCGTCGTGACCGACCGCGACACGGGTCAGTCGCGCGGCTTCGGCTTCGTCGAGATGGCGACCTCGGAGGACGCCGAGCAGGCGATCAGCAAGCTGAACAATACCGTCCTCGAGGGGCGCAGCATCAAGGTCGAAAAGGCCAACGCGCCGGGCGGCGGCCGCTCCGGCGGCGGCGGCCGCGGCCGCTGGTAGCGTCGGACGGGGGTCGGTGGTAGGGGCAACCGGGGGGCGTCCAGCCCCCCGTTGTCATTTGATGGAGCCGATGTAGTCGGCGAGCGGCTCGATGTCGGCGTCGGCGACGGGCTGCGCCGCCTGCGTCATGGCGCCGTCGAGGTCGCCGCGCGTGCGCGCCTTGAAGCCGCGCATCTGGGCGACGAGGTACTCGCGCGACAGCCCGCGGAGTCGCGGCGCGTACTCGCGGCCGGCGAAGTCGCGCCCATGGCAGTCGTCGCAGTGGTACGTCGCGGCGAGGCGCTGTCCGGTCTCGGCGCGCGCGGGGTCGGGCGGCCCGGCCGCCGGCGGCGCCGGGCGCTGGGCCGCGAAGAAGGCCGCGAGGTCCGCCATGTCGCTCTCGCTGAGCGCGGCCGCGATGGGCGCCATCTGCGGATCGACGCGGCGCTTGTCGCGGTAGAGCAGGAGCTGCCAGTGGAGGTAGATCCCGACCTGGCCGGCGATCGACGGGACGGTCGGGTTCGTGGAATTGCCGTCCAGGCCGTGGCAGGCGGCGCACGCGACGGCCTTGCGACGGCCCGCTTCGAGATCGGCGGCGAGCGCGGGGACGGGGCGAGGCGCGAGCACGGCGAGTGAGACGGCGACGGCGGTGGCCCAGCGCGCGAAACGAGGGGCCAACGGCGAACGGATGTCGGTCAACGCGCGAGCGAGGGGCACCCGGGGGGGCCGTCCGGCCCCCCCGGGTCTCAGAGGATCAGCGCCCGTACGTGACGCGATAGATCGCGCCCGCGTAGTCGTCGGAGATCAGCAGCGACCCGTCCTTCATCTGCCGGGTGTAGACCGGCCGGCCCCAGACCTGGTCGCCCTGCAGCCAGCCCTCGGCGAACGGCTCGTACCTCGGCACGTCGCCCTGCCGCAGCGTGACCATCATCACGCGGAAGCCGATCTTCTGCGAGCGGTTCCACGAGCCGCGCTGGGCGAGGAACATGCGGTTCCTGTACTCCGGCGGGAACATCGAGCCCGTATAGAACTCGACGCCGTTGCCGGCCACGTGCGGTCCCGTCTTGATCAGCGGCGCCGCGAACTCGCCGCACGCGCGGCCCGAGTGGAACTGCGGATCGGGGATGTCGCCCTGGTGGCAGTAGGGGTACCCGAAGTGCAGGCCCTTCTTCGGCGCGACGTCGAGGCGGTCGCTGGGCACGTCCTCGCCCAGCCAGTCGCGCCCGTGGGTCGTGAAGTAGAGCTCCTTCGTCACGGGGTGCCAGTCGAAGCCCACGCTGTTACGCACGCCGTGCGCCCAGTACTCGAAGCCGGTGCCGTCGGGATTCACCCGCGAGATGTTGGCGTGCGTGTCGGGCGGGATGCAGATGTTGCACGGCGCGCCGATGTTGAAATAGAGCTTGCCGTCGGGCCCGAACGCCAGGTACTTCCAGCCGTGCGGCGCGTCCTTCGGGAGCGTCTCGTACACCACTTTCATCTCGGGCGGGCTGTCGAGCTTGCCCTCGATGCCCTCCATCTTCGTGATGCGGTGGATCTCGGCGATGTAGAGCGTGCCGTCCTTGAACGCCACGCCGTTCGGCAGGTTGAGGCCTTTGGCGATCGTCTTCACCTCGCGCGACCCGCCCTTGTCGGTCACCGCGTAGACGTTGCCGGCGACGCGGCTGGAGACGAACAGCGTGCCCCGATCGCCCCACGTCATGACGCGCGCGTTGTTGATGCCGCTCGCCCACAGCTCCACCTTGAAGCCCGACGGGACCTTGATCTTGTCCACCGGGATCTCGCCGGGCGCCTTCGGCGCCGGCGGTTGGGCGATGGGGGACAGCGTCGAGCTCTCCATTTCCTTGGGCTGTCCCTGCTTCCACGACGGCGGCGCCTGCTGGGCGGCGACCAGGCCCGTGGCGAGCACGAACGCGACGACGACGGTGAGCGCCAGCGCATACCGGAACGGGCTAAGCCTCATAGGGTGGTCCTCCGGCGCAGCGACGATGGTGTGAGTTGGATGGCGCCAGACCGTAGCGCGCGCGCCACGCCTTGTCAACGCCGGCCCGGCCGTGTACGGTCCCCGCGTGATCGGCCGCCGAAAACTCCCTCGACCGCACCGAGCGCAGCGCCGGCGGGAGGGCGCGATGCCAGCGGAACAGAACAAGGCCCTCGTGCGCCGGCTCCACGCCCAGCTACGGAACGGCTGGACTCCGGCGGTGATGGAGGAGTTCTTCTCACCGGGGTATCGGCGATATCTCAATCCGAGAGCCGTCCCCCTCACCCCCGAGGATCAGCGACAGCGCGCGACGAGACTTCGCAACGCCTTCCCCGACGCCGAGGCCACCCTCGAAGACGTCGTCGCGGAAGGCGACCGCGTTGCGTACCGCTTGACGATTCGTGGCACCCATCGCGGCGAGTTTCTCGGCGTTCCGCCGACCGGCAAACAGGTGGCGGTCTCGTTCTTCGCGATCGTGCGCATCGAAAACGGCACGCTCGCCGAGGAGTGGGGCGGGCTCGACGTCTTCGATCTGCTGCAGCAGCTTACGCCGACGTCGCCCTAGGTGGGCACGTCCACCCACACGCGCCGGGCGGCCGCCTCGCGCGCGGCCTCCAGCACGAGCTGGGCGCGCAGGCCGTCGGCCAGCGAGGGATCCGCCGGCCCCTCCCCGCGAATCGCCGCGAGCAGCCGCGCGGCGAGCGGAGTGATCGTGGCGCGGCCCAGCACGTCCATCGGGTCGCTGCCCTCGACCGCGGGTGGCTCGACGTCGACCGGCCGGAAGGGGCCGCCGCTCGCCGCGAGCCAGAGTCGGCCCGCGTACCAGCGCGGCTCGTCGCGCGTCAGGTGGTAGGCGAGCGCGCCACGCGTGCCGGAGATCTCCAGCGCGTGCTCGTTGCGCCCGTGGGCGGCGCGGCTCGCGAGGAAGGAGACCTGCGCGCCGGAGACCAGCTCCCCGACCAGGCTCAGGTAATCCTCGGCGTCGGTCGCGCGTCCGGTGCCGGCCACGGGCCTGGCCGGGTACGCGATGCCGGCGTGGGCGGTGACACGCGCGAACTCGCCGCACGTCCAGCGCACGAGATCCACCATGTGGACGCCCATGTCGCCCATGGCGCCGTGGCCCGCCTGTTCGCGGTCCATGCGCCACGTGGTCGGGCTCGCCTCGTCGGCCCAGCGCGCGCCGAGCCAGCGCCCGTGCACGTGCAGCACGCGGCCGACGACGCCCTCGGCCATGAGCGCGCGCATCCGCTGCATCGCGGCCGGGAAGCGCCAGTTGAAGCCCGTCATGCCGACCCGCTTCGCGCGCGCGACGTCGGCCACGATCGCCTCCGCGTCCTCGCGCGACGTCGCCAGCGGCTTTTCGCAGAGTATGTGCGCCCCGCCCGACGACGCGGCGCGAGTGATCACGCGGTGCAGGTGCGGCGGCGTGGCGACGACGACGATCTCCGGGTGCTCGGCCGCCAGCATCTGCTCCCAGAGTGGGTAGACGTGCGGCACGCCGTAGGCCGCCGCGACCTTCCGCGCGGCCGCCTCGTCACGCTGGCAGACGGCGACCACGCGGGCGCCCGCGGCCTGGAACGCCGGCACGTGGGCGCGGCCGAAGCCCAGGCCAATCACGGCGACGGACGGCGCCGGGCTCGTCCGACCGGAGGGAGGGCTCACGATAGCAGCCACCCGGCCACGCCGCCGAGGAGAACGATGAGCATCGCCGGCACGCGGCCGTGATAGAGCACGAGGCCCGCCACCACCGCCAGCACGATCGTCGTCACGTCGTGCAGCGCCGAGCGCGCGAGCGTGTAGACGCCCGCGGTCGAGAGCCCGATGCCGATCGGCAGCAGGGCGCGCTCGGCGGAGGCCGCCCAGCGGTGCGCGCGCAGCCGCTGCCACTGCGCGGCGACGAGGACGACGATGAGGGAGCTCGGCAGGAACATCGCGACGGTCGCGAGCCCGGCGCCGAGCAGGCCATGGGCGCGATAGCCCACGAACGCCACGACGAGCATGGTCGGGCCCGGGGTGAGCTGCGCGAGCGTGTAGCCGTCCACGAACTCGCGCGCGGTCACCCACTGGTGGTTGGCCACGACCTGGCGCTGCATCTCTGGAATGACGCCGAGGCCGCCGCCCACACAGAGCAGGCTCAGCCAGAGGAACGTCCACGTCATCAGCAGCAGGTCGCTCATGGATGGCCCTCGGGGGCTATGGCGCGGGCTCCGGACGGTTCAGCCAGAGGCCGAGTGCGGCCATGACGACGATGACGGCGGGCGTGTTGAGCTTGAGGAGCCCGACGGCGGCGAACGTCGCGGCCGCGATCGCGATCGCGCGCGCGCTCACGAGGGTGGGGCGCGCCATGCGAAGCGTGGTGACGGCGACCAGCCCCACCACGGCGGCGCTCATGCCGCGCATCAGCGTCGCCACGTCGGGCGTCAGCCCGCGCGCGATGTAGAGCGCCGCGAGCAGGACGAGGACGACGCCGCCGGGGACGATCACCGCCGCGAGACCGCCGAGGGCGCCGGCCACGCCGGCCAGGCGGTGACCGAGCGTGATCGAGAGGTTCGAGAACGTCGCCCCGGGCAGGAGCTGCGCGAGCGTGAAGTCGTGGAGGAACTCGTCGACGCGCATCCAGCGCCGGCGCGTCACGAGCGCCTCGTAGAAGAACGCAGCGCGGCCGCCGCCGACGGAGAGGATGCCGGTCAGCGCGAAGGCGCGCACGACCTGCGCGACGGACACGGGCGCGGTCACGCGCTCACGCGAGAAAGCGAAGGAGCGCCGTCGCCAGCCCGAGGAAGATGGTGACCCCGAGCACGTCCTGAAGCGCCGTCTCGAAGGGGCCCGCCGTCAGCGCGGGGTCGAAGCCGAGGCTCTTGGACACCATCGGGATGGCGGTGCCCGCCGCCCCCGAGAGGTTGACCGAGATGAACATCGAGACGGCTACCACGAGGCCGAAGGACACCGTGCCGTGCCACACCGCGCCGAGGATACCGACCACGACGCCGCACACGGCGCCGATGATCGACGTCGTCTGGATCTGGCGCAGCAGCGGCTCCCACCAGCGCGCGAGCTGCACGTGGCCGGTGGCGAGACCGCGCACGACCATCGTCACCGACTGCAGCCCCGTGTTGCCGGAGATGGCCTGGATGACCGGCATGAAGGAGGCGAGGAGGATCACGCGGCTGAGCGTGGCGTCGTAGTAGTGGATGACGATGCCCGCGCCCAGCTCGATGAGCAGGGTGGTGAGGATCCAGGGTAGGCGCATGAGCGCGATCTCGCGCGGCGAGCGGCGGTCGAGCTCGGAGGCGTCCGAGCCGGCGAGCCGGAAAATGTCCTCCGACGCCTCCTCGCCGAGGACGTCGATCACGTCCTCGACGCTGATGGTGCCGAGCAGCCGGCGCTCCTTGTCGGTCACCGGCACCGCCACGAGATCGTACTTGGCCACGAGCCGCGCCACCTCTTCCTGGTCGGTCTCCGGCGACACGCTCACCACGCTCGGATCGCGGATCGCCCACATCGGAGTCGTCGGCGCCGCGGTGAGCAGGCGCCGCAGCGGCACCACGCCGACGAGGTGGCGGTGGTCGTCGACCACGTACAGCTCGAAGCCGCGTCCCTCGGGCGCTGACTTGCGGATCTGCTCGATGGCCTCGGCCACGGTGGCCGACTCGCCCACCGCCACCGCGTTGGGCGACATGAGCCGGCCCGCCGTGTCCTCGGAGTACTCGAGCAGCTCCTGGACGTCCTCGGACTGCTCCTCCTTCATCATCTCGAGCAGGCTCTCGGCCTGCGCGGGCGGCAGCTCCTCGACGACCTCCGCCGCGTGGTCCGGCGGCATCTCGTCGAGGATGCGCGAGACCTCGAGCTGATCGAGCGCCTGCACGAGCTGCAGCAGCGTCTGGTCGTCGAGCTCGGAGAGGACTTCGCCCGCGCGCTGCGCGGAGAGCAGCCGGAACACGGTCACCTGCGCCTCGAGCGGCAGGTCGCGCAGGAGCGCCGCGACGTCGGCGGGATGCGCGGCCGTGAGCAGATCGACGAGCCGGCGGCGGTCGCCGCGCTCGAGCAGCGCCTGGACGGTCTCCACGCTCCGGGCGGTCTCTTCCATCGCGCCTATCGTTCTCACAGGTGACACCCATCGCACAAGCGGGATCGAGCCTCTGCGGGCGGGGACGGTCAGCGCGTGGCGGAGATCTCGGCGAGCGCGCGGCGTCAGTAACGGCCGTCGGCCGAGTGCGCGTCGTAGAACTCGAGCGCGGCCCGGGCGCGCGCCTCCGCCTCGCCCCGGCCGTATGTGCTCAGCATCCACGCCGCGGTGGCTTCCTCCGGCGCCGACGGCGCCGGCGGCACCGCGGGGGCCGACGCCAGCGCGGGCGCCGTCGCGCGGGGCGGTCGGACGCGGCGCGCTGGCGCGGACCCGACGAACGGTCGTGACGGCAGCTCGATCATCGGGGCGGGCCGGTCGGGCACGCCCGGTGGGGACGTGGCGGGGCGCACGGGCTCATCGACCGGCGCGCTCGCGCTCCACGGCTCGGCGGGCTCCGACCGCGGCGGCTCGCTCGTCGTGGGCAGCGTCACGGCTGGCGGTGGTCCCTCAGCGCTCGACCGGATCGAGGCAGACGGCGCGGGCGCTCGGCGTGCTCTCGTCGCTCACGGAGAAACTCCTCGAAGCCCTCTGTCACGGCGCACCAGAGGCATGCAATAATCCCACCATCGAAACGAGGAATCCGCCTGTCACGCGTCTCGCTCGCGCGGTCCTCGCCGCGCTGATGGTGGCGGCGCTCGCGGGGCCTGCGGCCGCGCAGGACCTCACGCCCGAGGAGCGGCGCACGATCGAGATCTTCCGCCGCGCGCGGCCGTCGGTCGTCTTCATCACGAGCCTGGCGCTGCGCCGTGGCCTCTTCACGCTCGACGTGCAGCAGATCCCGTCGGGGACGGGCAGCGGCTTCGTCTGGGACCGCGAGGGTCACGTGGTCACGAACTTCCACGTGATCCAGCAGGGCGACGCCTTCTCGGTGACGCTCGCGGACCAGTCGGAGTGGGAGGCGCGCGTGGTCGGCGCCGCACCCGAGAAGGACCTGGCCGTGCTGAAGATCCGCGCGCCGCGCGAGCACCTGACGCCGCTGGCGCCCGGCACTTCGCGCACGCTGCTGGTCGGCCAGCACGTCTACGCGGTCGGTAACCCGTTCGGCCTCGACCATTCCCTCACCACGGGGGTGGTGAGCGCGCTCGGGCGCGAGCTGCGCTCGCCGAGCGGGCGGCGCATCCGCGACGTCATCCAGACCGACGCCGCCATCAATCCCGGAAACTCGGGCGGCCCGCTGCTCGACTCCGGCGGCCGGCTCATCGGCGTCAGCACCGCGATCTTCAGCCCGAGCGGGGCGTCGGCCGGGATCGGCTTCGCGGTTCCGGTCGACACGGTCACGCGGCTCGTGCCGCAGCTCATCGCGCGAGGGCGCGCCATCCAGGCGGGCATCGGCGCCTCCTTCATCCCCGAGCGCTTCAACAAGGCCGTCGGCGTGACGGACGGCGTGGCGCTGGCCGAGGTGCAGCCCGACGGCCCCGCCGCGAAGGCCGGGCTCGCCGGCGCGCAGCTGACGCGCTCGCGCCGCGTGGTCCTGGGCGATCGCATCGTCGCCGTGGATGGCAAGCCGGTACGCTCGGAGGACGACGTCCGGGACCTCTTCGAGGCGGCTGGTGTCGGCGCCACCGTCACGCTCACCGTGGCGCGTCAGAGCGCGCGGCGCGACGTGCGCGTCGCGCTGGCGCAGGACTAGGAGGATGGACATGCAGGGCGTCAAGGATTCGAGCGCACTCTACGAGGTGGAACGCCGCGCGCGGCACGCGGAGCGCCCGGGCTTCCGTATCAACGAGCTGCAGATCTCGCCCAAGCAGCAGGTGCCGTGGCACTTCCACACCAACATCCAGGACACCTTCTACGTGCTCGAGGGCGAGCTGCGGCTCTTCCTGCGCGAGCCGAAGGAGGACGTGCGGCTGCGCCCCGGCGAGACCTACAGCGTGCGCCCCGGCCGGCCGCACCTCGTCACCAACGCCGGGCAGAGCTCGGCCACGTTCCTCGTGCTGCAGGGCATGGGCGAGTACGACTACGTCCCGCTGACGTGACACTCAGCGGAACGCGCGGAAGAACGCGCGCACGTCCTCGGCCAGCGCGGCGGGCTCCTCGAGCGCGGCGAAGTGTCCGCCCGACGCCTGCCACGTGGGGGGCCCCGACATGGCCCCCACACCCCCCCGACGCTCGGAGCGGCCCGGCGAAGCCGAGCCGCTCCTCGATCGCCCGCTCAGCGGAACGCGCGGAAGAACGCGCGCACGTCCTCGGCCAGCGCGGCGGGCTCCTCGAGCGCGGCGAAGTGTCCGCCCGACTTCATCTCCGTCCAGCGCCGGAGGTCCGTGTATACGCGCGACACCCACGCGCGCGGCGGGTGCAGGATCTCCTTCGGGAAGGCGGCGTAGGCCGCCGGCGCCGTCACGGGTTGCTTGGCCGTGATCGGCCACGGCGAGTGGTTGCGCGCGTAGTAGGGCCAGAAGGACGAGTTGATGGCGCCGGTGACCCAGTAGAGCATCACGTTCGTCAGCAGCGTGTCCTTGTCGAAGCGTCGCTCGACGTCGCCGTCGCAATCGCTCCACGCGCGGAACTTCTCGACGATCCACGCGGCGAGCCCCACCGGCGAGTCGGTCAGCCCGTACGCCAGCGTCTGCGGCTTCGTGCCCTGGATCGCCTGGTAGCCGGTCTCCTCGCGCAGCCAGTGGTCCAGCTCCTCGAGGTACGCGCGCTCGTCCGGCGCCGGTGTCGCAGCGGGCGCGCCGCGGTCGCGCGGCACCGCCAGGAGGTTGACGTGGACGCCGACGAGCTTGTCGGCGTGCGCGGCGCCCAGGTACGACGTCACGAAGGCGCCCCAGTCACCGCCCTGCGCGGCGAAGCGCGCGTAGCCGAGCACGTCGGTCATGAGCGTGGCGAAGAGGTCGGCCATCTGCGGCACGCTGAAGCGCGTCTGGTTCGGCTGGAACGAGAACGTGTAGCCCGGCAGTGAAGGCGCGACGACGGTGAACGCGTCAGCCGGATCGCCGCCGAAGCGCGCCGGATCGGTCAGCATCGGGACCAGCCGCCGGAATTCGACGATCGAGCCCGGCCAGCCGTGCGAGAGCAGCAGCGGCATCGGGCGCGGCCCCACCCCGGGCTCGTGGATGAAGTGCAGGTCGATGCCGCCCAGCGCCACGGTGAACTGCCGGCGCGCGTTGAGCTCCACCTCCTGCGCGCGCCAGTCGTAGCGGTCGCGCCAGTAGCCGACGAGCGACTTCATGTAGGCGAGGTCGGTGCCGTAGCGCCACGGCTCGCCGGGGATCTCGTCGGGCCAGCGCACGCGCGCCAGGCGCGCGCGCAGGTCGTCGAGCACGGCGTCGGGCACGCGGATGGTGAACGGGCGGGGCGTCACGGCCGGAGATTATAGACGTGGGGGGCCCCGAAATGGCCGTTCGATAAACGTGGGGGGCCCCGAGATGGCCCCCCACACCCCCCAGCGCTCGTCGCGCCCCGGCGAAGCCGTGGCGCGCCTCGATGACGCTATCTCGCCGGCGGGCAGCTTCCGAAGTTCGAGCCTGCGGCCGGTGCGTAGGCGCCCTGGCACCACGGGATGATCAAGGCCGCGGGCAGCGCCGCCGGCGCTGGAACGGGACCGAGCACGACTTCCGAGTTCACCTGCCGCGCCAGCGCGAGGTGGTCGCGCAGCATCGGCAGCGACCGCGTCGCCCACGCCTTGAGATCCGGATCCGAGGAGATCTCCGCCGCGCGCTCGAAGAGCGCGATGTCCTCCGTGTGGTCGCGGACGATCTCCGACATGTAGGCGCGATCGAAGTCGGGGCCGCTGAGCCCGCTCAGCCGATCGCGCATCGCCTGCTGCGACGGCTCGAGCGCCGTCGGCACGTCGAGACCCTTGCGGCGGGCGAGCGCCGCCAGCTCCGCGTTGGCGCGGCCGTGGTCGGCCACCATGCGCTCGGCGAAGGACCGCACGGACGGCCGGACCGCGCGCTGCGTTGCGACGCGTCCGAGCTCGACCTCGGCCGTGCCGCCTGTCGCGGCCTTGCTCACGAACTCACGATCCGCCTCGTTCACCAACTGGATTTGAGCCGCCGCCGGACCGGTCAGGGCGACCAGCGCCGCGGCGACGAGGCTGATGATGGTCAGCACCTTCATGACACTCCTCCTCGGGGGGCCACCCCGGCGTCGCTCGCCGCAAGACGAGTGCCACCGAGGTGCGGTACAGTGGCCCGGGCGTATCCGCCCGAAGGGAGAGCACCGTGCGAGAAAACCGCCTCAAGACGATGTGGAAGCGCGGCGAGACAGCGGTCAACGGGTGGCTGTCGATTCCCACGGCCTTCACGGCCGAGGTCATGGCGCACCAGGGCTTCGACTCGCTGACCGTCGACATGCAGCACGGCGTGGTGGATTACCAAACCGCCGTCTCCATGTTCCAGGGTATCTCCACCACGGGCGTGATGCCCTTCGCGCGCGTGCCGTGGAACGACCCGGCGTACCTGATGAAGATCCTCGACGCCGGCGCGTACGGCGTCATCTGTCCGATGATCAACACGCGCGCGCAGGCGGAGGCGCTGGTGGCCGCGTGCAAATACCCGCCCCGCGGCTACCGCTCCTTCGGTCCCGTGCGCGCCTCGATCTACGCCGGCAGCGATTACGTCGAGCGCGCCAACGACGACATCGTGATCATGCCGATGATCGAGACGGCGGAGGCGCTCAAGAACCTCGACGCGATCCTCTCGACACCGGGGGTGGACGCGATCTATGTCGGTCCCTCGGACCTGAGCCTGGCGCTGGGCTGCAAGCCGAGGCTCGACCAGACGGACGCGCCGGTGGTGGAGGCGCAGCAGCAGATCGTCGAGGCCTGCAAGCGCCACGGCGTCATCGCCGGCATCCACAACGCCACCGCCGCGTACTCGCTCAAGATGATCGCCGCCGGCTATCGCTTCGTCACCCTCGCCAGCGACTCGCGCCACCTCGCGCTGAAGGCGGCCGAAGAGGTGGCGGCCGTGCGCAAGACCGTGGGCGGCGGCGTGGTGCCGGCCTATTAGATGGGGGGCCCCGACATGGCCCCTCAAACTCCCCAACGCTCCGAGCGCCCCGGGGAACCCGGGGCGCTCCTCGATGACGCGCTTCGCGCGAGGGCGGTCGCGCATCTCGCGGCGTTCGAGCGGCGCGGGCTGCCGGTCGACGGGCGGCGGCCGGCTGCCGTCGCCGTCGTGCTGCTGAGCGACGACGCGGGCCGCGCGTGCTTTCTCCTCACGCGCCGCGCGGCCGGCCTGCGTAAGCACGCCAGGCAGTGGGCGTTGCCGGGGGGACGGCTCGAGCCCGGCGAGTCGGCGCTCGAGGCCGCGCGGCGCGAGCTCTCGGAGGAAGTCGGCCTCACGCTCGGCGCCGACGCGGTGCTCGGCCTGCTCGACGACTATCCGACGCGCTCGGGCTTCCTCATCACCCCGGTCGTCTTCTGGGGCGGCGCCGACCCCGTGCTGGCGCCGAACCCCGACGAGGTCGCCTCCGTGCACCGCGTCCCGCTCCAGGACCTCGACCATCCCGACGTGCCGCGCCTCGTGACGATTCCCGAGAGCGACCGGCCCGTCATCCAGGTGCCGCTGCTCTCGACGCTGGTGCACGCGCCGACGGCGGCCGTCGTCTACCAGCTGCGCGAGGTCGTGATGCACGGCCGGCCGACGCGCGTCGATCACTTCGAGCAGCCCGTGTGGGCGTGGGGATAGCGATGACATTCACGCTGATCGATCAGGGCCGCGTGGGCACGGTGCCGGCGAGCGTCGAGGGCGGTCGCGTGCGGCTGTCGGCGGACGCGCTGCGCGCCGCGCTGGGCTGGGAGCTGCACGACGCGACGCTCTGCAACGACGCGATGTGCGTGCCGTTGCCTGCCGGCTCGCGGCTCGGCGAGGGCGGCGTCTTCGACCTCGGCGAGGTGGCGGCCACGCTCGACCGGCCGCTCGCCCTCGACGCCGACGAGGGCGCGGCCTACCTGGGCGTCTCCGCCGGGGAGCGCGCGCAGGCGCTCGGAAGCCTGATCGCGCCCGACTTCACGCTGCCCGATCTGGCGGGCCGGCCGCACACGCTCTCGTCCTATCGCGGCAAGAAGATTCTCCTGGTGGCCTGGGCCTCGTGGTGAGGCTGCCGGCTCGACCTGCCCGTGTGGCAGGCGCTCCACGAGGAGCTGCGCGACCGCAACTTCGTCGTCATCGCCGTCGCGCTCGACAAGAGCGCGGAGGAGGCGCGCCCCTGGATCGAGAAGGCGGCGCCGACCTATCCCGTTCTGATCGACACCCAGCACGTCCTGCCCGACCTCTACAACATCGTCAACGTGCCCACCGCGCTCTGGATCGACGAGCGCGGGCGCATCGTGCGGCCCAACGACGTCGTCTTCGGCACCGACACGTTCAAGCACATCACCAACCTCGAGTCCGCGAAGCCGCTCGCCGCCGTGCGCGCATGGGTGCGCGGCGAGACGGCCGGCTTCGCGCCGGCCGAGACGCGCGCGCTCCAGACGCTGCCGACGGCGCTGGACCAGCAGGCGCGCGCCGAGTTCGGGCTGGCGGAGTGGCTGGCGCGGCACGGCAAGCGCGACGCGGCCGAGCGTCACTTCGTGAGGGCGGGCGAGCTGGCGCCGCACGACTTCACGATCCGGCGCGGCTCGATGCCGATCCGCGGCATCGATCCCATGGGTCCGCAGTTCCGCGAGATGCTGCAGACGTGGGTCGGCGGCGGCCGCCCGTACTATCGCCCGCTCCCCGACACGCGTGGCTAGGACGGTGCTCGTCGTGTGTCAGGCCAACACCTGCCGCAGCGTGATGGCGCACGCGCTGCTCGAGAAGATGCTGGCGGCGCGCGGTCTCGACGGCAGTATCCGGGTCCGCTCCGGCGGCATCGGGCCCCACGCGCGTGACGGCATGATCCCCTCGCTCGACGCCCGCCTCGTGCTGCGCGAGGACGGCATCCACCTCGCGGAGGACACGATCGTCTCCACCGACCTCAAGGCCCACGGCGACGTCCTCGCCGCCGCCGACCTGATCCTGACCATGACCGAGGAGCAGAAACGCCTCGTACGTGCCCAGGTCGACACCGCGGAGGGCGCGGTCTACACCCTGGGCGAGTTCGCCGGTGACGGCGGCGACATCCGCGATCCGGTGGGCCAGGACGAGGCGCGCTATCGCTCCACGCGCGACGAGATCAAGCGCCGGCTCGAGGCCTCGCTCGAGCGGCTGCTGCGGCTGCTCGCCTGATCGGCCGCCGCGCGTTCGTCGCCGGCCTCGCCGCCGGCCTCGTCGCGCGCCCGACCCCGGCGCCCGCGGTCGTCCCGCGCGTCGGCGTCCTCACCGACGACACGGCGCTGACGGCCATCTTCGTGCAGGGTCTGCGCGACGCGAACTGGGAGATCGGCGAGGACGTGCTCGTGATGCGCCGCGGCGGCGCGGCCGGCGCCGACCGCTGGCGGTCTGCCGCGCGCGAGCTGGTCGGGCTCCGCGTGAGCGTCCTAGTCGCCGGTGACCACGCGGCCGCGCGCGCGGCGCGCGCCACGACGGACGCGATTCCGATCGTCGCCATCGACTTCGAGCGCGACCCGATCGGCAGCGGCTTCGTGAAGAGTCTCTCGCGACCCGGCGGCAACGTCACCGGGTTCTTCTGCGACTTCAGCGAAGGGATGACCCGGCTGGCGACGGCGCTCCAGGACGCGGTGCCGACGGTGCGGCAGGTGGTGGCCCTGACGGACGGCGAGTCCACCGAGATCCAGGCGCGGACGCTGCGCGACGCCGCCGGCGCGCTCGGCCTGGAGGTGAGCACGCTCGACGTCGGCGCTGCGGCGCCCGACGCGCTGATCGACCGCCTCGCTGCCTGGCGCGCGACGTTCGTCGTGCTGGCCTCGCCGCGCCTCGAGAGCGAGGCCACGCGGCTGGCCAAGCGCGCGCTGCGCCGCAGGCTGGCGTCGGCGGGCGCCTTCATCCGCTACGCTCACGCCGGCGGTCTGCTGTCGCGGGGACCGAGCCTCCCCGACGCGTTCCGGCGCGCCGCCGCGACGGTCGATCGCCTGCTGCGCGGCGCCCGCGCCGCCGACATCGCCGTGGAGCGCCCGCCGCGCTTCGAGCTCGTCGTCAATCTCAGGACGGCCGCCGCCCTCGAGCTGCGTCTGTCGCCTGCCTTGATGTCGAGCGCAGACCACATCGTCCGCTGACGCGCGCCTCGGAGCCGTCGGGATGACGAGGGCCGTCACGGCTGCGCCGGGGCGGCCCGAGCGCTTGGGGGGTTTGGGGGGCCATGTCGGGGCCCCCCATCACACTAGGGGCCTGTCGGAGTATCGAGGGGTGCCACGGCTTTGCCGGGGCGCCCCGAGCGTGTGGGGGGTATGGGGGGCCCTTCGAGGCCCCCCATGTCACTAGGGTATGCTCGGGCGGTGGTGGCGGTGCGCCGCTGGCTCGACCCGTGGATGCGGAACCGGCTGTTCCGCAAGTACGTCGTGCCGTTCGTCGCCGTGGTCTCGTGGGCGCTGCTGACCAACGGCCTCCTCGAGATCTACTTCACGTACAAGGAGTCGCGCGAGCAGCTCGCGCAGATCCAGCGCGAGAAGGCCAACGCCGCCGCGCTGACGATCGAGCACTTCGTGCGCGAGATCGAGCGCCAGATGGGCTGGACGACGCAGCCGCAGGTGGTGCCGGTCCCCGCCGCGCTCGAGCAGCGGCAGATCGACTACGTCCGGCTACAGCGCCAGGTGCCCGCCATCACCGAGGTCGCCTTCCTCGACGGGCGCGGGCGCGAGCAGCTGCGCGTCTCCCGGCTGGCCATGGACGAGGTGGCCGGCGGCGCCGACGTCTCCAGCGAGCCGCGCTTCCGCGAGACGCGCGGCGGACGCGTCTGGTACGGGCCCGTGTACTTCCGCAAGGACTCGGAGCCGTACATGACGCTCGCCGTGCCCCACGGCTCCTCCGCCACGTCGCCGGTCACCGCGGCCGAGATCAACCTCAAGTTCATCTGGGACGTCGTCTCGCAGATCCGCGTGGGTCGCCTGGGCCAGGCCTACGTGGTTGATCGGCAGGGGCACCTCATCGCGCATCCCTGACGGGCCGCTGGCGCAAGCTGGGCTTCGACCTGCACTTCGGCATCGGCGTCGCGCAGGGCTACGCGACGCTCGGCGCCATCGGCTTCGAGGGGCGCTGGGACTACGGGGCGATCGGCACCGTGACCAACCTCGCCGCGCGGCTGTGCGGCGAGGCGCGCGGCGGCCAGATCCTCGTCTCGCGCCGGCTCTACACCTCGGTCGAGGACCTGGTGGAGGTCGAGCCGCTCGGCGAGCTGACGCTCCGCGGCTTCGCGCGGCCGGTGACGGCCTTCAACGTGCTTCGCGTGCGGGCGACGGCGTAACGCCCACGCGCCCGGCCACGGGCAGCTTCAGCGCCGGCGCCCGCACGTCCAGCCCGAAGATCAGTCCGAGCACGTTCACCTCCACGCCCTCGTCCACGCCGGCAAGCACGCCGGCCAGCCCGAGCAGCGAGAGCTGCACGCCGCGGTGGCTCGGCGTGAGCCCGGCCGGCGCGCCGTGGGGCAGGTAATCCTTGCCGATCGCCGTCGGCGGCAGGTGCAGACGCAGCTCGGGCACGGCGTGGCCGATCCACGCGATGAACGTGTTGCTGTTGGGCCCCGGCCACGTGCGGTACGTCTCCCGGTACGGATACGCGGCGACCGCGGCCTCGACCTTCGCGACCAGCGCGTCGACGCCGTCGCCGCGTGCGTCCACGAGCAGCTCCGGGCGCGCGCCGAACCAGTGGTCGTCGGGCCCCGCGCGGTCGATCCGGATCGCCGGCGCGCCGGCGTCCACGCCCCAGCCGATGACCTCGTAGCGCCGGTACGTCTCGGCGCCGCTCGGCTTCACCACGATCCACGGGTGCACGGCGAACACACCGCGCCAGCCGAGCGCGCGCGCTGCGTAGACCTGGATCACCGGCTCGCGCGCCGTCGCGGGATCCGGCGCCTGGCCCGACGGGCCGCGCCGCATCTCCGACCACCGCTCCGCGGGACGCCTATCCCCAGGGGGGGCATGAACGACCGCGGCGCACCCCGTGAGCGTCACGACCAGCGCCAGCGCCGCCGCCCGCCGCGCGGCCACGCTCGTCCTGCCGACGGCAGGGCTCAGCGCGCCGCCTCCGCGGCGCCGAGCTCGAGCTCGGCGAGCACGCCGTAGTGGTCGGAGGGCCAGAGCGTCGAGCCGTCGGGGCGCCGCGCCGGCGTGTCGAGGACGACACGGCTCGTGCGCACGCGCGGGGTGGGGGCCCCGTTCGGCACGACGAAGATGAAGTCCACGCGGCGCGTGACCGTGGAGGTCGGCGCGCCCGGCCGCTGCCACACGGTGGCGCCGGGCTCGGCGGGCCGGACGGCGCGGAACGCGTCGACGAAGCCGTGCTCGCGGCCGAGCGCGGCCATCCAGTCGGTGGTGTCGGCGGCGTTGAAGTCGCCCATCACGAGGGCGGGCAGGGGACCGCGCCGCGCGCCCACCACCTCCACGATGCGCCGCACCTGGCAGGCGTCGTGGCCCGTGTGGGTCGAGAAGACGTCCAGCGGCCCGCGCGGCGTCCGCACGGTCGCGCGGAGCAGCACGCGCGGATCGTAGAAGCGCCGGCAGCGCGGCAGGTCCACCACGCTCCTCTCGACGATCGGAAAGCGGCTGAGGATGGCCGGGCCCTCCTCGAAGTTCATGCCCCGCACGATCAGCCCGTCGATCCAGGCGAGACCGGAGACGCGCCGGGTGGCAGAGGCGTGCGTGAAGTGCAGGCCGAGCGCCGTGGCGAGCCGCGCGGCGACGTTGCCGCGCCCGTGCGTGATCGACGCCTCCTGGAGACCGACGACGTGGGGCGCGAGCGCCCCGAGCTCGCGCGTGACCATGGCCAGGCGCTCCTCGAGGTGCTCGCCGTCGCCGCGCCAGCCGGAGGATGGCCCGCCGTGCAGGAGGTTGAAGGTGACGACGCGGAGCGTGGGGACCGGCTCGTCCCCGGCGGCGGCGCCGCCGGGGAGCACGGCCAGCAACAGGACGGCGGCTATGAGAGCGGGTAACGGAACGGCGCCCACCCGATCCCCTGGATGGGTGTCGGCTTGTAGGCCTTGGCCGTCTTCGCGGCCGCTTTCGGGGCGGCCTTCGCCGGAGCCTTCGCCTTCGCCGGCTTCTTCGTGCGTGCTGGTTTTTTCATGGCGCGCAATCTACAGTAAGCGTCACATGCCGGTCAAACGAGCGCGCTTCTCCAAGCGTGTCGCGAAGCTTTTCGGCGCCGAGCGCGTGTGTCGCGTGGCCAGTGTCGGCGAGGCGGGTATGCCGCACCTGGTGCCGGTGTGCCACGCGCTGGTCGGCGAGCGGGTGTACTTCGGCTCCGGCAACGACGCGCGCAAGGTGCTCAACCTCCGGCAGAACCCGCGCGTCGCCGTCACCGTCGACCTCTACGCCGAGGACTGGTCGCAGATCAAGGGCGTGATGCTGCAGGGCACGGCGAAGCTCGTGCGGCGCGGTCCCGCCTTCGCACGCGCCCGCAAGCGCCTCTACGCGAAGTACCCGCAGTATCCGCGCGAGGCCGCGCTGTCCGTCGCCGACTCCGTGATCGTGGAGGTCACGCCCACGCACGTCTTCACCTGGGGCCTGGACTGAGCGTCCCACCCCGGGAGGTTCGCCGCTGGCAACCGCCGCCTCCGTCGCGGCGGCCGGTCCGTCGGCGCCTTCGGTGGTACGAGCGGCCGTTCGTGTGGTGGCGGCGGCACGCGTGGATCCCCGTCTGGATCGCCGTCTTCCTCACGCCGGTCGCGCTGCTCGCGCTGCGCCTCATCGACGACACGAGCTTCGCCCTCCTCCTGCAGCCGGTGCTGATCGTGCTGGTCGTGCTCTTCCTGGCCATGGTCGCGGTGGCCGTGCGCACGAGCGCGCGGCGCTCGCTCGGCCGCGCGCTCGCCGCCGGCGGCGGCGCCGTGCTCGCGGCGGGGCTGCTCGCGCTGCCGACGATCCACGTCATCGGCCAGCGCTCGTGTCCGGAGTGGATGGGCGTGGACCGCGGCATCCAGGTGTCCGGGCAGATGTTCGACGCGTGGCGGAAAGGCGAGCTGCCGCCGCCAGAGGTCTGGGCGGGCACGGCCGTCGCCGAGGCGTGGAAGGCGCGCGTGGGGAAGCTGCGCCTGATCGACTACAAGCTGATGGACTCCGGCTGCTGGGAGCGGCTGTCGCCGGTCACGACCGGGAAGACGTGGCACGAGTTCCGCGTGACCGTCCAGCAGGGCGACCGCGATCGATTCTCGAAGATGGTGACCGTGTACACGCGCGCCACGCGCCACGGCTGGGCCGTCGCCGAGGTCGAGGGTCCCGAGCCTTAGTAAATGGGGGGCCCCGAAATGGCCTGGCTAAGCTAACGGCCGCGCGCGAGCCGGCGCAGTGGTGCCCCGGCGAGCCGCGTGAGGATCCACTCCTTCCTGAGGCCGGCGCCCAGCCGCCGGTAGAAGCGGATCGACGGCGTGTTCCAGTCGAGCACCGCCCACTCCATGCGCCCGCAGCCACGGCGCACGGCGACCCGCGCGAGGGCCCGCAGCAGCGCACGGCCGGCGCCGGCGCCGCGCGCCTCGGGCAGCACGAAGAGATCTTCCAGGTAGAGGGTCGGCTGGCCCAGGAACGTCGAGTAGGTGAAGAAGTAGAGGGCCAGGCCGATGGCGCGGCCGTCGCGCCGGCAGATCAGCGTGTCGAAGTACGGGCGCCGGCCGAACCCGTGGCGGCGGATGGCGGCGGGGGCGATGCGGCATTGGCGCTCGAGCCGCTCGTAGCGCGCGAGGCCGCGGATCAGCTCGCAGATGACGGCTGCGTCGCGCGCGGTGCCGCGGCGGACGCTCAGGGCTCGCTTCGGCGGGACACGGGCGCGGCGCCGGCGCCGGGCGCGGGCCACCTCAGGTTCCGGCCAGCTGCAGCAGGAGCTCTGTGTACGCACGCGCGCCCGCGCGGACGTTTTCGAGTGAGATGCGCTCGTCGTTGCCGTGCACGCGGCGCCATTCCTCGTCGCCGAGGATGAACGGGCTCCAGCCGTAGGCGGCGAGCCCCATGCGCCGGAACACCCAGCTGTCGGTGAAGGCGACGAGGATCTCGGGCGCGACCACCACGCCCGGCGCGCGACGCGCCAGCGTGTCGACCAGCGCCTTGTACATCTCGGTGTCGGGCGGGGAGAGGTTCGGCGCCTTCGGCTCGCGCACGAACTCGACGCGCACGTGGTCGTCGTCCACCACGCGCGTCACCCAGTCCCGGATCTCCCCCGGGTCGTCGCCGGCCAGCACGCGGCAGTCGATGTCCGCCACCGCCTCCGGGGGAATGACGTTGAGCTTCTCGCTGGCGCGCAGCATGTTGACCGCGAACGTGGTACGGACCATGGCCGCTCGCTGGCGGTGAGCGAAGAACCGGGCGCGAAAGGCGGGATCACGCAGCGAGACCGCGAGGTCGTCGAAGCCGCGGCTCTCCTCCGGCGGCAGCACGCGCGCGAGCGCCCGGAAATATTCCTGCACCTCCGGCAGCACGCGCGGCGGACGCTCGGCGGCGAGCAGCCGGGCGAGCGCGCGGATGAGGCGGTGCGGCGCGGTGTCGGGCCACGGCATCGAGCCGTGGCCCGGGGTGCCGACGGCGGTCAGGCTCAGCGGCAGCCCCGTCTTCTCCGAGATGATGATGGAGGCGAACGGCGCGCGCTTGTGCGGATCGATCTCGATGCCGCCCAGCTCCGACAGCGCGTACTCCGCCCCGGCCAGCCAGTCGGGATGCGTGGCGGCGATGAACTGGGCGCCGAACGCGCTGCCCGCCTCCTCGTCCGCGGTGGCGAGGAAGACGAGGTCGCGCGTGAGCCGCGCGCCGGCGCGCTTGAGCGCGAGCACGGCCGCGAGCTGCAGGATGCCGGTGGACTTCATGTCGATGGCGCCGCGGCCATAGAGGAAGCCGTCCTTGATCTCGCCGCCGAACGGAGCCACCGTCCAGAAGCGCCGGTCGGCGTAGACGACGTCGATGTGATGGTGCAGCACGATGGCGCCGAGCGAGCCGTCGCCGCGCACGCGCGCGACGAGGTTGGCGCGGCCCGGCGCCGACTCCACCGTGCGGCTCTCGATGCCGGCGCGCTGAAGCACGTCGGCCAGGAACCGCGCGCCGGCGATCTCGTTGCCGGGCGGGTTGGTGGTGTCGATCTGGAGGTAGGCGCGGAGCAGGTCCACGGCCTCCGCCCCGACCGCCGTCCAGTCGATCATGGCGCGGGGCATGGTATTACCCGGCGCGCGGGGACGCGCGGCGCGGGGACGGCTCGCCGATGTGCACGTGCGCGCCCGTGGCTTCGCCCGCGACGGCGCCGCGGAAGGCGAGGAACGACACGCCGCGCGCGCGCAGCCAGGTCATGAGCGCCTGGCCCTCCGGGCTGTCGGGATGGACGGCCACGTCGAGCGCGTTGCGGTGGTCGAAGCCGAGGCGGTCGTGCGCCGGCGTCTGCCCGAGCGCGCTGACCGGCAGCGCGCGATGGAAGCGCTCGGCGAAGAAGCGCTCGACGCGCGTGACCTGGGCGAGCGACCAGTCCTGTAGGCCGTGGAAGCGCAGCAACGTCGGCGTCACCGTGAGCGCGCCCGGCTTGCTCGGCGGCAGCGACGCCAGCACGGCGGCCGCCGCCGCCTCCGCCACCATCCTCTCGGCCTGCGCGATCTCGGCGTGGGTCGAGGCGAGCGCCGCCTCGGCCGCCGACAGCGCCTGCGCGGCGACGTCCGCTTCGCGGCGGGCGATCAGGCCGTCTTCCACCAGCTGCCGGCGCGTGGCCAGTCTCTCGCGCGCGTGGGCCACCGCGTCCTCGCGGAAGGGCAGGAGGTCGGCGAGGCTCGCGCGGTACTCGCGCGCGGCGCTCACCAGCTCGGACGGGACCGGCGAGGACGCGCCCGTCACGGGCGCCCCCGTCAGCGCCAGCAACACCAGCGCGCACGCGATCGGCCGTCGGCTCATCGCGCTCATCTTACCGCGCGTGTCACTTGACCTCGACGGCGGCACCCCGCACAGTTACGGAATGACGCGGCTCCTCCTGCCCGACGACGTCGTCTTCACCTGCCAGCAGTCGGGCGCGTGCTGTCGCAACGAGTGGCTCATCGGGGTCGAGGAATCGGCGCGCGCGCGGCTCGAGGCGGTGGACTGGACGCGGCTCGATCCTCCGCTGCCGCCCGGCCCGAAGTTCCGGCCGCTGCCGTTCGTGCTGGCCGGCGGCGAGCGCACGACGTTCGCACGACGGCCCGACGGCGCCTGCGTGTTCCTGGAGCCGGACGAGCGCTGCGGCATCCACACGCGCCTGGGCGCTCGCGCCAAGCCGCAGGTGTGCCGCGAGTTCCCGTACTCGTTCGTCGAGACGCCCGACGGCGTGGCGGTGGGGCTGTCCTTCGCGTGCACGGCCGTGCGCGCCCACCAGGGCCGCACGCTGCCCGAGCAGGAGGCCGAGGTGCGCGAGGTGCTCGCGGGCAGCACCCGCGTCCGCCGGCTGCCCGATCCGCTGGTCCTCTACTCGTCCGTGGACATCACGTGGGCGCAGTACCGCCCCATCGAGTCCGCCGTGCTCGCGCTGCTCGCCCACGACGAGTGCACGCTGCCGACAGCGCTCCTGGCCGGCAGCGTGCTGATCAGCCTGTGCGTGGGGCTCTCGCAGGTGGAGGCGAAGGCGCGGCGGGAGGACCGCGCGCCGACCGAGACGCTGGTGGGCGGCCTCGCCCAGCTCGAGGCCGATCGCTATCGCAAGGTGATCGCGGTCGCCGCGCAGGCACGCTACCCGCGGCAGCCGCGTCTGACGCCGCTGGCGCCGCTCTACACGTGGCTCGAGTTCTCGCGCCGGCGCCCGACGCGGCTCGGCCTCGTGCTGGCGCTCTACCGCAACTTCTTCCGCTTCCGCCGCGGGCGCGGCCGGCTGCCGGACTGGATCACCGGCGGCCCCCCGTTCGACATCGCGGAGGTGCAGGCGATCGCCTTCGACGCCGCCGCCCCCGAGATCGACCCGTTCCTGCGCGAGTACTGGCGCCACGTCGTCTTCCGCAAGACGCTCACGCCGCTGCACGGCGTCTTCCGCGGCTACCAGACCATGCTCGCCCTCTACGCCTTCACGAAGTGGGCGGCCAAGCTGACGGCGCTGCGGCGCGGCCGTCGCACGGTGACCGGGGGGGACGTGCGGGATGCCGTGCGGCTGATCGAGCAGCGCTTCGTGCTCCACGCCCGCTTCGCCGACGTGTTCACGCTGAGCCCGGTGCTCACCGTGATGGCCGACCGCCTCTTCCAGGACCCTGCCTTCGTGCGGGGGGCCGTCCTGGAGCCCGAGCGCCCCTAACAGGTCGATTTCGCACGCGAAGGTCGACTTCGCATGCGCCGTAAATAGGGGAAATACCTTGACCCGGCGCGCGCGGACGCCTTAGGCTCGTTACGTCCCGTGTTTCGCGCCCGGGCGTGCCCGGTGGACCTCAACAGGAGCCAACCATGGCCAGGCTCGACGCCTTTTTCAAGCTGATGTTCGACTCGGGCGCCTCCGACCTGCACATCACGTCGGGCCAGCCGCCGATCCTGCGCGTGCATGGCGAGCTCGAGCGCGTGAAGTACGACCCCCTGGACGACGAGACGCTGCGCGCGATGCTCTACGAGATCGCGCCCGAGCAGAAGATCAAGACGTTCGAGGAGACGGGCGACATCGACTTCGGCTACGAGATCCCGGGCGTGGCGCGCTTCCGCGCCAACTACTTCATGCAGAAGTACGGCTGCGGCGCCGTGTTCCGCCAGATCCCGACCAAGGTCCTGACCGCCGACGACCTCGGGCTGCCGCCGATCCTCAAGAAGTGCGCGATGCTCCCCAAGGGTCTCGTGCTCGCCACCGGCCCCACCGGCTCCGGCAAGTCCACGACGCTGGCCGCGATCGTCGACCACGCGAACAAGCACCGGAAGGACCACATCGTCACCATCGAGGATCCGATCGAGTTCGTGCACACCAGCCAGGGCTGCCTGGTGAATCACCGCGAGGTGGGTTCGCACACGAAGTCGTTCGCCGCCGCGCTGCGCGGCGCCCTCCGTGAGGATCCGGACATCATTCTCGTCGGCGAAATGCGCGACCTGGAAACGATCCGCCTCGCGCTGGAGGCGGCGAACACCGGTCACCTCGTGCTCGGCACCCTGCACACCACGAACGCCGCCAAGACGATCGACCGCATCATCGAGGTGTTCCCGGCCGAGGAGCAGGCGCAGGTGCGCAACGGACTCTCCACCGGCCTCAAGCTCGTGGTGGCGCAGAATCTCTTCAAGCGCGTGGACAGGAAGGGCCGCTGCGCGGCGCTGGAGATCCTGGTGTGCACGCCCGCCGTGGGCAACCTGATCCGCGAGGGCAAGACCGTCCAGATCCCGTCGGCCATCCAGACGGGCAAGCAGCTCGGCATGCAGACGCTCGACGACGCGATCATGGCGGTCCTCACAAAGGGCTGGATCAGCGGCGAGGAGGCCTACGACAAGTGCAATGACAAGTCGAAGTTCAAGGCGATGCTGAAGACACCGCCCGACGAGCTGAACCAGTAAGGAGCGGCCATGCGGAAATCCGAGATCGACGACCTGCTGGGCGTGATGCTGGAGTCGTACGACAACGTGTCGGACCTCAACATCACGTGTGAGCGTCCGCTGCAGGTGGAGGCCGCCGGCGAGCTGGTGCCGGTCCCCGTCGAGCCCGCGATCGAGAACCTGACGCCGTTCCAGACCGAGATCTTCGCGCTGAACCTGATCAACAACGACCGGCGTCTCACCGAGCACCTGCTGCGCCAGGGCTCGTGCGACTCGTCGTACTTCCTGCCCGGCAAGGCGCGCTTCCGCGTCAACATCTTCTCCCAGCGCGGCAGCTTCTCGGTCGTCCTCCGGAAGCTGGAGACGAAGATTCCGACCATCGAGGAGCTGAAGCTCCCCGAGGCCTTCAAGAGGATGCCGGGCGAGAAGAACGGGCTCATCCTCGTCACGGGCGCCACCGGATCCGGCAAGACGACGTCGCTGGCCGCCCTCCTCAACGAGATCAACAGCACCAAGTCCGTGCACGTGGTGACGCTGGAGGATCCCGTCGAGTACGTGCACCCCAACCGCAAGGCGACGTTCAACCAGCGCGAGCTGGGGCTGGACTACGACTCGTTCGCGAGCGGCCTGCGCGCGGCCCTGCGCCAGGCGCCGAAGATCATCCTCGTCGGCGAGATGCGCGACCGCGAGACGGCGGAGCTGGCGCTCAAGGCCTCGGAGACGGGCCACCTCGTGCTCTCCACGCTGCACACCGTCAACGCCGGCCAGGCCATCGCCCGCATCGTCGGCATGTTCGACCAGGAGGAGGAGAAGCAGATCCGCCAGCGCCTCGCGGAGACGATTCGCTGGATCGTCGGCCAGCGGCTGGTGCCGAAGGTCGGCGGGGGACGCTGGGCCGTGCACGACATCCTGGCCAACACCATCCGCTCCAACGAGCTGATCGTGAACGGCGAGCAGGAAGGCAAGACCTTCTACGACATCCAGGACGTCGGCGATCCCTATCTGATGATGACGTTCGACCAGGCCCTGCTGCGTTCCTACGAGCAGGGCATCATCACGGAGGAGACGGCCGTCGCCTACTCGACGCGCAAGAGCATCGTGCAGCGCGGCATCGACCAGATCAAGCAGAAGCGCGGTCAGAAGACCAGCGACGTCGAGGGCCTGCGCCTCGACATCGACTACAACCGCAAGCTCGGGAAGCGATAGGACGATGGCCGACGAGACCCAGGCTCAATTCGGGGCGCAGCGCCTCGCCCTCGTGTGCGAGAACGCGCCCGAGCGGCAGGTGGTCATCAGGGCCGCCGTCGAGCAGCTCGGCTACGCGATGCTCCCCGCCACCACGGCCGAGGAAGCGACCGAGCGGCTGCGCCGCCAGCCCTACGACATCGTGATCGTGGACGAGCGGTTCGAGTCGAGCGGCGTCCTCGACAACGCCGTCCTGAAGATGCTCAACACGATGCCCATCAGCGTGCGGCGGCACGTGTTCGTCGTCCTCCTCGGCCGCGAGTTCAAGACGTTCGACAACATGATCGCCTTCGCGCGCTCGGTGAACGTCGTCGTCAACCTCAACGACCTGCCGCACCTGCCCGCGATCGTCCGGAAGGGACTCGAGGACAACAACGAGTTCTATCGGGTCTTCAGGGAGATGCTGACGGAAGTCGGCAAGCGCTGAGCGTTTCGACCCCGCGGCATGACGGCGTTTGCGTGCTGTGTGAACGCCCGTCGTCAGCCTGCACGACCTGCCACACCCGCTGAACGACCGGCCACACCGGCTCGCCATCCGCGGCAAGGCCTCGACGGCAGCGACCTCGAGCCGCAGCTCGCGCGCACTCTGACGTTCACCCGCTGCGCGGCGGTCGCCGAGCGCCTGCTCGGGCGCCCCGTCGAGCATCGCTTCGATCACGCCATCTACAAGCCCGCCTTCAACGGCGCGGCCACGTCCTGGCACCAGGACGAGGCGTACGCGCTCGAGCGGAAGATCCTCAGCGCGCATTTCTGGGTGCCCCTCCAGGACGTCACGCGCGACATGGGGTGCATGGAGTTCATCCCCGGCGGCCCCCGGGGTGCGCTCGGGCGTCATCACCGGCGCGATCGCCTGCGCGACGCGCACGCGCTGGAGCTGGTCGGCCTGGACGCGTCCCACGCGGTGCCGTGTCCGATCCACGCGGGCGACGCGACGGTGCACTTTCCGCGCACGGTCCACTATACCGGGCCCAGCCGGACCGGCACGCCGCGTCTGGCGTGGGCGCTCGAGTTCGGTCCCCGGCGCGGGCTCGGCGTTCGCCTGATGGCCAAGGCACGCCTCGTCTGGCGCCGCGCCACCCGCTGAATTCCGGAGGCACGCGTCGTCCGCGACACCGCCGGCCGCTCGCCGCGAGGCCGGGGTCGTGTGAGAGCCGTGTCTTCTGGGTATTGCGTCGGTTCCGGCGGTAACTTCGTGGCTCGCTGACGAGGCGCAGCGCAACGTCGATTTGCGTGCTCGAACACGACCCCGCCCGCGCGCGGCGCGTACCCGGCGGAGTCGCGGCGGTCAGCGCTTCTTGAAGGGTGAGTCTTTGGCGAGCGTGGAGGGCGCGGCCTGCGGCTGCGGGGGCTTCAGCGGTGACGTCGCCTTACGCTTGAGCGCAACTGTCAGCTCGTAGCGCTTGTCGGCGTTCGGATCGGAATTGAAGGCGGCGATCCACACCGCGCGATGCTGCTTGCCGAGCTGCTCGACTTTCGTGCCCCCCGGGCGGTGCCTGCGCGGCGCCTCGGGCTTGCCGTCCATCGGCGCTACCACGACCCACGCGTGGTCGGTGGGGGCGCCGTTCTCCGTGAGGTGGATGTCGAGATCGGTCGGGTCGGAGAGCGCGCCGGCCTGCACGCTGAAGAACCGCGTGGTGAGCGGTCCCGTCGTGACGCTGAACGTGTGCGTCGTGAATCGCTCGGCCGGCGTCGTCAGCGTGCGCGACTGCTCCGGGCGACCGCCCGGCCGCTCGGGCCGCGTCACGATCGTCGTCGACTCTGGCGCCTCCGTGATGGCGCCCTGCAGCCACACGCCGGGCTTCGGCAGCGCGTGGCCGAGAACGTCCTTGAGGAAGTCCGGATAGGTCTTGTAGAGCCGGCCCTCGGCCACGACGTAGAGGTAGAGCTCCTGGCCGAGCGGATAGGTCTCATTCCGCGCGCGCGTCGTGAACTGGGGGTTGAGGCGCGTGAGCGCCTCCCTCACGAACCCGGGCTCCTCCTTCTCGAGGCGCTGCAGCAGGATCGCGTAGCCCTCGGCCAGCCGTCCGTCGTCGAACTCGTCGCTCTTCGCCAGCGGCACCGAGAGCAGGTACGGGAACCGCTCGAGCGTGTCGCGCGCCGCCTCGGCGGGCGCCAGGCGGCGCTGGACGAGCGACTCCCAGCCGCGGCGCGCGCCGACCCACCACTGCGCGGTCTCCTCGGCCAGACGTTCGAGCAGCTCCTCGCGCTCGCGCCGCTGCTCCGGCGTCTCGACCTGCACGCGCTCGCCGCTCAATCGGATCTCGACCACGAGCGGCGAGCCCGGCGGGGCGACACGGCCACCCGCGACGACCGGCGGGCTGCCGCTGGTCACGACCCCGCCCGGCGTGGTGACGACGACGGCGGGCGGCGGCACGAGGGCCGGGCCCCTCGGGCCGACGGATCTGCCGCCGCCCGCCGGCACACCGCCGGTGACAGGAACACCGCCAGCCGCTGGAGCAGCGCCCCCGAAGCGCGGTCCGTCGTCGGCCGCCGAGGCCGCCACGTAGCCCTCAGGCGCCGCCTCAGCCGGCGCGGCCGGCACGTAAGCCGCCGGCGCCGTCTGGTCCGGCGCGGCGGGAGCGTACCCGGCCGCCGGCACGAAATCCGTCGGCTCGGGGGCGTCGATGATCTCGCCCTCGTGACCGAGCTTGCCACGCAGCGCCGCGAGCGCGAGCGGGCGGCCAAAATTCTGGGTGATCGCGTCGTGCAGCGACGAGCACCGCTCGTCGTCGAGCTGGTTCCACCCGTCGGCGAGCGTGATGAGCTCGACGAACGGACGGATGTGCTCGCTCAGCATCGTCGTCTCGCGCTCGACGTCCGCGGGCTCCGCCGCCGACAGCGCGGCGTGCAGCTCGCGGGCTTTGGCCTGACCGTCGGCCAGCGCGGAGGCGTCCTTGTCCTCGCGGTGGATCAGCGTCATGACGCGGTCGAGCACGCCCAGCGCGTTCTCGCGCGCCGCCTCCCACGCCGTGCGGCGCGCGCGCTCGGCCTCCACCCGCTCGAGCGCGCTGACGAGCGCGCCGAGGGCCTTCAGGGTGCGGATCCTGGCGGGATCGGGCGCGCCCGCGAACGCACTGGCTTCCTCGAGGAGAGCCACGCGCAGCTCGTCGAAGTCGGCGGACGTCTCCCGGAGGTCGTCGAGGAGCGCCTGGGCGGGGGCCGCGCTGGCTCTGACCTCGGCGGCGGCTGTGGCGGCGCGCCCCCCGACCTCCGCGAACCGGGTACGCAGGGCCGCGAGTCGCTGCCGCAGGTCATCCAGACGAGCGGGGGTTGGCGTCATGTCGGCGGCCCGTCAAGTATAGCCGACGGCCCGCGTGACAATCGCGTGGCGGTTCGCATAGACTAAGTGCTCTGCGTCGCCGGGAGTCGCGCGCCCATCCCCAACGCGCACGCCCGTCATGCGACGGGACCGCGGTGCCGCCGGGGAGCGGCGTACTCGAGGGACAGGGGAGGCGGCGATGACGGGGCGTGCGATGGCGGTCGGGATCGTGGTGGCGCTCGTGGTGATGGTGGCGGAACGCGAGGCGTGGGCCGGAGCGCCGACGGAGCAGCTGCGGACGCAGATCGATCGCGCGATCAAGGTGCTCGAGGACCCCGAGATGGCGAAGGAGAGTCGCATGGTCGAGCGCCGCACCGCCATCCGCCGCATCGCCAACGAGATCTTCGACTTCACGGAGACCACGCGCCGCTCGCTCGGCACCCACTGGCAGGTTCGCACCCCGCAGGAGCGGGACGAGGTCACGCGGTTGTTCGCCGATCTCCTCGAGCGCTCTTACATCGGCAGGATCGAGACGTACAGCGGCGAGAGGATCCAGTTCCTCGGCGACACCATCGACGGCGACCAGACCACCGTGCGCTCGCGGCTCATCACCAAGCAGGGCATGGAGATCCCGGTGGACTACCGGATGCACCGCGCCTCCGGCGACCGCTGGCTCACCTACGACGTCGCCATCGAGGGCGTGAGCCTGGTGGCGAATTACCGCGCCCAGTTCAACAAGATCATCCAGACCTCCGGCTACACGTCGCTGGTCAAGAAGCTGGCCGCGAAGGAGCAGGAGGGCATGCAGGCGGACCGCGAGCTGACGGTCAAGAAAGCGTCGCAGACCAGGTGAGCGCGGGGCCGGCGCGCGACGTCGCCGCGCGCATCGCGGCGAATCTCGCGACCGTCATGCAGGGGCAGACGCTGGCCATCCGGCGCCTGCTCGCCGCGTTCGCCAGCGGCGGGCACGTGCTGCTGGAGGATTACCCGGGCACCGGCAAGACGACGCTGGCGAAGGCGCTCGCCCGCTCCATCGGCGCGACGTTCAAGCGCATCCAGTTCACACCCGACCTGCTGCCCTCCGACATCCTCGGCGTGTCCATCTACGACCAGCGTGACCAGACGTTTCGATTCTACGAGGGCCCGATCTTCACGAACGTGCTGCTCGCCGACGAGATCAACCGCGCCTCTCCGCGCACCCAGTCGGCGCTGCTGGAGGCGATGGGCGAGGGGCAGGTCACCGTGGACGGCACCTCGTACCGGCTGCACGACCCGTTCTTCGTGATCGCGACGCAGAACCCGGTGGAGTTTCGCGGCACCTATCCGCTGCCGGAGGCGCAGATGGACCGCTTCGCGCTCCAGTTCGGCCTCGGCTACGTCGAGCCCCAGGAGGAGGTGGCCATCCTCACCGCGCAGGAGCGCCACCACCCGCTCGAGGACCTCGGCCCGGTCGCGAGCGTGGACGACGTCGCCAGGCTGCGCGCAGCCGTGCGCGACGTGCGCGTGAGCGACGAGCTACGCCGCTACGTGGTGGACGTCGTGCGCGCGACCCGCACCGCGCCCGGTGTGCAGCTCGGCGCCAGCCCGAGGGCCTCGCTGGCCCTCATGGCGGGCGCGCAGGCGCTGGCGTTGCTCGACGGTCAGGCCTTCGTGGGCCCCGAGCACGTGCAGGAGATCGCCGGCCCCGTCATCGCCCACCGCCTCGCCGTGGATCCGCAGGCGCGCTTCGCCGGCCTCACCGGCGTCGCCGTCGTCGAGGAGATCGTCAAGACGGTGCCCGTCCCGGCCTGACCGCCGTGTGGTTCCGCCGCCTCGCGTACCGGCAGTTCCTGCTCGCCTCCCGCACGCAGTACACGCTCGCGCGCCGTCTCACGCCGGCGGGGAAGCTCGCGGGCGCCGCGCTCGTCGGCGCGATGATCTTCGGCCCCAACACGCGGCTCACCGTCTCCTACCAGTTCTTCACCCTGGCCCTCGCCATGCTCGCGGTGGCCGCCCTCCTGTCCGTCCGCGCGCCGCGCGGGCTCGAAACGCGCCGACGTCTGCCGCGCTTCGGCACCGTGGGCGAGCCGCTGACCTATCACGTCCTCGTACGCAACCCCGGGCCCGAGGCGCGCGCGGGCCTCTCGCTGCTCGAGGACCTGGAGGACCCGCGCCCGGACTTCGCGACGTTCGTCTCGACCCACGAGCCCGACGAGGCGCGCCGCAACTGGTTCGATCGGAAGGTCGCGTACCACCGCTGGGCGTGGCTCATCGAGCAGAATCGCCGGCTCGAGATCGCCGAGCACGCGGTGCCCACGGTGCCCTCGCGCACGACGGTGGAGGTGCGCGTGACGGCCACGCCGCGCCGGCGGGGCCGCGCGCGCTTCCTCGGCGTCAGCGTGGCGCGTCCCGATCCGCTCGGTCTCGTGCGCGCGCTGCGCCAGCACGACTTGCCCGACGCGCTGGTGATCCTGCCCAAACGCTACCCGTTGCCGCCGCTCCAGCTGCCGGGAACGCGCCGCTACCAGCCGGGCGGCATCACGCTCGCGTCGTCGGTCGGCGACTCCGAGGAGTTCCTCTCGCTCCGTGAATACCGCCCCGGCGATCCGCTCAAGCGGATCCACTGGCGGTCGTGGGCGCGCGCGGGCAAGCCGATCGTGCGCGAGTACCAGGACGAGTTCTTCGTGCGGCACGGCCTCGTGCTCGACACCTTCGTGCCGGCGCCGACGCCCGTGTTCGAGGAGGCGGTGTCGGTCTCGGCGTCGTTCGCGGCCACGGTGCACACGCAGGACTCGCTGCTCGACCTCATGTTCGTCGGCCCCGAGGCGTACGTGTTCACGGCCGGGCGTGGTGTCGGCCACGTGGACCGGATGCTGGAGGTGCTGGCCGAGGTCCGGCCGTGTCCCGATCGTGACTTCGCCGCGCTGCACCGGCTCGTGGTCGAGCGGCACAGCCTGCTGAGCGGCCTCGTGTGTGTCCTCGTCGCCTGGGACGACGCGCGCCGCGCGCTCGTGGGCCACCTGCGTGCGCTCGGCGTGCCGAGCCTGGTGCTGGTGGTGAGCGAGGACGCCGGCCTCGACGCCGAGCTGGAGACGGCCGGCGCGCGGCGGCTCGTCCCCGGGCGGATCGCCGAAGGGCTGGCGCGGCTGTGACGCCCCCGGGACTGCTGGGCGCGGCGCTCCTCTTCTGGGGCTGGCAGACCGGCTTTCTCGCGGTGGGCGTCGTCATGGCCGCCCTGGTCGAGGGGCGCCACCTCGTCCGCTCGCGCTGGGATCTCTCGCGCACCGATTTCAACCGCGTGTCGGACCTCAGCGCGGTGTTGCTCGTGCTCATCGCGATCTACCAGTTCGTCGGCACCGACGCGGCGCGCGCCGTGCTGGCCATCCTCGAATGGCTCCCCCTCACCGTGCTCCCGCTGGTGACGTGCCAGCTCTACAGCACCGCCGGCGTCGTCGACCTCTCGATCTTCTTCTGGAGCCTGCGGCGGCGCGCCAACGAGCACCCCGAGGAGCCGGGATGGCCGATCGACCTCACGTACCCGTACGTGGCGCTGGCGCTGCTCTCGGCCAGCGCCGCCAACGTGCGCACCGGCGCCTTCTTCGCCGGCGTGGTCGCGCTCGCGGGGTGGGCGCTCTGGAGCGCGCGGCCACGCCGCTATCCCGCCGCCGTCTGGATCGCGACGCTGGCGGTGGCGGTCGCGCTCGGCTGGGCGGGCCACGTCGGGATCGCGGCGGCGCAGCGCGCGATGGAGCGCGTGGCGCAGTCGTGGCTCCTCAACCTCATCCGGCGCGACACCGATCCGTTCAAGAGCTCGACCGCGCTCGGCGAGATCGGCGAGGTGAAGCTCAGCCCGCGCATCCTGCTGCGCGTGGAGTCAGCGAACGGCACGCGCCCGCCGGCGCTCCTGCGCGAGGCGAGCTACAACGTCTACAACGCGCCGACCTGGTACGCCGTGGACGCTGCGTTCATCTCGGTGTCGCCGGAGGCCGACGGCGCCACGTGGAAGCTCGGCCCCCCCGTCCCCGAGCGCGGCCGGGTGACGGTCGCCGCCTATCTGCGGCGCGGCAAGGGCGTCCTGCCGGCGCCGAGCGGCGCCCGTCAGCTCGACAACCTGCTCGTCGTCGAGCTGGCGAAGAACCCCCTCGGTTCCGTGCGCGTGGACGAGGGCCTCGGCCTCGTGCGCTACGCGGCGCATTTCGGTGACGGCACCGCCGACGGCCCGCCGCGGACGCTCGACCTCGTGGTCCCGCGCAACGAGCAGGCGGCGGTGGAGCGCGCGGCCGCGCAGCTGGGACTCGCCGGCAAGACCCCGGAGCAGGCGGTCATCGCCGTCCGCGCCTGGTTCAGCAGCCACTTCCGGTACGCGCGCTTCCTGGGCGCGCGGCCGCAGGGCGTGTCGCCGCTCGAGGATTTCTTCTTCCGCACGCGCGCCGGCCACTGCGAGTACTTCGCGACGGGGACGGTGCTGCTGCTGCGCGCGGCGGGCATTCCCGCGCGCTACGCGATCGGCTACGCCGTGCACGAGTGGAGCCCGCTCGAGGGCCGCTGGGTCGTGCGCGCCAATGATGCCCACGCGTGGACGCTCGCGTGGGTGGGCGGCGCGTGGCGCGAGATCGACACGACGCCGGGCGAATGGATTTCGGCCGAGCGCGAGACGGCGTCGTTCTGGACGCCGCTCGGCGATCTCTGGTCGTGGGCGACCTATCTCTTCTCGCGCTGGCGCTGGAGCGAACGCGAGGACCGGCTCGCGGGGTCGATCGGATGGCTGCTGGTGCCGCTCATCGCTCTGCTCGCGTGGCGGCTCTATCGGCGCCGGCGCGTCGCGACGGGTGCGGCGCGGGGCGCCGCCGCCACGGCGCCGCCGCCGCGCCCCGGCGACGACTCGGCGTTCTATCTCGTCGAGCGCCGGCTCGCCCAGCTCGCATTCCCGCGCGCGCCGGGGGAATCGCTCGTGCGCTGGCTGGCGCGCGTGGAGTCGGCGCGTCCGTCCGCCGTGACGACGGCGGCGCTGCCGGCGCTCCTGGCGCTGCACTACCGCTATCGCTTCGATCCCGCGGGACTCGGCGCCGCCGAGCTGACCGAGCTCGACACCGGCGCCCGCGAGTGGGTTGCGGCCCACGACATGGGCGGCCCCGACATGGCCCCCCAGGCTCATCAAGCGAGGGGAGCGACGCCCCCCTCGGACTCCCCCGGCCAACGCTCGTAGCGCCCCGGGGAACCCGGGCCGCCCCTCGATTTCCGTGGCCCCTGAGCTCGGCGCGTGCCGAAGCTCGCGCTCCGATTGCTTCCCCCCCGACCGAGGCTCGCCCGCCGGGCTGGGGCGGTGTGCTGCGAGTCGGGGAGGCGGCGCGGGGGCGTGAGGCCCGTGTCTTCTGGGTACTGCGTCGGACCCGGCCGATAATCGTGGCTCGCTGACTTCGCGCAGCGCTCTGTCGATTTGCGTGGCCGAACGCCCCCGCGCCGCCTCCCCGGCTCGCTGCGCGCGTCGGTCAGCGCAGCAGGGCGAGCTTCTCCGAGCGCGGCAGCCGCTTGATCGCGGCTTCGCGCCGCGACGCGGTCGCGCGATCCGGCCAGGGTTCGGACCACACCAGCCGCACCGGCCGACGCGTCCGCGTATACTTCGACGCCGACCCGTCGTTGTGCCGGGTGACCCGGCGCTCGAGCGCGGGCGTGATGCCCGTGTACAGCGAGCCGTCGGCGCACTGAAGGAGGTAGCAGAACCAGCGTGCCACCCCGCGATCCTAGCACTCCGCCGCCGCCCGCCCGCGATCTCGAGGCACGACGCGATCGGCGCTTCCGCCGCGCGCCGGGGCTCCGCGTGCGGAGCGCGAAGACCGCGCTGGCCTTCGTGAAGGACGTCGGCTTCTGCTCGACCTTCTACTGTTTTCCGGAGGGCGTGCCGTGCCTGTGGGAGGCGGTCGTCGGCCGCGCGCGCCCGCGCTGGCCGCGGCACTCGCACCACGACGACGGCGTGGGGCTGACCTGGCGTCTCAAGGACGACCTGCCCGCCGCGCGTCACGTCTACTACGGCAAGGTCCTCAAGGCGCGGCCGATGCTGGTCGCGCTCGACGTCTTCCCGGCCTTCTACGCGCTCGCGCGCGGGCGCCAGCGCGCGCGCGACTATCGCGCCGAGTACGAGGCGGGCCGCCTCTCGCACACGGCCCGGCGTCTCATGGACGCGCTCGCCCGCGAGCACCCGCAGTACACGCGCGAGCTGCGCGGCAACGCCTTCATGCTCGAGTCCGGGAAGACGCACGAGTTCGAGCGCGCGATGGCCGAGCTGCAGCAGGGGCTCTGGGTGGTGAAGACCGAGGAGCGCTACGAGCCGACGTTCTCGTACCGCTGGGATCTGCTGGAGGCGTGGCTGCCCGACGCCGTCGCCGAGGGCCGGCGGCTCGCGCGCGCGGCCGCGCTCGATCGGCTCCTCGCGCGCTATCTCGACACGGCGGTGTTCACGACGTCACGAGGCGTGGCTCGGCTCTTCGGCGTGCCGGTCGCGGAGGTCGCGGGCGGTGTCGCGCGGCTGATCCGGCGCGGCGTCGTCGTCGAAACGGCCGTCGAGGGCTGGCCGGGGCGCTGGCTGGTGACGGCCGCCGCGATCCGCTAACGCGCCGGGTCCGGCGCGCGGATTCTACGTCTTACAACCCATTGGAGTTTCGTCGGCCGCTGGCATGCCGTTCGCCGGGTCTCGGGCCCTATGAACACGCGGAAGAAGGCCGCCGACGGCCCAGCCGACGCGCTCGAAGCCGCCTGATCGTCAGCCCGCGTCCGATCGTCTACAATCGCGGCGCGAATCCACTCCGGAGGTCCGGCCATGCCGAAGATCGAGAAGTTCTGCGCGAACGGCGTCTTCGATCCCCCGACCTACAGCCAGGGCATCAAGGTGAGCGACGCCCAGAGCGTGCTGTTCCTCGCCGGCCAGGTCGCCTACGACAAGGACGGCTCGGTCGCCCACCGCGGCGACTTCAAGGCGCAGGCGCGCGAGGCGTTCCGCTGTCTGAAGGCGCTGGTGGAGACGGCCGGCGGCCGCATGGACAGCATCGTGAAGATCAACACCTACCTGACGGACATCCGCTACCGCGCGGATCTCGTCCCCGTGCGCGAGGAATTCTTCGGCAAGAAGGGGCCGGCCTCCACGCTCGTGCAGGTGGCCGCGCTGGCGCACCCCGACTGGCTCATCGAGGTCGAGGCGATCGCGGTCGTGTAGCGGTCACGAACGGCGTGAGGTCGAAGCGGCCGCGCCCGGAGGCGGTCGTCACCGGCGCCCACAGGTCGCCGAGCCGCTTCACCCGCGCCGGCACGTTGTCCATGCGGAAGTCGTCGATGGCAAGCGGGCCACGCAGCTCCTCCCACGTCACCGGCGTCGAGACCGGCGCGCGCGGGCGCGGCCGCACCGAGTACACGGAGGCGAGCGTGCGGCCCCACGCGTTCTGGTTGAAGTCGACGTGCACCCGGTCGCGCGGGCGGATCTCCTTGCGATAGACGGCGGTGGTGAGCCCCGGGTGGCGCTTCGCGATGTCGAGGGAGATCGTCTTGGCCACCGTCCAGACGTCCTTCTGCGTCGGCCCGCGCACGATCGGCACGTAGACGTGAATGCCACGGCTGCCGGTGGTCTTCGCGTAGGTCGGCATGCCGAGGCCGCGCAGCGTCTCGTTCACCACGTGGGCCGTCTCGACCACCTGGGGAAAGCCGACCTCCTCGCCGGGATCGAGGTCGAAGTGCAGGTAGTCCGGGCGGTCGACGTCGTCGCAGCGCGCGTACCACTCGTTGAGGTCGATGCAGCCGAGGTTGATCACCCAGAGCAGCGCCGCCGGGTCGTTGATCATGGGAAAGTCGATGACGTTGCCCGACGAGTGCTCGATCGAGCACGTCTCGATCCACGCGGGACGCGGCTTCGGCGCGCGCTTCATGAAGAAGAACTCGCCGGTGGCGCCGTTCGGATAGCGCTTCATCACCATCGCGCGGTCGCGGATGTGCGGCAGGAGCACGGGCGCCATCCCGGCGTAGTAGCGGAGGAGGTCGCCCTTGGTGAGGCCGTCCTGGGGCCAGAAGACCTTCTTCAGATTGGTCAGCTTGACGGCACGGCCGCCGACGTCGATCTCGGCGTCGTTGACGTCGCCCGGGATCTCCACGGGCGAGGTGAGGCGCGCCGGCGCGGCGGCGCGGGTGCGTTGCGCGGGGTGATGGTCGCGCGTCGCGGGGCCGCGCTCCGGAGCGGACGGGCCGCCGCGCGCCGGCTCGGGGCGCCGGGCGGCAGCGCGGCGGGCCATCAGCGCACCCGCTCGAGCCGCGGCGGCCGCGGCCCGTGGCGCACGGCCCCGACGACGGGCACGTAGTCCAGCTCGACGTCGTACCGGACGGATCTCAGAAGGAGGCCGCCCCGGCTCATGTCGCCGCGGCCGACGAACACCTTCGGGAAGGTGAGCCGCTCGCCGAACACCTCGAGCAGCGCGGTGACGTACTTGTCGGAGGCGATGCTGCCGAGCAGCGTGATGCCGTCGTCGGGCTGAAGGGCGGAGGCGACCGCGCGCGCGGAGACGAGCAGCGGCCGGCGATAGCGCGGGTTGTCGGGGTGGATGTCCACGCGCGCCGCCGCCCGCAGGCGCGCCAGGGTCACCGGCTCGTCGGGCAGCCGCAGGCCGGCGTGCGGCGTGATGACGAGCGGCACGCCGAACCTCGTGGCGTAGGTGAGCTTGCCGCGGAAATAGAGGCCGGAGACGAACGACATCACCTCGCCGAGCGGCGCCCCGCCGGGCGTGCGGAGGCGCAGGGCCAGGTCGAAGCTCGCGCGCGGCGAGAAGAGCAGCTGCGCGCGCTCGCCGCCGCAGTTGGCGGGGGAGAGCAGGAAGACGCGTCGGGACATCGGGGTTACGGAGTTGGGGGCGTCGTCAGCCGAAGGATCGGTCGACGCGTTGTCACGTGCATCCGTCGGACATGGTCCTTCGTATGTCGATAGACGGTGCTCTTACCCACCTGAAACAGTTCCATGATATCGGCCTGGCTATAGCCGGCTTTGCGGTAGAGGATCATCGCATCCGCAATCGAGCCGGCGACGACGCCGTACCCCTGACGTTTCCATGCGGTAAGTGCCTTGCGCGCTTGCTCGCGGCGGCGGAAGCCGAGCCACGGGTAAAGCGTCATGATGACGCCGGCGGCGGCCGAGCCCTTGGCCTGGGCGACCCAGGTTGGCTTGCGCGCCTTCCGCTTTGGCGTTGGCGCGGAATAGATCCTGGCGCCCATGATGGTCGCCGCACGCGTCACGACATCCTCATCGGTCATCTTGATACGGACCGTCAGAGACTTCCCGTTGATCGAGACATTTCCCTCCCCCTCAAACAAGCCTGTAAGCCACGCCAAATCTAGAACTGTATGGCGTTGGTCCTCTCTTACTCGCGATATTCGGTCGTGACGCAGGAGAACGCGGTAGACGGTTTCGCGGGCGACTCCGAACCCGCGAGCAAGATGCAGCTTGGTGCGCTCACCAGAGTCCCACGACTCCAGCAGCGCTCGTTCCACCGCCGGCGAAATCCTGACGTAGCGCATCGACAGCCATCCGTTCAGGACTCGCCGCACCTGTTCGCGGCGACGTGTGCCGAATAATGGGAACAGAGTCATCATCCAGGCCGCAGATTGGGGACCGTTGACCTGCGCCCGCCAAATAGGGCGGTGCGCTGGATTGACGTGAGAGCGGTCGTATGGCCCATAGGCGCGTCCGCGAACAAGCGCCGCGAGCCTTTCTATGATGTCCCTGTCGATCATGTTGACAGCGATGCTCGGCGTGCGACCCGCCATCGCAAACGAGCCTTCACCTTCGATGAGCCCTGCGGCCCAGGCGATATCAGTTGTCTTGATCACGGATCGCTACAGTCCGCCGACGCCCCGCATTGCCGACAGATGATTTTGCATTTCCGCTCTTCCATTCTTTCTCCACAACGAGGACACATCCGCGGCGAATCTGTCACAGGCGGCCGGCGCATGGAAGCGGGTGTTTCCATGGCCCCCAGATTACACTCAGTCATGCCCGAGTGGTCCGATCAAGAGTTCCTCCGCACCGTGTTCGACGAGACGCGGGTGGTGCGGACCCCCCTGCGCGGCATCATCGCCGGCTATCACGTGCTGCCCTACGTCCTGCTCGGGCCCCCGGAGTACGACCGGACGTCGAAGACGGTGGAGGTGCGCGGCCGCATCCGCGTGTCGCCGCGGCTCGTGCTGGGCGGGGCCTCGCCGACCTACGGCGAGATGTTCGGCGAGCGCGACCTGATGGACTCGCGGATCGTCGCGCGCGTGTTCAGCTTCCGCTACGCGGGGCGCGTCGCGCTGGAGAGCGAAGACCTGGCGATCCGGCGCCACGAGGCCGACCCGGGGGCGCAGCTCGAGCGGGTGCTGGAGGAGCTGACGCGACGCGAGGTGATCGACACGGCGGTAATCGCGTCGCCGGACGCGCGGTTCTACCCGGTCTCCCTCGACCGCTTCATCCGCGAGATTCTGGACCGCGAGTTCCGAGACGACCCAGGAGCCGGCTGAGGTCGTCGGGGTCCACCGGCTTGACGAGATGGGCAGCGAAGCCGGCGTCCTTTGCGCGCCGGCGGTCTTCCGGCTCGCTGTAGCCGGTCAGCGCGATCATGACGGCCGGCGGCGCCGGCAGCGCCTTCAGCCGGCGCGCGACCTCGTAGCCGTCGAAGCCCGGCAGGCCGATGTCCACCAGCGCGACCTCGGGCGCCTTGGTGCGCGCGAGGTCGAGCCCCTCGGCGCCGTCGGCGGCCGCGAGGACCTCGTACCCGTCCAGCTCGAGGAGCGCGCGGAGCGCCTCGCGGGCGTCGGCGTTGTCTTCGATGAGGAGGATCCGGGCCACGGTTCCACCGTATCACGCGCGCCAAGTGACCGGCCACGCCTTGACAGTGCAAACGAGCGGATGGTACTTACTCGTGCGCACCGACCTCGTAGGAGGCTCTCCATGACTTCGAAAGCACCGACCGCGCTCGCGGTCGCGCTCGCGCTTGCCGTCGGCGGCGTCATGCCGGCCACGGCCCAGGGACCGATCCGCATCGGCGCCTCGCTCTCGCTGACGGGAACGTACGCGAAGCTCGGCAAGAACCAGCACGAGGGCTACCAGCTCTGCGAAAAGGAGGTCAACGGCAAGGGTGGGCTGCTCGGCCGCAAGGTGCAGTTCGTCGTCTACGACGACCAGTCGATGCCGGCCACCGCCGTGCGTCTGTACGAGAAGCTCATCACCGAGGACATGGTGGACGCCATCATGGGTCCGTACTCGTCGCCGGTGACCGAGGCCGCCGTCAACGTGACCGAGAAGTACAAGAAGGTCATGGTGGCGCCGCTGGCGGCCACGACGTCGATCTTCAAGAAGGGCCGCAAGTACATCTTCATGGTCATCTCGCCGGCCGAGGTCTACCTCGAGGGTCTCGTCGACATGGCGGCCAAGCGCGGCCTCAAGACGGTGGCCGTGGTCAACGAGGACACGCTCTTCTCGAAGGCCGCGGCCTCCGGCGCGGTGGAGCTGGCCAAGAAGAAGGGTATGCAGGTCGTCTTCACGGAGGCCTACCCGAAGGGCAACACCGACTTCTCGGCGCTCCTGACCAAGATCAAGGCGGCGAACCCCGACGTCATCGCGGCCGCCACCTACTTCGACGACGCGGTGGCGCTGACGCGCCAGATGAAGGAGCTGAACGTCAATCCGAAGATGTACGGCGTGACCGTCGGCGGTGACCTCCCCGAGTTCTACGACACGCTCAAGCAGAACGCCGAGTACATCTACGGTGCCACGCAGTGGGAGCACACGCTGCCGTACGCGGGCAACCAGGAGTGGTTCGAGTCGTACAAGAAGGAGTTCGCGCACGATCCCTCCTATCACTCCGCGGCCGGCTACGCCGGCTGCCTGGTCTACGCCGAGGCCGCGAAGCGCGCCAACAGCCTCGACGCCGACAAGGTTCGCGAGCAGCTGCTGAAGCTGGAGATGCGCACGATCTTCGGCGACTACAAGGTCGATGCGGACGGATTCCAGGTCGCGCACAAGATGGTGACGTTCCAGTGGCAGAAGGAAAAGAAGGTCACCGTCTGGCCCGACGACCTGTCGAAGGGCAAGCCGCTCTTCCCGACCCCGGCCTGGACAGGCCGCTAGTCGCCCGGCACGCCCGGGCATCGTCGTCGTGAACGTCGTCGTCACCCCGGCGATGCTCGGGCAGGTCATCATCTCGGGCATCCTCTCCGGCGCCCTCTACGCCATGGTGGCGCTGGGGCTCGGCCTGATCTTCGGGGTCATGCGCGTGATCAACATCGCGCACGGCCCGCTCCTGATGCTCGGCTCCTACACGACGTACTTCCTCTACGCACACTTCGGGATCAACCCGCTGCTCACGGTGCCGATCGCGATGGCCGTGCTCTTCGTCGTCGGCGTCCTGCTGCAGCGCGGCCTCGTCTTCCGCGTGGTGGACGCCCCCGAGCTGTCGTCGCTGCTGCTGACCTTCGGCATCTCCATCATGCTCGTCAACCTGGCGCAGCTCGCCTTCACCTCGGACCTCAGAGCGGTGGAGTACATCACCGGCTCGTGGCTCGTCGGTGGGCTGGCGTTCTCCAAGCCGCGGATGATCGCGTTCGTGTTCGCGGCCGCGGTCACCGCGCTGTCGTTCCTCGTCTTGAAATTCACGCGGCTCGGCAAGGCCATTCGCGCCACGTCGCAGAGCCGCGAGGTGGCGATGGTCTGCGGCGTCGACGTCGGCCGCATCCACATGCTGACCTTCGGCTTCGCCTCCGCGCTGGCGGCGGCCGGCGGCGCGCTCCTCGCGGTCATCGTGGCCATCCAGCCCGAGATGGGCGGCGTGTGGACGTTCAAGTCGTTCCTCGTGATCGTCCTCGGCGGCGCCGGCAACTACCCGGGCGCGCTGGTCGGCGGCCTGCTGCTCGGGCTCGTCGAGCAGGTGGCCTCGCTGTTCCTCACCACCCAGCTGTCGGAAGTGGTGGCCTACGTGCTCCTCGTGCTGGTGCTCCTGGTGCGGCCCAGCGGGCTCCTCGGCGGGCGACAGACGTGAGGCGCCTCGTGGCCGCCGCGATTCTCAGCGTGCTGGCGGCGCTCGCGGCGTACCCGGTCGTCGGCACCGGCTACGGCGTGCGCTCGGTGCAGCAGATCTTCATGTGGATCGCGCTGGCCGGCTCGTGGAACCTCATCTCCGGTCTCACCGGCTACGTCTCCTTCGGCCACGTCGCCTTCTTCGGTGCCGGCGCCTACGCGGGCGCCATCCTCGTCGCGAGCGCCGGCTGGCCCTGGCCGCTGGCGGCGCTGGCGGGCGGCGCCGCCGCCGTCGTGCTCGCCGTCGTCATCGGCTACCCGTGCCTGCGGCTCAAGGGGCCGTACTTCGCGATCGCGATGCTCGGCCTCAACGAGGTGCTGCGCGCGCTCGTGTCCTACTTCGAGGGGCTGACGGGCGGCGGCAACGGGCTCTCGCTGCCGACGCTCGACGCCAGCGTGCCGATCTACTACGTCATGGGCGTGCTGGCCGTCGTGGTGACCGCGATGTCGTGGCTGATCGTGACCTCGCGCTTCGGGCTGCGGCTGATGACGATTCGCGAGGACGAGGTCGCCGCGGAGGCGATGGGCATCGACACCTTCCACCACAAGCTGGCCGCGCTGCTGCTCTCCGCCGTCGGCCCCGGCGTGGCCGGCGCGCTCATGGCGCGCGACCAGGGTTACATCGAGCCGATCAGCGTGTTCCCGCTGGCCATCACGGTGACGATGATCGTGATGGCGCTCTTCGGCGGCAAGGGCACGGTGTTCGGTCCCGTGCTGGGCGCCGCCGCGCTCTTCGTCGCGCAGGAGATCGTGTGGGCGCGCTATCCCTACGTCCATCCGCTGCTCTTCGGCGCCATCATCGTCGGCGTCGTGCTGCTGATGCCGCGCGGCGTGCTCGGCCTGCTCCAGCAGCGCTACCGGCTGCCGAGGACGATCTGATGCGCGCGGGCACGCTCGGCGGCGCGGTGGTGGTGGCCGCCTTCGGCCTGCTCGTCATGGTCCTCCTCGTGCGCTCGCTGCCCTGGCCCCTCGTCCAGGACGCGCCGGTCATGCACTACATCGCCTGGCGGATCGGCGAGGGTGACGTGCCGTACCGCGACCTCTACGACATCAACCAGCCCGGCGTGTACGTCCTGCACCTGGCGCTGCTGCGCACGCTCGGCGCCGGCGACGGCGCGTGGCGCGCGTTCGATCTCGCCTGGCTGGCCGCGACGGCCGGCGCGGTGGCGCTGCTCGCGGCACGGTGGGGCTCCCTCGCCGCCGCCGGCGCCGCGCTCGCGTTCGCCGCCTACCATCTGGCCGGCGGCGCCTGGCAGGCCGGCCAGCGCGACTTCCTGCTCTGCGTGTTTCTCGTCGCCGGCGCGCTCGGCGTCGCGCGCTGGCTCGAGCGGCGGGGCGGGGCGTGGAGCCTCGCCGGCGCCGGACTGGCGCTCGGCGCCGCCGTCGGGCTGAAGCCCTACGCGGTGCTGTTCGCGGCCGCGCTCGGCCTGGTGGTGCTGGTGACCGCCGCGCGGCGCCGCGACGTCGGCGACGCGCTCCGCTCGATCGGCGCGTACGTCGCCGGCACGGCGGCCGTGCCCGCCGCGCTCGCGACCTGGCTCGCGCTCGCCGGCGGGCTGCGCGCCTGGGCCGACGTCGTCTTCGGCTACGCCATCCCGGTCTACGGCCATCTCGGACGCTCGGCGCCGTGGCTCGGCCACCGCTGGCTCGGCTGGGTGCCGCTGGGCCTGGCGGCCGTCGGCGGCCTCGTCGCCGCGGTGGCGACGCGCCGGGCCGACGCGCGTCACCTCGTGGCGGCCCTCGGGCTCGCCTACGGCGTGACGCACTACGTCGGGCAGGCGAAGGGCTCCGAGTACCATCTCTATCCGCTCGCGACCTTCGTCTGCGTGCTCGCGTTCTCCGCGCTGACGCCCGCGCTCGCCGCGCAGCGCGCGCGGCTCGGCGTGCCGCTCGCGATGACGCTGGCGGCGGCGCTCGTGCTGCTGACGGCCAAGGGGCTGGAGGCGTCCGACGCGCCCTGGATCTGGGACAGGGAGCGTCGCGTGCGCGTCCTCGTCGACGACCTCGGTCGGAGCCTGGCGCCGGGGGACACGGTGCAGGTGCTCGACGTCGCCGACGGCGGGCTGCACGCGCTGCTGCGCCTGCGCGTCCGGCAGCCGACGCGCTTCCTCTACGACGTCTTCTTCTTCCACGAGGCGGATCGCCCCGTCGTGCGCGCCATGCGCGCCGAGTTCGTCGCGGCGCTCGAGGCCAGGCCACCGCGGTTCATCGTGCTCATGCGCGGCTGGCCGTCGGGCGACTACGACCGGATCCGGCACTTCCCGGCGCTGGCCGACCTGCTCGCGCGTCGCTACGACGTCGTGGTGACGCGCGAGGGGCACCGGCTGTACGCCAGGCGGGCGGGGGCGTAGGCGATGCCGCCCGTGCTCTCCGTCGAGCGCGTGCGCAAGAGCTTCGGCGGCGTGGCCGCCGTCAACGACGTCTCGCTCGCGCTCGAGCCCGGGCGCATCTACGGCCTCATCGGCCCCAACGGCTCGGGCAAGACGACGCTCTTCAACTGCATCACCGGGATCGAGCGCCTCGACGCCGGCCGCGTGAGCTTTCGCGGCGAGCGGATCGACGGCCTCAAGCCCTGGCAGATCGCCCGCCGCGGCATCGGCCGCACGTTCCAGATCATCCGCGTCTTTCCCGAGCTGACGGCGCTGGAGAACCTGCTCGTCGTCACGCGGGGCGCGCGCGCGGAGGCGGAGCGCCGCGGGCGCGAGCTGCTCGAGTTCGTGCGGCTCGGCGACCTGGCCGGCGAGTACGCGGGCAACCTCTCCTACGGCCAGCAGAAGCTCGTCGAGTTCGTGCGTATGCTCATGACGGAACCCACGCTGATCCTGCTCGACGAGCCGGCGGCCGGCGTCAACCGCACGCTCCTCAACGACCTGCTGGACGCGGTGAGCCGGCTGCGCGACGCCGGCAAGACCGTGCTGCTCGTCGAGCACGACATGAAGGTGGTCATGGGCCTCTGCGAGACCGTGTTCGTCCTCGATCACGGGGAGAAGATCGCCGAAGGGCCGCCGGGCGCCATCCAGGCCGACGCGCGGGTCATTGAGGCCTACTTCGGTCGCTAGCGCGCTCCTCCTGGCCGGCTTCGGGGCGTTCGCCGCGCTGCTCGCGTGGCGCTCGCTGCCGTGGCCGCTGATCCACGACGTCGCGCTCATGCACTACGCCGCGTGGCGGATCGCCGACGGCGCGGTGCCGTACCGCGACCTCTTCGACATGAACCAGCCCGGAACGTACCTCGTGCACCTCGCCGTGCTCCGCACGCTCGGCGGCAGCGACCTCGCCTGGCGCGTCTTCGACCTCGCGTGGCTGCTGGCCACCGCCTGCGTGATCGCCGCGCTGGCGGCGCCGTGGGGCGCGCTCGCCGCCGGCAGCGGCGCGCTCGTCTTCGCGACGTACCATCTGGCCGGCGGCGCCTGGCAGGCCGGCCAGCGCGATTTTCTTCTCTGCCTCTTCCTCCTCCTGGGTGCCCTCGGCGTCGCGCGCTGGCTCGAGCGCGGGCGGCTCGCGAGCCTGGTCTGGTCGGGGGCCGCCCTCGGCGCCGGGATCACGGTGAAGCCGCACGTCGCGCTCTTCGCCGGCGCGCTCGCCGCCGTCGTCGCCGTCGCCGCCGCGCGCGCGTGCGGCGTCCCGACGGCCTCCGGTGTCACCGCCGTGTTCGTCGCCGCGACCGCGGCGGCCCCGCTCGCCGTCCTCGGCTGGCTCGCCGCCGTCGGCGGCCTCGCCGCCTGGTACCAGATCGTGAGCGGTTACCTGGTCCCGCTCTACTCGCGGCTCGGCCGCGCGTCATCGTGGAGCGTGTACCGCTGGCACGCGTGGATCCCGCTCGGGCTCGGTGTCCTCGTCTCGCTCGCGAGCGTGACGAGGCGCCGCGGCGTGAGCGCGCGCCACGTCGTCGCGGCGCTCGGGCTCGCCTACGGCCTCGCGCACTACGTCGTCCAGGGCAAGGGCTGGGAGTATCATCTCTATCCGCTCGCCGCGTTCGCCGCCGTGCTGGTGGCCGCCGAGCTGCCGTCGGCGCTCGCCGCGCGCCGCCGGCTCGTGGCCGGCGCGCTCGCCGCGTCGCTCGTGGCGGCGCTCGTGCTGCTCGGCGCCAAGGGTCTCGAGGCGGCACCGGCCACGTGGTGGTGGGACCGCGAGCGCACCGTGCGCGCGCTCGAGGCCGACCTGCGCGCGCGCCTGGCGCCCGGCGACACCGTGCAGGTGCTCGACACCACCGAGGGCGGCCTCCACGCGCTCTTCCGGCTCGGCGTGCGCGAGCCCACGCGCTTCCTCTACGACTTCCACTTCTTCCACGACGAGAACACGCCGGTGGTGCGCGCGCTGCGCGCGGAGCTCATCCGCGACCTCGACGCGCGCCCGCCACGCGTGGTCGTCGTCTTCGAGCGCGGCTGGCCCGCCGGCGGCTACGAGCGGGTCGAGCGCTTCCCGGCGCTCGCCGCGCGGCTGCGCGAGCGATACGAGCCGGCGCTGACGCGCCCGGGCTACAGGCTCTATGCGAAACGACACGATCCGTAGCATCGTCCGGGCCTACGACGATCCGGTGGTGCGCGCCTACTGCTGGGCGCGCTTCCTGGTGCTGCGGCAGCGCTTTCTCGAGGAGATCGGCCAGTACCTGCCGCCGTCGGGGCCGGTGCTCGACATCGGCTGCGGCTTCGGGCTCTTCTCGCTCTACTACGCGGCGACCGGTCCCGGCCGCGTCGTGCGCGGGCTCGACCTCAGCGCGCGGCGCATCGCGATGGCGCGGCGCGCGGCGCGGCGGCTCGGTCTGGAGAACGTGGCCTACGAGCTGGGCGACGCGCGCGACTTCAAGGGCGACAGCGAGGTGGCCGCCGCCTACATGCTCGACATCGTCCACCACGTGCCGCCGGAGTCCGTCCCGGCGCTCCTCGCGCAGCTGCGGCGCTGCCTGGCGCCCGGCCGCCTGCTGCTCGTGAAGGACGTGGACACGCGGCCGGCGCCCAAGCGCTGGTTCACGTGGGCGCTCGACCGGCTGATGGCGCCGCGCACGCCGGTGCACTACTGGAGCACCGAGGAGCTGACGGGCGCGCTCGAGCGCGCGGGCTTCGGCGTGCGCCGTCACCTCATGGTGGACCTGCTGCCGTACCCGCACGTCCTCTACATCTGCGAGGCGCGGCGGTGACGCAGGCGCCGCTGCTCATCGCCCACGGGCTCACCGCCGGCTACGGCACGATGGACATCCTCCACGACGTCTCGCTCGACGTGTACGCGGGCGAGATCGTCAGCATCATCGGGCCGAACGGCGCGGGCAAGTCCACCGCGTTCAAGACGATCGTCGGCTTCCTGCGTCCCCGCCAGGGCCGCGTGATCTTCAACGGCGCGGAGATCACCGGCCTGCGGCCCGACCTCGTGCTGCGCCGCGGCCTCGCCTACGTGCCGCAGGGCCGCCTCGTCTTCCCGCAGATGACCGTGCTCGAGAACCTCGAGATGGGCGCCTACACCGAGCGCGATGCCGCGCGCGTGGCCGCGGCGGTCGAGCGCGTCTACGCGCTGTTTCCCATCCTGGGCGAGCGCCGCCGCCAGAAGGCGGGGACGATGTCGGGCGGAGAGCAGCAGATGGTGGCCATCGCGCGCGCCCTCATGACGTCGCCGCGGCTCATCCTGCTCGACGAGCCGTCGCTCGGCCTCTCGCCGAGGTTCGTCACGCTGATCTTCGACAAGCTGCTCGAGATGAGGCGCACCGGGTTCACGCTGATGGTGGTCGAGCAGAACGCCACGCGCGCGCTCGGCATCGCCGACCGCGCCTACGTCCTGGAGCTCGGGAAGAACCGCTTCGAAGGCCCCGGCCAGCGGCTGCTCGCCGATCCGGAGGTCAAGCGGCTGTACCTGGGCGGGTGAGTTTTAATTGGTGGAGCTGAGGGGATTCGAACCCCTGACCCCAAGACTGCCAGCCTTGTGCTCTCCCAACTGAGCTACAGCCCCACGCGAGGCATCACGGTACAGGGCGGGCGACGATCCTGTCAAGGAAGTGAATGGTGGGGGCGAGGGGATTCGAACCCCTAAGCCCTTGCGGGCAGCGGCTTTTGAGGCCGCCGTGTATCGCCAGCTCCACCACGCCCCCAACTAAGGATACGTGCGTCGGGAGCAGAAAGAAACCATGCTGCGTTACTCTCTTTCACGCGAGGCGCGTCGTAAATCCAGCCGACCCTGGGTCGTCCGGCTGGCGCGTGCGCAAATCCGAGAGGCGACAGGAATCGTGCGGCCGTTGCACGCTTGCGATCGAGACAGGGAACAATCGGCGCGTAGTACATCCAACGGATCAGTCGAATTGAATCCGCTTTTGCATAGCTGAGTTTCCAGAGTGGGTGACAACCTCGTTTGCGACGCACGGTGAGTGACGCGGTCACACGCGCGAGTCGTGACACCGTTGCCTGGAGCCAGTCGATGAATGTTCCACTCGCCGACACGATCGATACATACAGGCGTTCGTAGACGTAGCGTTCGCATTTCGAGGCATGGTACCGATCCGTGTACACGCGAATGGAGCCATCACCGTCGATGCATCCTCGGAAGAAGTCCGGGAAATACTCGTCGGGAATCGACAGCGCGGCGAGGGTGAGACTCTTTGCAGGCGTGAGCCCGACGTCCATCAACCAAAGGTAAAATGCGCGATCGCTCCATTGAAGCGTGTGATAGTGCCCGCCGCGGCCATTCGACGTCGCCGTGATCCTGTTGGTCAAGCCGAGGCATCGCCGAAGTGTCTCGAGCATGTCGCGGTCTTTGGATCGAACCATGAGATGCCGACCGTCGGGAGAAAGATTCCCGTCCGTCGCGATGAGCCCGATCGCCCACGCGAGATCCGCCGACCAGCCGCTCTGCGGTGCCGATATCGTTCGATGCAGAGGAATCGTGCCCCTGGGTCGTGACGCGATGTCGTGCAGTCTCAGGCGACGGGCGACGGTGACCGACGAGCATCCGAGGCGTTTGGCGACCTCCGTCATCGGGAGGCGGTCTTCGAGATACAACCGTCTGAGCGTTTCCGCGTCAATGTCAAAGTAGGGCTGCATTCCCTAACGTCTGACTTCGCTGAACGCCCGTCAATGTCCAATCTTTCAGACAGCTCCCTGCCTGTCTCAACAAGTACCAATCCATCGGTAGGACTACGCAGGCGACGGAGACCGCCCAGGCCCCCCCCTCGCCCCGCATAAATCCCCACGATTTCGGGCCGCATCCGATCGGAGACCTCCTTGACGACCCCCCGGGCGTCACCTACACTTGGGCTCCCGATCCGGTGCCCGCTTCGGGCGGCGTCGATCGCAGGCTCTAAGGGAAAGGTGTTGGACGACGCACAAGTCCGTGAACGGGTGCGTGGGTTGCTCACGTCTGGCCGGCTCCCCGGTGAAGATCCCGTCAAGCTGTGGGCGGGGCCCAGCATGGCCAAGCCCTGCTCCTGCTGTGGCGAGATCATCAGCACGGCGACCGAGTACGAGCTGGACTTCAGCGGGACCCTCACGATCCTCTTCCATCCGCGGTGCTACGCGATCTGGAACGAGGAGCGCAAGCGCGTGACCGGCGAGCGCCGCCGCGACCGACCGTCCCAGGCGTCAGGCACCTAACCCATGGGTGAGCGGTCGTTCGCGGAGGACGTCAAGCAGCTGGGCTACGGGCGCGGGCAGACGCTGAGAGGCGAGGGCATCCTCGCCATCACCAAGGCCCTGCTGCAGTCAGGCGTCAGCTACGTGGGCGGCTATCCGGGCGCCCCGATCTCGCACCTGCTCGACGTGCTCGCGGATGCCAACGAGTCCCTGCTCAAGCCGCTCGGCATCTACTACGAGCTGTCGGGCAGCGAGGCGGCGGCGGCGGCGCTGCTCGGCGCCTCGATCAACTACCCGGTGCGCGGGGCCGTGACGTGGAAGTCGGTCGTGGGCACCAACGTGGCGTCGGACGCGCTCTCCCACGTCGCCTCCGCCGGCGTGCTCGGGGGCGCCCTGGTCGTGATCGGCGAAGATTATGGTGAGGGCGCCTCGATCCTCCAGGAGCGGACTCATTCCTCGGCCCTGAAGTCATCGATCCCGCTGCTCGATCCTCGCAACACTCTTCAATCCTTCGCGCGCTTCGTGGAGGAGGGCTTCGGCCTCTCCGAGGCCTGCAACGAGCCGGTGTTCTTCTCGATCCGCATCCGCGCCTGCCACATGCGCGGCACGCTGGCGTGCCGGGACAACGTGCGGCCGGCGATCAGCATGCGGTCGCCGCTCCAGGCGCCGTCGTTCAGCCTCGAGCGGATCAACCTGCCGCCCTTCACCTACGCGATGGAGGCCAAGAAGTTCGAGCAGCGGCTGCCGGCCGCGCGCCGCTACATCCTCGAGCGCGGGCTCAACGAGCACCGGCCCGGCACCGAGGCGCACCTCGGCATCGTCATGCAGGGCGGTCTCTGGAACACGACCGTGCGCGGGCTGCACCTGCTCGGGCTGGCCGATCTCCAGGGCCGCACGCCGGTGCCGTTGATGATCCTCAACGCGATCCACCCGCTGGTGCCCGAGGAGCTGCTGGGCTTCCTGCGCGGCAAGAAGCGCGTGCTCGTCGTCGAGGAGGGCATGCCGAACCACCTCGAGCGGGAGCTGAAGGCCCTCGCTCACGAGGCGAAGCTCGACGTGGAAATCGGCGGCAAGGAATTCTTCTCGCCGCACGGCGAGTACGTGCCGGCCCTGGTCGTGGGCGGCCTGCGGAAGTTCCTCGTCTCCGCCAACCCGACGGCGCAGTCGGTCACCGCCATCGAGGACCGCTACGCGGCGCTCACCGCGCACCGCGAGGTCGTGCGCGCGGCGCTGCCCGAGCCCGTCTCCAAGCGGCCCCCGTCCTTCTGCACAGGGTGCCCCGAGCGGCCGGTGTTCAGCGCGATGAAGATCTTGAGGACGCAGGACCCGTCGGTCGGCGACACGCACGTGGCCGCCGACATCGGCTGCCACACGTTCTCGACGCAGGCGCCCTTCAACGTCGGCAACTCCGTGCTGGGCTACGGGATGGGGCTCGCGTCGTCGAGCGCCGTGGCGCCGCTCTTCAACAAGCGGGTGATCTCGGTGATGGGCGACGGCGGCTTCTGGCACAACGGCCTCACCAACGGCGTGGCCAACGCGATGTACAACCGCCAGGACTCCGTGCTGGTGATCCTCGACAACTTCTACACGTCGGCCACGGGCCAGCATCACAACCCGTCCACGGGCACCAACGCGCGCAAGGAGCCGACGGGGATGACGATCCCCCAGGCGCTGCGCGGGGTGGGCGTGTCGTGGATCCGCACGGTGGACTCCTACGACATTCCGAAGATGATCGGCACGCTGCGCGACGCGCTGACGACGCGCGCCAAGGGCCTCAAGGTGGTGATCGCGCGCGGGGAGTGCCAGCTGGAACGCCAGCGGCGGCTCCGGCCGCTCCAGCGTACGCGCGTGGCGGCGGGCGAGACGGTAGTGCAGCCGCGCTTCGGTGTGGACCCGGACGTCTGCACCGGTGACCACTCGTGCATGCGCCTCAACGGGTGTCCGTCGCTGACGCTGCGCGAGAGCCCCGATCCGCTCCGCGAGGATCCGATCGCGCACGTGGACGACACGTGCGTCGGCTGCGGCGTGTGCGGCGAGGTCGCGCACGCGGCGGTGCTGTGCCCGTCCTTCTACCAGGTGCGGGTGATCGCGAACCCCGGCCGGTGGACGCGGCTGGTCGACAGGCTGCGCCGCGCCGTCATCGGCGCCCTCGCGCCGGCGTGACCGACTCCGGCCTCGTTTCCCTCCTGATCCCCGCCGTCGGCGGGCAGGGCGGCGGCGTGCTCTCTGAGTGGATCGTGGAGGCGGCCGCGCTCGACGGCTACCGCGCGCACGGCACCTCGATCCCCGGCGTCGCGCAGCGGACCGGGTCCACCACCTACTACGTCGAGCTGGTCACCGACCGCGACGCCACCGAGGACCCGGCGTTCTCGCTCTATCCGGTGCCGGGCGCGCTCGACGTGCTGCTGGCGCCGGAGTTCCTCGAGGTCGGCCGCATGATCGAGGCCGGCTTCGTGTCGCCCGCGCGCACCACCGTCGTCTGCAGCACGCACCGGCTCTACACGATCCACGAGAAGACGGCCACCGGCGGCGCGATCTATCCGCGCGAGCGCCTCGACGCGCTGGCGCGCGCGACGGCGCGGCGCCTCGTCGCCTTCGACGCGCTCAGCGTGGCGCGCGAGCGCGGCACCGAGGTGAACGCGGTGCTGCTGGGCGCGCTCGCCGGCAGCGGGGCGCTGCCGGTGGGCGTGGCGGCGTTCCGCAACGCCATCGAGTCGCGCGGCGTGCAGGTCGCGTCCAACCTGAAGGGCTTCGAGATCGGCCTCGAGATGGCCCGCGCCGCGGCGGCCAGCAGCGGAACGATGAGTGGCCCCGGCGCGAACGGAGGAGTTTCGGGGACGCCACCGGGGTCCCCCGACTCAACGGAGAGCTTGCGACAGCGTAGGGTCAGGCGTGACTTCGCCGCCGACCTGGGGGCATTACCCGATGCGGTCAGGGGAGTCGTCGAGCACGCCCTCCCCAGGCTCGTCGACTATCAGGACGCGCCCTACGCGCGCCGGTATCTCACGCGCCTCCGGCCGTTCGCCGCGCGCGAGGCCGTCGGCGCCATCGTCGCGCGCCATCTGGCGACGTGGATGACCTACGAGGACGCGATCCGCGTGGCGCAGGCCAAGACGCGCGCCTCGCGTTTCGCGCGCATCCGCGGCGAGATGCGGGCGGGCGACGCCGTGATCGAGGTCACCGACTATCTCAAGCCCGACCTCGACGAGATCTGGGGCATCCTGCCGCATCGCCTGGTGGCGCCGTTCGCGCGCTGGGCGGAGCGCCGCTGGCCTCACGGCCGGCCGACGCTTGGCCAGCACGTGCGCACGACGACGGTGAGCGGCTACCTGCGCGTCTGGCTCCTCGCCCGACTGCGCGCGCTGCGCCCGGTCTCGTGGCGTGCGCACGCCGAGCACGGGCGCATCGACCGCTGGCTGGAGGCCGTCGAGCGGGCGCTCGCGTGGGACGAGGCGCTGGCGTGCGAGGTCGCGCAGCTCGCGCGGCTCGTGAAGGGCTACGGCGACGTGCGCCGGCGGCTCGCGGCGCTGTTCGACACCGGGCTGGCGCTGGCGCTGAGCGCGGGGGAGATCGAGGCGCGGCGCCGCGCGGGCTTCGCCGTCTCGACGGCGCTCACCGAGCGGTTCCGGACGCTCGTCCTCGAGGGGCCGGACGGCGAGACGCGCGCGGCGGCGCTGGCGGCGGCCGCCAACGCGCACGTGGCCGCCGGAGACCTGGACGGCCTCCACACGCTCGTGACACGGTCAGCTGCCGGCATCGGGTAACCCCCGTTCGAGCGCCGGCTCCGCCGGCGCACTCGAGTTCTGGGGGGCGGCTCGGAGGGGGCCGTCGAGGCCCCCTTCGATGCTCGAGCGCGGGCTTTGCCCGCGCAATCCTGGGGGCGGCTCGGAGGGGGGCGAAGCCCCCTTCGATGCTCTAGCGCGGCAGGTCGAGGTCGAGGCCCAGCCGCGCCAGCGTGACACACGCGTCGCGCCGGTGCTCCACGGTGGCGATCATCGGGGTCTTCCGGGCGACTTCCTTGATCCGATACGCGCACGCGATGTTTTGCCAGTTGCGTGCCTGCTGGCGCTGCTCGTACCCCCACGTGACGGGCAGCAGGATGAGGCTGATCAGCGCCGCGATCCCCATGATCTTCAGCGCTGTCTCGATTTCTGGCCTGAAGATTCGCATACGATGCCTCCAGGCACCGAGGAACTAGCATTTCCGTTGCCAGACCCGGTCGGCGCAAGTCGCAACGAACTCGCGCTCTCCGCCGAGACGAGGACTGTCGGCGGATGGACAGGCTGGGAACACAGGGCAAGGGGATCGCGAGATTGTCCAAGCGCTTACCGAGCGGGGTGAACGGTCAGCGGCTCAGGCGGCGGACGATCTCTCCGAGCCGGCGGGCCTCGTGCCCGGGGAGATTGACGAACGAGAGCGCGGCGCCGTCGGCGCCGACCCGCAGGACGAGCGAGATGATGTCGAGCGGCGCGCCGTCGTCGGGCGGCGTGAAGAGGCACTTGATGGCCACGCCCGTCGAGAGCGTCGCGTCCGTCTTCACCTTCATGCCGGTCATCGACAGCTCCACGCACGTGCCGCTCCACGAGGCCCCGCGGTACTCGCGCAGCGTGACCGGCATCTCGAGGCGCGCGCGCGGCGACTGCCGGCGATCGGCGCGCCGCGCCGACTCCTCGCGCGTCCGGCTGATCGCGTGCGGCTCGAGGAAGATCAGCACGTCGTGCAGCCGCTCGAGCGGCACCGGCTTGCCGACGAAGTCGAGCGCGCCGAGGCGCAGGCACTCGCGGGCCTGACTCTCGGTGGCCACGCCGGACACGGCGACGATCGGCAGGCCCGACTCGCGCACGGGACGCAGCTGCAGGAAGTCGAGGCCGCTCATGCCGGGCAGGTGGATGTCGAGGATGATCGCGTCCGGTCGATCGGTCTGCAGCTTGCCGAGCGCCGCCTCCGCGCTTCGCACGAGCACGGGTTGGTGACCGAGCTCGCTCAGGAAGTCGCGAAAAACCTCGCCCAGGTCGGTCTCGTCTTCGACGACCAGGACGCGCATGGCCGGGGGAAAGTCTAGCACGAAGGCTTCGAGGGCGGCCACGTCCGGGCCAGCGACGGCAAGGCCGGCGCGTCGGCGAGGCGACCGCCGGAGAAGAAGGCCGCCCAGAACCCGGCCGGTGCCGGCTCGAAGTCGACGGCGCCGAGCAGTCGTCGGGCGTCGAAGCCGTGGGCGAGCCGGTAGGCGAAGCTGTAGAAGGCGACGATCGAGCGCGGCGTGATCTCCCCGTTGAAGGTGAGGTCCAGCGCCAGGTGCAGCGTCGCCCCCAACAGGTACGCCCAGAGCCAGAGGGATCCGGTCCACCACGCGGCGAGGCCGAGCAGCGCGAAGAGCTCGTACGAGTGCAGCAGGAGCACGGCGTACCGCGTGCGGCCTTCGATGTAGTGGCGCAGGAACGCGTCGGGCGTCAGCGGGCGATCGCGCTCGAGGAGGACGTAGTCGGCGACGTGGTCCAGGTCGATGAAGAATCCGCCGGCCGCGACGGCAGCGGTGGCCGCCCACGACCCGGTGAGGGCCGTGGTGCCGGCACAGGCGATGGCGGTGGTGACGAGGTGGCCTCCCGGGCTCATGCTCCCATTCTCACGCAACGCGCGTGCCGTCACGCGAAATCCCTTTTCGGGGGTCGGCGGCACGCCCCGGATGCGCAGCGGCGTGCCCGGAATGGGACGGCGACTTCCGGTCCGACCACGCGTGCTATATACTCGCCTTCCGGAGCGATTTCCCAGAGGAGGAGACGGGTGTCGGGGTATGTCCCGGTGGCGATCTTTGCGGCGCTCATCGTCGGGTTCGGCGTGGTCTCCCTCGCGATCGCGTGGCTGCTCCGGCCGAGCCGGCCTGACATCGTGAAGCTGATGAACTACGAGTGCGGCGCCGAGCCTATCGGCCCCGCCTGGGTCCGCTTCCCGGTCGGCTTCTACCTGGTCGCCCTCGTCTTCATCGTCTTCGACGCGCTCGCCGTCTTCCTCGTGCCCTGGCTGCTCGTGCTCAAGCCCCTGGGTCTGCCCGCCTTCTGGGGGATGGCCGGCTTCGTCGGGATCATCGCGCTGGGCTGGCTGTACGCCTACCGCGAGGGGGTGCTGGAGTGGAAGTAAAGCCGCCCCTTCCGCAGATTCCCGCGCCGGTGTGGACGGAGTTCAAGGATCTCCAGGAATTCGAGAAGTACCGGCAGCACCGCGCCGACGACGACAAGGTGTCCAACGCGCTGACCTCGATCGCCGACGCCATCCACCACATGCCCGGCGGCTGGATCGTCACCACGGGCACCGACAAGGTCTTCAACTGGGCGCGCAAATCGTCGATCTGGCCGGTCACCTTCGGGCTCGCGTGCTGCGCCATCGAGATGATGGCGACGTTCGCGTCGCGCTTCGACGTCGAGCGCTTCGGCATGGTGCCGTGGGCGTCGCCGCGTCACTCGGACCTCATGATCGTGTCCGGCACCGTGACCATCAAGATGGCGCCGATGCTCAAGCGCATCTACGGCCAGATGCCCGATCCGAAGTGGGTCGTCTCGATGGGCTCGTGCGCGAATTCCGGCGGGCCGTTTCGCCACGGCTACCACGTGGTGAAGGGCGTGGACCGCGTGGTGCCGGTGGACGTCTACGTGCCCGGCTGCCCGCCGACGCCGGACTCGCTGATGTACGGGCTGCTCAAGCTGCAGGAGCAGGTGGCGCACTTCCAGAAGACGGGCGAGCGCCTTCCCGCGGCCGCCGAGACGAAGTGACGCCGCTGACCGCCGCCGACGCGGCCGCGCGTCTCCGCGAGCAGTTCGCCGTCGAGCCGACCGTGGACGGCGCCCTCGTCACCGTGCCCCTCGCCCTCGAGCAGTGGCAGGCGGCCGCGCGCTTCGCCCGCGCCACCCTGGGCTGCGCCTACTTCAGCTTCCTCACCGCCGTCGACTGGAAGGAGCAGGGGTTCGAGGTGCTCTGCCGCGTCGAGAACCTCGACGCGCGCGTCGCCGTCTTCATGCGCACGCGCCTGGCCCCCGGCGCCGACCGCTGCCCGACGCTCACCGGCGTCTGGCGGGGCGCCGACTGGATGGAGCGCGAGTGCTGGGACATGTTCGGCGTGCGGTTCGAGGGACATCCCGACCACCGCCGCATCCTCCTGGGCGAGGACTGGGAGGGCCATCCCCTGCGCAAGGACTACGCCGTCGACACGCCGCACGCACCGTACCGCTGAACCGAGAGGAGCCGCACCATGATCTACGAGCTGCGCACCTACACCCTCCAGCCCGGCAAGCAGCCCGAATACCTGAAGCTCAACGCCGAGGTGGGCCGCAAGATCCGCGGGGACAAGTACGGGAAGTTCGAGGGCGGCTGGACGACGGAGTTCGGGACGCTGAACCAGTACGTCCACCTCTGGAGCTATCCCGACCTGAACGAGCGCGAGCGGCTGCGCGGTGAGCTCGCCAAGAACGAGGAGTGGACGAGGGGCTACGTGCCGCAGATCCGCCCGCTGCTGCTCGCGCAGGAGAACAAGATCCTCTCGGCGGTGACCCCGTTCAAGCCGCCGGCGGACAGCGGCAACATCTACGAGCTGCGCTGGTACCGCGCGCAGGTCGGCCGGCTCGGCGAGTGGCTGGGTCTCGCCAAGGGCGTGCTGCCGAGCCGCGAGAAGTACTCGCGCAACGTGTGCTACTGGCAGACCGAGGCCGGCCAGCTCAACGAGGCCGTGCACCTCTGGGTCTACAAGGATCTGAACGAGCGGGCCGCCGCGCGCGCGAAGGCGCTCGGCGACCCCGACTGGCAGGCGTTCCTCGGGAAGGCGCTCCCGCTGCTGATGACCATGCAGGCGGTGGTGCTCGTCCCGACGTCCGTATCGCCGATGAGATGAGCAGAGGGAATTTTCTCGCCCGACCGTCGAGCGCCGGAGGCCTCCGAAGGCGCTCCGACGGCAAATAAGAGACCCGTGCCCCAGACTCTCGAAATCGGCTACGGGGGCAGCGAGCGCCTCACGATGAACATGGGGCCGCAGCACCCGTCCGCCCACGGCGTGTTCCGCGCCATTCTCACCCTCGAGGGGGAGACGGTCGTCGGCGTGGACGCGGTGATCGGCTATCTCCACCGCTGCCACGAGAAGCTCGGCGAGACGCTGACGTACGTGCAGTACCCGTCCATCGCCTCCAAGACCGACTACGTGGCGGCGATGACGGCGGAGCTCGCGTACGTCTCCGCGGTCGAGCTGGTCGGCAAGATCGAGGTGCCGAAGCGCGCGCAGTGGCTGCGCGTGCTCGCCGCCGAGCTGCAGCGCGTGGCGTCGCACTGTCTCTGGCTCGGCACCTGGTGCATGGACATGGGCGGCGCGCTCGGCGGCGGCGCCACCGTCTTCCTCTACGCGATCCGCGAGCGCGAGGACATCCTCGACCTCTTCGAGGCGCTCACGGGCGCGCGGCTGCTCTACGGCTTCCACCAGCCCGGCGGCACGCGCTACGACCTGCCGGCGGGCTGGGCGGAGCAGTGCCGTAAGGCGCTCGATCGGGTGGAGCGCCGTCTCGACGAGTACGAGGCGATGCTCGACGACAACGCCTTCTTCCTCGTCCGCACGCAGGGCGTCGGCATCATCTCGCGCGAGCTGGCGCAGGAGATCGGCGTCTCCGGCCCGCTGCTGCGCGGCTCCGGCGTGAACCACGACTTGCGGAAGGCGGCGCCGTACTCCTCGTATGAGGACTTCCAGTTCCGCGTGCCCGTCGAGACGGCCGGCGACTGCTTCGCGCGTTACCGCGTGCGGATGGTGGAGTTTCGCGAGTCGATCACGATCGCGCGGCAGGTGCTCGACGGGCTGCCCGAGGGGCCGATCTCCTCGCGGCCGGGCGTGAAGTCGGTCGGGCAGGTGCGCGTGCCCAAGGGCGAGGGCTACGCGCGCGTCGAGGGCGCGCGCGGCGAGGTCGGCTGCTACCTCGTCGCCGACGGCGGGCCCAAGCCCTACCGTCTCAAGTGGCGCGGCGCGTCCTTCTCGAATCTCTCCGTGCTGCCGCACATCCTGCCCGGCGTCAAGGTCGCCGACGTCGTCGCCATCATGGGCTCGGTCGACCCCGTGTTCGGCGAGGTCGACCGGTGACCCTGCCGCCGCTGGCCTACCACGCGCTCGTCGGGTTCGTGGTGCTCAACGTCGTGATCGGCATGGTGACGTACGTCACGCTGCTCGAGCGAAAGTTCGCGGCGCGCATGCAGTCGCGGATCGGCCCCTACTACGTGGGGCCGCACGGCCTGCTCCAGCCCATCGCCGACGCCATCAAGCTGATGCTGAAGGAGGACGTGGTGCCGACGACGGCCGACCGCTGGGTCTACAACCTGGCGCCGATCGTCTTCCTGGTTCCGTGCGTCCTGATCTTCGCCACGCTGCCGTTCGCGCCGGGGCTCGGCGTGGCCGACCTCAACATCGGCGTGCTGTTCTTCCTGGCCGTCTCCTCGCTCGAGATCGTCGGCCTCTTCATGGGCGGCTGGGGAAGCAACAACAAGTACGCGCTGCTCTCCGCGATGCGCGCGGTGAACCAGATCATCTCCTACGACCTGCCGTTCGTCTTCGCGGCCTTCGTGCCGGTCGTGCTGGCGGGGTCGCTCCAGATGTCGGCGATCGTGGCCGCGCAGCAGGGGGTGTGGCTCGGCTTCGTCCCGAAGTGGTTCGTCGTGTACCCGGTGATCGGACAATTGGCGTTCGTGGCCTTCCTCGTGGCCACGCTGGCCGCCGAGAACCGCGTGCCCTTCGACATCCTGGAGGCCGAGTCGGAGCTGGTGGCGGGCTTCCGCGTCGAGTACAGCGGCATGAAGTTTGCGCTCATCCAGCTCGGCGAGTACGCGCACATGATCGGGACGTCGTTCCTCGCCGCCCTGCTCTTCCTCGGCGGCTGGCTCGGGCCCGGCTCCGAGCACGCGCTCGTCGGCGCGCTGTGGTTCCTGCTCAAGGCGATGCTCGTGTTCCTGGTCGTCACGTGGGTGCGCTGGAGCTTCGTGCGGATCCGTGTCGATCAGATCCTCGCCATCTCGTGGAAGCTGCTGCTGCCCGCGTCCATCGTCCTGCTGCTGGCGACCGCGTTCTGGGTCGCCGCGCGAGGCGGCCATGGTGTCTGACGGCTTCTGGACCGAGACCGGCCAGCTGGTCCGCGCGGTGGGCCGCGCCATGGGCGTGACCTTCAAGAATCTGCTGCGGCGGCCGATCACCGTGCGCTATCCGACGGTGAAGCGCGTCTATCCCGACCGCTTCCGCGGCCTCCTCGCGCTGACCTACGATCCCCAGACGGGCGAGGAGAACTGCATCGGGTGCCGGCTCTGCGAGTACATCTGTCCGCCCACTGTCATCAAGGTCGAGATGCTCAAGGCCGAGAAGCGCAACTTCGCCAAGAGCTTCACGCTCGAGCTCTATGCCTGCGAGTTCTGCGAGCTCTGCGTGCAGGTGTGTCCCACCGACGCCATCATCATGATGAAGTCGTTCGACCTCGCGACGGCCGACCGGCGTGAGCTGCTGCTCGACAAGGACCGGCTGCACGCGCTGGGCCTGCAGTTCGATCCGTCGTGGGCGACCGGCAACCGGCTCCGCGACATGCAGGCCCCGCCCAAGCCCGCCAAAGCTCCCGCGCACGCGCCGGAGCCCGTGTCCGCCGAGCAGAGTTCGCCCGACCGTCGAGCGCCGGAGGCCGCGTCCGCTGCGCAGACTTCGCCCGACCGTCGGGCGCCGGAGCCCACGTCCGCCGAGCAGAGTTCGCCCGACCGTCGAGCGTCGGAGGCCGCGTCCGCTGCGCAGACTTCGCCCGACCGTCGGGCGCCGGAGCCCGGCGAAGGCGCCCCGACGGCAAAATCCGAATGACCGAGACGCTGGGGTTCTGGGTGGCGGCCGTGGTGCTGGTCGCCGCGAGCCTCGCGGTCGTGCTCACGCCGAACCTGTTCCACGCGGTGCTCTGGCTGGCCGCGGCGCTCGTGGCCACCGGCGGCGTGTTCCTGCTCCTCGACTCGCCGTTCCTCTTCGGTGTCCAGCTGCTGCTCTACGCGGGCGGCGTCGTCACCATCGTCGTCTTCGCGATCATGCTGACCGAGCGGCTGGTGGGCGAGTCCATCCGACAGACGAGCCGCTTCGTCTTCAACGGCGCCGTGCTGGCGGCCGCCGTCTTCGTCGGCATCCTCGGCTTCCTCCTGCAGGCGGGCGCCGTCACGCGCCCGGCCGCCGTCGGCGACCAGCTCGGCGACCTCGGTCGCGCGCTCGTCGGGCCCTTCGCGGCGCCGCTCCAGCTCCTCGGCGTGCTGCTCGTGATCGCGCTGCTCGGCGCCCTCTACTTCGCGCGGGCGGAGGACTGAGGGTGCCGCTCCACGCCTACCTCGTGCTCGCCGCGCTCGTCTTCGTCATCGGCCTCTTCGGCGTGCTGACGCGCAGGAACGCCGTCGGCATCCTGCTCGGCATCGAGCTGATGCTCAACGCGGTGAACATCAACCTCGTCGCCTTCTCGCGCTTCCGCGCCGACCTGGCCGGGCTCATCTTCACGCTGTTCACCATCGCGATCACCGTGGCCGAAGTCGCGGTCGGCCTCGCCATCGTCATCGTGATCTTCCGCGTGCGGCGGACGATCGAGGCCGACCACCTCGATCTGCTGCGGGGCTGAGCGTGCGCATCGGCTCGCCCGAGCTGGCGCTGCTGGTGCTGGCGCTGCCCTTCGCGAGCTTCCTGGCCATCGGGCTGATCCGGCCGCTGCGCCGCCGCGGGCGCCCCGCGGCCGCCGTCTCGATCCTGGCCATGGCCGGCGCGTTCCTCACCGCCGGCGCCATGTCGTGGCAGGGGATCCCGGTGGCGCGCGGGCTGAATCCCGCCGTGCTCTGGACGTGGCTCCCCGCCGACGGCGGACCCATGGCCTCGGTCGGCGTCTGGGTCGATGGCATGGCGATGCAGATGTGCGTGCTCGTCACCCTCGTCTCGCTCCTCGTGCAGGTCTACTCGTGGTCGTATCTCGCCGACGAGCCGCCGCCGTCGCTCGGCCGCTACTACGCGTACCAGTCGCTCTTCGCATTCTCGATGCTCGGCCTCGTGCTCTCGCCGGGATTTTTACAGATGTTCGTCTTCTGGGAGCTGGTGGGCCTCTGCTCGTATCTCCTGATCGGCTACTGGTACGACCGGCCGTCGGCGGCGCAGGCGGCGGTGAAGGCGTTCTGGATCACCAAGCTCGGCGACCTCGGCTTCGTGGCCGGCATCGTGATGCTCTGGTCGGGGACCGGCACCTTCGACTTCTGGCCGCTGTTCCAGGCGGCCGAGGGCGGCGCGCTGCACGTGGACGGGCTCACCACGATCATGTTCCTGATCTATCTCGGCGCGGTCGGCAAGTCGGCGCAGTTCCCCCTGCACGTCTGGCTGCCCGACGCCATGGAAGGCCCCACGCCGGTGTCGGCGCTGATCCACGCCGCCACCATGGTGACGGCGGGCGTCTACATGGTCGCGCGCGCGTATCCGCTGTTCGCGCTGGTGCCCTCGGTGCTCACGCTGATCGCGTGGGTGGGCGCCTTCACCGCGCTGCTGGCGGCGACCATGGCCTGCGTCGAGCGTGACATCAAGCGCGTGCTCGCGTACTCGACGGTCTCGCAGCTCGGCTACATGATGGCCGCCAACGGCGCCGGCGCGCCCGAGGCCGCCTTCCAGCACCTCACCACGCACGGCGTGTTCAAGGCGCTGCTGTTTCTCGGCGCGGGCATCGTGATCCACCACTTCCACACCAACGACGTGTTCCGGATGGGCGGGCTCTTTGGGCAGCGGCCGTGGGTGGGCGGATCGTTCCTCGTGGCCACGCTCGCGCTGGCCGGGGTGTGGCCGCTGCCCGGCTTCTTCTCGAAGGAGGCGGTGCTGGCCGGCGTGCTGCACGCGCATCTCTCCGTGCCGTTCCTGATGCTGCTCGCCACGTCGTTCCTCACCGCGTTCTATATGTTCCGCGTGGTGTTCCTCGCCTTCTTCGGCCACGCGCCCGTGCACCACGAGCACCCCGAGCCTCCGGTGGCCATGGACGCCGTCTGCCGCGCCCTCGCCGTGCTCACGCTCGCGCTCGGCCTGCGCGCCGCCGTCGCCAGCCACCACGTCGAGGGGCCCGCGTGGCTGCCGTGGATCTCGCTGACCTGGGCGTTCGCGGGGATCGCCCTGGCGTGGGCGACCTACCAGGCGGGCCGCCTGGATCCGGCGCGGCTCGCCGCGGCGTTCGCGCCGATCGACTTCCTCGCGCGCCGCCGCTACTTCCTCGACGACATCTATGGCGGCACGTACCGGCTGCTCCTGCTCGGGCTCTCGCGCGTGGTCGGCTGGGTCGACCGGTACGTCGTGGACGGGGTGCTCAACGCGCTGAGCGCCGGCGCGCTGCGCGCGGGCGACGCTCTGCGGCGGATCCAGACCGGCCAGCCGCAAGACTACGTGTACGGCGTCGCGCTCGGGGTGCTGCTCCTGCTCGTCTGGGCGCAGCTGGGCTAGCCATGCGCTTCCCGATCCTGTCGGTCATCACGTGGGCGCCGTTCGTCGGCGCGCTGCTGATCATGTTCACGGCGCGCCGCAGTCCGCTCGCGGTGCGGCTCATCGCCGCCGTCAGCACCGGGATCTCGACCGCGCTCTCCCTCTGGCTCTACGGGGCGTACGACCGCGAGTCGGCGCTCACCGGCGGCCCCGGCTTCCAGTTCTACGAGAAGATCCCGCTGGTGCCGCCGCTCGGGATCAACTACGAGCTCGGCGTGGACGGCATCAGCCTGTTGCTGGTGCTGCTGACCTCCATCATCATCTTCGCCGGCGTCTTCGCGTCGTGGACGGTGACGGTGCGGAGCCAGGAGTTCTACGCGCTGCTGCTCGCCCTCGTCACCGGCGTGTACGGTGTCTTCGTCTCGCTCGACCTCTTCGTGTTCTTCCTGTTCTACGAGCTGGCGGTGCTGCCGATGTACCTGCTCATCGGCATCTGGGGCTCGAGCGGCGAGGTGCGGCCACGCGGGATCTTCGCGTGGGCGTATCGAGAGACGGGCGTCGGCACCAAGGAGTACGCGGCGATGAAGCTGACCCTGTATCTCTTGTTCGGGTCGGCGTTCATCCTCGTCGGCATCTTCGCGCTCTACGTCGCGGCCGGCACGGCGTCGTTCTCGTTCCTCGAGCTCGAGGCCGCCACCTTCGACCCCGTGCTGCAGCGCTGGGTCTTCCTCGCGTTCTACGTCGGCTTCGGCATCCTCGCCGGCATCTGGCCGCTCCACACGTGGTCGCCCGACGGCCACGCCTCGGCGCCGACGGCGGTGTCGATGCTCCACGCCGGTGTCCTCATGAAGCTCGGCGCCTACGGCGTGGTGCGCGTGGGCATGGGGCTCCTGCCCGACGGGGCCGCCGAGCTCGCGTGGCTCGTGGGCGGCATCGCCTGCATCAACGTCGTGTACGGCGCCCTCTCGGCGATGGCCCAGGTGGACTTGAAATACGTCATCGCGTACTCGTCGGTCTCGCACATGGGGCTCGTGATGCTCGGCGCGGCCACGCTCACCGAGGCGGGCCTCAACGGCTCCGTCTTCCAGATGTTCGCCCACGGCGTGATGACGGGCCTCTTCTTCGCCCTCGTCGGCCTCGTGTACGAGAAGGCGCATTCGCGCGAGATCTTCCGGATGGGCGGCTTCGGGCGCGTGATGCCCGGCATCGCGACCGCGTTCACCATCGGTGGCCTCTCGTCGCTCGGCCTGCCGGGCACCTCCGGCTTCGTGGCCGAGATCCTGACCTTCATGGGCGCGTGGCGTTCGGACTTCCCCTGGTGGTTGCTGCCGGCGGTGGCCGGCACCTTCCTCACCGCGGTCTACGTCCTGCGCGTGGCCAAGCAGATCTTCTGGGGCCCGCCGTCGCCGCACTTCCACCACCTCGAGGACGCGCGCGGGCCCGAGTGGGTCGCGCTCGTGCTCCTCGTCGGCGTCCTCGTCGTGTTCGGGTTCGCGCCGGGCCTCGCGCTGGTCCCGGTGGACACCGCGACGGTCCCGCTGCTGGCGAGGATCCTGCAGCCGTGACCGTCGCCCCGTACGTGCTCGAGCTGGGCGTGGGCGCGCTGATGCTCGTGGTCTTCGCGGTGGGGGTCTTCGGGCGTCGCCGCGTCGGCGCCCTGGCCACGGCCGGCGTCTTCGTGCTCGCCGCGGGAGCGCTGGCGCTGGCGCCGTCGGGCCCGGCGCTGGGCGGCATGTTCGTGCAGGACGGGCTCGCGATCTTCGTCAAGCGCGTCTTTCTCGCGGCGACGTTCATCGGGCTGCTCTCGGGCCTGGGCTCACCGGACCGCGCGCTGGCGCGACGGGGCACCGAGTACCATCTGCTGCTGCTCGCCTCGCTGCTCGGCATGCTGGTCCTCGCCTCGGCGCGCGACCTGATCGTGTTGTTCGTCGCCTTCGAGCTGATGTCGATCCCGCTCTACATCCTGACCGGCTTCGCCAAGCGTGAGCCCGAGCCCATCGAGGCCTCGCTGAAGTTCTTCCTCGTGGGCTCCGTCTCCTCCGCGGTGATGGCCTACGGGTTGTCGTTCGTCTACGGCGCCACCGGCAGCACGTCGCTCGCCGCCATCGCCAGGGCGCCGGCCTCGCCGCTGCTCACGCTCGGCCTGCTGGCCGCGCTGGCGGGGCTCGCGTTCAAGATCGCCGCGTTCCCGTTCCATATGTGGGTTCCGGACGCCTACGAGGCGGGGCCGACGCCGTTCGTCGCGTGGCTCAGCGTGGCGCCGAAGGCGGCGGGCTTCGTCACGCTCTTCCGCGTCTACTTCGAGGGCGTCGGCGATCGCGCCGCGGTGTGGGCGCCGGCGGCGGCCGGGCTGGCGACCCTGACCATGCTCGGCGGCAATCTGATGGCGCTGCCGCAGACGAACACCAAGCGCCTGCTCGCGTACTCCGGGATCGCCCAGATCGGCTACATGCTGGTGGGGTTCGCCGCGGCGTCGGCCTCCGGCACCGCGATGATCCTGTTCTACCTGGTCGCGTACGTGTTCGGCAACATGGGCGCCTTCCTCGTGGTGGAGGCGGTCGCGCGCTCCGAGGGCTCCGAGGCGACGTCGGCGTTCCGCGGCCTCGCCCAGCGCTCGCCGCTGCTCGCGCTGGCCATGCTGCTCTTCCTGCTCTCGCTGGGCGGTATCCCGTTCGTGGCGGGATTCTGGGCGAAGCTCTACGTCTTCTGGGCCGCGGCCGAGCGCGGGCTCTACTGGCTCGTGCTCGTCGGCGCCATTCTCACCGTCGTCGCGCTCTTCTACTACCTGCTCGTCGCGCGCAGCATGTACATCGAGGCGCCGACCCGCACCGGACGGGTGCCGGTGGCGCCCGCGCTCGCCCTCTCGCTCGTGCTCTGCGTGCTCGGCGTCGTCGCCCTCGGCGTGTACCCGAAGGCCGTCGTCATGGCCGCCCTACGCGTCGCCAGTCCTTTGTTTTAGGGGGCCTCGAAGGGCCCCCTAAGACCGCCGGGGTGGCTCGGAGCGTCGCGGCGCAGCCGTGACGCTCCTCGAAAGGGCCCCCTAAGACCGCCGGGGTGGCTCGGAGCGTCCCGGCGCAGCCGTGACGCTCCTCGA